>Ga0194132_10000883_pt1 | contig 61450 bp, 49 predicted proteins | sample TA2KigOf80mmetaG_FD_148612 | JGI IMG/M metagenome (GOLD analysis project Ga0194132, IMG submission 148612) | Freshwater microbial communities from Lake Tanganyika, Tanzania - TA2015054 Kigoma Offshore 80m | ecosystem: Environmental > Aquatic > Freshwater > Lake | place: Tanzania: Lake... | reverse complement strand
TCTTTCCGCATCGGGTAATCCTTGAAGCCGTCCCACATCAGCAGGCGGCGCAGGTCGGGATGCCCATCGAAGAGAATGCCGTAGAGGTCGAACACCTCACGCTCCTGAAACTCCGCACTGCGCCACAGCGGCGTGAGCGAGGTGACCTTCACCGGGTCCGTGCGGCCGGGCGTGCGCTGGCGCAGGATGATCGGCCCGTGCTTCAACGCCATCGAGTAGAGGTGATAGACCACTTCGAGATAGCCAGCGCGCTTGGTCTTCTTCACTTCCTCGACCTCCTTCTCCACGCCGTCCACGACCTTTTTGACCTTCACCTTCTCGGACAACTCGGCGTCGAGGAAATCAACGCCGGTGACATTCGAGCAGTAGTCGAGGCGAAGCCGCGGGTCATCGCGGAGAAACTTGGCGACGGCGAAGGCGTGCTCGACGCCCACCAGCAGTGAATGCTGCGCGCTGGGGCTATCGTTTTTCAAGAGGGTCAGTTGCGCGCCGGACACAGCGGCCTCAACGCGGGCTTTGATTTGCTCAAGGGTTTCCATCGCCATTACTTCTTGTCCTGTTCCGAAATCGCTTTGATGCGGGCAATCAGGTTCTTGTAGCTCGGTCTGTTCCGCTCTTCCGCCGGAACACTTTTCAACGCAGCTCGCATTCGCTCCACAACCCGGCCGCTGAAAACTCCTTCTTCGCTTAGGCTCACCGCGAAATTGACCATCTGCAAAGTCTCCCTCCAGTCGCGGCTCTTGGATTTTACCAGCCGTTCGTAGGCTGCCCGCTTGGCTGCCAAAGATTGCTCGCGCTTTCGGCACGGGTGACAGAGCACGCAGTCGACCTCAAGGCGAAAGCCCAATTCCTCATACCAGTGTTTTTGTTCCTCCGCGAAGAAGATGAACGGTTGGCTGCAACGACGGCAAACTCGCTCCACGTCGAAGTAATGCGTGACTGGGACTGTCGGCTTGTTTTGCTTGGCTGGCTCGGCCTTAACGGCAGTCCCGGAAATTCGAGGGAGTCCTTTGGGCCAGAACGGCTCTAATTGCTTTGCATTCGGGAGGTCTTCCCCTGTCAAGAGCAGCAGACGTCTGCGGATTTCATCTAAATTGGTCGCGTTGTAGTGCAGGTTGACTGAAGCATCGTAAGGGTCAGGGTTTAGCCCCGTGCGACGCGGTCGATGCCCAAAGCGCGGATGCTCGGCATACTTGTCGTATTTCGATTCAAAAGCTTTGTCACGCGCTTTCACTGTTCCGAGAAGGTTCACCGCACCACCACCGCCGGTTCCCACACGTTCGGGTTCTTGGCTGGCACGAGGTCGTGTTCGCCGTAGAGCGGGATGGGAAACTCGCTGGGCTTGTCAGCGTCGAAGTGGTGCGCGCGGTCGGGGCCGAAGACTTTCTGCGCGTCAATCTTCCGCTGCAAGGTCATGAAGGCGTGGATGAGCGCCTCAGGCCGGGGCGGACAGCCGGGAATGTGGACGTCCACCGGGATGTATCTGTCGATGCCTTTGAGCACGTTGTAGCCTTGCTTGAAGGGGCCGCCCGAGATGGCACACGCGCCCATGGCGATGACGTATTTTGGCTCGGGCATCTGGTTGTAAAGGCGCACAACCTGCGGGGCCATTTTCTTGGTCACGGTGCCGGCCACGATCATGAGGTCAGCTTGTCGGGGCGAGGGGCGAAATACTTCCGCGCCGAAGCGGGAGAGGTCGAAGCGGGCCATGCTGGCGGCAATCATCTCGATGGCGCAGCAGGCCAGCCCAAAACCCAGCGGCCAGACAGAGTTGCTGCGGCCCCAATTGTAAAGCTGCTCGAGCTTCACCACGTAGATGCCTTGCTTGGTCAGTTCGCTTTTGAGGCCTTCGTCCATGAGTTCACCTGCGAATACCGAATTGCGAATAATTGCTAGAAAATAGTCCGAATGCACCGGAAAACCATTTGGCATTCGCAATGCGCCATTTTTATTTCCATGTGAGCACTCCCTTCACCCACGCCCAAGCAAGTCCCTCCACCAGCAAAAGCACGAAGATGAGCATGGCTAAGATCGCGCCCACGGAAAGGCCTGTGAACGCCACGGCGAAGGGCAGCAGAAAAATCGTCTCCACGTCGAAGACTAGGAACAAGATGGCGTAAAGGTAATACTCCGACTTAAAGGCTACCCAAGCATCCCCCTTGGACTCCAGGCCGCACTCGTAAGTTGAGTTCTTCACGTTGCCCGGCTTTTGTGGCGAGACGAACTTGGCCCACAGCGCGGCCAAGATGAGTGGTCCCACGGCAAATCCCAGCGCCATAACGAAGAACACCAGCAGGAACAGGTAGGGATGTTTCTCGGCGCCCATGGAAAATCAGTTGGCCTGCGGGTCATGCCGACGGAGGCCGACTTCATGTGCGATGTCGTCGAACTCCTCGCGGGACACTTCCCCGAGTTGCTTGCCCTTCTGACGGAGCTTCTCGTTGATTTTGATGGCTTTTTCAGTCATCTGGTCGTGCGTGTCTTTTGAGCCGCCAACGAGCGCGAAGTTGTCGCCCGTGGTGACGCGCTTGTGGCCGTCGGAATCAAGCCCGACGCCGAGCAAGACGGCCTTGGGGGGCTGGGACTTTTTTACCGGTTTCGCCACGCGCGGAAACTAACGGCCGAATGCGAAACGGCAAGGCGCAAGTTAGGCGTCGGCTTGCTTTTGACACCAAGCCGCCTTCCGCCTACAACGCCCCGCGATGAAAGTCCTGATCCTCGGTGCCGGTTACGCCACGCGGCTTTATCCGCTTACTCTCTCACAGCCCAAGCCATTGCTGTCCGTCGCCGGCAAGCCAATGATTGACTACGTGATGGACAACCTCGCGCCCATCCGGGGGATTGACCGCGTGTATGTGGTGACCAACGCGAAATTCGCTGGGCACTTCCAGAAGTGGGCGGATGATTACGGCGCGCGCGCGCCCTTCGCCTTCACCGTGATCAACGATGGCTCGACCAACGACTCAAACAAGCTCGGGGCCATCGGGGACCTGAACCTAGTGCTGCAGCAGGAAAAGTTGGATGATGATCTCATCGTGGTGGCGGGCGACAACCTTTTCAGCGAAAAGTTGGGAGCGTTTGGTGAATTCTGCCGCGCGAGGAATTCGCCGGTTTTGGGCGTATATGACGTGGAACAGCTGGAGGCTGCGAAGAAATACGGTGTGGTGGCCGTGAACCGCGATGGCGTTATCAGTGACTTCAAGGAGAAGCCCGAGCAGCCGGCGAGCACGATGATTGGGATCGCGCTTTACTATTATCCGCGCGCCACGCTCCCGCTGGTGGCCCAATACCTCGCCGAGGGCAACAACCCCGATCAACCTGGCCGCCTGATCCAATGGCTCTACCCGCGCATGCCGGTCTTCACGTGGGCCGTGCCCGGCATCTGGTATGATATCGGCTCCAAGGAAACGCTCGAGGAGGCTAACCGCATTTTCGCCCGGAAGTAACGCGCGGCGGATCTACTCTTTTTCCTCGCCCTTACCCGCCGGCATTGGCAAACACTTCGCCCTTTCGCATGAGCGAGCAAATCGTCATCCTAGATTTTGGTTCACAATACACGCAGGTCATCGCGCGACGCATCCGCGAATGCAACGTGTATTCCACCATCGTCCGCTACGACACTCCGGCGGACGAGATCGCCGCGATGGCTCCGCGCGGCATCATCCTCTCTGGCGGACCCTCCAGCGTTTACGCCAAGGATGCGCCGTTGCCGGACAAGGGGATTTTCAAACTTGGCGTGCCCGTCCTCGGCATTTGTTACGGCGTGCAACTGCTCGCACATTTTAATGGCGGCAAGGTCGAGAAGGGTCAGAAACGTGAATACGGCAAGGGCACTTTGACTGTCCATGACGCGAGTTGCGCGCTCTTTGAAAACCTGCCGAACACGTTACAAGTTTGGAACAGCCACGGCGACAAGCTCACCAAGTTGCCGGAGGACTTTGCCGTCGTTGCCACCACGGAGAATAGCGACTACGCGGTCATTGAGCACCGGGAGCGCCGCATTTACGGCCTGCAATTTCACCCCGAGGTCGTACACACCCCACGCGGACGCGAGGTTTACAGCAACTTCGTTCATACGATTTGCGGCTGCGGCAAGAACTGGACGATGCGCAACTATCTTGAGCGCGCCGTTGCGGACATTCGCGCGCAGGTCGGCAGCGAGCGCGTCATCCTCGGCCTCAGCGGCGGGGTGGATTCCAGCGTGGCTGCCGCCCTCTTGCACCGCGCCATTGGCGACCAACTCACTTGCATTTTTGTAAACAACGGCCTGCTCCGCGCGCGCGAAGCCGAGGTTGTGCAGGAGGTCTTCGGCCGCAACTTCAAGGTGAAGCTGCAATACGAGGATGCTACGGCGTTGTTTCTAAAGAAACTCAAGGGCGTCACCGAGCCCGAGAAGAAACGCAAAATCATTGGTAAGGCGTTTATTGATGTATTTCAGGCCGCGACGAAAAAAGCTGGCAAGGCCAAGTTCCTCGCGCAGGGCACGCTCTATCCCGACGTGATCGAGTCCGTGCCCATCGCGGGCAATCCCGCCGCCCTTATCAAGAGTCACCACAACGTCGGTGGCCTGCCCAAGGACATGAAGTTCAAGCTCGTTGAGCCGCTTCGCTGCCTGTTCAAGGACGAGGTGCGTCTGCTCGGCCTCGAACTCGGCCTGCCGAAGGAAATCGTCTATCGCCAGCCTTTCCCCGGCCCCGGCCTGGCCGTGCGCGTGCTCGGCGACCTCACGGCGGACAAGCTCCGCATCGTGCGCGAAGCGGACTCCATTGTGGTTGAGGAAATGAAGACCAGCGGGCTGTATTACCAGATTTGGCAGAGCTTCGCCGTGCTGCTCCCGTGCAAAAGCGTGGGCGTGATGGGCGACGAGCGCACCTACGACTTCACCATCTGCGTGCGCGCTGTCGAAAGCCAGGACGGCATGACTGCTGACTGGGTGAAGCTGCCCTACGAAATCCTGGAGAAACTCGCTACCCGTATCATTAACGAGGTAAAAGGCGTGAACCGCTGCGTCTTCGACATCACCAGCAAGCCGCCCGGGACGATTGAGTGGGAATAGCCTGATCCGTTTCCACAGCCTCACATGAGCGGCTGTATCTCCGTAGTCATCCCTGCGCTCAACGAGGCGGGCGAGTTGCCTAACACTCTGAGCCGGGTTTGGCTCATGCCGGAATTGAAGGAGGTCGTCCTCGCCGATGGCGGGAGTCGCGATGACACGGTGAAAATTGCGGCCACCGCTGGCTGTCTCGTGGTCCACAGCGAGCCGGGGCGCGGCCGCCAACTTCGCGCCGGTGCGGCTCGGGCAACGGGCGAATACCTTCTTTTCCTGCACGCTGACACGTGGGTTCCTCCGAATGCCGGGCGCGCTCTGCTCGATTGCATGGCGCAGCCCGGCGTGGTGGCCGGTGGTTTCTACAAAGTCTTCCGTGACCCGCCGAACTGGTTGGTGCGTGGGTCGCGGTTCAAGTGCTGGTGGCGGCTTCTTGTCACCGGGCGCGTGATGGCGGACCAGTGCATTTTCCTCCGCCGCGAGACGCTCGAACGCATCGGTGGCGTGCCGGCCGTGCCGCTGATGGAAGAGTTCGAGCTATGTAAACGGCTGCGTCCGCTGGGCCGTCTAGCACTAGCAAATGCGACCGTCAGCACCGCTGCCCGCAAGTTCGCCAAGCTTGGCGTCCTCCGCACCTACGCGCTCATGTGGCGGGTGACGCTGGGTTACTATCGGGGTGTGCCGTTGGAGGAATTGGCGCGGCTTTATCAAGCAGGATCCCAATCAGCGCAAAGACACCACGCCGCGAATAGTCAACGGGGATCCTGAAGTAACAGTGTCTAGGATTATTGCCTTGCCTCGCGGCCACGCTCTCTTGCGGCCTTGCATTTATGCGGTGGTGGCTTGCCTCTCTTGCCAGCCCGCTCAATCCTCGTGCTATGTTCCGGCTCGGGCCACTTGAGCTTCAGTCGCACTTGTTTTTGTCGCCCCTTGCGGGCTACACGAACCTGCCGTTCCGTCTCGTCATCCGCGAGGTCGGCGGCGTGGACCTCTGCACCACGGATCTTGTCAACGCGCGCTCGTTACTGGAGCGGAACAAGAAGGCGCTCAAGCTCATTGAGACCAACGAGCGCGACCGCCCGCTGGCCGTGCAGCTCTTTGGCTCCGTGCCCGGCGAGATGCGCGCTGCCGCCGTGGATCTTGAACAGCGCGGCGTAGCCAGCGTGGACATCAACATGGGCTGTCCCGTCCGCAAGGTCTGCCGCGTGGGCGGCGGTTCCGCGATGATGACCGAGCACGAGAAGACCGCCGCGCTCGTGAAGGGCATGGTCGAAGCCGTCAAAATCCCCGTGACCGCTAAGATGCGGCTCGGCTGGGACGACGAGAACCTCACCGCGCCGGAGTTGGCGCGCGCGCTGGAAGGTGTGGGGGTCGCCGCTATCTTCGTCCACGGCCGCACGCGCGAGCAGGGTTTTAGCGGGACCGTGAACTTGGCGGGCATTCGCAAGGTCGTTGAAGCCGTGAAGATTCCCGTCATAGGTAATGGGGATGTGACCACGCCCGAGGCAGCGCAGAAGATGTTCAACGACACCGGCTGCGCGGGTGTGAGCGTGGGGCGCGGAGCGTTTTACAACCCGTGGATTTTCGTGCAGATCCAGCATTTGCTCGCGACGGGCGAACTTTTGCCGGAGCCAAAGTTTGAGGAGCGCGTGCGCGTGATGTGCCGGCATTTGGATTTGATGGTTGAGGTATTTGGCGAGGAGCACGGCTGCCGGATGTTTCGCAAGGTCGCGCCGTGGTATGCCAAGCGGTTCGGCCCGGTGAACGAGTTCAACAAGAAGGTCGTGACTGTTGGTAGCCGCGCGGAGTTTCAGGATGTGCTGGAGCGTTACCTGCGCTGGCGGCAGCAGTTCTGTGATGGCGACGGTCACCTACTCCCGCGCTTCGCCCCGCCGCCGTTGGTGGCTAGTTTCATGCAGGACCCAGCGTCCGCGCAGCGGCAGAGCATCCCGGTGCCTAAGGGGCCCGTGGAGGTGTGGTAATGTTTACGCGGACGGCTTGCAGGCTTGGGCGCGAGCGCGTATTAAGGCGCCCGCTTTAAACATGAATTTAACCGACGCGCAAAAGCAGCAGGTCTCCGTTTGGCTCGAGCAGGGCCTCAAAGTCGCCGACGTGCAGAAGAAAATTTCCGCCGAACTCGGCCTGAGCATGACCTATATGGAAGTGCGCTTCCTGCTCGATGACTTACGGCTCAAGCCTAAAGATCCCGAGCCACCCAAGCAGCCCGCGCCCAATTCGCCCATTGCCGCTCCGACTGCAAGCTCGCCGCCGTTAGTCGCCGAGGCATCGCCTCCAGCGGATGCGCTTCCAGCGCTTGGCGGCGTGAAGCTCACCACTGACGCCCTCGCGCGCCCCGGCACCATAGTCAGCGGTAAGGTCACGTTCAGTGACGGCCAGACTGCTGATTGGTATCTCGATCAGATGGGCCGCATGGGCGTCGTGCCCGCGCAGAAGGGATACAAGCCCTCGAAGATGGATGTGATGGAGTTTCAGGAGCAGCTTCAAAGAGAACTGCAAAAAATGGGTTACTGACCAAGCTGCCATGCTCGTCGTCCACGTCCACGTCCAGGTTAAGCCCGAATGGGTTGAGGTGTTCAAAGCTGCGACGCTCGCCAATGCCCGTGCCAGTTTACAAGAGCCGGGCATCGCGCGTTTCGATGTGATGCAGCAGGCGGATGACCCGACGCGGTTCGTGCTGGTTGAGGCATATCGCACCGCCGCCGCACCCGCGCAACATAAGGAAACCGTGCATTACGCCACTTGGCGTGACGCCGTGGCTCCGATGATGGCCGAGCCACGAACCAGCGTGAAGTTTAAGAACGTTTTTCCTGAAGATGCGGGATGGTGAGGGCGTGTTTTTTGTCGCGTGTTTCGTGAACACGGCGGCCCGCACCGGCGGATCAGGGATAAAGAAACACACCGTCCGATTCTAATGCGCTTCGAGTTCGCCACTGCCAGCCGCATCGTCTTTGGCACTGGCACCTTCCAGCAGGCCGGAACCATCGCGACCTCGCTGGGTGAGAATGCGCTTATCGTTACCGGCAAGTCCGTTGCTCGGGCAGAGCCGCTGGTTGCACAACTCGCGGCGGCTGGTGTGACGGGTGAATTATTTCCCATCGTTGGCGAACCAACTACCGACGCCGTGGTTGAGGGTTTAGCAAGGGCGCGGGTGGCGCAGTGCGATTGCGTAATCGCATTTGGTGGTGGCAGTGCCATTGACGCGGCTAAGGCTATTGCTGGACTGTTCACGAACGGCGGAAAGTTGGAGGATTATCTTGAAGTTATTGGGCGCGCTTTGCCCCTGACGCAGCCCGCCTTGCCATTGCTGGCTATTCCCACTACCGCTGGAACTGGGGCGGAGGTCACGCGCAACGCTGTGCTCGTGTCGCCCGAGCGCCGAGTGAAGGTAAGTTTACGCAGTCCGCATTTGCTTCCTCGCGTGGCATTGGTGGACCCAGAACTTACGTTCGACCTTCCGCCCGCACTCACTGCCAGCACCGGCATGGACGCACTCACTCAACTCATCGAACCCTACGTCTGCGGGCGCGCAAATCCGATGACCGATGCGCTTTGTGTCGAGGGTATCCGTCGCGCTGCACGTGCGCTCCTTCGGGCTTTTGAGCACGGCAACGACGTCGCGGCGCGCGAAGACATGGCTTTGGCGAGTCTGTTCGGCGGCCTGGCGCTCGCAAACGCTGGGCTTGGCGCGGTGCATGGTTTCGCTGCACCGATTGGCGGAATGTTTCCCGCGCCGCACGGAGCCGTGTGCGCTGCATTACTGCCTGGCGTGATGGCGGCGAATGTTCGCGCCCTCCGTGAGCGTGCCCCGGACAGCCCGGCACGGCACCGATACGACGTAGTTGCGCGCTTACTCACCGACAGTCCGCAAGCAAGGGCGGACGATGGCGTGGCATGGACGAAGGAACTTTACGGCTCGCTGCAAATCCCGCCGTTACGTGCTTGGGGCTTGGCGCAGGAGGACGTCGCCGCAGTCGCAGACAAGGCGGGGCAAGCCAGCAGCATGAAGACAAACCCGATTTCTTTGACCCAAGAGGAGTTGCGCTCCGTGCTGAGAGCAGCTTTATAGCAGGAAATCATTTAGCCTCTGATAAGCCCTCGAGACACAGGCGCAGTCGTTGCAGTCCGGGCCATGTGCTAAGCCACTTTGATTTCAAGCCCCAGTCAGCGCGGTGAGGTTGCCAGATTTAATTTCCCAGCGATGCAACGCGCGACCCAGTTCGCGCGGCCAATTTTCCTCGGTGCACGTCATGAAAACCTGCCCGCGCGCGTGGTGAGCTCGCTCGAGCAGCGGGAGTAAGCCAGCGCGGCGCTGGGCATCCAGTTCGCCCATCACGTCGTCAATCAGAAGCACTGGCGGCGTGCCGAGGATGCCGGTGATGTATTCGGCCTGCGCCATTTTCAGGGCGATGGCGAGGGTGCGCTTCTGCCCCTCGCTGCCGAATTGCGCGGCTGGACGATCGTTGAGCAGGAGGGTGAGTTCGTCGCGGTGCGGGCCAACCAGTGTGGCGCGAAAGGCTCGCTCGCGTTCCCGGGAGCGGGCCAGTTCTACGGCAAAGTCCGCTTTCACGCAGGGCTGGTATTCAAGGCGAAGCTCTTCGGCATCGTGGGAAATGCGCCGATAAGCGAGGCGTGCCAGCGGCGAAATGCGGGGGAGGAGTTCGCGGCGTGCGGTGATGAGTTGGTTGCCAAGGCTCACCAACTGGTGCGAGAAGCTGTCAAGCAGTGTGGGGTCCGGGGAGCGTTGCTTAAGCAAGGAATTACGGGAGCGGAGAGCTTGCGCGTAGCGTTGGAGGAGCGGCAGGTAATTCGGCTGGGATTGCGTGAGCAGGAGGTCGAGAAAACGCCGCCGCGTGCGCGCCGTGCCTTTTACGAGTTGCAAATCTTCCGTGCAAAACACCACCGCACGCAACGTCCCGAGGTAGTCCGTTAGTCGGCGCACGGGTTGCCCGTCGAGCGCGATTTTACGCTCAGGCACGGACCAATACATTTTGATTTCATGGCTGGCCGTGCTGACCACCGTTCCGCCGACAAAGTAGCCTTTCGCCGCGTGCCGAATCATCTGGGCGCCACCGACACCGCGAAATGACCGCAGTGTGGCCAACAGGTAAATGGCTTCGAGAATGTTGGTTTTGCCCTGGGCATTGTGCCCCAAGAGGACCTGAAAACCGGGGCTGAAGTCCGCATCGAGCCGCGAGTAGTTGCGGAAGTCCCGGAGTCGCAGATGCGCCAAATGCACTGGCTAGGCTAGGGATGATCCTGCCGGATGGCGAGCGACTGCACACCGGTCCAGCCGTTGGAAGGTTTGGTGAGATCATTCGCTCCCCCGCGTCGGTAGCCTTGCGGGTCGAAGGTCACCGACGCATACCCGAGCTGCTTAAGTGCTGCGAGTATGCGGGTGCAGAGAGCGGCGTCGTCTAGTCGGGATAATTCGCTGACGCCCACTTCGATGCGGGCAAGCGCGGGTTGGTTAAAAGTAACTGCCTGATGAACCAAATGTGGACTTGTCATGGGCGTAGCCAACGCCGGCTGGCTAGGTAGTTCGTGATGACGCACACGCACATCGTGAAAGCCATTATCCCGAAGACAATTTTCCGCAGCTTCAATCATCTGGAGCTTTTGCTCGGTCACTCGCTCGCCGTGCGGCACGCGCGAACTGAGGCATGCCATTTGCGGTTTATTGCTCGTCGGCAGGCCAAAACGGGCAGAAAGTTCGCGAACCTCGGCTTTGGTTAGTCCCACCTCTTTAAGGGGTGCTCGGATGTTAAATTCGGCCGCCGCTTGGGCTCCAGGGCGATAATCACCCACATCGCTAGCATTTTCTCCATAAGCGATAACTGGAAAACCAAGCTCCTTGGCGATCGGAATTAGTTCAGTGAACAACTCATGTTTACAGAAGTAGCAACGGTTAAACGGGTTAGAAGTATATTCAGAGCTTGAAAATTCAGCTGTTTTTATGATACGGATTGGGATTTTGAACGTGTCGGCGATAGCCAGCGCCTCCGTCAATTCCCTCCTCGGCAAGCTGGCGGAATCAGCGATCACTGCTAGTGAGCGCTCGGCCAGCACTTCGTTAGCCACGTAAGCCAGCAAAACAGAATCGCCACCGCCGGAATAAGCGATCAGCGCTGACTTGAAGCCGCTTAAAAGGCACCGCAACGATTCTAGTTTTTTGTCAATCACGCAGTAATAATGCGGTTTTACTGGGGTTATGTCGAGCCTGGGAAGGCTAAAACGCGACGCTTGGGGAACTCAAAGAAAATTTAAAAAAGATGTTGCACGCCTTCAACCATTAAGTATTCTGTGCGGGTTCTTTTGAACTTTTTTGTTCAGAAAAGCCCGTTAAAATAAAAATGTTGACGGGCATTGCGGATCTGATATCAATTTCCGCAGTTAAAAAAGCTGGGTTGCCGAGTTTGAATAAAAGTCGGCACTCGGGTTTTTTTTCCCCTTAAACCGGGAGATTTTTGGCGACATCGGTCGCGTGGCTCTTTGAAAACTGAATTGTGCGACAAGTGAGAGCCCCTTTGAGAATGACTTTGTTGACCAAAGTCGCTCAAAGAGTTTTAACTGCAAATAGCCAGATTTAACCATCTGGCAAAATCGAACTAACGTTTCTAACGGAGAGTTTGATTCTGGCTCAGAACGAACGCTGGCGGCGTGGATAAGACATGCAAGTCGAGCGGGACATTTCGGGTAGCAATATTCGAGATGTTCAGCGGCGCAAGGGTGCGTAACACGTGGGTAATATTCCCTGAAGTTTGGAATAACTCCGAGAAATCGGAGCTAATACCGGATGTGATGTCCGAAAAGCATTTTTTGGCCATCAAAGTTGGGGACCGTAAGGCCTGACACTTTAGGATTAGCCCGCGGCCTATCAGCTAGTTGGTGAGGTAACGGCTCACCAAGGCTAAGACGGGTAGCTGGTCTGAGAGGACGACCAGCCACACTGGAACTGAGACACGGTCCAGACACCTACGGGTGGCAGCAGTCGAGAATTTTTCTCAATGGGGGAAACCCTGAAGGAGCGACGCCGCGTGGGGGATGAATGGCTTCGGCCCGTAAACCCCTGTCATCTGCGAGCAATCCCTGCGTCCCAACACGACGCAGGTTGATAGTAGTGGAAGAGGAAGGGACGGCTAACTCTGTGCCAGCAGCCGCGGTAATACAGAGGTCCCAAGCGTTGTTCGGATTTACTGGGCGTAAAGGGTGCGTAGGCGGCCAAAAAAGTCTGATGTGAAATCTCGGTGCTCAACGCCGAAACTGCATTGGATACTGGTTGGCTTGAGGAGTGGAGGGGAGACTGGAATTCTCGGTGTAGCAGTGAAATGCGTAGATATCGAGAGGAACACCAGTGGCGAAGGCGAGTCTCTGGACACTTCCTGACGCTGAGGCACGAAAGCCAAGGGAGCAAACGGGATTAGATACCCCGGTAGTCTTGGCTGTAAACGGTGCGCATTTGCTGTGCGAGGAATCAACCCCTCTCGTGGCGAAGCTAACGCGATAAATGCGCCGCCTGGGGAGTACGGTCGCAAGATTAAAACTCAAAGAAATTGACGGGGGCCTGCACAAGCGGTGGAGTATGTGGCTTAATTCGATGCAACGCGAAGAACCTTACCTAGCCTTGACATGCAAGTAGTAGAAGCGTGAAAGCGTGACGAGATAGCAATATCAGCTTGCACAGGTGCTGCATGGCTGTCGTCAGCTCGTGTCGTGAGATGTTGGGTTAAGTCCCGCAACGAGCGCAACCCCTGTACTCAGTTGCCACCTATCTGAAAAGATGGAGCACTCTGAGTAGACTGCCTCGCTTCAACGAGGAGGAAGGTGGGGATGACGTCAAGTCAGTATGGCCCTTACGGCTAGGGCTGCACACGTACTACAATGCCCGGCACAAAGGGACGCAAGCGTGCAAACGCAAGCAAATCCCCTAAAACCGGGCCCAGTTCAGATTGTCGTCTGCAATTCGACGGCATGAAGCTGGAATCGCTAGTAATGGCGCATCAGCTACGGCGCCGTGAATACGTTCCCAGGCCTTGTACACACCGCCCGTCACATCATGAAAGCCGGTCGTACCCGAAGTTGCTGCGTTAACCGCAAGGAAATAGGCACCGAAGGTATGGCTGGTGATTGGGATGAAGTCGTAACAAGGTAGCCGTAGGGGAACCTGCGGCTGGATCACCTCCTTTCTAAGGAGAATAAAATCAAAATGATCAGTCGCGGCGCGCGGCTTCGGTCGCTCGCTGTAACTAATCATGTATAGTTAGGGTAAGCTTGTCGCACAGTTCAGATTTCGGAGAGCCAGTTCTTTCAAAGGCTTCTACTTCCATGCTAGTTCATGGATGCGGGGCTGTAGCTCAGCTGGTAGAGCGGTAGCTTTGCAAGCTATAGGTCAGGAGTTCGATCCTCCTCAGCTCCACCAAAGCCAAAGGTTTGCTCGGGCCTGTAGCTCAGTTGGTTAGAGCATGCGCTTGATAAGCGCAGGGTCACTGGTTCGAATCCAGTCAGGCCCACCAAACACCTTGCCACTCCGTAAGGAGTGGGATCTGTTCATTGAAAACTACATACAATCAGGGCAAATATATAAGTGTAATCCATCAATGGATTATCAATTTGATCAAGCTACAAAGGGCTTATGGTGAATGCCTTGGTGCCAAGAGGCGATGAAGGACGCAGCAAGCTGCGATAAGCCACGGATAGCTGCAAGCAAGCTTCGATTCGTGGATCTCCGAATGGGAAAACCCAATGCCGTAAACGGCATTTGTCTCGGATGAATTAATAGTCCGAAACAGCCATACGTGGTGAAGTGAAACATCTCAGTAACCACAGGAAAAGAAAATGAAAATGATTCCGTTAGTAGTGGCGAGCGAAAGCGGAAGAGCCCAAACTAGACTGACTTGTCAGTTTAGGGTAGTGGGACCCCGCCGTGGTAGGCGAAGAATCAGTTGAATCATCTGGAAAGGTGAGCCGTAGACCGTGACAGCCGGGTCAACAAAGTTCAACGCCGCCTAGGGGCATCCCAAGTAGCACGGTGCACGTGAAACTCTGTGCGAATCCGTCCGGACCACCGGACAAGGCTAAATACTCCTTGGCAACCGATAGTGAACTAGTACCGCGAGGGAAAGGCGAAAAGAACCCCTGCTAGGGGAGTGAAATAGAACCTGAAACCATATGCCTACAATGTGTAGGAGCGCTGCAAGGCGTGACTGCTTGCCTTTTGCATAATGAGTCTGCGAGTTATTGTCAGCGGCTAGTCTAAACTAGCAAGTGAAGGCAAAGGGAAACCGAGTGCGAAACGCGCGAATCGCCACTGGCAATAGACCCGAAGCGGAGGTGATCTACTCTTGAGCAGGTTGAAGCTGCGGTAACACGCAGTGAAGGACCGAACTCGTGGATGTTGAAAAATCCTGAGATGACTTGAGAGTAGGAGCGAAAGACTAATCAAACCCCGTGATAGCTGGTTCTCTCCGAAATCGCTTGAGGGCGAGCGTTGGGTAAGTACTCCATGGAGGTAGAGCACTGGATGGCTTAGGGACCCCACCAGGTTGCCAAAACCAATCAAACTCCGAATTCCATGGATCTCATTAACCCAGCATTCAGGCTGCGAGGGATAAGCTTCGTGGCCAAGAGGGCAACAGCCCAGACCGACGGTTAAGGTGCCAAAATGTTGTTCAGTGGAAAGGATGTGACGTTGCTTAGACAGTGAGGATGTTGGCTTAGAGGCAGCCATCATTTAAACAGTGCGTAATAGCTGACTCATCGAGCGATGTCGCGCCGAAAATGATTGGCGATTCAACAGCATACCGAAACCTCGGATTCCAGATTGGTTCGCCAAACTGGAGTGGTAGGAGAGCGTATCCATCACAATCAAGCTAGGCCGAAAGGAATAGTGAAGTGATGGATAGTGAGAATGCAGACACGAGTAGCGATAAACCAGATGAGAATTCTGGTCGCCGTAAACCCAAGGTTTCCTGGGCCAGGTTCGTCCTCCCAGGGTCAGTCGGGAGCTAAGGCGAGGCCGTAAGGCGTAGTCGATGCACAGCAGGCAAATATTCCTGCACCAGTCTGGTTTAAGGGTGAGAATCACACAGAAAGAAACGCGGCAGCATCGTTGATTGATGCAGCTTAGGCTTCGGCCAAAGCCCGCCGCATGACAATCTGTCTAGAAACATTCTCATTCGTTCGCCAGATTGCCCGTACCGTAAACCGACACAGGTGGGTGAGTGTAAATGCACTCAGGCGCGCGAGAGAGACCTCTCTAAGGAACTCGGCACATTAGCCCCGTAACTTCGGGAAAAGGGGTGCTCCGTTTCGACGGAGTCACAGTAAATTGCGTTTACCGACTGTTTAACAAAAACACAGCTCTCTGCTAAGTCGTTAAGGCGACGTATAGGGAGTGACACGTGACCAATGCGGAAAGATCAAGGTAAGTCGTTAGCCGCAAGGCGAAGCGATAAGCCCAAGTCCCCGTGAATGTCGGCCGTAACTATAACGGTCCTAAGGTAGCGAAATTCCTTGTCGGGTAAGTTCCGACCTGCACGAATCGTGTAACGAGTGAACGACTGTCTCGGAGAGGATCTCGGCGAAACTGTAATTGCGGTGAAGATGCCGCATGCCCGCAGTAGGACGGAAAGACCCTATGCACCTTTACTGTAAGCTGGTATTGTGTTCTGGTTAATGATGCGTAGCGTAGGTGGGAGACTTTGAAACGAGGGCTTCGGTTCTCGATGAGTCGCAATGTGAAACACCACTCTTCGTTGATTAGGATTCTAACCCCAATTCCTGTAATTCAGGTGGGGGACAGTGCTTGCGGGTCAGTTTGGCTGGGGCGGCTTCCTCCCAAATGGTAACGGAGGAGCGCGAAGCTGGGTTCAGCATGGTTGGCAACCATGCGACGAGGGTATGGCTAGAAACCCGGTTGACTGTGAGACCAACAAGTCGAGCAGGTGCGAAAGCAGGCCCAAATGATCCGATGGTTTAATGTGGAATTGCCATCGCTCAACGGACAAAAGGTACGCTAGGGATAACAGGCTGATCGGTTCCAAGAGTTCACATCGACGAACCGGTTTGGCACCTCGATGTCGGCTCATCGCATCCTGGGGCTGGAGAAGGTCCCAAGGGTCCGGCTGTTCGCCGGTTAAAGCGGTACGCGAGCTGGGTTCAGAACGTCGTGAGACAGTTCGGTCCTTATCCACTGTGGGCGGAGGAGACTTGCGGGGTTCAAACCTTAGTACGAGAGGACCGGGTTTGACGCACTTCTGGTGTGGCAGTTGTTCCATCAGGGGCATCGCTGCGTAGCCATGTGCGGAAGAGATAAGCGCTGAAAGCATCTAAGTGCCAAGCTCATCCCAAGATATTGTCTCCCGGCCGCAAGGCCCTAAAGACCACGGGCAGACTACCCGTTTAATAGGTCGGGCGTGTAAGCGCTGCGAGGCGTTTAGCGGACTGATACTAATTGGTCGTGAGGCTTGATCGTCTTTTAACCAAGACGATTCTATTAATTTGCTCCTTGTATGTAGTTTTCAGCGAACGTTGCTGACAAAACTGTTCTTTCGATTTTTTGGTGGCCACAAAGCTGCGGCCCGACCCGATCCCATCCCGAACTCGGACGTCAAACGCAGCATTGCCGATGGTAGTGGTTGTATAGCCTCCGCGAGAGTAGGTAGCCGCCAATTTTTTTTAAAAAAAGCAAGCCGGGCCCCTGGTCCGGCTTGCTTTTTGTTTGCCCCAACAAAGAGTTTTAAGGCTTCAAGAATCAGCTTGCGACTACGGTTCTAAACCGATTATAAACAAAGACTTTTTATGGCAGCTATTGGCCGATTTCAGAAGGGTGATGAGACCTTTTTTGCCAAGGTGGTAGATGGTGAGCTTTTCAGATTGCACGGCGACGTTTTCGGGTCGCCCTCGTTTGACAAAAAGCCGCTTTCAGTAAAGGGGATAAAAACGCTGACGCCCGTTCAACCATCGAAAGTGATCGCTGTGGGGCTCAATTATGCAGATCACGCTCGCGAATCTGGCAAACCACTGCCCAAAGAGCCGTTGTTCTGGCTAAAGGCTCCCACTTCCCTTATCCCCGACGGGGCTAAGATCGAAGTTCCTTTTTCCAACCACCGTACCGACTTTGAGGCGGAACTAGCTATCATCATCGGACGAAAGGTTCGCAACGTAACGCCTGCGGCGGCGGCTCGCTATATCTTTGGCTATACCGCTGCTGAGGACATTAGCGATCGCACCATTCAAAATTCTGAGAGTCAGTGGGCGCGCTGTAAGTCGTTTGACACCTTCACCCCGCTCGGGCCATACGTGGAAACCAAGATTGACCCGCACGACCTGACCATCCAGCTCTTCCAAAACGGTCAGCTTCGGCAAAACTCCAACACCAGCCAGCTAATCTTTAACTGCTACGAGTTGGTCAGCTTCATCTCCACCAACATGACCCTGCTTCCTGGTGACGTTATCGTCACTGGTACGCCCAGCGGTGTTGGACCCATCGAGTCTGGCGACCGGCTTGAAGTTCGCATTCAGGGACTGGCACCGTTAGTAAACACCGTCAAATAACCCTTCCCTTCCAAACTTGAAGCCGTCGGGAAAAACTTCTCGGCGGCTTTTTTTCTGCGAAACTTCTTTCATGCGCTGGTCTCAGTATTTCATCCCAACTCTTAAGGAGTCTCCCGCCGACGCGGAAATCCTCTCGCACAAGCTCCTTCTCCGCGCGGGTCTCGTGCGCAAGCTCACCGGTGGTCTCTACACCTTCCTGCCGCTGGGCCTGCGCGCGCTCAAAAAAATTGAGAACATTATTCGCGAGGAGATGAACCGCGCCGGGGCCGTCGAGGTGCTTATGCCCGCGCTCCAGCCGCCGGAAATCTGGCAGCAATCTGGCCGTTACGAGACTGCCAAGGACGTGCTTTACAAGGTCAAGGACCGTGCGAACAAGGAGTGGGTGCTCGGCCCCACGCACGAGGAAGTCATCACCACACTCGCCGCCGGAGAAATCTCCAGCTACCGGCAGATGCCCCGCAACTTCTACCAAATTCAGGTCAAGTTCCGGGATGAGATCCGCCCGCGCTTTGGCCTCATGCGCGCAAAGGAGTTCATCATGAAAGATGCCTACTCTTTCGACGCCACCGACGAGGGGGCAATGGTTAGCTACCGGCGCATGTATGAAGCCTATGCGCGCATTTTCAACCGCTGTGGATTGAAGCATTTTCCCGTCGAAGCCGACACGGGCGTCATCGGTGGCAGCCACTCGCATGAGTTCATGGTGCCGGCGGAAACAGGTGAGAACGACGTGGTTTATTGCGCGGCCTGTGGCTATGCCGCCAATGTGGAGAAGGCCACTAGCGGCTTGCCAGCCACCGCCGCTCGCGATGCCGGCCAGGGGCCGGAAAAATTCCCAACCCCCGGAGTTGTTACTATCGAGGCGCTGGTGAAGGCGCCCTACAACGTGCCCGCTAACCGCCAAATCAAGACTCTCATCTTCATTGCCGATAGTCAGCCGCTCATCGTGCTTATGCGCGGCGACGACCAACTTAACGAAACCAAGCTCATGGCCCGTACCGGTGCGACCGCCGCGCGGCCTGCGACCGCCGAGGAAATTTATGCCCTGCTCGGTGCACATCCTGGTAGCCTTGGCGCGGTGGCTGGTACGCTGCGCCAGCCTGTATCCATCCTTGCTGACGAACGCCTGAAGGGTGCGAATGACATGACCACAGGCGCGAATGAGGACGGTTTCCACCTAAAGGGTGTTTCCATCGAAAGGGATATTAAGGTCACGAGTTGGCTTGATCTGCGTACCGTCACAGCTGGTGAGCCGTGCCCGAAGTGCACAAAGCCGCTGAAAATCCAACGCGCCATTGAAGTCGGCCATGTCTTCAAGCTCGGCACCAAATACAGCCAAAAACTCAACGCCTTCTTCCTCGATGCAGAGGGCAAGTCCAAGCCCTGTGTCATGGGCTGTTACGGTATCGGTGTCACCCGTACGCTTCAGGCTGTCATCGAGCAGTGCAACGACAAGGACGGCATCATCTGGCCGTTAGCCGTAGCGCCGTTTCAGGTCTGCATCACTCCGTTGGTCGTCGCGCCGGATTCCGCGGTGATGCAGCTAGCCGAGAAGATTTATCGCGAGCTGAGCGCTGCTGGCGTAGAAGTCATCCTCGACGACCGCGATGAACGTCCCGGCGTAAAGTTCAAAGACGCCGACCTTGTTGGCTTTCCGCTGCGCCTTGGCATTGGGGAGAAGTCACTGGCAAAGGGAGAGGTGGAACTCAAGCCGCGGGCTGCTGCTTTGGTACCGGTGAAGGCGGAAGAAGCGGTGGCCAAGATCCGAGAATTACTCTCAGCCTCTCCGGCGTAGGCCAACCCTTTGGCGACCTCTTTGCTCAGGCAGTTTTTTAGATCCCTTCACCTTACCTGCACACTTGTGCTTAGTCCGCGCCCTCGATGGCCTTGGTCAACTCGGTACCGCGTCGTAGGCGAAAGGGGTCGCTCTTTACGATGGCGGTGACCAACGCCGAGAGCTTGTGGTCGGCTTGCGCAGTTTGCGCGCAGATTTGGTTGAGCGCACGGTTGTCGTAGTAATCCAGGCCGCGCCCAATGGCGTAGGTGAGCAGCTTCTCGGCGAGGTTGCGCACCACCAGTTCCTTCTTTGACTTGAGAATGGCCTTCAGCTCGGTCGGGCCTTGGAATGAGTTTCCGTCTGGCAGCGTGCCCGAGGGATCGATGGCGCCTTCCTCCGTTTTGGCACGGAAACGGCCAATGGCGTCATAGTTTTCGAAGGCAAAGCCGAGGGCATCCATCTGCTTGTGACAGTTGGCACAGCTCGGGTTTTCGCGGTGCTGTTCCATGCGCTGGCGGAGCGTGCCGGCAAGTTTCTTCTGTTGATCCAGTTCCGGAATGTTCGGCGGGGGCGGCGGCGGTGGAGTGCCAAGAATTTGTTCGAGCACCCATTTACCGCGCTTCACGGGCGACGTGCGCGTGGGGTTCGACGTGACGGTGAGGATGCTGGCATGGGTGAGCAGGCCGCTGCGCTCCTTGCCCGTCAGGGCGACGCGGGTGAACTCGCCGCTGCGTGCGGCGCTGCTGCCGCGGCCGCGCGCGCTCTGCGCCGCGCTGCTTAATCCGTAATGCCGTATCAGCGCATCGTTGACGTAGGTGAAGTCCCCATCAATCAAGTCCAACACGCTCCGGTCCTCGCGGACGATCTCCTCAAAAAATAGCTCGGTCTCGCGCAGCATCGCGCGGCGCAGGCGTTCGTCGAAACCAGGGAACAGCTTGCTGTCTGGGGCAAAAGTTTTCAGCCGCTCCAACTGGAGCCATTGCAGCGCGAAGTTCTTGGTTAGCGCCTCGGCCTTGGGGTCTTTCAACATACGTCGGACCTGCGCGTCCAGCTTCGGCGTGAGCTGCTGCTGCGCGGCGAGGGTGAGCAGCTCCTCGTCTGGCATCGTGCTCCAGAGGAAGTAGCTCAGGCGCGAGGCGAGCTGGAACTCATCAATCGGGTGCGCCCCAGGGAAGCGGGGCAGGGAATCCAGCTCGACGCGGAAGAGGAACTTCGGCGAGCAAAGTAGCGCGACGATGCAGCGTTGTATGCCCGCCTCCCATTTTTGGCCGGCGGCCACAGTGTCGGTAACGACGCGTGTCATTGTCTCCAACTCGCGCGGTGTGGGTGGGCGGCGATAGCCGCGAGTCAGCAGACGTGTGAGAACGAGGCGGGTGCGTTCGGCCTCTGGTTTGCCCGCCAAGCCCGCAATCATTGCCGCTTGGAAAGCTGGTCGAGTGTCCAGCGGGCCTTCGCTGAAAATATGCTCGACGAATAGCCGCGGTGGCTCCTCGCCCTCCGGTGGCCGGACAATGGCGAGGCCAGCGCGGTTGATGCCAGGCACGCGGTCGATGCGAAACTCAATGGTCTGCGGTTTGCCTGCACGGGCGGTGATTTCGTAAATTTTGAGAATTTTGAGGGGCTTCATGGTGGGCAACGCCAGCCCCATGAGCGGCGCGATATCGGCTGCGGAAGATTTTTCATCTAAGTCGGGGCCTTGTAGGAACAGCGCGACTTTGACGGGTGAAGGGCCACGCGGTTCGGCGTAGAGGGTCGCGCGCAGCAAGAGCTCGCCGTCCGGAATTAGCTTGAGGTAATCGCCTGCGGCGGCGAAGGGGCCGGTGAGCGTGGCGTTGGTGCCCTTGGGATCCATCACACGAAAGCGGTCCTGCGGCGTCTTGTCGTTGTTGGGTTGGAGGAAACGACCCGCGAGGTAGCGCACACCGGGCTTAGGTGGGTCCGGCAGGATGACGCGGGCCGCGATGGACTCGGCAGCCTCGAGGTAGCGTTCAAAGTGCAGCGGCGAAAGCGTGAGTACGTCGCCGATGTTGTCGAAACCGTAGCCGATGTCATCGGCAGGGAAACTCTCCGTGGGGTCGAAGTCTACCATGAGCAAGTCGCGCACGGTATTTCGGTATTCGGTGCGATTGAGGCGGCGGATGGTGACGCGTCCGGGGTCGGGCTTGGCGGTCCTCTCGGCAGTGGCGAAAGCATTCTCGATGGCTGCGTTGAAGGCCGTGATCTCGGAAGGCGTGGGTTGGGGCTGCTTTTTCTTAGGCGGCATCTCCCCAGAGTTGACCTGGTGTAGCACGTTCTTCCAATGCTTGTGCTCTTTGAGAATGTTCGTGGCGTCCTTAAACTTCGTCAGGTCGAGATCAGCCTTCTTCGCCTTTCCACCGTGGCACTCATAGCAGTGCTTTTGCATGAAGGCGATCGCCGTGTTCTTAAAGTCCGGCGCGGCGGCAGCACCGGTTGAAACCATGGCAGCAAGCGCCGTCGCAATAAGCGCCGTGCGGTGGTAAACCAAACGAAGACCAACGAACATAAAAAGCCGACTGGTGGCAGAATGCAGCTATTCAAGCTGCACGTGTACGTATACGACCGGCTTTTTCTAGCGTCCGCCGGGTATGTGGTTCAGAGAAAATTGCTCAGGTCACATCGATCAGTTCACGCTCGCGGGCGGAGGGTGCGGTGAGCGGGTCAGTGACAGCCGCCCTCTTCGGCGGGAGCACTAGCCAAGCCTCAAAGAAGAGGAACACAAGCATGCCGAAGAGGAAGAGCCGCCAGATTTCACCCTGCAAGGCGTCGGTGCGTGCGGCGCGCTCCTGAAGCAGTTGCAGCGGGAGTGGAGCAAGCAAATTGCGCGCAGAATCGGCGGTGAGGAGCGCGCGTTCGTCCTCGGCGGCAGGACGGTTCACGGCAAGGAGGCGTTCGCCAGAGCGATACACACCCGCTTGCAGGGCGACGTTCTTTCCGATTGTGCCGTCGGTGGAGATCCATTGCTTCGCACGGTCAAGCGCACTGAGTTCGCCACAGGCGGCCATGGTTTCTTGGTTTAGGCGACGGGCGCCGGTTTGCAGTAGGCGTTGGAGCATCGGCACGAGGACGGAGCCGTCGCCAAGGGTGGACCAGTCATCGTGTGGCACCGTGGCGAGGAAGAGGAACTGCCCTCGTCCGAGCGCCCGGCGCGTGAGCAGCGGCGAGCCATCGGCGAAGGCCGCGAGTGCGGTGGCGTCGCCGGTGATGGCAGCGCGGCGGGTGATTTCGAGGTCACCGAGCGGAAGGCTGAGGCCCTCGTCGGTTTTGGCGAGTGGGCCCTCCTGCTGCTCCCACCTAGTAATTTTGAAGGGCTTATCCGCAGGCGCAGATGGCGCTTCAGCCCAGCCAAGGTCCATGAATTTACCAGTGTCCGCCTGGCCGGCCGGGAGAAAAATGACCACGCCGCCTTCCTCGATGAAGCCGCGCAGGCGCCTCTCGCCGGCGGCATCGGGCAGCGGCGCGTGCCACAGAAGCAGCGCGGCGTCGGTGGCCGCGCGCTCGAGGAACGCGGCGGGCGTGAGCAGTTCGGCGGGCTGGCGTGTGGCGGGTGCAAGCGCTGCGAGCTGGACGTTGCGAATGAGTGCGGGCTGGTCGCTCACGACCGCGGCGCGCACGGCGGAGTCCGAGCCGAAGACGAAGTAGGCAGCGTTGTCGCGAGCGTTCGCGTCCGCGGGGAGTTCGAGCGCGCCCCAGCCAAGTCCCTTCGCCGCGCCGAGGTCCGCCTTGTACCGCCAGCGGAGCGCTGCGCCGTCCATGTCGAGTTCGGCCTGCGACTTGACGCCGTTGAGCGTGAGCGCGAGCGGGAAACGTGCGGTGCCGTTGGTCGCGTTGCGCGCGAGGTCGAGCGCGAGGGACAGCTCTGCACCGTCAGGTCGCGCGCGGCGGAAGACCTCGGCGAGCGTGGCGGAGATGTTCGGCTCGCGGTCGTCGTCGAAGGCGAGCAGACGCACGCGCACACGCTGTGGGAGCTTGGCGAGCTGCGCGGTGACGGATTTCCAACGTTCGTCATCGGGCAGCCAGTTGCTGCGCTGGAGGTCGGAGGCGAGCCAAAGCTCGGCGGCTCCGGCGCGGTTTTCGACGAGCCAGTTGTGCGCGAGTTGAAGGAGCGTGGGTAGATCCGCGGCGGTGTCCGTCGGACCGGTAAGTGTGGGTTCGAGCAGAGATTTTGCATTCGCGAGTTGTTGTGGAATGCGCGTGGCGGAGTCGAGCAGAACGAGGTGGGACTTGTCCTGAAATTCGCGCGCCGCCTCAGCGAGGAGTTTCACAGCTTGTTCGCGCTTGGTCACGGTCTGTCCGGCGAGGCGCGATTCCATGCTGGCTGAGCGGTCGAGTACGATGACGATGACATCGGGCGCGGGCGAGAGCGTCCAGCCAAGCCAGCCGCCGGCCAGCGGTCGCGCGATGAAGAGGATCAGCGCGAGGACGGCGAGCGTGCGAAAGAGCAGGACGAGCCATTGGCGAAGTTTGGCGTGGCTGGTGGAGGCGCGCGTGGCTTGGAGCAGGAACATCATCGCTGCCCACGGCTGCGGCTTGTGGCGTAGGCGGTTGATGAGGTGGATGATGACCGGCACCAAGATCAGCGGGAGGCCCCAGAGGAGGAATGGCTGGAGAAAGGTCATTACTCAGTGCGCCCCGACTTGTTGTGCGCGCTCGGTGAGGAAGCCCGCGAGCACTTGGCCGGGGGCTTGGTCGGTGACGACTTCGCGGTAATCGGCGTTGAATTCGAGGCAGGCTTGGCGGAGGCGGGCGCGGTGGGCGTCGAAGGCGCGGAGGTATTCGTCGCGCACCATCGCCGGCTCGGTCACGAGGCTAAAGGGGCTTTCCAAGTCCTGAAAGCGCAGCGGGCGATCAAACTTGAACTCCATCTCCATCCGGTCGAGCAGGTGAAACACGGCAAGGTCGTGCTTTTGGAAGCGTAGGTGTTGCAGGCAGCCCAGCAAAGGTTCCAGTTCACAGAAGAAGTCGGAAAATACGATGACCAGCGCGCGGCGGCGGATTTTCTCGGCAAGGTCGTGAAGCGCACGGAGGATGGTAGTGGGCCCGTTCGGTTCGAGATCATCGATGGTGTTAAGAATTTCTTGCAAGTGCGCGGGGTTACGGCGCGGCGGGAGTTCGGGCGGAGTTTTTTCCCCCACGCAGTAAAGCCCGGCGGCATCGCCTTGCTGGACGGCGAGATAGGCAAGTGTGCCGGCGAGTTGGCGAGCGAAGGCAAACTTGCTCGGGCCGAGCTTGCCGGCGAAGCCCATGGAGGCACTGGCATCGAGCACGAGGCAGCAGCGGAGATTCGTGTCCGCCTCAAATTCCTTCATGTAATAGCGGTCAGTGCGGCCGAGCACGCGCCAGTCGAGGCGGCGGAGGTCGTCGCCCGGGACGTAACTGCGGTACTCAGCGAACTCGACGCTGGAGCCGCGGTGCGGGCTTTTGTGGTGGCCGGAGACACTCCCCTCCATGGCAAAACGCGACATCAGTGGCAGGTGCGCGAGCTGCGCAAGCACCACCGGATCGAGGAAGGAATGGGGCTTCTCCTCAGCCACGTTTTGCTTCCTTGCCGCTTAATTCACTTAGCAGCCGCTCGATGATCTTTGGGCTCGTAACACCTTCGGTCTGAGCTTGGAAGTTCGTCAGGATGCGGTGCGTCAGCACGGGCTGAGCAACGGCTTCGATGTCTTCCATGCGGACGAGGTAGCTACCGTTGAGGACGGCGTGGGCTTTCGCACCGCGGATGAGGTATTGGACCGCGCGCGGCCCGGCACCCCACGTCACCCACTTCTTGATCCACTCGGGCGCGGAGGCGTCATCGGGACGCGTCATGCGGACCAAATCCACAGCGGTATCGTAAATGTGGTCGGGCACGGGCACGCGCTGGATGAGCTGTTGGAAGGCAATTACTTGTTCGCCAGCGATAAGCTTCGAGAGCGCGGCGGGCGTGGCCCCGGTCGTAGCGCGGGCGATCTGCCGCTCTTCTTCCATGCTGGGGTAGTGCACGTGGATGAAGAACATAAAGCGGTCGAGCTGCGCTTCGGGAAGCTGGTAGGTGCCCTCCTGCTCGATGGGATTTTGCGTGGCCAGTACGAAGAACGGCTCGGGAAGCTTGAAGACCTTGCCGCTGGCCGTGACTTTGTGCTCTTGCATTGCTTCGAGCAGAGCGGATTGCGTCTTAGGGGGCGTGCGGTTAATTTCGTCGGCTAGCACGATGTTAGCAAACAGCGGCCCTTTCACAAAGACGAAGGCGCGTTTGCCCGGCTGGTCGGTCTCCTGAAGGATGTCGGTGCCCGTGATGTCGCTCGGCATCAGATCAGGTGTGAACTGGATGCGGTTGAATTGGAGGCTCATCACCTCGGCGAGCGCGTTAACCATCGTGGTCTTCGCAAGGCCGGGCACACCCATGAGCAGCGCGTGGCCGCGCGAAAGAATGGCGATGAGCAGCTCTTCGATGACTGCTTCTTGGCCGATGATGACTTTGGCGACCTCGGCGCGAAGTTGCGCGTGTAGCGTGCGCATCGCGTCAATCGCAGCGACATCGGCTTCGGAGACCTGTGGGGTGGAAGGAGTGGAATTAGGCGCTTCGGGCATAATTACGGTCAATTGTTTACGTGACTGTAATGGCGGGCCTCGGGCATGCAAAGGAGTTTCGCCGCTTACGACCTAAAGAATCGCTTGGCGCGGCAAGCCGTAATTCTTCATCCTCCGCCATGCACCTGACCCGCCGTCAATTCTTCGCCCACGCCTCGGTCATCACCGCCGGTTTCGCCACCGGTTGCCGCACCGCTAGCAAGTCCGCTCCGGACAGCCTCATCATTGATACGCACCAGCACCTATGGGAGCCAGCGCGCCAGAACCTACCCTGGCTCGCCGGCGCGCCAGCCATCCTGCGTCGCGATTACCGCACCGAGGAGTTTCTTGCCGCCACGACCGGTTTAAATGTCCGCGCTATCTACATGGAAGTGGACGTAGCTGAAACGGAGCTAGTGACCGAGGCTGAACTAGTGCTAGGCATGGCGCGAGCCGGGCGGACGCCGATGGTCGCCGCTGTCATTGGTGGTCGGCCGGACGCGCCCAGCTTCGCGGAATTTCTTAAGCGATTCCGCGCCGACCCGCTTTGCAAAGGAGTGCGTCGGGTGCTGCACTCGGCCGCGACACCGGCAGGCTGGTGCCTGCGGCCGGAGTTTGTCCGTGGCATGCGGCTTTTGGGCGAAGCGGGCAAGAGCTTCGACCTCTGCATGCGTGCTCCTGAACTGATGGACGGGGTGAAGCTTACCGAGGTTTGCCCAGGCACGCGCTTCGTGCTCGATCACTGCGGTAACCCTGACCTTAAGGCCTTTCGCGCGCTGCGTTCCGGTGAGGCACGGCCTCGGCACACGTCGGACGAGTGGAAGCGGGCCATTGACGCCTTCGCGCGCCGGCCCAACGTCATCGGCAAGATCTCCGGAATCCCCGCCAGCCTATCGCCGGGCGAGGGTGCGGAGGCCTTAGCCCCCGTGGTGAATCATTGTCTCGATGCGTTCGGCCCCGACCGGGTGGTCTTCGGCGGCGACTGGCCGGTTTGCTTGCTCGGTGCGTCCTATTTGCAATGGGTGACGATGCTCCGGCAGATCATCGCCGGCCGTCCGGCGGAGCAGCAGCGTAAGCTGTGGTCTGGTAATGCCCGCCGCCACTACGGGCTTTCCTTGTGACCGCCTAAAAAGCGAAAGGCGCGCCGGTCATGGCGCGCCTTTCCTGCGTGAATCTGGGACGAAGAGTTACTTCTCCTCTTTTTTGTCGTCTTTCTTTTTCGGCGCGGGCTTACCAATGGTAAGCGTGGTGGCTTCCAACTTGCCGTCCGCGCCGGTCTTGAAGCCGCCATATACGTCGTCGCCGTCCTTGAGGTCATCCAAGGTGGCGGGCTTACCGTCCTTAACAATCTTAGTGCTGGCAGTGATCGAGAGAGTACGGCCCTTCTCACCGGATAGCTTCACGGTCTTCGCGGCCTTGTCCACCGTCGCGGCCTTGCCGGTAAATCCACCACCAGTCGGGGCCTTCTTCTCGCCATCCTTGCCCTTTTCCTTGGCCTTGTCGGCGGCCTTCTCTTTTTCCTTGGCTTTGTCTTGACCGAAAGAGGTGGCTGGTGAGCCGAGCAAAATAGCGGCGGCGGTGAGGACGATAATAGACTGTACTAATTGTTTCACGGGAACTCCTTAGTTAGATTTGTTGTTTAACTGATTCAGTTTTACTTTTAACTGATCCGCCGATCGGCTGGCAAGGGTTTTTTTGGGTCAGGCTACTATAAATTACGTTCAAGCCTTCGACTTGATTTGTCGGCAAATTTACTGTGCCTCCCCTCCCAGGATGCGGGATAAGTGTGCCAGCTTGGCGAGGAAAATTGTCGCTCCAGTGATCTTTTGATTGCGGTTTATTCATGAGCCCGTACGACAACACCTGCTAGCTCGAGTGCTTATACCAAAAGTGGGGCGAAGTGTGTTTGAGTTACTGCCAGCGCGGGTGTGGGGGGATGCTCCTGCAAAGCATGGAGCGAGATTACATTATCCAACGCGCCGTGATTTTTGTAATTTGGCTACGATTGGGAATCGCACTTGTGCCCTTGCGCCGTTTCCAGCCCTCTCCTTTAATCGTCCCGTGCCAACCAAAGTCATCGCTGTGGCGAACCAGAAGGGTGGCGTAGGCAAGACCACTACCGCCGTCAATCTCGCCGCATGCCTCGCCGCGCTAGGCCGGCGTGTCCTGCTGGTGGATATTGATCCGCAGGCCAATGCCACTAGCGGCGTAGGTCTGCCCAAGACTGAGGGTGCCAGCAGTTACCGTGCGTTGCTAGGTGAGGGCACGCTGAGGGAGCGCATCCTGCCCACCGCATTCGAGCGGTTGGAGGTCGTGCCCAGTGAGGTAGATTTGTGTGGCGCGGAGATTGAGCTGGCGCGGTTGGAAAACCACTTGCAGCGGCTGGCGCTCGCGCTCCAACCTGTGCTCGACGCAGGCCGACACGACCTCATCGTAATTGACTGCGCGCCGTCGTTGGGCGTTCTCACGCTTAACGCCTTTGCCGCTGCGGACGCCCTACTCGTTCCCCTGCAATGTGAGTATTACGCGTTGGAGGGCATCTCGATGATTCATCGGGTAATGGGCCAGGTGCGTGACTCTGGCGTGAACGCGCGGCTCGAACTATTGGGCGTGGTGATGACGATGTTTGACGGTCGCACGCGGCTCTCGCAGCAGGTAGTCAGCGAGGTGCGGGAACACTTTGGCAGCAAGGTCTTCGAGACTGTCATCCCGCGCACGACCCGACTCGCGGAAGCGCCAAGCCACGGGCAGCCGATCATCCACTACGATAAATACAGTGCCGGCGCGGCTGCTTATGAAGTGCTAGCGCAGGAACTCCTGGAGCGCCTGAAATAAAGCTGGCTGGCGGCTTTAGCATTGAGCAGTGGTTTGCGGTTAGTTATCTTACCCCGTCATGAACGTCTTTGTCACCGGCGGGGCCGGTTACATTGGGTCCGTATGCGTGGAGGAACTTCTCAACGCCGGGCATGCGGTCACCGTTTTCGACAACCTCTCTGAGGGGCATCGCTCCGCCGTTGACGCTCGCGCACGCTTCGTGCTGGGCGACTTGGCCGATCGCGAGCTAGTTGCCCGTGCACTGGTGGTTTCGGATGCGGAAGCCGTCATCCACTTCGCCGCCCACGCGCTGGTGGGTGAATCCATGCAGCAACCGGAGAAATATTTCCGCAACAACGTGGCCCACGGGTTAAACCTGTTGGACGCCGCTCTCGCCTTGCGCGTGCGCAAGTTCGTCTTCAGTTCCACCTGTGCTACCTATGGCCTACCCGAGCGAATGCCGATGGACGAAACGCTGCCGCAGCGACCGGTGAACCCCTACGGCGAGTCCAAGCTCATGTTCGAGACGGTGCTGCGGTGGTATCAGCAGTTGCACGGGCTGGAGTTCGTGGCCTTCCGTTACTTCAACGCGGCGGGCGCGAGCCGGAAGTTCGGCGAGCACCACCGCATCGAGACGCACCTCATCCCGAACGTGCTCAAGGTCGCCCTGGGTCAGCGGGAGCAGTGCGAGGTCTTCGGCACCGACTACCCGACGCCCGACGGCACCTGCGTCCGCGACTACATCCACATCGCCGACCTCGCGCAGGCGCACATCCTCGCGCTCGCGCCGGGCAAGGCCGGGTTCTTCAACCTCGGCAACGGCTCGGGCTACTCGGTGAAGGAAGTCATCCAGACCTGCGAGCGAATCTCCGGGATACCCATCCGCACCTTGGAAAAGCCGCGCCGGCCCGGCGACCCGCCGCGCCTCGTGGCCGCCGCCGACAAGGCGCTGCGCGAGCTGGGTTGGCAGCCGAAGTTCCCCAAGCTCGACGACATCGTCGCCACCGCGTGGGACTGGCACAAGCGGCACCCGAACGGGTATCGGGATTGAAGACGAGGTGTTTTACCTGCGCGCGATGAGCGTGCCTAACACTACGAGCCTCAGTGCCCCGCGCGAAGCCGAGCTTCCCTTGATCATGGAGTTGAAGGGTGCCTGCGTCGCGCGGATGCGGGCGGCGGGCATCGAGCAGTGGGACGAGGTGTATCCTGACGCGGCGGCGTTCGGCCGCGATCTTGCGTCCGGGACATTGCACGTCCTGCGCGAAGGGGATGCCATCCTCGGCTGCTTCACGTTGGACACCGCGCACGATCCGCTTTGGCAGGGGATGGCGTGGGCGGTTCCGCCCGGGTCTGCGGCGGTGGTGCATCGGCTGATGGTGGCCCCGGCGGCGCAGGGTCGCGGGCTGGCGAAGGAGTTGATGGCCCACGCGGAATCGCTCGCGCGGGCGTGCGGCTTCCGGGCCGTGCATCTCGATTGCTTTCTCGCGAACCCGGCTGCGCTCGCACTCTACGAGCGGCTCGGCTACCGCCGCGTGGGCACGGCGCAGATGCGGAAGGGGCCGTTTGTTTGCTTCGAGAAGATTCTGTAGGGCCTCTCTGGACAAGCCGGCGCGTCCGCTCCAGTGTCCAGCCGTGCGCCGCCCAAGCCCCTATTCCTCATGAAAGCCTTCATCAATTGGAAGGCGCTCGCCGCCGCCCCGCAGTCTTCACGCGCATGATCCGTAACATCATCTTCGATTGGTCGGGCACCTTGGTGGATGACCTGCCCGCCGTGATGCACGCGACGAACCATTGCTTCACCTCCGCCGGAAAACCGGAGCTGTCGCTCGATCAGTTCCGCGCGGAATTCTGTTTGCCGTTCCAGCCGTTTTACGACCGCCACCTGCCCGGCGTGCCCATGGCGCAGCTCGAGACTTGGTTTCACGCGAGATTCCGCGAGGTGCAGGATTTGGTGGAGCCGTTGCCGCATGCGCGCGAGTTTCTCCTCTTCTGCCGCGAGCGTGGCGTCCGGACTTTCCTGCTGAGCACGGTGCATCCAGAGCACTGGGAGACGCAGGCGGCGCGGGCGGACTTTGGGCAGTTCATTGACCGCCCTTACACGGGAGTCTGGGACAAACGAGAGGTGATTCGGCAACTCGTGGTCGAGAACGGCTTGGACCCGCAGGCCACTATCTTCATTGGCGACATGGCGCATGACATCGAGACCGCTAAACACGGGGGCGTCCACTCGGTTGCGGTGCTGACGGGCTATAACAAGTTGCCCCAACTCCGCGCGGCCGAGCCGGACTTGATTGTGGAGCATCTTGGCGAACTGCGCGAATTGCTTACGCGTCAGGAGATGCATCTTCATGCGCCGCGCGCCACGCACCCGGCCGAGCCGCTTCCGATTTCGACTGTCGGCGGCCTCATCTTCGACGCTGACAACCGTGTGCTGATGATTCGCACGCAGAAGTGGTCGCATCTCTGGGGCATCCCCGGCGGCAAGATCAAATGGGGTGAGCGGTCTAAGGCCGCACTGCGACGCGAGTTGAAAGAAGAGACTGGGCTCGACATTACGGACATCCGCTTCGTGCTGGTGCAGGATTGCATCCACTCAAAAGAGTTTTACCGCGACGCTCATTTTCTCTTATTGAACTACGCTTGTCGTACCTTTGGGAGCGAGCCGCCCGTCACGCTCAACGAAGAGGCGCAGGAGTTCCGCTGGGTGACGCTCGCCGAGGCGCTCGCGATGGACTTGAACCAGCCGACGCGAGTGCTGCTGGAGGAGATCGCCCGAGTGGATCCAGAGTGATGAAGTGATGAAGCATTGGAGTATTGGCTGGCCATCACTCCGTCCCTCCTTTACTCAAGCGCAGCATGCACGCCGATACTATTACTCTCGCTGATCTCGAGGTCCGCTACCGCGTGGGTGTGCCAGATGCGGAGCGGGCACAGCCGCAACGGCTGCTGTTGACGGTGGAGATGCGGCGGGATTTCACCCGCGCGGCCGCGAGCGATGATCTGCGCGAGACGATAGATTACTATGCGGTATCGCGACGACTGCTGGCCTTTGGCGAAGGGCGAAGTTGGAGGCTGATTGAGACGCTCGCTGCCGACATCGCCGCGATGGTCATGGCCGACTTTGGTGCGGAAGCGGTCACGGTGGAGGTGAAGAAGTTCATCATCCCCGAGGCCCGTCACGTCAGCGTGCGGCTGACGCGGTAATGTGAATCAGACGGCGTCACCGAAGTGATTCGGGCGGGGGATTAGATTAACAAGTCCTTGATCGGCCCGACCGCCGGATCGGCGATGGGCACTTGGCGACCGGCAATGTCGAAGTTGCTTTTTGAGCTTAGGCCAAGGGCGCGCAGGTAGGTGTGGAAGAGATGACCGCAGTCCACTTCACGATCCTTGACCTCGGTGCCGTTGGCGTTCGTGGCGCCGATGACCGCACCGCGTTGGATGCCCGCTCCACCGAGGCAAACGCTCCACGCGCGGCCCCAGTGGTCGCGCCCATAGTACTGGTTAATGCGCGGTGTGCGCCCGAATTCAGAGAGCACGACGACGAGGGTGTTTGCTAGCATCCCGCGCTCGTGCAAGTCCGTGATGAGTGTTGCGAAGGGCTGATCAAACTCACCGACCTGCTCGAAGTGGAAGTTAAAGTTCTCGTTGTGCGTGTCGTAGTTCGAGTGCGAAACTTGCACGAAGGAGATGCCGTTCTCCAACAGCCGCCGCGCCATCAGGCAGTGGCGACCAAAATCGTGCTTACCGTAGCGGTCGTGGTCTTTCGCTGGCTCTTTGCTCAACTCAAACACATCGCGCTGCTTCATTAACTCCAGCGCTTGCTCGTAGCTCTGCACGTAGGCGTCGGTCATCGCGGTGCGACGGCGGGAGAGGAAGTGGTCGTTGGCTAGCCGACGGAAGGCGTTTTGTTCCGCGAGTGAAGTATCGCTGAGGTTGTCGGGCTTGGTAGTGTTTTGTGGGGGCTTGCCGCCGTCCAGAGAGATGCTGGCGTATTTTGGGCCAAGGTAGGCGGAGTCAGCGCTACGTTCCCCACCCCCACCCGCTGTGATGCGAATGTGGCCTGGAAGCGTGCGATTTGAGGTATCGAGGCACTTGGCCACAACCGCGCCGATTTCCGGGAAGGATTGGCCGGGCATTTGGCGGCGACCGGTAAGCATCATATAAGTGCCCTTGCCGTGGTTGTCGTTCTTGGTGTTGATGCTGCGCACGAGGGCGAGGTGGTGCATGACCTTCGCGGTGTGCGGGAGGAGCTCGCTGATGTGAATCCCCGGAACGCTCGTGGGGATAGCGCGGAACGGCCCGCCCGTGTCGGTACCGGGCTTAGGATCCCAGCTTTCCAACTGCGAGAGGCCGCCATGCATGTTAATGACGAGCATGCGCTTCTGGTCTTTGGCGAGCATGGCGGCGACGGCGGGCTGGGCGAAGGTGCCGAGGCCGCCGACCACCGCGCCGGTGCCCAGCGCGAGGCTGCCGACAAAGTTGCGGCGGGCGACGGCGTGATCGACCGATCCACAGGCGTAGGAGCAGGGCTTCATGGACATGCTGGTGATTAAGCTTTTCGTAACATAAGACTCCTGCGTTCGCGATAGCATTCGCGCCAATTCATTTTTTAAGCTGCAGCGGCCTGCCGGACATGAACTTGGAATGCCGCATTACCCGGTCGACCACTACCTGTTATGGACACGCGCCGTCTGGCTGATACCCTAGTCCAATGAATCATCTCTTATGCCTCGCGGTAACCGTGCTCACCCTACCGCTGTTCGCCGCTGACAACGCCGGCTTCGTCCCCATGTTCAATGGTCGCGACCTAGCCGGTTGGACAAACATTAATTGCGCGCCCGAAACCTGGACCGTAAAGGACGGGGTCATCCACTGCACCGGCCGGCCTGTGGGTGCGTTACGCACGCTGCGGCAATATGAGAACTTTATCCTCGAAGCCGAATGGCGGCACCTCACCAGCGGCGGTAACTCCGGCGTCTTCCTGTGGGGCTCGCCCATCAGCGCGCCAGGGGTGCCTTTTCTGCGGGGCATTGAGGTGCAGGTGCTCGACCACGGCTATGCGGTTAATTACGAGAAACAAAACGGCAAGAAATCCGACTGGTTCACCACCCACGGCGATGTGTTCCCCATCCACGGCGCGACCATGAAACCCTTCGGCCGGCACCATGGCAGCCGCAGCTTTCCCAGCGAGGATCGCAGTAAGCCTTCGCCCGAGTGGAATCACTACCGCATCGTGGCCACCAACGGCGTCATCCGCCTGCACGTGAATGGCAAGGAGGTCTCCGGCGGCGAAGACTGCAATTATCGCAAGGGCTATCTCGCGCTCGAAAGTGAAGGTGCGCCCGTTGAATTCCGTAATGTCCGCATCAAGGAGTTGCCCTCCAGCAACCCGCCCGCGACGCACGTCGCGCCGCTCGACCCCGGCTGGGCACCGCTCTACACCGGCACCGACCTGCGCGGTTGGAAGAGCGCCGGTGACGCGAAAACCCGCTGGCAGGCCAACGGCTGGCAACTCGCGCTCAAGGACAACGCCGCCGCTGACAAGCAAACGCTGTGGACCGATACGCAGTTCGGCGACGTGGAGTTCGTGATGGACATCCGCGCTGGCAAGAACGCCACGGGCGACGCCGCCCCTGCCCTGCTCGTGCGCGGTCGCGATGGCAAAGGCGTGGAACTGAAGACGGGCATCGAGGCCGGTAAAGGCGGCCGCGTGCGCGTGCAGGTCAAGGGCACGGAAGCCGTCGTGTTCCTCAATGACAAGGAAGTCGCTCGCGCCGCTGTGCCCGGCGCGCCCGGCGCGCTCGGCCTCAGGGACACCGGAGCCGGCATGGACTTCGGCAACCTGCACGTGCGGAAGCTCTGAAGGCTGCCGCCAAGCAGGCCTTTTCGTGAGGATCATCCGCCTCTGCGGGGATTACGCTACAGACTTTTCCTGATCGGCGAGACGGTCTGCCCGTTTGCCTGAGAAGGGATTTTCTGATTTAGTACTAACGGTGTTTCGTTTGCCGTATAACTCCTACCGCTGGTGCCTCACGCTGGTCTGGCTGGGCTTCAGCCTGCCGACCTTGGCCCAGACCATCACCACGTTTTCGCCGACTTTTGGTGCGCCCGGAACGACTGTGACGATCAACGGAACGAGCTTGGGGACTGCCACGGAGGTCAGGTTTGGAAATTCCTCGGCCGTGCAGCCAGTGGTTTTGTCGCCCACCCAAATCCAAGCGGCTGTTCCGGCAGACGGCCTGACAGGGGCAATCAGTGTCAAGGTTACTGCGGGTACCATTCCCGGCGGAGTATTCACTGTCGCGCCGCGCGTAGAAAGCTTCAGTCCGGCGCTCGGCAACATCGACGTGTCCATCCAGATCAACGGGGCGAACTTCATCGCCGGAGCCGGGCAAACGATGGTGCGTTTCGGCAGCGTGGCGGCGCTCACGGTCAACGTTACGGCAAGTTCCTTGCTGTTTGCCACGGTTCCCAGTGGTGCGGTCAGCGGGCCGATTTCCGTCGGCACTTTTGCCGGCACCAACGTCACTACAAGCAACTTCGTCGTCTCCGGCGCGGCGATCATCACCGGGTTCACGCCCGCCATCGGTCCGACGGGTTCCGTCGTTGTTATCTCTGGCGGCGACTTCACCAGCGCAACGGCTGTGCGCTTCAACGGCGTCAACGCCTCTTCCTTCACCGTTACGGCCGCGTCGCAGATTCATGCCACCGTGCCGCCAACGGCTATCACTGGCCCGATTTCCATCGTCACACCATCCGGCACCGCGACCTCGCCGAGCAACTTCGTGGTCAGCGGACTTGCGCCAATTGTGACAGGTTTTTCGCCGTTTGGCGGGAAAGCGGGTGATCCCGTCGTCATTAGTGGCCTCAACTTCACCACGGCGACCAACGTTTCTTTCAACGGTGTCACAGCCGTCGCCTTCCTCACCTCGGACACGCAAATCGCTGCGACCGTCCCCGCCGGCGTGACCACCGGCCCTATCCGCGTCATCAACCCCGCCGGCACGAACACCACGGGCAGCAACTTCATTATCGGTCCTTTCATCACCGGGTTCACGCCCATCTCCGCGCAGATAGGATCGCAAGTCGTCGTGGACGGGCTGAACTTCCTCGGAGTGACGAGTGTCGCGTTGACTTCGGCCACTGGCGGTTTCACCAACGCGGCCTTCACGATCACGGCTGGTACGCAGCTCCGCGCCACCGTGCCCGTGGGCGCAATTAATGGCCCCATCCGCGTCATCTCGCCCAGCGGGACGAACATCTCGTCCAGCAATCTCACGGTGTTCGCGCTCGCGCCGGTGATTACGGACTTCACGCCCACCAACGGCCTTCCCGGCTCAAGCGTGCAACTCAACGGCGCGAACTTTCTGGGCGCGACCAACGTGTTGTTCAACGGCATCGCGGCTGCGTTCAACACTTCGGCCGATTCGCAAATCAACGCCACCGTTCCCGCCGCCGCCACCACCGGATCCATCATCGTGCGGACGCCCGGCGGGAGCGTGACCAGCTCGGTGCCGTTTTATCTGCCGCCGCGCCTAACGAGCTTCACCCCCGCGTCAGGACCGATCGCGACGGTTGTCACACTTACTGGCACGAACCTTACCGGCGTTTCCTCGGTCACCTTCGCCGGCCCGGCGGCGGCACTCATTAGCGCGCCCATTACCAGCGTGTCTGCGACCCAACTCACCGTGCGGGTACCTACGAATGCCGTGACCGGCTTCATCACCGTGACGACGCCCGGCGGCGTGATCACCAGCGAAGGCAATTTCGCTGTAACGCCGCGCGTGGACGCCTTTACGCCGCTACTCGGGCCGGTGGGGACGACGGTAACGGTGAGCGGCCGGAGCTTCACCGGCGCGACGGCGGTGCGCTTCAACGGCGTGAACGCGAGCTTCTCCTCGGTGACGGACACTCAACTCGTCGCGGTTGTGCCCGCCGGCGCCAGCACCGGCCCGTTGACCGTCGTGACGCCGGACGGCACCGGCGCGGGGCCGTTCAACTACATCGTCACGGCCAACCCGGATCTCGCGTTACTGATGACTAACTCGCCCTCTATCGTGGGCTTCGGATCGAATTTCACTATCACGGTGACGGTGACCAACCAAGGCTCGTCCATCGCCACCGGTGTTGCGCTCACGGATACACTGCCTGCTGGCTATGGTTTCGTTTCGGCCTCAAGCACGCGTGGTACCTGCACCTTCCTCAACGGTTTGGTTACGTGCAATATCGGCGTGCTCACGAACGGCACCGCCGTAACTGTCACCATTGTCGCCACCGCCAACGTCAACGGCCTCTCTGAGAACCGTGCTCAAATCACGCTCGCAGAGACTGATCCCTCGCCCGGCGATAACTTCCGTTCGCTCAACATCCCGGTGATCAGCGAGGCCGACCGCACGTTGTCCTTCGATTACACGCCCGCGACGGGACTGTTCGCGCTGCTTTGGCCCGACAGCGCGGCGAATTTTAAGTTGGAGTTTAACCTCAGCCTCGTCTCGTCTGGCAATGTTTGGACTGTCGTAGCCGAGCCGGCGGTCTTCGTGACCAACAACTCCGTGCGGTTCAACTATGTGACCAACGCCACTGGCGTACCGCAGAAGTTTTACCGCCTCCGCGCGCCTTGAACCTGCTGTCAACGTCCGTAATCTTTACGGTGGCTTCTCATGGTGTTCAATGTGCCAGGGAACAAATGTATAGGTAGACAGCGAGCTACGCACTAGCCACGCATGCTGATGTTGGATCACGTGAATTTCTCCCAATTGCGGCCCCACCACGTCACCAACGACGTGGTCCAAGAGTGCGCGGCATTATTGAGCCAGGAGCTGGCTATCGCGCCGGCGGTGCACAAACACGGTAAATTCTTTTTGCGCAGTTGGAACGCGATGCTTGTGGATTGCTTCAGCCATGAATGTCCGCCTTGGCATTGGCTTCGGATAAACTGCTGCGTTGCTTGACGCTGACAAGGCACTCAATTACACCACGGGAGTTAATAATCGAATCGCATGAATCCTACATACTCTGCCCTTCCCCCAGCTTCTCGCCGCGGCTTTGTGAAGACGTCCGCCGTAGCCGGTGGTGCGCTCGCGACCGCCATGCATTTTCCCCACGTGGCCAACGCCGCTGCCGCTGGCGACAAGATCAAAATTGGCTGGGTTGGCTGTGGCGGACGCGGCACTGGCGCGGCCAATCAAGCGCTCAACGCCGACTCGAACCTCGTCATGTGGTCCATGGGCGACATCTTCCAGGACAAAATTGATTCCGGCCTAGAGTCGTTGAAAAAGGTGCAGGCCAAAACGCCCGAGAAAGTCAGCGTTTCACCTGAGCGCCAATTCACTGGCCTCGACGCCTTTCAGAAAGTGCTTAACAGCGGTGTAGACGTGGTGTTGCTCACCACCTCGCCGGGCTTCCGCCCGCAGCACATCAGGGCCGCTGTCGAGGCGGGCAAGCACGTCTTCGCCGAGAAGCCGATGGCGGTGGACGGCCCCGGCGTGCGCTCGGTGATGGAGAGCATCAAGCTTGCGAAGCAGAAAAACCTCGCGCTGGTGGACGGCTTCGTATGGCGCTGGACCAACGCCAATCGCGAGGTTTATGACAAGATTCACAACGGCGCGCTGGGCGACATCATGGCGGTCTATTCCAGCTACTACACCGGCGCGGTGGACCGCTACCCGAAGTGGAACCGCACCAACACCAAGACCGACCTCGAATGGCAGATTCGCCGCTGGTATTATTTTACCTGGCTCTCTGGTGATCACATCGTTGAGCAGGCCGTCCACTCGATTGACAAGTTATTGTGGACAATGAAGGACGAGCCGCCCGAGAGCGTGATCTGCACCGGCGGTCGGCAGGTGCGTCCCGGCGACGAGGGCGGAGAATACGGCAACATCTACGACCACTTTTCCGCCGAATACAAGTGGGCCAGCGGCGTGAAGGGCTACCACTTTACCCGCCAGTTTGACCGCTGCCACGGCGAAGTCACCGACCGCGTCTTTGGTACCAAGGGAACCTACGAAGGCGAGAGCGGCAGTCGCCGCCACGTCTTCCGCACCGGCGACACCGCGTGGCGTTGGAAAGGCGAACAGCGCGATGGATACCAGACCGAGCACGACGAGATGTATGCCAGCATCCGTGCCGGAAAGCCCATCAACACGGGCGACCGCTTCATCAAGACCACGCTCGCCGCCATCATGGCGCGTATGGCTGCTTACACCGGCAAGGAAATCACTTGGGAGATGGCACTTAACTCGAAGGAAGACCTTTTCCCAAAGAACATCCAATGGGACATGAAGCTTCCCGTTGCGCCCGTAGCTCGCCCCGGCAGCACGCCGTTCAGTTGAGCGGCCAACGCCGACTTTTGCTTTACCCGCGGTGTAGCTTGACGCGGATAAAGAATATGATTGGTGCAAAGCTTATGCCAATCTACGCCCACGCCCCTCGCGATTCCGCAGTAGCGGTAAGCTGGTTTAAAAGCCGTTGACTTACCTCTTTCATATTCGTTTGCGGGTTGCTCATGGTAAGCATTGCAAACTCTGCGTCCTGAAGCTGCCGCCCTCCCCTGCCGTCTGAATTGCCATGAATCCCAGTTCGCCCGCTACTGCCCTGCTGTGCTTATTCGCCGCCTTGCCCAGCTGGGCTGACAATTGGCCCCAATGGCGCGGCGCGCGCCACGATGCCGTCAGCCGCGAGTCCGGCTTGCCCGCGGAGTGGAGTGATACGAAGCACGTGCTTTGGAAAGCTCCCATGCCCGGCATGGCCTCGTCCACGCCCGCCGTTTGGGGCGCCAACATCTTCGTGACCAGCGAGGCGGGCAACGAACTCGTGCTGCTTTGCCTCGGCACAGACGGCAAGGCTCGCTGGCAGCGTAAACTGGGTGAAGGCAGCTCCAAAGCGCGTGGCGGCGAGGGCAACAGCGCTTCTCCCTCGCCCTGCACCGACGGCAAGCTCGTTTTCGCGCTGGTCGGCAGCGGGGACTTCGCAGCATTTGACTTCAGTGGCAAGGAAGTCTGGCGCTTCAACGCGCAGGAGCGATACGGCAAGTTCAGCTATGACTTTGGCATGCATACCACGCCCGTGCTGCACGAAGGGCGGCTTTACCTGCAACTCATTCACCCGCGCCAGCAGGCTGTCATCGCGCTTGACGCCGCGACCGGCCAGGAAGTTTGGAAGGTCAACCGCCCCAGCGACGGCAAGGCGGAGTGTCTCAACTCTTATGCCACGCCTTGCCTCTGGGTGCGCGGCAGTGACGCCCGCCTCATCACACACGGAAATGACTACGCAATCGCGCACAGCCTTGCCGACGGCAAGGAGGTTTGGCGGCTTGGCGATCTGAATCCCAAGGATCGCTACAATGCCACGCTGCGTTTTGTCACCTCGCCCGTCGCGGTTGCGGACCTCATCGTAATCCCCACTGCCAAAAACGGCGCAGTGGTCGCCATCGCGCCGGACGCCAGCGGCGTGCTCAGCGCGGGCAGCAAGGGGGAAGTGTGGCGGGTCGCCAACGGCACGCCGGATGTGCCCTCACCCGTTGTGTTTGATGGCCGCGTGTTTCTCTGCCGTGAAAACGGCGTGCTTACTTGCTTGGATGCGAAGACTGGAAAACAGTTTTTTTCCGATCGTGCCCACGCCCAGACATACCGCGCCTCGCCGGTCATTGCCGCCGGACGGCTCATCCTCACGGCGAAAGATGGCACGTTCACGGTCGTGAAGCCCGGCGAGACGCTGGAAATCCTTGGGAAAAACAAGCTCTCCGACCAATTCACTGCGTCGCCGGCTGTTTCGGGCGGCCGACTCTACTTGCGCGGCCAAGCGAACCTATATGCCATCGGGACAAAGTAACGATGGAGCAGCTCTGGCAAGGCGGCTCGGCCGTCCGCGCGAGCAGCGTTTCACTGATCAAAATCGATTAGTTTGAGAACTGCTTGCCAACCGAGGCTTGCGAGGACGCTTGTCCCAACGGTCATTAAGAGTGATTCCCGCCAAGTCTCTCGTTTGGACTCAGGTCGAGTGTGAATAGTCCTTCGCGGCCCCGCCTCTAAAACTGGGGTTACCATCGCTCGCCGCCATGCCGTGCGCCTATTTCAAACCTCGCCTCTGTTCGAGTGCTGCCGCCGGCTTTGTCGCTGTCGCTTGCTGGTTTGTTGTTTCTGCCGCGGCTGCCCCTAAATCTTTGCCACCCGTGTTGGGGCCAGCCCCACTGCATGAGCGCATTGACACCCTCATCGAGTCCGAGTTCGCCGGGCCACTGACGCCGCCCGCGAGCGATGCGGACTTTCTCCGCCGCGCACATCTCGATCTGACCGGGATGATTCCTACTGCCGACGAGGCACGAACCTTCTTCGCCGACCCCGCCCCTGACAAACGCCCCCGGCTCGTGGACCGTTTGCTCACCACGCCGCAGCACGCGCGTCACCTCGCAATTTTCTTCGACCTCACGCTGATGGAGCGCCGCCCGCAAAAGCACGTGAACGTGGGGGCGTGGCAGCAGTTCCTGTTTCAGTCCTGCCTCACGAACAAGCCGTGGCACCACCTTGCCCGCGAAATCCTCGCTGCTGATGGGGTTGACGAGGCGAATCGCGTGGCCGCGCGTTTTAATCTCGACCGCGAGGCTGACCCTAATCTGCTCACGCGTGACACGGGCCGTATTTTCTTCGGCATGAATCTCGCCTGCGCGCAATGTCATGATCATCCGAACGTGCCCGATTATCTCCAGCGTGATTACCACGGCCTGTTCGCCTTCTTCAACCGCACCTACCTCTTCACGCGGGACCACGATAAAAAAGCTTTTGTTGCCGAGAAGGCTGAGGGCGACGTGACCTTCGCGTCCGTCTTCACGAAGGAGTCAGGCGCGACGCGCCCTCGCCTGCCTGGTGGTGCGCAATTGCCTGAGCCGATTTTCCCGCGGTTTACCGAATACGTCGTGCTACCCGATGCGAAGGATAAGAATCTCCGGCCTGTGCCTAAGTTCAATCGCCGGGCCGAGCTAGCAAAGGTTGCGACTGGGTCGAACAACCGCGCTTTCAATCGCAATATCGTCAACCGTCTATGGGCCTTGCTCATGGGCCGGCCACTCGTCGCACCCGTGGATGAACTGCACTCGCAGAATCCCGCCATGTATCCCGCGTTGTTGGATTTGCTGGCCAACGAGTTTGCCGCCGGGGGCTACGATACGCGTGCCTTTCTGCGCGAGTTGGCGCTGACGCGCGCGTATGGACGTAGTTTTGAGCTCCCGTCGGGTATGAGTTCGCCCCGTGGGCTTGCTGCGACGTGGATTCCTTTGTTGGAGGCCAGGCAGCGGCAGTTTTCCAACGAGGTCGCGGCTGGTTTAGCCGAGCTCAAGCAAATCGAGGAGCGCATCGCTGCGCAGAAAAAGGCGATGCAACCGGTCGTAGACGAACTCGCAAAGACTAACGCCGCCTTCGCCGAGGTTTGTAAAGTTTGCGACCCCGCCATCAATGCGCATCGCGATGCTGGGCGTGAACTGGCGAGGAAGCGTGATGCCCGCAAGTCCTTGCAGGACGCGCAAGCGAAGCTCGACGAAGCTCTCTCCCAACTGCCGGGCGACAAAGAACTCGCCGCCAGCTTGGACAAGCTCAAGGCCCGCCTCGCTGACTTGAACAAGGAAATTGAGGCCGCCGCGAAGGACGTGACAAGCAAAGACACTGCTGCCAAGCCGATGCGTGAGCGGCTTGCGTCCGCCGAGGCGACTATGAACCCCGCACGCGCCCGTTGGGCGGCCGAGGACGCCAAGCTCCTCGCGCTCGATGTGGAGTTGATTGCCGCCACGACTCGATGGCAGGACATTCGGGCTGCCGTCAAGCACGTCGGCCGGCAGTTGGAGACGGCTCGGGCGATTGCCGAGTGCGACCGGATCAAGACCGAGATTGACCGAGCGAAGGCCACGCTGGCGAAGCGCTCTGGCGCGTCCGGCTCAGACGTAAATTCCGCTGCTGGTGCGCAGTCCGCCGTGCTGGAAACCCAGCTCGCTGCTGACACGAAGGCGCTAGGCGAGGCTACGGACAAACTCGCGCCTATCTTAGAGAACGCCTTCGCGGTCGGCGCATTCGCCGCGCTTACGCCTGAGCAGCTCGCGTGGAGCATGATGCGCGCGGTGGGTGTGGTCGGCGTGTACGAGCAGGAGGGCGCAGTAGAATTTGACAAGCAGTCGCCGTCCAACGACGCGAACCGGACTGACTCCGCGCGGCTGGCCGAGCGCGCAAAGGCGGCGGAGCAATACACTTGGGACAAGCTCAAAGGCGGTGCGGCGGGCTTTGCGCCGTTGTTTGGCGCAGGGGCCGGCGAGCCGCAGGACGCTTTCTTTGCCACGGCTGATCAGGCGCTCTTCCTGAATAATGGCAGTATTGTAAGGGGCTGGCTCGCGCCCAGCAGTGAGAACCTTACTGCTCGCCTCGGCAAACTTGCCGACGCCCGCGCGCTGGCGGAGGAGCTTTACCTCAGCGTGCTCACGCGGTTTCCGACCCAGGGTGAGGTCGCCCTGGTGCAGAAGCAGCTCGCCGCTCGTGAAAAAGATAAACCCGCCGTCTTGCAAGAGCTGGCGTGGGGTCTGCTCACTTCGGCGGAGTTTCGCTTTAAGCACTGAGTTGCCCGCTTGCGGTTTCCTCTTTTTCCCCCGCCGATTTTACGGTTTCATGCGGGGGCATGATTACGCGCTATTCCCGCCCCGAAATGCGGGCCATCTGGACGGACGAAAACAAGCTCAACCTCTGGCTCCAAATCGAACTCCTCGCCAGCGAAGCGCTCGCGAAGGAGGGCATCGTGCCCCGGCGGGACTTCGCCAAAATCAAGGCCGGCTGCGACAAGTGGTTCGCCGACCTGCCGGGCCTCGTTGCTCGTCAGCGTGAGCTGGAAAAGACGCTTAACCATGACGTCATCGGCTTCACCACCGCTGTCGCCGAGGCCATCAACGACCCGGCCAGCCGCTGGTTCCACTTCGGCCTCACCAGCAGCGACGTGGGCGACACCTGTTACGCCGTGCAGATGAGGCAGAGCGCCGACCTGCTCATCGCCGACGTGCAGAAACTCCTGCCCGTCATCGCGCGTCGCGCCAAAGAACACAAGCTCACCCCCTGCATCGGCCGCAGCCACGGCATCCAAGCCGAGCCCACCACCTTCGGCCTCAAGCTCGCGCTCATGCACGATGAGTTCACCCGCGCCCTCCGTCGGCTCCAAGCTGTCCGCCACGTCGTGGCCGTAGGAAAAATCTCCGGTGCTGTCGGCACCAGCGCCCACCTCTCGCCGCGCGTCGAGGCTTACGTCTGCAAGAAGCTCGGACTCCACCCTGCACCCATCGCCACCCAAGTCGTCCAACGCGACATCCATGCGGAGTTCCAACTCACCATGGCCCTCGTCGGTGCGAGCATTGAGCGTTGGGCGGTGGAGTTCCGTCATTTGCAGCGCACCGAGGTGCTCGAAGCCGAAGAGCCCTTCACCAAAGGCCAGAAAGGCAGCAGCGCCATGCCGCACAAGCGCAACCCCATCACGTGGGAACGCCTCACCGGCCTCGCCCGCGTGTTACGCGGCAACGCCGTCGCCGCGCTGGAAAACGTCGCCCTCTGGCATGAGCGCGACATCAGCCACAGCAGCGTCGAGCGCATCATCTTCCCCGACTCCTGCACGTTGCTCGACTACATGTTCGGCCTGCTCACGCGCCTGATGGAAGGCATCGTTGTGTATCCCGCGAACATGAAGAAGAACCTCGGCCTCTCGCTCGGCATGTGGAACAGCCAAACCGTCCTGCTCGCCCTCATCAAGAAAGGCCTGACCCGCGAGGAGGCGTATCACCTCGTGCAAACCGGCGCGATGAAGACCTGGGAAGTGAAGCACGCCGGCCGCGACGACGCGGACTTCCTCGCCGAGCTCAAAGCCGATCCCGCGGTGGCGAAGCATTTCAAGCAAGGTGAACTCGAAGCGCTCTGCTCGTTGAACTTCCATTTTAAGGAAGTGAAAAGCCGATTTAAGAAGCTGGGGCTGTGACGCTTTTCGTGATTGCTGGTCTCGCGCCCTTTCCCTGATACGCGAGGAGGAAGTAGGCCAGCACGGCGGCGACAGATACAGCGAGGCCACTCCAGAAGACCGGCCAGTTTTCGCCAGCGGGCCGGGCATTGGCGGTGAACCAAGCGCCCACGCCGAGGTAACCAATGAGGTTCCCCACGCCGCTGGTCATCAGTGACATGAGGGCCTGCGCCCGCGTGCGCCACGCCGGGTCCACACATTGATCGAGGTAGATCTGCGCCGTGATGAAGACCAGAGTGAACGAGCAACCGTGCAGCGCGATGCCGAGGAGAATCCACGTCTTAGCATCGAGTGCGGAGAGCACGAAGCGCAGCACGCCGAAGCCAAGGCCCGTAGCGAGAATCCATTTAAGCCGCCAGTTGGTTAGCAGCCGTGCGAGGAAAAGCATCGCGAAGATTTCCGTCACCTGGCCGAGGGTCATCCACGCAGTGGTGTGTCCGAGGCCAAGCTCTTTCAGGTGCGGTGGCGTGTAGGGATAAAACGCCGCAAGCGGGATGTTAAACAACGCAGCGGTAATGAACACGACGCGGTGGTCGTGGTTTTTGAGGAGCGTAAGCGCGTCAAGGCCAAGCCGTTCGCGGAGCGTCGTCTTGCCGGTCACCTGGGGTGCGTTCACCTCGGGCAATAGGAAAGTGAAGGCGGTCACGACTAGCCAAGTGAGGGCGCCGTTGTAGCCGGCGCGGGGCGAGGCGTCGGCATTGAGCGCACTGACGAGCCAGCAGCCGGCCATCCAGCCCAGCGTAGCCACCGCGCGGATGGGACCAAACTCGCGCTTCGCATCGCGTAGTCGGGAGAAAACTACGGAGGATGCGATGCTCCACGTGGGGGATGAGCACAGCGCGTGGAGTTGAATGAAGGCCAGCACGAGCCAAGGGCTCCAGCCGCATTGAATAGCCAATGAGGCCAACGCCATGGAGGCGGCGGTGGCGACGGACAGCCAACGCAGGATCTTGATCGGCGAGGTTTGCCGGTCTGCCATCGCGCCAAAGAAAAGCGGAGAGATGAACGCCGCCACCGCTGAGGCCGCAAAGGCAAATGGCTTGATGGCTTGCTGTCCGTGCGCGTCCAGCACGGTGCTCAAGGGCACGAGCCACATACCCATCGCCGCCCCTTGGATGAGGAACAGCGCGGTCAGTTCGGTGTATTCGACCCACGGCAGGGGGCGGCGCTCCGTTGTCACGGCGCGGACTGTAGCGAAGCGCGACGGCTTGAAAATGCCTTTCACGCCAACGCGTGGCTGCATTGCGCTTGCGGAGGGCATCGGTCAGAATACGGGGTGTGAACCGCCGTCGCTACTTGCTGGCTAGCCTGACTTGGCTCAGCGTCCGACCCGCCGCCCGCGCCGCCGACCCGTTGATTGGCCGGCCCGCGCCGGAGTGGCAGCTTGCGCATTGGCAGAATTCCGGGCCGCTCTCTTTGAAGCAACTGCGGGGCAAAGCCGTGTTGGTGCGCTGGTGGACGGCCCCAAATTGCGAGCTTTGCCGTACAACTGCCCCTGCCTTGAACGAGTTTCACACCGAGTTTGGCGGGCGGGGCCTGCAAGTCGTCGGCGTTTATCACCACAAAGTCCGCACGCCGCTGGATCCTGCGCAGGTGGCGGGGCATGCAGCTGAGCTAGGCTTCAAATTCCCCGTGGCTGTTGATCTTGACTGGCAAACGCTGCGGCACTGGTGGCTCGACGGCCATGAGCGCGCCTTTACCAGCGTGTCCTTTTTGCTCGATCGGCGCGGGGTCATCCGCCACATCCATCCGGGCGGCCAGTTCCTAAAGGGCGACGCCGACTACGCCGCGATCCGCGCGAAGGTGATCGAGGTGCTCGCAGAGCCTTGACGCGGGCGGCTTCGTGTCCGTTGCCTTGCCTGCGCCGGGGCTTTCACCCACATTCGTCCCACGCAAATGCCGGCTTTACCGCCCAACCTCACTTCCGTTGCTCGTCTCGAAATGGCGTGCGTGCGGAAGGCCTTCGGCGCGACGCAGGCCCTGCGCAACGTGGCGTTGTCCGTCGCGCCCGGCGAGGCGCACGCGCTCATCGGCGAGAATGGCGCAGGCAAGAGCACACTGATGAAGATCCTCTCTGGCGCGTACCAGCCCGATGCAGGGAACATCACTCTGGATGGGCAGCCGTTCCGCCCGGCGGATCCGCTTCACGCTCGCGAATGCGGAATCGCGATGATCTATCAGGAGTTAAACCTCGCGCCGCACCTGAGCGTGGAGGAGAACATCCTGCTCGGCGAGGAACCGGCGCGCTTCGGCTGGCTGGACCGTGCGCAACGCCATAACCTGGCCCGCCACGCGCTGGAGCAACTTCAGCAGGCCGAACTCCCGCTTGCCGCGCCCGTTAACACGCTCCCCATCGCGCAGCAGCAGTTGGTCGAGATCGCCCGCGCGCTCGTGCGCGAGCCGAAGGTGCTCATCATGGACGAGCCGACCAGTAGTCTTACGCAGTTGGACACGGAGAACCTCTTCCGCGTCATCGGGCGGCTCTGTGCGCGCGGCGTGAGCGTGATTTACATCAGCCACTTCCTAGAGGAGTGCCAGCGCGTATGCCAGCGCTACACGGTTCTCCGTGACGGTGAAACTGTTGGTTCCGGCGACATGGCCGTCGTGCGCGTCGAGGACATCATCCGCCTTATGGTGGGCCGCGAGCTGAAGGACATTTACCCGCGCACACCGCACGCGTTGGGCGCGCCCGTGCTGGAGGTGAAGGAGCTAGCTGGCCGCACCAAGCCCCGGCGGGTCAATCTGCAACTCCGGGCCGGCGAAATTTTTGGCCTCGCCGGCCTCATTGGAGCTGGCCGCACGGAGACGGCGCGCGCGGTCTTTGGCCTGGACGAACTTGCGGCTGGAGAGGTCTGTGTGTGTGGCAACATTCCAGCGGAATGTGTGCCTCCTGCTCGCCATTCGCCAACTGCTAAAGAACCTTCAGCCATCGGCGACCAGCCATCCCAAGAAGGTATCTTCTCTTCGATTGCCACCCGAAGTCCCGCGGACAGCCTCCGGGCCGGCCTTGGCCTGCTCTCGGAAAATCGTAAGGAGGAGGGCCTCATGCTCAACCGCTCGGTTGCGGATAATCTCACCCCCACGCGCCTTGGACCTTTCACGCGGTTTGGCCTGCTCTCCTCGCGTCGTCAGCACGCCGCCGCGCGTGAGTGGATGACGCGTCTCGATGTCCGTGCGCGTGGGCCGGAGCAGCCCATCGGCGAACTTTCCGGCGGTAACCAGCAAAAGATTGCCCTCGGTCGGCTGCTTCATCACGACGCTCGCATCCTTTTGCTCGACGAGCCGACCCGCGGCATTGACGTGGGGAGCAAGGCGCACATCTACCGCCTCATTGGAGAACTAGCTGCGCAGGGCAAGGCCGTGCTCTTCATTAGCAGCTACTTGCCCGAGTTGCTTGGCGTCTGCGACACCATTGGCGTGATGTGCCGCGGCGAACTGGTCGCGACTCGCCCGGCGGTGGAGTGGTCGGAACACGAAATTATCGCGGCGGCGATTGGTCACTAACCGCATATGGACACTTCCACCCAACGCCCACTTCTTGTCCGCCTCTTTGCCAGCTTCGGCCCGGCGCTTATCCTTGCAGCCGTCGTGTTGTTGTTCATCGGACTGCTTGCATGGAAAGACGCGGCGGAGCAAATGCAGGCGGCGGGCCTGAAGGGTTTCAGCGGATTTCTGCAGGCGGTGCGCGAGTCCAATTATGATGGCCTAAAGGCATTTTTGTCCCTGGCCACGTTCAAGACCGTGCTGACGCAGACTGTCGTGGTAGCGCTCGCAGCGTTGGGAATGACCATGATTATCGTGAGCGCGGGAATCGACCTCAGCGTCGGCTCCGTCGTGGCGCTTTCCACGGTCGCAGGAGCATTACTCATCCAAAAGGGCGTGGGACTGCCAGGCGTGCTGGCGGCGTGCCTTGCGGGTGGGGCGTTCGTCGGCGCGCTAAACGGGGCGTTGGTTGCGGCGTTTCGGCTTACGCCGTTCATCGTGACGCTCGGGATGCTGGGCGCCGCGCGCGGCGTGGCGAAGTGGCTGGCCGGCAACCAGACCGTGAACTTCAAAGAATCTAACATTGGCACGCTGATGACGGATCCCGACCCGCTGGGCGCGTTGCCGCCGCCGGGCGTATGGGTGGCCGTCGCGCTCGCGGTGGTGATGGCGGTGGTGATGCGGCAGACAGTCTTTGGCCGGCACATCTTTGCCATCGGCTCGAATGAGGCCACGGCCCGGCTTTGCGGCATCCGCGTCCGGACGACGAAGCTCGCCATCTACGCGCTGGCCGGGATGCTCTTCGGCCTCGCGGGCGTCATGTTGTTGAGCCGCTTGCAACAGGGTGACCCGACCTCCGCCATCGGGCTGGAACTCGATGTGATCGCGGCCGTGGTCATTGGCGGCGCTAGCCTAAGCGGCGGCACGGGTAGCATTCTTGGGGCGATGATTGGCGCGCTGACGATGGCGGTCCTGCGCACTGGCAGCCAATACATGGATTGGCCGAGTTACATGCAGGAAATCATCATCGGCGGCCTCATCATCGCCGCCGTGGGCCTGGACAAATGGCGGCAAAGCCGAGCCGCCACTTGATCACGCTGTGGGCGCCGGGGCGGTGCGCTTGGCAAGGATGGCGTCGACAATTTTCTTGGCGAGTTCGGGCTTGTCTACGAGAGCCCGCTTGGCGGCTTCCTTACCCTGACCGATGAGGTCGCCGGCAAATTGCAGCCACGCGCCTTTCTTTTCTACCACACCGTTCTCAATGCCCACGTCGAGAATGCTGCCTTCCTTGTCGATGCCGTGATTGTAGATGATGTCGAATTCGGCTTCGGCGAAGGGCGGGGCGACCTTGTTCTTAACCACCTTCACGCGGACGTGGTTACCGGTGGCGTTGCCGGCGGCGTCCTTAAGCGTGTCCTTGCGGCGGATATCCAGGCGCACGCTGGCGTAGAATTTCAGCGCCTTGCCGCCGGGCGTGGTCTCTGGGTTGCCGAACATGACGCCGACCTTTTCGCGGAGCTGGTTGGTGAAGATGCAGGTGGTTTTGCCCTTGTTGAGCAGTGCGGTGAGCTTGCGCAAGGCCTGCGACATGAGCCGCGCTTGCATGCCCATGGTTGCCATACCCATCTCGCCCTCCAACTCAGCCTTGGGCACCAGCGCGGCGACAGAGTCCACTACGATCACGTCGAGGGCGTTTGAGCGTGCGAGGGTCTCGCAGATGGTGAGCGCCTCCTCGCCGGAGTCGGGCTGGGAGACAAGCAGGTCGTCAAGGTTCACGCCGAGCTTCTTGGCGTAGCCGGGATCGAGCGCGTGTTCCGCGTCAATAAACGCCGCCAGGCCGCCGGCCCGCTGCGCGTGAGCAATGACGTGGAGCATGAGCGTGGTCTTGCCGGAGGACTCCGGGCCGAAAATCTCAATGACGCGGCCGCGCGGCACACCGCCAACCCCCAGCGCAAGGTCTAGGGCAAGTGAGCCCGTCGGGATGACCTCGATCTGTCGCTGCGCGGTGGCAGCACCGAGCCGCATGATGGCGCCATCGCCGTAGCTTTTGGTGATGGTGGAGATGGCGGCATCGAGGTCGCGCTGCTTGCTGACGGAGATGGCCTTGGCTTCGGCGGCTTTTGGGTCAGGAGATTTGGCTTCAGGCTTCGTAGGCATAGACAGGTGAGGGCTGTGAGTTGAAAAGGGTCAATCCAGTAGGGCCAAGCTTAAGCATGGTGGGCGGCGCGTCAACGCCGGTGTCGCAGAGTCCTGCCCGAGGGTCGATCGGTTTTCGCTTGAGGTTTGGGCGGTGAACTTTGAGCGTCGGTGCCAATGGCTCTGCCCGCGCAACGCGTTTCCCCGTTCTGGCTCGCCCTGAGCGTGGTGGGTGGCTTGTATCTGCTGTTCCTCGTGGCAATGCTGGTAGCTACCGCCGGTTACACCACGCCGGACAAGCTCTTCGCCGCGTTGGGCAAGCGGGAAATCCAATACTCCGTCGTCCTGAGTCTCGTGACCTGCACGGTTACGGCGTTGCTCTCGCTGCTGCTGGCGGTGCCGGTGGGTTACTTGCTGACGCGGGCGCGCTTTCCCGGCAAGCACGTTGTCGAGGCCGCGTTGGACATTCCGATCGTCCTGCCGCCGATGGTCATGGGGCTGTGCTTGCTCATCCTCTTTCAAACGGGCTTTGGTAAGTTCATCGAGTCGGCCACGGTGACATTCACCTACACGGTCTACGGTGTCGTGCTCGCACAATTCACCATTGGCGCGGCCTTTGCGGTGCGGACGATGCGGCACACGTTCGACCATCTCTCGGCGCGGCCTGAGGACGTGGCGATGACGCTGGGTTGCACACGGGCGCAGGCGTTTTGGTTGGTGACGTTGCCGGCGGCGCGGCGGGGGATGTTCGCCGCTGCGAGCGTGGCATGGGCGCGCAGCCTCGGCGAGTTTGGCCCCATCCTTGTTTTCGCGGGGGCGACGCGCATGAAAACCGAGGTGCTGCCCACAACTGTTTGGCTCGAACTCAGCGTGGGCAACCTCGAAGCCGCCGTGGCCGTGAGCCTTCTCATGGTGCTATGCGCCATGGGCGTGCTCGCGGCGGTGAAGTGGCTGGGGGAAGAGGTATGAGAAAGGGTTTAGCCTCCAAGTTTCAGGGTTCGGTGCGGGCGGGTGACGCTTGGGCGAACGCGCTGAATGGTGAACGCGGGACGCTGACTGCTTCGGGAGGTCGGCAATGATCCGCTTCGACGCCGTTTCCTGGCACGCCGGCGCGTTCCGGCTTGATGCCGTCTCCTTCACTGTGCCGGCAGGGAGCTACGGCGTGCTCATGGGGCGCACGGGCTGCGGCAAGACGACCCTGCTCGAAATCCTCTGCGGCCTGCGCCAGCCGTCAGGCGGACGCGTGTTCATTGGCGAACGCGACGTGACGGATCTGCCGCCTGGCGAGCGCGGCATCGGCTACGTGCCGCAGGATGGCGCGATGTTTCCGACGATGACCGTGCGCGAGCAAATCGGCTTCGCGCTGGCGATTCGGAAACGGCCCGGGGCGGAAATCACCGCGCGGGTGAAGGAGCTGGCCGAACACCTCGGCGTCGCGCACCTGCTGGACCGGCTGCCGCAAAACCTCTCCGGCGGCGAGCGCCAGCGCGTGGCGTTGGGCCGCGCGTTGGCGGCCAAACCCAGCGTGCTGCTGCTGGACGAACCACTCTCCGCGCTGGACGAGGAACTGCGCGACGATCTCGCGGCGTTACTGAAGCGGCTGCAACGTGAGCTGAACCTCACCGCCTTGCACATCACCCACAGCCGGCGCGAGGCGGAGCAACTGGCGGACGTGCGCCTGCGGATGGAAGCGGGGCGGATCGAGACGGCTCCGGCGGGCTGAGAGGCGGCTCACCAAAAGCCGTTGGCCGGGTCGGGCGGCTGAGTCGTCCAAGTGAACCAAGCATCGGGGAACCTGAAAAACTCCACATGTCCGTCACCAAAAAGCGTGACTGTGCGTTTTTCCGCCGAGTAGTTGTGCCACTGGTTTTTCTTCACGGTCACCCCCCGATCCTTGTGCCAGATCCAGTCCGCGAGGACGAACTTGTTGGCCGGTTGGGTCATCTCGACCTCATTCATCGGCTTGTTGCCGGCCATGTCTGAGCCGGTGACCCGGCGGATTTGGTAGCGGTCGGTGTTCCACTGGTCGGAGTAGCTGTTGCCCCACGCCCAATAGCAGTTATCAACTTGCGGATTGGCACCGTTCCAACGGGCATCGCCGTTGTCGGACGGACAGCGGAAGGCCTCCGCTTTCCCTACGTAGCGGTTGAAGACGCGGTTGGTTTCATGAACGTTCCCTCCCTCAAGGCCCTGCGGGTGTTGGCCGGTTGCGCCACCGAGGTTGCCCCAGTTATTGTGGATGGGGAAGAAGCCGTTGAAGTCATCCATGTAAATTTTGAATGCGATACCGAGCTGCTTGTTGTTGCTCGTGCACGCCGCCTGCTTTCCCTTGAGTTTGGCCTTCGACAACGCCGGCAACAGCATCCCCGCGAGGATCGCGATGATGGCGATGACGACGAGCAGTTCGATGAGGGTGAATCCGGCGTCAGCACGCCGGATGGGAGGCTGAGGATGCGCTGTCATGGCTGGTATGGGCTGACGGGACTCTCATCCCGGCCACGCCGCCGCGCAAGAGAAGTTTTGGCCGCCTTGGAACGTGGCGTCCCTTGGCCACGGGTGCTACCTGAGCGAGAGGGTCCCGTTATTGCCCTTTCAGAAACGCCATCAAGTCCGCCAATTCCTGACGGGTCATCGTCTTCTCCAGTTCGTTCGGCATGAGCGAGGTGCTGCTGCTGGTGAGCTTGGCGACGTTCGCGCGGAGGATGGTTTCCTCCACGCCTTGCGCGGCGCGGAGGGTGACGCTCGTGGGCGTGTCGGAGGTGAGCAGGCCGGTGAGGGAGCGGCCGTCCTTGGTCTCCACTTCGTAGGCGGTGAAGCCGGGGTAAATCTCCGCGTCGGGCACGAGGATGTGCAGGAGGATGGCCTCGGCGGGCTGGAGCCGGACGCCGGTCAGCTCGGGGCCGACGCGCGCGCCCTCGCCCGCGAACTGGTGGCAGGCGGCGCAGGTTTTCACGAAGACGGCCTTGCCGTTCTTCGCGTTCGCGGGCAGCGCGAGCACGGCCTTGTGTTCCTCATAGACCTTCATGCGGTCGGCGGCGGCTTGGGGCTGGAAGGCTTTCGTGGCGCGGGCGGCCACGGCGGCGTCCTTGTGCTTGAGCAGCGGGGTGCGGCGGTTCGCGGGCACGGCCCACGGCTGCACTACGCCCTGCTCGACGGCCCCGAGCAGCGCGAGCTGGAGCGCGGGCCGGGAGAGCATCGCGGTGAGGACGGCGTCGCGGACGGGCGGGGTGTAGCTGCGCCAGCGCTCGCGCTCGACGAACCACTCGCCGGCCTGCGCGCCGGGCAACTGGCTCAACGCGCGCACGGCGGCGGCCTGCAACTCGTTCGGCACCTGCGGCGCGATGAGCGACTGCAAGGACGCCCCGGCGGTGGCGAAGTCGCTGTGAGCGAGGAGGTCAACGGCGGCGAGCCGCTCGGGCGTGGGCGCGGAGGCGGTCGCGACGGTCTTGCTGGCGGCGGCGAACAGCTCGCCGAGGCGGCGCGCGATGTCAGGGTTCGCCGACGCGACTGTCACGAGGGCGGAACGGCCATCCTTGCCGAGTCCCTTGGCGCGCGCGCCATTGCCAAGGCCGGTGGCGAAGGCGGATTGGAGTCGGGATTCGCCCGGCTTCATTCTCGTCAGACACAAGCCTAACGATTCGCGCAGTTGCTCGCTGGTATGGGCGCTGGCAAGCAACTGTCCAATGTCGTTCATGAGGGCGCGTGCATCATTCTTCGCTGCGGGAATGAGCTCGACATAGGTCTTGAAGAACGGGTCAACGCGTTTGCCGGCCGAAATCAGAACCGCCGCGCGACTCCAGCGATCACTACCAACGTTCAGAGCCAACAGCGCAAGATTTGTGGCTGCTAGACCATCGTTCTCCGACTGGCCGATAGCCAACGCATTGAGAAATCGGATTCGCGGACTCGTGTCAGAGGCCGTCATCATCGTGAAACCGTCCACTAGCGAGGCCATTCCTTTGGCTGACTCCATGAGTGCGATGCCCTGCTCTCGAACTGCCGGGCTCTTGTCGTGCAGCGCCGTGTGCAGAAGCTGGGGCAGGAGAGTGCTTCCACTGCTCGGTTGTTGCAGCAAATGCAGCGCGCATGCCCGTGCCTCGGGCGTTGAGTTGCCCGGCTTAACAATGGTCGCTTCCAAGAACGGCGTTGCAGCTTTGTCACCGCGTTCGGTCAACACCCGGAACGCCGTGCTCCGCACCCACCCATTCGCATCATTCAGCTTGGCGACGAGTTCCTTTGTGCTCGCGGCGGCGAGGTTCAATTTGGAATTCGGAATTGGCGATTTCAGATTCGCCGGCACGACGCGATAAATTCTCCCCATCGTTTTGCCCGCCTCGTAGTCGAGGCTGCCGCGGATGAACTCGGGGAGATACTGCGGGTGGTCAATCACCTTGCGATACATGTCGCAGATGTAGAGCGCGCCGTCCGGGCCGGTGGCGCTGAAGACGGGGCGGAACCAGGTGTCGGCGCTGGCGAGGAATTCACGGCCGGGCGTGGCGGGCGCGGACTTGAAGGTGGGGCCGTCGGGCGAGAGGACTTGCCGCTGCACGAGGTTTTGCGCGGGTTCGCAGATGAAGGCGCTGTTCGCGAAAGCGGCCGGCAGCGCGCCGCCGCGCCACAGGCTGATGCCGCACGCGCTGGTGAACGTGCCCGCGTGCGGCGTGCTCATCAGGCTGGGCATGAACGCGGCGGTGGTGTGGTCCGCGCTCAGCGGCCAAACCTTCGCGGCGTCGCCGGGCGGGGCGACGTCCTGCACGGTGTCGGAGAAGGCGAGGTGCGGGTTGCGCTTGAGGTAGCGCGGGTGCAGGACGACGTGCTGGAGCGGGTTGCGGTTCGAGCAGATGAACTTGCGGCCGAAGTCATCGAACGCGAGGCCGAACTGGCCGATGCCGGGCCACGGCTCGATTTCCAACGTGTCCGGGTGGAAGCGGGCGTCGCCGCGCGGGAGGTCAATGGTGCCGCGCCCGGGATGCTCGGGACAGGTGACCTTGCTGGCGACGAGTCCGCTGGTGACGTGGACGTAGCCGTCGAGGCCGAGCGTGGGATGGCTTACGCGGAGCTGCGTGGTGCTGCTGGTGCCGAAGCTGGTGAAGAGGACGCGCCGCACGTCGGCCCGGCCATCGCCGTCGGTGTCCTTCAGGTAAAAAATGTCCGGGGCGCAGGTGACGATGAGGCCGCCGCGCCAGCACATCAGGCCGTTCGGGAAAGTGAGGCCGGTGGCGAACTCGGTGCGTTGGTCGTAAGTGCCGTCGCCGTTGGTGTCTTCCAGCATGGCGATGATGCCGGCGGGTGGTTGGTTGCTGCCGGGGCCGACGGGATAACCACGATTCTCGGCGACGAACATCCGGCCACGTTCATCCCAGGCGAGCGCGACAGGCGAGGCGGTGCGCGGTTCGCTGGCGGCGAGTTCGACGCGCAGGCCGGCTTCGATTTGAAGCGAGGCGAGGGCTTGCTGCGGCGCGAGCGGCTTGGCGGTGGTCATCGCCGAGGTGTCGGCGGCGGCGGCGGAGCCTAATGGGCAGGCAAGCAGGGAGGCTGCAACAGCGAATTGTAGTCGCCGTGTCGCACCATGACAGAAATGAAGCATCTCGAGTAGTCCTCCGGGCCGGTCGCTTTTCAATGAGTCGGGGCGAGGTGCTTGGCCAGCGTCGCGCTGCTGGCAGTCATGACTTCCTTGTGCAACGAGTTGCCGTGCGAATCAATCGTGACGACGGCGGGGAAATTCTCGATAGCCAGCTCCCAGATGGCTTCGGGGGAGCCGAACTCCTCGGCGAAATACACGTTGCGAACTTTCTTCACGCACTCGGCCAGCACTTGTGCTGCGCCACCAACTGCGTGCAGATAAACGCAGCCATGTTCCCGGCAGGCCGCGAGCGTTTTATCGCCCATGCCGCCCTTGCCAATGACGCCGCGCACGCCGAAGTCGCGGATGATCTGCCACTGATACGGCTCCTCGCGGATTGAAGTGGTCGGACCGGCGGCAGTGCATATGTAGGAGCCGTCCGGCTGCTTCATCATTACTGGCCCGCAATGGTAAATGATGCCGTCGCGCAACGAGACGCCCGGCGGCAGCGTGCCGCCCTCATGCAGATACTTGTGCACGGCGTCGCGCCCGGTGAAGACAATGCCGGAGATGGAAACTTCGTCGCCGACTTTGAGCGCGCGAACCTGGGCTTCGTTGAAGGGAAAGGTGAGGGAGGTCATGGAGTGGTTACAGGTTGGTCGCGATGTGATGCGGTTGGATAATTTTGAGCATGGCCTGCGCATTGCCCGGGGCGGTCAGCTTTTCTTTGGCGAACCGCACATCTCCGACAACGAGTTTTCTCATGGCGAAGTAATATTTCCACAGATGTCTCTAGTGTGCAAACCAGTCGCAGTAGGCGGTGCTCATGATGGCATGCCTGACTGCGTGGAAATTGTAACTCAGCCCAGGACGAAGGGATAGCGTAAAGGCGCGCGAGGTTTCACGTCAGCTCAACGCATTGCCGCGTATGCACGGATTGCTCCTCGGCCTCACAAATTTCCATCGCGCTCACGCCGTCCGCCGCCGTCACCACGGTCGGTGACGTGCCGGCTGTGATGCACTCGACAAAATGCCGCAACTCGCCGACGTAACCGTCGGGTTGGCCGAGCTTGAGCGTTTGCGCGGGCTGGCCGGCCTCGTAGAGCTTGAGCGCGTCGGCACCGCGTGCGAGGTCATAGTCCACCGTCGCACGCTCGAAGTTCACGGTGTAGCTCATATTGAAACCGAAGCCGGGCGTCATGCACCACGCGCCCTCGGCGTGAACCATCGCGCCGCTGGCGACCACATAGGTCGTCACGACATGGTCAATTGCACCGCTAATCTTTGAGTAGCCTGTGGCATACACCGCGCGTGGCCGGCCGAAGCAAAACTGCACGAAGTCTGTGTCGTGGATGTGCAGATCCAGCAGCGCACCGCCGGATTTCGCACCGTTGAGAAAGTTTTGCTGGCCCCAGCCCGGCGGCTCTGCCACCCGCCGGAACCGCGCGGAAAGCACTTGGCCGAAGCGTCCGTCGATGATGGCCGCGCGCACCCAAACCCACTCGGGCAGGAAGCGCAGGCACATCGCCGGCATGAGCACGCGCCCCGTCTCCGCCGCGACCGCCGCCATTTCGCGGGCCTGCGCGGCGGTGCGGGCCAGCGGTTTTTCACAGAGCACGTGCTTGCCCGCGCGCAGCGCGGCAATGGCGAGGTTAGAGTGCGCTAGCGTGGGCGCGCAAATATCTACGGCGTGGATGGCGGGGTCAGCGAGCAGCGCGGTGTAGTCACGAAAGGGCTTAAAGCTACCCGACTCTAGTTGGACCGGCGCGTTGTCGCCCACGTTGCCTGCAACGCCGGTAAAGTCGCCGTCCAGATGGCGGCCGCTGGGATTACAGAGCGCGGCGACGCGCACGCCAGGCACTTGTCGCAGTGCCTTAATGTGCGTGGCGGCCATGAAGCCAAGACCGACAAAGGCAAGGTTGAGCATACGGAGATTAGCGGCGAAAGGATGCGGGGAGAAAAGCTCCAAATCCCAGAGCGGCGAACACAGTTGGTTGGGCTGGCCGTATCCTGATGCTTGAGCGGAGAGATGGAACTTAAGATTGGGAGCTCCTCTGGAACTGGGAGCTTGGAACTGGAGATTTCATCCCTCCCTGGCTAGCCACCGCTCCCAGTCCGCCGCCGTGTCCACGTCGCTCAGTTCGCGCAGCAGCGCCACGCGCAGGCCGGTTTCTCGGGTGCGGGCCATTGTCTCTCCGAACACGCGGTCGGTGCTCCACGGGATGTTGGCGAACAGCGCCGGCTGCGGCGCACGCAGGCCGATGAGCCAGTAGCCGCCGTCGAGCGCCGGGCCGAGCACCACATCGTGGCTTTCCAGCGCTCGCCAGGCATCCTTGATATCCGTGGCGGTTACGTCGGGGCAGTCCGAGCCTATGATGACAACGCTCTGTCCGGCTGTCGCGAAGTGCTCGGTAAACGCGGCGTGCAGGCGCTCGCCGAGATCACCGCCGACCTGTGGAATGGCCGACCAGCCGGGACGGAGCCACGGTTTGATTTCTGCGGCCGCCTCGACAGGGGTGAAGCAGAGATCGACACGCGGCAGCGGGGCAAGGTTGTCGATCAGCGTTTCCACCAGCCGACGATACGCGGCGCAGGCGGCGTTCGGCCCGAGCGCCTCCGCGAGCCGGGTCTTGACCGCGCCCGGACGCGGGGCTTTCAGGAAGATGACCAACCGGGTGGCATTATTCCTCATTCCGTGGCGGTCAATGCCGTCTCTGTTGCGTGGCCGCCGAGGTCTTTCGGCTCGGGCAGGATGAGTGCGACGAAGATGGCGGGCACAAAGAGGCACGCAGCGAAGAGCAGCGTGCGTTTGAAGTCGCCGCCACTGGCGAGCGAGCCGGAGAAGATGACACCCGTGGCTGAGGCGATGCGCCCGATGTTGTAACAGAAGCCTGCGCCCGTGGTGCGCAGCAGCGTAGGAAAAAGCGGCGGCAGATACATGGTGAACAGGCCAAAGACGCCGGAGAAAAAGCCCACCAGCGGGAACCAAAACCACACGAGTGATTCCCAACCGCGGGGCTGGATGAACGTCGCTCCCATCGCGAGGAAGAAGCCGGTGTAGCAGATCGCGATGGAACGGCGGTAGCCGAACAGCCGCGCGAGACCGGCCGCAGCGAAGTTCCCAAAGATGCTCGCGCTGATGATCACGAAGAACGCGAGGCTGACCATCTTCTGTTTGTAGGAAGCCACCCACTTTGCCTCATCCCCGCCCGGCGCCAGCCGGGCAAACTCAGTTTTCGCCGCCTCGGCCAAGTCCGGCAGATTACGCAGGTGTTGCGCGTGCCAGAACTGAAACGCCCACCACGCTGTCAGTCCGCAAGCGCACACAATGATGGTTAGGATGGTGGTGCGCCGCACTTCGCCCCGGAACAGATCTACAATGCCCGGCGGACGGTCGTGCGATAGAGCCTTCGCCCGGTGCCACTCCTTCGGTTCGGGCACGTGGCGGCGTATCCAAAAGACCATCAGTGCCGGCAGCACGCCCACGAGGAAGACCCACTTGGGGTGATAGTTCGGGTGCAGCGCGGCCAGGTAGGTCGTGAGGCAGGCGAGGAGGACGCCGAGGTTCACGCCCGTTTGCAGCACGGCGGCGACCCACGGCCGCCACTTCTTCGGCCACGTTTCCGAGAGCAGCGACGAGCCGACGGCCCATTCACCGCCGATGCCTAGCGCGGCGAGGAAGCGGAAGAGCATCAACTGCCACCAGTTCTGCGCGAAGAAGGACAGGCCCGTGAACGCCGCGTAAGTGAGAATGGTAAGCGCCAGCGAGCGGCTGCGGCCGAGGATGTCGCCAAGCCGTCCAAAAAACGCCCCGCCCAGTGCCCAGCCAACAAGGAAAGAGCCTTGTATCCAACCACTACGCTCTTTGACGAGGTCGTGGGCGACGTCCGACGCATCCGGAATAAGTCCTTCGCGATGCAGCAGGTAGGCGACGAACGGCGCGGCCACCAGCCCATAAAGATGCATGTCCAGACCATCGAAGAGCCACCCTAACCAGGCGGCGAGGCCGGACTTGCGTTGTTCGGGGGAAAGCTCTTTGAGCGTGTTGGCTTCGGGCTGCTGCAGGTCTTCGGGAATTAACTTCTCCGCCTGCCCCTCCGGCCCCGCAATACGGATGAAGCTAGTATTTGGCGGCGAGTCGTCAGGTCGTTCCATCGGTGGTTATTTAGGTTAGGCTTACGTTCATGGTTGGTACAAGACGGCAATTACCCCTTTCCCCTTGCCGCTCGCGCGGCAGCTCTCGCATCCTTACACGCAATGGCCGACCGACCGCTTGCCACCCTAAACAACCCCGACACGGTGCTCGAAACGACGCTGCGTCCGTCCGTCTTTGCGGACTTCACGGGTCAGGTAAAGGTCAAAGAGCGGCTTGAAATCTCCGTGCAAGCTGCCAAGCAGCGGGGCGAGGCGCTCGATCACATTCTACTCAGCGGCCCGCCCGGTTTGGGCAAAACCACTATCGCGAACATCCTTGCCAAGGCGATGGGCGCGAACGTCAAGGCCACCAGCGGCCCGACCATCGAGAAGGCCGCCGACCTCGCGGGCTTGCTCACCAACCTTGAGGAAGGCGATGTGTTATTCATTGATGAAATCCATCGTCTGCAAAAAACCATTGAGGAATATCTCTACCCGGCAATGGAAGACTTCAAGCTGGACATCATCATTGACCAAGGGCCCAACGCCCGCAGCGTGCGGCTAAACCTCCCGCGCTTCACGCTCATTGGCGCGACTACCCGCAGCGGCTTGCTTTCCGCGCCGCTGCTCACGCGCTTTGGAATGCGCGAGCGGCTGGATTATTACGACGCCGCACAACTTCAGCAAATTGTCCTGCGCGCCGCGCGCTTGCTTAACGTGGAGATGGAGGAAACCGGTGCGCTCGAGATTGCTCGCCGTAGCCGGGGCACCCCGCGCATCGCTGGAAATCTGCTCCGCCGCGTGCGCGATTACGCTCAAGTGCGCCACGATGGCCGCATCACTGAGACCGTTGCTGACCGGGCGCTGGCGATGCTGGAGATTGACCAGAACGGCCTCGACGAAATGGACAAGCGCATCCTCGAAACGGTGATCGTGAAGTTCGGTGGCGGGCCGGTGGGGGTCAGTTCGCTGGCTGTTGCCGTGGGCGAGGAACCGGACACCATCGAGGAGGTCTATGAGCCCTACCTCATCATGGAAGGCTATCTCCAGCGCACGCCGCAAGGCCGCGTCGCCACTGAGTTGAGCTTCAAAAAACTCGGGCTGAAGCCGGCCGGCGGAAAACAGGCGAATTTGTTTTAGCCACAAGGAGGCGCAAAGAAGCTCAAGAGGTTCTCCTTCCGTTTTTAGGGAACGTTTGTCCGGCTCACTTCACCAGAAACTCTGGCTGGTGCTTCGCCATCTCCGCCTCCCACGCAGCAAGGCGTTGTTTGAGGTCGGCCATCACCTGCGGGTGGTTGCGATACAGGTCACGGCGTTCACCGAT
>Ga0194132_10000879_pt1 | contig 61526 bp, 67 predicted proteins | sample TA2KigOf80mmetaG_FD_148612 | JGI IMG/M metagenome (GOLD analysis project Ga0194132, IMG submission 148612) | Freshwater microbial communities from Lake Tanganyika, Tanzania - TA2015054 Kigoma Offshore 80m | ecosystem: Environmental > Aquatic > Freshwater > Lake | place: Tanzania: Lake... | reverse complement strand
CCAGCAAGATCAAAGGCGGGATACGCATGTAGATCTCAGGGCGTAGGGCTTGCGGACGCGGGTTCGATTCCCGCCGCCTCCACCATCTCATAGTCCGACGACATCCAGAGAAGACCAGAAACCCGGCGTAAAAGCCGGGTCTTCTGCTACTAATTAAGTCTCATTGATCCAGCCGCACCCCACGCCTGCTCCGTCTGACGTAAGTTCGCAGGATCAAGGGGCTATCAACTTCCACGCTCTACGGACTCATGCAAGCGCGTGAGCTTCGTTGGCCGTGCGCCTCCAACAAGCGCCATGCAGTAACTGGAGAAAGCCATTGCCCAAGGCCAGGACCAGTTCGCCGGCGCGTCGAAAGCGCTCGCGAAGCGGTAGGAGCACCTTCAGCCGCGCCTACAGTGCAGCGGCCACGGCATTGGCCACCAGCGCGTAGCCCGCCGGCGTGCAGTGCCCGTCCTTCGGGTAATGCAATGCCGAGGGCTCCGGATGCGCGCGGAATTCGGGCAGGGCGTCGATGAACTGCGCGCCGTGGGCCGCCGACCATTCCCGCAGGCGCCGGACCTGGTCGCCCTCCTCCTCGCCCCAGGGGCCGCGCTCCGGGATGTAGACGATGGCCAGCCGCGCGCCCGCATGCTGCGGTTCACGACCAGCTTCGAAAGCAGCAGCCGCGCGAAGGCCGAATGCAGGTACAGATGCAGGCCAACGGGACCCAGCATCCGCGCGTCCCGGGACATCAGGAAGCCCGACTCGTCAACGGTGATGGCCTCGAGACCGAGGCATGTGTCGATGAGGTCGTTGGGCGTGAAGCCCACCAGCACCAGGTCGGGGGCGAACCGGGGGCCGAGCTTCTCCAGCAGTAGGCGCTCCGGCTCCGGGAAGAAGCGGGCGACGCCGGCCTTGATGATCTCCACGCGTCCCGGCTCATTGGCGGCAGCACGCGCGTTCAGGGCCTGCTCCAGGCGCTACAGCCACGTCTCCTCGAAAGCCGCACCCACGCCGTAGGTGAAGCTGTCCCCGAGCCCGAGAATGCGGAAGGTGCCGGGTGGCTTCGCGAAGTCGCGCTCGGTGTCCCGCAAACCGAAGCTGTTGTGCCGGAAGTCGTACCGGTACTCGCCCGTATCCGCCAGCCCGTGGTGCCGGGCGTTCGGTTTCGGCCCGAAGGTGAGCCAAGGCGAGGGCGCATAGCTCGAGTACTGCAGCGGCAGGGGCGGTGCCAGGCCGAGGAGTCTAACCGCGCCTTCGGCCAGCAGCAGCGCGCTGCTGATCGAGAGCAGTACGGTCAGTGTGGCGAGCAGCCCTCGGCGGGTCATTGGGTGACCAGCTTCCAGTAGTACTGCGCCGAGTCGTGGAAAATGAAGCCCCCGCGATAATCCCAGATCTCGCCAACGGGGAGAATTTTAAGTTCAAACGCCCTGCATCGGCCAGTTCCGCCGTATGCCCAAGCATCCCGCCGATCGCCGCCGTCCTGCCAGGGGCAACGTAGTAGCACCACCGGCTGTGATACCAGTTCCAGCAAGCATCTGGCTCTTGCTGAGCGGTGTCGCGGCACTCAGGGCGATCCGTCGCCGCGCATAGCCGGGCTCGACGAGAAGGGGCAGCCTTTCTTTAGAAGTGCTATTTCCCGACCGTCGCCAACCCAACGTTCGACTGCGCGACACTGAGTTCCGTCTCGAGATCGCGGATCTCGCCGCGCAGGCGGGTGATCTCGGCTTGCATGGCGCCGCCCTGTTCGCGCACTTCCAGAAGCTTGCCGGCTTCGGTCTTGATGGTGGCGTCCAGCGCAGCAATGCGCTCATCGCGACTGCTGACGGTCGCCTTCAGCGCTTCCTGTTCCTGGCTTGCCCGGTCGATCTGGCCGCGGGCAGCGTCACGTTCGACGCGTGTCTGGTCGATCAGCTTCTGCATCACCCGTGCTTCTTCCTGCAAGGCACGGATGCGGTTGTCGGATTCGATGTTGCGGCCGACGCCGCTGGCCGACGGGGTTCGCGGCGCGCGACCGGCCATGCGGCGAAGCGTGGTCGTGGCGACGTCGCGCAGGTTGTCGCTGAAACGACCCTCCATGCTCAGGATGGCGAAAAGGGCCACGGTCGCGGTGGCGGCCGCGCCCAGCAGCAGTCCCAGCATGAGCATGGCGAACAGCATGGGGCGACGATACCGATGACATAAGGGGCAATCCGTGCGCCAGTTCGCATTGGCTGGCGGCCGGTCGCCCGGGGGACTAGCATGCGCAGCCCATGGAACCCGCGAGTCGTGCTGACTGGTCTGACCGGCGGCGGCTGCTGACGGCGGCCAGCTACGCGTCCGTCGGCGTGGCACTGGTTCTGGCTTTCGCCAAGGCCTGGGCCTGGCAGCTCACCGGTTCGGTGTCATTGCTCTCCTCGCTCGCCGATTCGTTGCTGGACGTGCTGGCCTCGGTAGTGACCTTCTGGGCCGTCCGCCTGTCCTTGTCTCCCGCCGACGCCGAGCACCGCTTCGGCCACGGCAAGTCCGAGGGCCTGGCGGCATTGCTCCAGGGGCTGATCATCACCGCGTCGGGGCTGTTCGTCGTGCGCGAAGCCGTCGGGCGGCTGCTGGAGCCCTCCGCCATCGTGCAGCCCGGCATCGGCGTGGCGGTGATCCTGGCGTCAGCCGCGGCGACCGGCCTGCTCGTCGCGTTTCAGAAGTACGTGGCTCGCCGCACCGGGTCCATCGCCATCAAAGCCGACACCCTGCATTACAGCGCGGATCTGCTGGTCAACCTGAGTGTCGCGGCTGCGATCGCCGTTGCCGGCTGGAGCGGCTGGCGCTTCATGGACCCGCTCGTGGCGTTGGCCGTGGCGCTATACATCCTCGCCAGCGCTTTCCGCCTGGCGGTGCAGGCGATCGATATCCTGCTCGATCGCGAAATCCCCGATAACGACCGCGACCGCGTGAGCGCGATCGCGCTGGCGCATCCGGACGTGCTCGGCCTGCACGACATGCGCACGCGCCACGGCGGTAGCCACTACATCGTGCAGTTCCACCTGGACCTGCCGGCGGAGATCTCCCTCTGGCGCAGCCATGAGATCCTGGACGAGGTCGAGGACCAGATCCGTGCCGCGTTTCCGGGCTGCGAAATCATCATTCACGCCGATCCGATGGGCGTGCGCGAAGCCAAGGACAGCTTCGGCCACGAAGCCGCTGCCGGCCGCTGAGCGGCCAGCGGGCTGGCCGGAGCCGCGAACCCAGAACTCTTCGATCAACGGCATACTCTACGGCTGCATGGAAACGATCTCGAACGGCGATTTGCGGCTGCCCGGGCGCCGTTTAGCGATAGCTGTGCTGCTGGCGCTCGCTGTCGCCGGATGCGGCGGCGAGGTCGTCGTGCGGCAGACCTTCCCTGCCGCGCTGGTGCAATCGCTGCCCTTGCGCGCCGGATTGCTGCTCGATGAGACGTTCGTCGGCTACGTGCATCGGGAGGAGCGCAAGGGCGACCGGGACTGGAGCATCGCGCTCGGCGACGCCAACCGTGAGTGGATCAGGTCGCTCGCCGATCGCCTGTTTGCCGCCACGCAGGACGTCACGAGCGTTGCGAACGCGCGCAATGAAATGCCGACGGTCGATCTCGTGCTGCAACCCGCCATCGATACCGTCGAATTCTCCGTGCCGCGCCAGTCGGCCACCGACCATTACGCCGTGTGGATTCGTTACAATTTCTCCGTGTACAAACCGGATGGCGAACTGGTCACGCGCTGGCGCGTGTCCGCCTACGGGCAAAGCGGCGACGAAGGACTGAGCGCTGCGGAAGCGCTGGAGCGCGCCGCCTACATCGCCATGCGCGACGCGGCGGCGACCGTTGCCACCGGTTTCGCGCGGCAGAAGAAGATAAAGACGGCGTTCCTGCAAAGCAGCCTGGACGAAACCGTGGAGCAATCGGACTGACATGAACGGGCACCCTGCGATCGGCGTGCTCACTGTGCTCGGCCTCGGCGCACTGCTTGCTGGCTGCCTGACTTCGCGCGTGGAGGAACTCAAGAACACCGCGACGGGCATCGATGCTGGCGAGTCGATCGTCATCCTTTCGGCGAGCTATCACAAGGGCAAGGCAGTCGAGGAAGACTTCGTCGGCTGCGTCCGCGAGCAACTGACCCGTGGCGACAGCGGGCTCGCCGTCTATCCCGAGCAGCAGTTCGCCGACGACCTGTTCCCCTGGTTCGAACCACGCACCGCGCCGCAAAGCCCGACCGATCTGCCCGAATTGCTGGCAAAGCCCGGCGTCGCCGAACGCGTCAGCGGAAAAGGCATCCGCTATCTCGTCTGGCTCAATGGTGGCACCGAGCAGACCGGCGGCGGAGGCAGCATGAGTTGCGCCATCGGCATCGGTGTAGCGGGCTGCATCGGCTTCGGCTGGTGGGAAAACGAATCCAAGTACGATGCGGCGGTGTGGGACCTGCGCAATGCGACCGACGCCGGCACGGTGCGCGCCAACGTGAACGGCACGTCCATGGTGCCTGCCCTGATCATCCCGATTCCGTTGATCGCCCGGGTCAAGACCGCTGCCTGCGAGGATATCGCCGGGCAACTGGCGGCGTTCATCCGCGGCTCGGCACCTGACGGCTGATCCCTTGCCCGTCATGAGTGCCCTGCATCGACTCCCTGCCGGCATCGGCAGCTGCTTTCTCGGCCTGCTGATGCTGTGGCCCGCCGCATCCTTCGCAGCCTGCACCGTGCCGTTTTGCGTGCAATTCCACATTGGACTGGCAGCAGGACAGGCCGAAGGCGCTGCGACGATCCGCATCCGGCAGTCCGACGGACAGCTGCGCGGCCTTGATCTCGACATGCCTGTCAGCGTGTTCAGCGATGTGGAGGGCGATGGCCGGGTCACCCGGCGCAACGGCCGCCTGCAATGGCAGGTACCGCCCCGCGGTGGCGAACTGCGCTACCGCGTCCAGATCGACCACCGGCGCGGCTCGGGTGGCTACGACGCGAAGGTCGCCGACCACTGGGCCATCTTCCGTGCCGACGACCTCATCCCTTCGGCGGCGGCGCGATTTCGGCCGGGCGTACGTGGCTACGGCGAGCTTCGCTTCGATCTGCCGACCGGCTGGTCCGTGTTCACACCCTATCGGGCGGATGCCGCGGGGCGGATGACGCTCACCGGCAGCAACAGCCGCTTTCCGCGCCCGGTCGGCTGGGTCATCGCGGGCCAGGTGGGTTCACGCATGGATCGGATCGGCGGGACCGAAGTGCGGGTCGCCGCACCGCGCGGCCAGCCGGTGCCGCGCCTGCCGATGCTGGCGCTCCTGCGCTCGAGCCTGCCCTTGATTCGAGCGCGCCTGAGCGACCTTCCCGACTACCTGCTCGTCGTGGCGGGCGGGGATCCAATGTGGCGCGGCGGACTGTCCGCTGCGAATTCATTGTATCTGCACGCCGACCGGCCGCTTATCAGCGAGAATGCGACGAGCCCGCTGCTGCATGAGCTCTTTCACGTCGTGGCACCGGTTGCGACACGCCCGGATCAGGACTGGATCGACGAAGGTCTGGCCGAGTACCTGGCGCTGCGGACGTTGCGCGACTCCGACACGATCTCCAGGGAGCGCTTCGCCGATTCGATCGAAACCTTCCGGCGCCGTGGCCACTCGGTGCGCAACATGCGGACCCGCCACTCCCGTGGCGCCGTGACGGCGCGAGCGGTCGCGGTGTTCCACGATCTCGATCAGGAGATTCAGACGGCCTCCGACCGCCAGGCCGACCTGTACGACGTGGTCCGCCAGGCCATGGCCTCGAAGGAACCGCTCGACCTGAATCGGCTGCGCCAGATCGCAGCTGGCCTGAATGGTGGCCGTGTGCCGTCTTCGCTGAGTGGTGCCGCGGTACCGCTGCTGCCGGAGCCCGGGTCATGAATTCGCCGCCTGACCGGAAGGACAGTCGCAGACCTGCGCTGCGGCCGCTCGCCATCCGCATCGCGGCGCTGGTCGTCGCCGGGCTGCTGGTGGTGCCGGTGCTGGCCTATATCGTCGGCGGCCAGGTCTTCGGGAACTACAGCGGCAGTCGCGGCCTGGCCAGCTACCTGGGCTCCCTGTATGCGGACGCGGCCGCTGGCAAGCTGCTGGCCCTGGCCTTGCTGCTCTCCCCCCTGCTGGTGGCCCTGGCATGGTCGTTGCGCCGGACGCTGCTCGACCGACTGCAGGCGGACCAGACAAAATAAGCTGCCTGTCAGTGGTTTCCGGACTGTTGCCGGTGTTTATGTCGGGTACCGGGCCAGCAATAGGGGCCGCCGGCCTATAGTTCCGGGAAGAACCAACGCCCGGTACCGCCCCGCAGCAGGGCAGGCGCCGCAGGATCAGGATGGCCAGTAATACCAGCCGACGGCAACCAGCCCCGCCCACAGCAGCCCTTGTGGCGCGAAGCGCCAGCGACGGGCGCGGACCTGGCCGACAAAACCAGCGCTGGCGAATACCGACAGCACTGTGAACATGGCAGTCGCCCGCATGAGTTCCGGCAATTCGAACGCGAAGCGCGGGTGCTCGTCGCGCAGCAGCCAGAAAACGGCCAGCACGATGCCGAGGCCCGATGCCAGTGACAGCAGACTGCCGGCCACCACTCCAAGAACGACCGTAAACGGATGCATGTTGTCTACCGAAGCTGCCCCGGCGTAACCGCGGCTGTCTGCAGGCCTTGTGTATGATGACTACGATGTCGAGCCGTGAATTGAACCCAATCCGGGCACGCCAGGCAAACCTGTACGCGGCCTGCCGGCGACTGCTGCTGGCCGCAACGCTCGGATTGTCCCTCGCCCTGCCGGCCACTCCGCTGCTTGCCCGGGACCAGGCGGATGACCATGTATCCGCCGGCGCTCTCGAGGCAAACGAGCGGCAAAGACAGGTTGCCCGCATGACCGCGCGCTTTGTCGAGCAGTTCCACTACGCGAAAAAGAGTGTCAATGACGAGCTGTCCGCCATCATCCTCAATACCTTCATCGAGTCGCTTGACGGCAACCGGCAGTATTTCCTCCAGGCCGATATCGACTACTTCGAACGTTACCGCACCTCCCTGGACGACGTCCTGGAAAACGGGGACGTCGACCCGGTCTTCGACATTTTCCGGCTCTATCGCCTGCGCGCACAGCAGAACATCAACTACGCCCTGACCCAGCTCGACCGTGAGCCTGACTACACCGTCGACGAGACCTTCCGTTTCGACCGCCAGGACGCTTCGTGGATCGCAACACCACGGGAGATGCAGGACAACTGGCGCCAGCGCATCAAGAACGATGCACTGGGCCTGAAGATGGCGGACAAGGCCTGGCCCGAATCCGCGAAGCTGCTGCGCAAGCGCTACGAACGCGTGCTGAAGAGAATCAACGGGCTCGACAGCGACGAAGTCTTCGAGACGTTCATGAACGCCTTCGCGCGCGCGCTCGACCCGCACTCGAGTTATCTGTCCCCGCGGCAGTCCGAGGAATATCGCATCCAGATGAGCCTTTCCTACCAGGGCATAGGCGCATCGCTGCAGCTGGAAGACGACGTCGTCAAGATCCTGAACATCATTGCGGGCGGGCCGGCCGCGATCGATGGCCGACTGAAGCCCAACGACCGGATCACCGCGGTCGGGCAGGATACCGCCGGCGAGATGGTCGATGTCGTCGGCTGGGAACTCGAAGAGGTCGTGCAACTCATCCGTGGACGCCAGGGCACGACTGTCCGCCTGCAGATCATCCCGGCAGACTCGCCTGGCGGTGCGGCCGAGCAGGTACTCCCGCTGGTGCGAGACAAGATCAAGCTCGAGGAACAGGCGGCGAAGAGCGAACTGCGGGAAATCGACCGCGACGGGCGGAAGGTCAAACTCGGCGTCATTTCCGTGCCGAGCTTCTACCAGGACTTCGACGCACGCAGCCGTGCTGAGGAGGACTACGTCAGCACGACCCGCGACGTTCGCCGGCTGATCGGCGAGCTGCAGAAACAGGGCATCGAAGGCCTGGTCATGGATCTGCGCGGCAATGGCGGCGGCCATCTGTCTGAAGCAACCGCGCTCGCCGGGCTGTTCATCGACACCGGGCCGATCGTGCAGCTGCGCGACACATCGGGTCGTATAGAGGTACTCCCGGATCCCGAACCTGCAGTGGCTTACGATGGACCGCTGGTGGTTCTCGTTGACCGGTTCAGCGCCTCGGCATCGGAGATCTTCACGGCCGCGATCCAGGACTATCGCCGCGGCATCGTCGTCGGCCAGCAGACCTTCGGCAAAGGGACGGTGCAGAACCTCTACCCGCTCGACCAGTACACGCGGCGGCCGACCGAACCCGGCCTCGGCAATCTCACCCTCACGATCGGCAAGTACTACCGGGTGACCGGCGGCAGCACGCAGAACCGGGGCGTGTTTCCCGATATCGCCCTGCCATCGGCGATCGACCCGGACGAAATCGGCGAGAACAGCCGACCAGGCGCCTTGCCGTGGGACCAGATCGAGCCAACCCGCTTCCGCGCCCAGAACCGGCTGGATTCCTCCGTCGCCTACCTGACCCAGCACGAAGTCGAGCGCATGCAGTCGGATCCGGACGTGCGCTATCTGATGTCCGACATCCAGTCGACGGCCGAGGCCCGCACGCAGACTTCTGTTTCGCTCAACCTGAAGAAGCGGCTCGCTGAACGCTACAGGCAGCGCCAGGAGCAGCTGGCCCGGGAGAATCAGCGACGTGCCGCCTACGGGCTGCCGCAGCTCGACTCCATCGAGAAACTCCGGCCCGACGACATTCCTGACGTGCTTCTCAAGCAGGCGACGCAGGTACTGTCCGACTACGTCTCGCTCGCGCGCCCGGACAAGGCGATTGCCCGAAACCAGTAAACGCGCCGACCGCGGTCAGTTGAGCAGGACGGCGTTCAGGTCCCAGTAATCGTCGACCAGAACATTGACCGTGAGCAGGTTTTCATCGGCCGGGCGCGGCTCGCCTACGTCCGCGATGCGCAGCGGTACCGAATTGAATTCCGCAGCTCCGGGGACCGCGTCCGATTCGCTGCGGTAGCTGCTGGAACGCTGCAGGTACTCGGCCCGGCGCCGGATCTGGGAACTGAGGCGGTCGGAGTGGTCCAGCCGCTGCAGCACATCCGCGATACCGGCACTCAGGTCACGACACTCTGCGACGGTGCCATAGGACAGCTCGGCAAGACCCCGCGAGTACGCTTCGCGCGCGAGCACCGCGATGTCCCGCTCTGAAAAATGGATCAGCAGCCGCTGGGCCATTGCGATCAGCGCGAAATTGATGTTGCGACGACCATCAAGACTGAGACCAGTCCATTCCGGCAACGGCTCTCGTTCGATCTGCCGCCGTTCATTTCGCAGCCCATCGGCCATCAGCACCAGGGCGTCCAGGTCAGCGCGCAGGCCGACGGCGCGCTCGGATGCCGCGCGGCGCCTGAAATAGTTCCAGAACCCGCGCCACCGCCGGACGTTCTGCTCGACCTTTTGCCACTCTGCCTCGGCAACGCAAAGCTTCCTGTCCACCGCGGCCAGGTCTTCGTCGATCCGCGCCAGCTCGCCGTCGCGACGCCGCTCGAACAGTGCGACGGTCCGCTGTTCCTCCCGCTCCCGCTGCCGGTCCGCGAGCTCGCGGGCGAGTCTGTCGAGCCGCCGGTGGCAGAGGAGCCAGACGCGACGCAGCTGGTAATAGACGACCGCGTTGGCCGCCTCCAGGGGGTCAGCGAGCAGGGCTTCGAGCTGCTCCAGCCTCTGTTGCGAGCGGAGGTTCGTGTGTTCCTGCTGTCGCAGCTGTTCTACCAGGCGGTCACGGTCGCGCCGCAGCTGGGCCAGTTCTTTCTTGAGCTCCGCCCGGTTCCAGAAGAGCTTGAGCAGCTGCTCGTCGCCCGGATCGGGCGAACGCGTCTTCATGACGGGCGGGTTACCGGCTATGCGATTCATCGGAGCGACAGCAAAACTGACCCCGGGACCCGGAAGCATAATACCGGTACGGGCGCGCAAACCTTGATGCGTTCGTCAGTTCAGGCGGACGTCAGACCGTTGCCAGGCCGTGGCTGAAGACATGTTCGTGATGCAGCAGGTAGTCGAGCCACTTGCTGAGAACCATGTTGCGCGACCAGCGGCGGTCGATCTCGCCGCAAAGGCTGGCTTGCAGCTCCCGCAACGCGTCATGGCGGTGAAAATCGGCCCAGCTGATCACCTCGACCACGCGGGCATCCAGATATACCCGCATGACGAGATCCGGATCGGCAACGATACCCAGCGGCTCGTCGAACAGGTAGGTGAGGCGCAGCAGTCGCGTGTAGCGGGAATCCTCTTGCACCGACAGATGCAGCCTGCAGTCGGTCGGGCTGCTCGAAAAACAGCAAGAAGGTATGGCGGAAGGATCGCCGAGCAGCGACTTGAGCTTGATGAAATTTCCCTCGTACAGAGCGATGAGTCCGCCCAGGGTGCCTGGGCCGACCACACACTCGGGTACGATGTCGCTGTCGGCTAACATTTGCTTTCAAATATAGCACAGCAGTTTTCGCCACTGCCCCGATACGACAGACGTCACAAACCACCGCGAGCGCGACGACTCACACCATGCCACTCGCCAGTGACGCACGCTTCGTGCCATGCAAGGCCTTTACGGACCAGAAGATGGGAACCGCCGGCCTGCGCAAGAAGGTGCGCGTGCTCGCCCAGCCACACTACCTCGAGATGTTCCTGCAAGCCGTCTTCGAGTCGTTGCGATTGCCCAAGGGCGCGACACTCGTGGTCGGCGGCGATGGCAGGTTCCACAACGATGTCGCCGTGCAGGTGATCCTGCGCATGGCCATGGCAGCTGGTGTGCGTCACGTGATCGCAGGCCGCGGCGGCCTGCTCTCCACGCCGGCAGCATCCTGCCTGATACGCGAGCGCCGGGCCGACGGCGGTTTCCTGCTGACCGCCAGCCACAATCCAGGCGGGCCGGACGGCGACTTCGGTATCAAGTTCAACACCGCAAGCGGCGGGCAGGCACCGGCGCAACTGACCGACGCCATCTATTCCGCCAGCTGCAGGCTGATCGGATATCGTATCTGCGATACCGCGCCCTTCGATCTCCAGCGGATCGGCACCAGCGATCGCGACGGGTTCACGATCGAAGTCGTCGACCCGGTCGCGGCCTACGAGCAAACCATGCAGCAGCTGTTCGACTTCGATCTGCTGCGCAACTGGCTGCGCAACGGTCACCGCATCGCGTTCGAGGCCATGCACGGCGTGACCGGACCTTATGCGCAACGCATCCTGGTCGACAGCCTGGGCGCTTCCGCCGGGGATATCTGGCACGCCGACCCCCGACCGGACTTCGGCGGACTTCATCCCGACCCCAATCCGGTGGACGCGCACGCGCTGGTCGATCTGTGCACAGCTGCCGACGCGCCCGATCTCGCCGCCGCGTCCGACGGCGACGGCGACCGCAACATGATCCTGGCGCACAGATTCCTGCTCTCTCCAGGCGACAGCATTGCGATGATCCTCGCCAATGCCGACTGTGTTCCCGGCTTTCGCAACGGCATAAGCGGGGTTGCGCGCTCGATGCCGACGAGCCGTGCACTGGACGCAGTAGCGGCAGCGCTCGGCATCAGCTGCTACGAGACGCCGACGGGCTGGCGCTACTTCTGCAACCTGCTCGAGTCCGGTCGTATCGACCTGTGCGGCGAGGAGAGCTTCGGCACGGGATCCTCCCACGCCAGGGAAAAGGACGGCCTGTGGGCCGTGCTCTGCTGGATGAGCGTGCTGGCAAAGCGAAATGAGTCGCTGCCGGCGATCGCCACGGCGCACTGGCGCCGCTACGGGCGGCACTACTACCAGCGCCATGACTACGAGATCGACGACGCTGCAGCCGGCGAAGCGGTGGTGGCCGGACTGCGCGATCGGGTTCCAGCCATGCCCGGCACCCGCTGTGGAGGAGCGCAGATCGCGCAGGCCGATGACTTCCACTACCGCGACCCGGTCGATGGCAGCGAATCAGCCCGTCAGGGCATACGCGTCATAATCGACGGTGGACGGAGGATCGTGTACCGGTTGTCCGGCACCGGGACGACAGGCGCGACGCTGCGCGTCTATCTCGAGCAGCATGAGATGAGGCCGGAACGCCTGAATGACGACCCGGACCGGGTTCTCGCACCACTCGGTACGCTGGCCCGGGAGACTGCCGACATCGAACGCGTGACCGGCCTGGGTGCGCCGTCGACGCGCATCTGAAGCCGATCAGGGTCGCGAGCGTCGCTCGATACCCGTGCCACTCAGGATAGTGCTGGCGATTTCCTCGATCGAAAACGAGCTGGTATCGACGAAGGGTATCTGGTAACGGCGAAAAAGACCCTCCGCCCCACGCAGTTCGAACCGTACCTGCTCGGCGCTGGCATAGCGGCCGACAGAGCGCCGTTCACGGCGGATCTGCTGCAGGCGATCGGGCGAAATAGTCAGTCCATAGAGCTTGGCGCGGAACGGCTCGAGCAGGCGCGGCAGGTTGCCGGACTCCAGATCGTCCTCCGACAGCGGATAGTTGGCCGCGAAGACGCCGTAGGCAAGAGCGAGGTACAGACAGGTCGGGGTCTTTCCAGTTCGCGACACGCCAATCAGTATGACGTCGGCGGTCTCGTAGTCAGCTGTTCGCGATCCGTCGTCGTTACGCAACGCGAAGTTGGTGGCGTCGATGCGCCTGTCGTAGGCGCCTGAATCCTTCATGCCGTGCGCACGACCGATCGTATGCGAGGAACGTGTCTGCAGCTCTCGTTCGAGCGGCGAAAGAAACGCCTCGAAGAAATCCAGGAACAGGCCTGCAACGGGAATAAACCGGGCCCGCAACTCATCCTGCACCAGCGTGCTGAATACCAGCGGCCTCGTGCCCTGCTCAGCGGCCGTCGCATTGATCCTGCGTACGACGGCATCTGCCTTGTCAACCGTATCGATAAATGGCACAGTCACCAGGTCGAATTCGTTCGACTCAAACTGCGTGAGCAGGCTGCGCCCCAGCGTCTCCGCTGTGACACCTGTCTGGTCGGAAACGAAGAATACGGTCCTTCTGTTTGTCATAGACGCAACCGGGAATGTGCCATTGCCGGCCGATTGTCCACGTCCGCAGCATCAACACAAGGGAGTCTGATTTGGACGCCTACGTAGTCCCGCTCGAGAAGCTGGGCATGTCGGATATGCAGCTCGTGGGCGGCAAGAACGCGTCGCTGGGCGAGATGATCAGCAATCTGTCCGGGCTCGGCGTCAGGGTGCCGGGCGGATTCGCAACTACGGCTTCCGCTTACCGCGAGTTTCTCGAGCAGGACGGGCTCGCCGGAAGAATCGCGGGCGCTCTGGCGGGGCTCGATCCCGACAATGTCCAGGCGCTGACGGAGACTGGCCGCAGCATAAGGGAGTGGATCATCGCGACTCCCCTGCCGCCGGCGTTGCTCGCCGCCATCGCGGCCGGGTGGCGGGAGCTGACGCGAGATACCGGCGCGGATTTCGCGGTCGCCGTTCGCTCGTCAGCCACGGCGGAGGATCTGCCGGATGCCTCGTTTGCAGGCCAGCAGGAGACGCTGCTGAACGTGCGCGGCCTGGATGGCGTCCTCAAGGCGGTACATGAGGTCTACGCCTCGCTGTACAACGACCGGGCCATTGCGTACCGCTGCCACAAGGGCTTCGACCACGCCAGCGTCGCGCTCTCGGTGGGCATACAGCAGATGGTGCGGAGCGACCTGGGCTGCAGCGGCGTGATGTTCACGGTCGACACGGAATCCGGATTCCGCGACGTCGTGTTCATCACCGCATCGTATGGACTCGGCGAGACCGTGGTCCAGGGAGCCGTAAACCCGGACGAGTTCTACGTCTACAAGCCCGCGCTGCGGGCCGGGCGTCGCTCGATCATCCGCCGGCGACTGGGTTCGAAGGCCATCAAGATGGTCTATGGCCAGGCTGGCAGTAACGGCCAGCGCGTCAGCACTGTCGGCGTCGAGCCTGCCGAGGCCCACCGCTTCTCGATCAACGACGACGATATCGAATTGCTGGCCCGCTATGCGCTGCTGGTCGAAGAGCACTACGCTCGCCCGATGGACATCGAATGGGGCAAGGATGGCGAGACCGGCATCATCTACCTGCTGCAGGCGCGACCGGAGACTGTCCAGAGCCGCAAGGGCCAGACGATCCAGCGATACCAGCTGCGTCAGCGATCGCGTGTCCTGGCGACGGGGCGGAGCATAGGCCACCGCATCGGCGCGGGAGTCGCTCGCGTGGTGGCAAGCGTCGACGACATGCACCGGGTCCAGGCCGGCGACGTGCTCGTTGCCGACATGACGGATCCAGACTGGGAACCGGTGATGAAGCGGGCCGCTGCCATCGTCACCAATCGCGGCGGCAGGACCTGCCATGCCGCAATCATTGCCAGGGAACTCGGAATACCGGCGGTCGTCGGCTGCGGGGACGCCACGGACAGACTCGCCGACGGCGCAGCCATTACGGCCTCCTGTGCGGAAGGTGAGGAAGGTTACGTCTACGACGGCGTCCTCGCGTTCGACGAGCGGCGGATAGAACTGGACAACCTGCCGCCGCCGCCGGTCAAGATCATGATGAACGTGGGCAACCCGGACCGCGCATTCGACTTCGCGAGCATTCCCAACAGCGGCGTGGGACTCGCTCGGCTCGAGTTCATCGTCAACCGGATGATTGGCGTACATCCGCGGGCCCTGCTCGACTTCGAGAAGCTGCGGCCCGACCTGAAGGAAGTGATCCGCGAGCAGATGGCCGGTCAGGACGATCCGGTCGAGTTTTTCGTCGGTCGCCTCGCGGAAGGGATCGGTTGCATAGCCGCCGCGTTCGCCCCGCACCCGGTCATAGTCCGGCTGTCGGACTTCAAGACCAATGAATACGCGAACCTGATCGGCGGCCAGCAGTACGAGCCCGAAGAGGAAAACCCGATGCTCGGGTTTCGGGGCGCCTCGCGTTACCTCGCGCCATCGTTTCGGCCATGCTTCGACATGGAGTGTCGCGCGATCAGCCGTGTGCGCGACGAGATGGGGCTGACCAATGTCGAGGTCATGGTGCCTTTCGTACGCACACTCGGTGAGGCTGAAGCCGTGCACGCGCTACTCGCCGAGAACGGCCTCGAAAGAGGCCGCAATGGTCTGCGCATCATCATGATGTGCGAGTTGCCGACCAATGCACTGCTCGCGGACCAGTACCTGCGGCACTTCGACGGCATGTCGATCGGCTCCAACGACATGACCCAGCTGACACTGGGCATCGACCGCGATTCGGGACTGATCGCACACCTGTTCGACGAGCGCGATCCGGCGGTAAAGGCCCTGCTCACGATGGCGATCAAAGCCTGTCGTCGCAACGGCAAATACATCGGGATATGCGGCCAGGGTCCGTCAGATCACCCGGAATTCGCCCGCTGGCTGGTTGATCAGGGCATAGACAGCGTTTCATTGAATCCCGACACCGTTGTCGAGACCTGGCTCTACCTTGCGGGCGCGCCCGCGGGCTGAGCTGCCGGACCGGGCCTGAGCAGGTGGTCCCGGTAGTGACGAAGCTCGGCGATGGAGTCGTAGATATCCTGAAGCGCCAGGTGGGAAGTGTTCTTCACGACGCCGGCCAGTACGTCCGGCGCCCACAGCCCGGCGAGGATCTTGAGCGTGCTGACGTCGAGATTCCGGTAGTGGAAGTACGCCTCGAGTTGCGGCATTTCCCGCGCGAGGAACCGCCGGTCCTGACAGATGCTGTTCCCGCACATCGGCGAGGCGCCGCGCGCCACGTGTTGCCCCAGAAACTCCAGCGTCAACCGCTGCGCCTCCGCTGCGTCGATGCTGCTGGCCCTGACTCGCGCGACAAGGCCCGAACTGCCGTGTTGCCGCGTATTCCACTCGTCCATGCCCGCAAGCACAGCGTCGGATTGATGAACGGCAATGACCGGGCCTTCCGCGACGACGGCCAGTGCGGCGTCCGTCACGACAGTCGCGATCTCGATGATCGAGTCCCGCTGTGAGTCCAGGCCGGTCATCTCGAGATCGATCCAGATCAACCTGTCTGCGGCGACATTCATGCGCTTCCCATCCGATTCACGGCAGGCGCAGATTCTAACAAAGGCGGTCAGGCAGGAATGAACACCAAGCCAGAGCCCGCGCCCGTCATGGCTGCCCACGGTCGGCGCGGCCTGCTGCGGACAGGAGATGCCCTGGAGCCCTACATCGTGCAGGGGCGGCGGTTGCGTGTCGTCTGCGGTGATCTCGTTCACTGGCGCCGCCAGGTCGATTCGACCGATGTCGTCGTGACCAGCGCCGAACCGAGGCGAAACTCCCTCGCCCGGTGGCATGAGCGACGACAGCGCGCCGAGACTATCGCAGCCAATATCGACTGCATCGCAGTCGTCGTGGCAACCATTCCGGCAATCGACTTCGGACTGCTCGATCGCTTTCTCTGCGCAGCTGAGCTCATGCAGTGCCGCGCGCTTCTCGTCTGGAACAAGTCAGATCTAGCCGAGCCTGACCGGGGGGTTACCGATGTCTATGGTGAACTCGGCTATCCGGTCGTGGCGGTATCCGCTCTGCATCGCACCAGCATTACCGGATTGCTGGAACACATGAGCGGATCCAGCAGCGCGCTGGTTGGCCAATCCGGCGTGGGCAAGTCGTCGCTGATCAACGCCGTGGTGCCGGACTCAGGCCGCACTGTCGGCGAACTGTCGCCCGGCAATGACGGCGGGATACACACGACCACGGCAGTCACGATGCACGAAATCCCCGGGGCCGCCGGTTTCCTGCTCGACACGCCCGGTGTACGCAGCTTCCTGCCCGCGATTGATCCGCAGTGGCGCATCGGCGACGGGTTCCCCGAGATCCGCGCCCTGGCCACCGGCTGCCGGTTCGCCGACTGCCTGCACGATCGCGAACCTGGTTGCGAGGTCACTGCCGCGGTGGCGACGCGGCGCGTGGCCCCGCACCGCTATGCGAGCTATCGGCAGATTGCCCGGTCCGCCCAGCGCTAAGCGCCTGTCAGAAAGAACTGTCCTCGTCACTGATGGCAATGCGGCCAGCCATGGCGCGCGACAAGGTGCCACTGTCCACGTATTCCAGCTCTCCGCCGACCGGCACGCCGCGCGCGATCCGGGTTGCGCGAACGCCGCTGGACTTTGCCAGACCCGCCAGGTAGCCAGCCGTCGCCTCGCCTTCAACCGTGGCACTGGTCGCCAGCACGATTTCCCGCACCGTGCCGGACTGGAGCCGGCCGCCAAGGACGTCGAGCCCCAGCTCGGCCGGTCCGATCCCGTCGAGCGGGGACAGGCGCCCGTGCAGGACGAAGTATCTGCCGTTGTAACTGACCGACTCTTCTATCGCCACCACGTCAGCCGGCGACTCCACGATGCAGAGCAGACCATCGTCACGGGAATTCAGCTGGCAGATGGTGCAAAGCGGGCTTTCCGCAAACATCCGGCACTGCTGGCAACGCACGATCCGGGTTACGGCCCGTTGGAGCGCTTCACCGATCGTCGCCGCACCGGCGCGATCCCGCTCCAGCAGGTGGAAGGCCATGCGCTGCGCGGACCTCGGACCGACACCAGGCAGTTTCCTGAGCGCGACCAGCAGCTGCTGCAGGGATTCGGGAAATTTCACCCTGGCACCGGTTCAGAACGGGAGACGGAAGCCGTCCGGCAGACCGAGACCCGCACCGAGACTGGAAAGGCGCTCGGTCGTGGTCCGCTCGACCTTGCGCAGGGCGTCGTTGAATGCGGCGACCAGCACGTCCTCGAGCATTTCACGGTCGCCGGCCAACAGCGCGGGATCGATCGTCATCGCACGCACCTGCCGGGCACAATTCATGCTGATACGGACCATGCCACCGCCCGCCTCGCCCTGCACCTCCGTGCCAGCCAGTTCAGCCTGTGCCTTCTGGACCTCGGCCTGCATGCGCTGCGCCTGCTTCATCAGCTGACCAATATCACCTTTCATGTCTGCGGCATCCCGGTCTGGTCAATGGCGCGATACATCACGAGTCGCGTTTCACGGCACCCGCACGCCCGGGACGAACCGAATCGGGCAGCACCTGCGCGCCAAACACAGATGCCAGCTCGCGCACATTCGGATCGGACTCTATCGCGGCACGTGCCCGCATCATCGCCTCGTTTTCGCGCTGCGCATCCACCCCAGCAGGCGTGATGTCCGCCTGGGCCTCGGTTATTTCGATGCTGATCCGGATGCCATCGCCGAAGCGCCGGCGCAGCGCAGCGACCAGACGTGTCTTCTGTTGCTCCGTGAGCAGGTGTGAGTCAGCGGGCTTGATGCCCAGGCGCATTTCCCCGGCGGACTGGCCGATGAGGGCACAGTGCATGGCCAGCTGCCTGGCAGCGCCGTCCACCCCCAGCTCACCGATGACGGCGCTCCATTGCGCGGATTCACCCGGCGCGGCGGCCGGTGGCGCCGCGGGGGTCGCGCCCGGCTGCCTGGCCTGCCTGGCGACAGGGGTGGCTCCTGCCGGCGGCTGTGCTGCCGCATCCAGCGGGCGAAACGCCAGCATCCGCAGCATCACCATCTCGAACCCCAATTGTGGATCGGGTGCGAGATCGATGTCGCGACGCCCCTGCACGGCGATTTCGTAGTAGAGCTGCGTTGTCTCGGGATCAAGGCTGGACGCCAGAGCGCTGAGAGCTGCCGCATGGTCGGGTTCATCGAGCGCAGCCTCGCCCGCAAGCTGGATCAGCGCGACGCGCTGCAGATATGCCGCGATATCGCCTAGCAGCACCTGGTAGTCGGGTACGTACTCGTCGAGCGCACGCAGCGCATCGATGACTGCCCGGACATCGCCCTGCGCGACCAGCTCGAGCAGCCCGATGACGCGACCCCTGTCCATCGTGCCAAGCATCTCGGCGACTTCGCTGTCGCGGAGCTGTCCGTTGCCAAACGCCAGCGCCTGGTCCAGCAGGCTCAGGCTGTCGCGCATGCTGCCGCCACCGGCCCTTGCGAGCAATCCGAGCGAGGCAGCGTCGGCACTGATGCCCTCCGCTGTGCAGATCTCCGCCATCCGCTCCACGATGGCGGTGAACGGCAGACGCTTCAAATTGAATTGCAGGCAGCGCGACAGGACGGTCACCGGCAGGCGTTCCGGATCCGTCGTGGCGAACAGGAATTTCACATGGGGCGGAGGCTCTTCGAGCGTCTTCAGCAAAGCGTTGAAGGCGGCCTTGCTCAGCATGTGGATTTCGTCGATGAGGTAGATCTTGAAACGGCCGGAAGCGGGCGTGTATTGCACGTTGTCGAGCAGCTCCCGGATGTCGTCGATGCCCGTGCGCGAAGCGGCATCCACCTCGATCAGGTCGACGAAACGCCCCTCCTCGATTCCCTTGCAGGCGGCGCAGCTGCCGCAGGGTTCGGCAGTGACGCCCTGTTCGCAGTTCAGGCAACGCGCGAGGATGCGTGCCACGGTTGTCTTGCCGACGCCGCGGGTTCCGGCAAACAGAAACGCGTGGTGAACGCGCCCGGTGGTCAGTGCGTTCGACAATGCGCGCACGATGTGCGGCTGTCCAACCACGTCCCGAAAGGCACGAGGCCGCCATTTCCGCGCGAGAGCTTGGTAGGTCATTTAAATTGAAAACCCGTACTGAGTGAGTCCGCGCCAGCCCGACCCCGGCGCCCGGCATCGCCGCTACCGCTGCTCCCTTCCGGGCCTGACGGGGTTTACGGTCAGCCGCCGCGGGGAGACCGACGCGGACCCGCGGCAAGCCTATGCGGGCGGCAACCGGCAGGCAAGGACTTGCGGAAAGACGGGAAAATTGCTTCCGCTGATCGAAGATCGGGCCCCGATACGGGGCCCAGTTGCGATCTGGCGGAGAGAGTGGGATTCGAACCCACGTTACGGGGTTACCGTAAACACGCTTTCCAAGCGTGCGCCTTCAACCACTCGGCCATCTCTCCGGGAATGCGTGGGCGCGCCAGCGTAACCGACGGCTCCGGGTGCATCAATCAGCTGGCTTGACGATCGGCTTGTCGAAGTAATTCGGCGGTTTCTGCAGGCATGCGGCGTTGGCCGACAGCGGTCCTGGCGGCGCTGCCACCTCTGGAATGACCAGCTTTCCGCCACTGTCCGGTTGCTGCAGGCCTTCGGGGACCTGGATGGTGGTGGATACCCGGGCGTCCTGGTATTCCTCCACGGCAACGCAGGGATCCTCGTCCCGCCACAAGCCGCAACCGCCGACTAAGGCAACGACCAGTACGGTCGCGGCACGGGCGAGGGACTGCATCATTGAAACCGTCACCGTATCAGGCGCCGATGCCGGCGCGGCGCATGGCTGACGATACACCGGACCGGGCCGACGACGACAGGGGCGTGAGCGGCAGGCGGATGCCGGGGCCGATACGACCCATCTGTTCGAGCGCCCACTTCACTGGAATCGGGTTGGCCTCGACGAACAGATGGCGATGCAGCGACGCCAGCGGCTCATCGAGCTCGCTGGCTTTCACCGCGTCGCCCGCGAGTGCTGCGCGGCACATTCCAGCCATGGCGGCAGGCGCCACGTTTGCCGTAACGGACACGACGCCGACACCGCCGGCAAGGATGAACTCGCGCGCCGTTGCGTCATCGCCGCTGTAGAGCGCGAAGTCCGGGCCGCAAAGGTCACGGATCGCGGCAACGCGCGACAGGTCGCCGGTTGCCTCCTTGATCGCGAGAATCCGTTCATGCGCGGCGAGCCGGCCGACCGTGGCAGGCTGCAGATCTGCGACCGTACGGCCGGGAACGTTGTAGAGCATGACCGGCTTGTCGACCGCATCGGCGATCGCAGTGAAGTGACGGAACAGGCCTTCCTGGGTCGGCTTGTTGTAATAGGGAACCACGACCAGATAGGCGTCGATGGCGAATCCCGCGACGGCCAGCGACAGGTCTATTGTCTGGCTCGTGGAATTGGATCCGGTCCCGGCGATCACCGGGACTCGCCGTGCCGCACGCTCCGCCGCGACACGGATGACCTCCATGTGCTCGGCCTTGGTCAGCGTTGCGGACTCGCCGGTCGTGCCCGCGATGACGAGCCCCTGCGTGCCCTGCTCTACATGCCAGTCGACGAGCTGCTCCAGCACCGCGAAATCAACCGACCCATCGGCGCGCATGGGCGTAACTAGCGCGACAAGACTGCCCTTGAACATCGTGCGGAGTCCGCGGGGAAACTGACGGGGCGCAGATGGTAAGGTCGCAGCATCCGGCCCGCAAGCAGCGCTTGAAGCAGGTCGTTTTCCCGGTACACTGCCGGCCTTCTCTGCGACCAGCCGGGCCCGGATTGATGGACAAGTTGATGGCGATTAGTGCGATGGGCCAGGACCGGGCCGGCCTGATCCGCGATCTCAGCCAGGCGGTCACCTCTGCCGGCGGCAGCATCCGCGAGAGTCGCATGATCGCGCTCGGCTCCGAATTCGCAGCCGTCATGCTGGTCTCGGGGAACTGGCACTCGGTCAACAAGATCCGCGACAAGCTGCAGCAGCTGCAGAAGGACACCGGCCTCGCGATTTCAGTACGCGACACCGAACCCAGAACGATCGAGCAATCTGCGCCCTACAACATCGACGTCGTGACGCTGGACCAGGAGGGTATCGTGCTGCGTCTGTCCAGCTTCTTCGCCAATCGCGAAATCGAGATTGCCGAGCTGAACACGCGGCGCTACAACGCGCCTCATACCGGTTCCGCGATGTTCTCGGTGCAGATGATCGTCAACCTGCCGGCGAAGACGCACGTTGCCACGCTGCGGGAGGAATTTCTTGATTTCTGCGACGAGCACAATCTCGACGCTGTGATGGAACCCGCGCAGCGTTGAACGATCTGAACCAACAGAGCCACATGCCGGCCTGAGGAGCAGTCAATGGCCAAACTCGTCGTAGGCAAGCCAGTTCCCGCCTTCTCGGTACCGTCCACCGGTGGCGAGGAGGTTGCTCTTGAGAAGCTCAAGGGAAAGGCGGTCGTCCTCTATTTCTACCCGAAAGACGACACACCCGGCTGCACGACCGAGGGCTGCGGCTTCCGGGATCACCATGCGGCTTTCCGCAAGGCTGGCGCAGTGGTCCTCGGCGTCTCGCGTGACAGCATGGCCTCGCACGAGAAGTTTCGCGCCAAGTACGAATTTCCGTTCGACCTGCTCTCGGACGGCGATGAGGGTCTTTGCCGGCTGTTCGACGTCATTCGCGAGAAGAACATGTATGGTAATAAGGTCATGGGCGTCGAGCGCAGCACTTTCCTGATAGACGGTTCCGGCGTACTGCGCAGGGAGTGGCGCAAGGTCAAGGTCGACGGCCATGTCGAAGAAGTACTCGACGCCGTGCGTGCGCTCTGATCCAGTGCGGATTCAGGCTCGATGATCCGACGCCTGATTGCCCTCCTCTGCGCAGCCTGTCTGCTGCCGCTGCCGGTGCAGGCAGCGGGTGAAGACCTGCCGGATATAGGCAGCCCTGCCGACACGGTGCTGTCACGCGACCGGGAAGCACAGATCGGGCGAGCCATCTACCGGAGCCTGCGTGACGACGGCGGCTTGATCATCGACCCGGAGTTGCAGGAGTACATCCAGGACGTCGGCCAGAAACTTGCCGCCCATACCGGGGACAGCGGCCAGAAGTTCCAGTTCTTTCTGGTGGACAATCCGGCGATCAATGCCTTCGCCCTGCCGGGCGGCTACATCGGTGTGCATACCGGCCTGCTGCTGGCGACCAGCAATGAGAGTGAGCTGGCCGGTGTGCTGGCCCACGAAATCTCGCACGTCACGCAGCGGCACATTTCCCGCGCGGTCTTCGCAAACCAGCGCGCCAGCATCCTGACGATGGCCGCACTGCTCGGCGCGATTCTGCTGGGTACTGTCACGGGCTCGGGAGATATCATCCAGGGTGCTATCGCGGCTACCCAGAGCGTGGCGGCGCAGCAGCAGATAAACTTCACGCGCTCGAACGAGTACGAGGCTGATCGCGTCGGCGTCGAACTGCTGGCCAGCGCCGGCTTCGATCCGAATGGCATGGCCTCGTTCTTCGAGACGCTCGGGCGGCAGACAGGTCCACTCGCTGCGCGAGCGCCGGAGTTTCTTCGCACGCATCCGGTAACCGTCAATCGCATCGCGGAGACTCGCGAGCGCGCCAGCCGCATGGAGCGCCGCGATGTCACTGATACGCTCGGTTACCGGCTGGCGCGGGCCCGCGCGCAGGTACTCACTTCAGCGACGCCGGAAGCCGCCGCCCGCAACCTCACGGCCCTGCTCGATGAGCCGAAGTGGGCCGGCGATCCGGGCCTCGAGTACGGGCTGGCGCTGACCCGGCAACAGCGCGGCGATCACGCCGCTGCGGCGCGCGAGTTCGCGAAACTGCTCGCCGCAAACCCGGGCGCCATTGCCTATCACATCGGTCTGGCGACATCACGACTCGGCTCGGGCGACACGGCAGGCGCATTCGCCGCTTTCGAACGTGCCCTCGCCCTGTTTCCTCGCAATGTACCGCTTACCGTGCGTTACGCCGAAGCGCTGATGCAGCATCAAAGGGCGGGCGAAGCCCATCGCGTACTCCTTGACCTGTTGAACGTGGTGGCACCTACGCCGGAGCAGGTCCGGCTGATCGCGCTGGCCGCCAGCGCCGCCGGCGACACCGGCGACGCGCATTACTACATGGCCGAGTACCACCTGATGAGTGGCGATATCATGCTGGCTGCTGATGAACTGCGTGTATCGCTGGGCATACCCGGACTCGATCCGGTGCAGCGGGCCCGGTTCAGTTCGCGCCTGGCCGAAATCCAGGAAATCATCAACCGCCTGCAAGCGGAGCGGCGGCGGCAGTATTCATCCCAGTAGACGGGAAGCGACATTGAGCTACCGGCAGATATGCAGGCTGGCGAGCCTGACAGCCCTGGCGATGGCCTGTACGGCCTGCGGTACAACGGGATCCGCGTCATCCGCTGAGCGGAACCCGGATCCGTTCGAGAAAGTGAACCGGGCGATCTACAGATTCAATGAGACGGCTGATCGCTACGTCGCGAGGCCGGCTGCGAAGGCCTACCGGGCTACGACCCCGGAAGCGCTCCGCAAGGGGATAGGCAATTTTTTCGCGAACGCCCGGTATCCGATCACGATCGTCAACGACCTGCTCCAGGGAAAGCTCCGCCAGGGCGGCGCTGATCTCGGCCGCTTCCTGATGAATACCACCGTCGGACTGGGCGGGCTGTTCGACCCGGCCACGGAAGCCGGTCTCGAACAACATGACGAGGACTTCGGCGAGACCCTCGCCGTCTGGGGCGTTCCCCAGGGCCCTTACCTCATGGTGCCGGTCTTCGGGCCCTACACGGTAGCGAGCGGCATCGGCGACCTGGTGGGCGCTCCGGCCAATGCGATCAACTGGAACCCGGACACCGATCAGGTGACCCTGACCTGGGCCGGATACCTGCTGCACCGTCGCAGTACCCTGATCGGTATCGACGAGGAAGTGGACCAGGCCTTCGATCCCTATCTCTTCGTGCGCGATGCGTATCTGCAGAATCGCCAATACAAGATCCTCGACGGCGCCGTGCCCGAAGAGGAGCTATTGCCGGAAGACGAGTTCGGAGGGGAGGACTAGCCGGCGACCCGGTCGAGCAGCCCCTCGAGATCGCCGATACGGGCGAGCGCCCGCAGCTTGGCCGGCGAGCGTAACAGGATCAACTGCTTGCCCAGGCATTCTGCCTGCGCGATCCAGTCCACGATCATCGCCAGGCCAGCGCTGTCGATCTCCTGCACGTCACCGAGATCAACCCTGATACGGTCCTGCGCAGCCAGTGCCGGGTTGATGGTGGTCCACACAGCAGGCACCGAGTCGAAAACCAGCCTGCCGGACAACGGCAGCACAGCCCCCGGCGCGGGATCGAGGCCAGTGCCGCTCACGATCTGCTTCCTGCGGCGCCGGGTTTCGCCGGCTCCGCACGACCCGCATCGATCGCAGCAGTGTCTTTCTCCAGACGCTGTATCAGCGCGTCCAGTCCGCGAGCGGCCACCTCGGCGTTGAACTGGTTACGGTAGTTCTGCACGTAGGACACGCCTTCGATCCGGACGTCGTATGCCTTCCAGCCCTGCGGCGTCGAGCGCATGGCGTAGTTCACCGGCACGACGCCGGCTTCCGGCAGGCGCATTTCCGTCTCGACCACGGTGCGACCCTCGACCGGCGGCTTGCGCGCCGGAAATACCCGCACCTGCTTCTGGTCGAACTTGAGGACAGCCGTGGCGTAGCTGCGCAACAGGAAATTGTAGAAGGCGGCAACGAAACGCTCGCGTTGCGCCGGGGTGGCATTGCGCCAGGCCTTGCCCAGGACGAGGCGCCCGGCATATTGCGTGTCGAAGCGCGGCAGGAGTTCCCTGTCGATCAGCGCGTACAGCGCCTTCTTGTCGACCGTCAGCTCAGCGCGACGTGTGTCGATCTGCTGCGCCATCGACTTGACCGTAGCCTCGACGACCTCATGCGCCGTTTCTTCGGCGGCAAAGACCTGGGCTGACCAGACCAGCAGCAGGCTAGTCAGCAGCGTTTTCAGCATTGCCCTCACCGTCACTGGATTCGCCGAACTTGAAAAGCAGTTTGCCAATTATGTTCTCCAGGACGATCGCGGACTGCGTCAGCTCGATCTGACTGTCCTGCTTCAGGTAAGTTTCCGACCCGCCGGCGCCTATGCCGATGTACTTGCTGCCGAGCAGGCCGGCCGTGAGGATGCTGGCGTCGGAATCGTCCGGGATCCGGTTGTAGACCTCGTCGATTCTCAGCGTCACGACGGCGTTAAGGCCTTCAGAGTCAAACGTGATGCGATCCACGCGGCCAATGGTCACGCCGGACATGGTCACAGGCGCCCGCTCTTTCAGCCCCGCCACGTCCTCAAATCTCGCGGTCACCATGTAACTCTCGTTGTCTACGTACGCCTCGACGTTGGTCGTCTGCGTCGACAGGAAGAAAAGCGCTGCGAAACCAAGCAGGATGAACAGTCCTGCGCCTAGTTCACGGGCTGGTGTGTGTGCCATGGTCAGGTAGCCTCACAGGAGTAACGCTGTAATCATGTAGTCGAGAATCAGCACGAGCACCGACGTGAGCACGACGGTTCTCGTAGTGGCAAGACCCACGCCCTCGGCAGTCGGTTCGGCCGTGTAACCTTCGAAGACAGCGATAAGGCTTGCCACAAGGCCGAAAACCGCGCTCTTGATGACACCTTCCCAGACGTCCGCGGGTTCCACGAATTCCTGCATCTGCGACCAGAAGGCGCCGTTGTCCACCCCCATCAGCCGCACGCCGACAAAATAGGCCCCGAGGATGCCGACGCTGTTGAAAACGGCTGTCAGCAGCGGCACGGAGATCGCACCACCGAGCCAGCGGGGTACGGCGATGCGACCCATCGGGTCGATCGCCATGACTTCCATCGCCGAGAGCTGGTCCGTGGCGCGCATGAGGCCGATCTCGGCGGTCAGCGCAGTGCCCGCCCGGCCGGCAAATAACAGTGCCGTTACGACGGGACCCAGCTCCTTCAACAGGGTCAAGGCGGCGCCGGCGCCCAGCAGATCCTCCTGCCGCAGCCGGGAGAAAGCGTCGTACCCCTGCAGCCCGATCACCATGCCGACGAAGAAGCCGGACGTCATGATGATCACGAGCGACAGCACGCCGGCGTTATGGATCTGCTGGACCACGAGCGCCGGCCTGCGCAGTACGTAAGGCAGGGCTGCCAGCATGCCAATCGCGAACCAGCCGACAGCACCGAGCTTGCCGACGCCTTCGATCAATCGTCGGGACAGAAACGAGGCCGTGTTCAACTGCGCTGTCCTCCCAGCAGCTGGGTCTCGTACGCGGCCGCCGGGTAATGGAACGGAACGGGTCCATCCGGAGCGCCGCTCATGAACTGGCGGACCATGGCAGAGTCGGACTGGCCGAGTTCGGCGGGTGTCCCCGCACCGATCACCTGACCGCCAGACACGACGTAGCAGTAGTCAGCGATACGGCTGATCTCCTCGACATCATGCGTCACGACCACGCTGGTCACGCCCAGCACGTCGTTGTTCACCTTGATCAGCCGCAGAACCATGCCCATCGAGATAGGGTCGAGGCCCGAGAAAGGTTCGTCGTACAGCAGCAGATCCGGATCGAGCACCATGGCGCGGGCGAGCGCGACCCTGCGCGACATGCCACCGGAAAGCTGCGCCGGCATCAGGTCGGCCGCACCGCGCAAACCGACTGCCTGCAACTTCATGAGGACCAGCGTGCGGATCAGCCGCTCGTCGAGCGCCGTGTGCTCGCGCACCGGAAAAGCAACGTTGTCGAAGACCGAGTAATCGGTGAGCAGGGCCGAATTCTGGAACAGCATGCCCATGCGGCGGCGCAACCTGAAGAGTTCCCGCCGATCGAGCGACGCCACCTCTGCCCCGTCGACCTTGAGCTGCCCGGATTTTGGCCGGATCTGTCCGGTGATGAGGCGCAGCAGCGTCGTCTTGCCCGTGCCGCTCGGCCCCATGATGGCGGTGATGCTGCCGCGGCGAATTGCGAGGTTCAGTCCGGCGAATATCCGGCGGCCAGCGCTGTCGTAGCGCAGGTCGCTCACTTCGATCATGGGCGCCATCGCAGCACTGATCGCGCTCATGCGCAGAGGTTCCCCGCCGCCATCGACAACCTCCCCTCCGCCGGCCCCGCAAAGCGCGGAAGAATATCAGATCGGCGAATTCCGCCGAGCCGCCGCGCGCTGCTTGCCACAGGAACACTAATCGGACTAATATAGTCCTATATTGATTCTGCGAGACCCCCATGCTGAAAATCAGTCGCCTCACCGATTACGCGACGATGATCCTGGTCCATCTGGCCACGCGCCCGGAGCGGGTATCTTCGGCCAGCGATATCGCCGAGAGCACGCACGTTGCGCTGCCGACAACCCAGAAAGTCCTCAAGCTCCTGGCCCGCTCCGGTCTCGTCGTCTCGGCGCGGGGCTCCGAAGGCGGCTACGCGCTGGGTCGCAGCGCCAATGCCATCAGTGCGTCGGACATCCTCGACGTGCTCGAGGGGCCCATCGCCATCACTGAGTGCAGCGCGACGCACAGCCACTGCGAGCTCGAGTCACTGTGCCAGGTTGGCGGGGCCTGGCAGAAAATCAACAAGGCCATACGCGCTGCCTTGGGCGACATCACGCTGGCCGACCTCTGTCGTCCTGCGCGGGAGCTGCCCGTACAGTCGCTGCTGCAGAAAGTCCCCCGCAGCATGCACCGTTCAGAGCGCAGCTGACGCGGAACGGCACGACCATGCAGAGCGACATCGAACAGATCGTCGGGCGCCGCTACCGGCACGGCTTCGTCACCGAAATCGACTCAGATACGGTGCCCCCGGGTCTCAGCGAAGAAGTGATCCGCTTCATCTCGGCGCGCAAGGAGGAGCCGGAATTCCTCCTCAAGTGGCGGCTGCGCGCCTACCGGCACTGGCTGACCCGGAAGGAGCCCCGTTGGGCCCGGCTGCACCACGCGCCGATCGACTACCAGACCATCTCCTATTATTCGGCTCCGAAGCAATCGACCGATGGGCCGAAGTCCCTGGCGGACATCGACCCGAAACTGCTCGAGACCTACGACAAGCTCGGCATCCCGCTGCATGAACGGGCCCGCCTGGCAGGCGTCGCCGTTGACGCCGTATTCGACAGCGTCTCCGTTGCGACCACCTTCAAGGACAAGCTCGCCGCGGCCGGGGTCATCTTCTGCTCTTTTTCAGAAGCCGCGCGGGAGCACCCCGAGCTGGTACGACGGTACCTCGGCAGTGTCGTCCCCTATCGTGACAATTTTTTTGCGACGCTGAATTCGGCGGTGTTCTCCGACGGTTCGTTCGTCTACGTGCCGAAAGGCGTACGCTGCCCGATGGAGCTGTCCACCTACTTCCGCATCAACGCGGCCAAGACCGGGCAGTTCGAGCGGACGCTCATCATCGCCGACGAAGGCTCCTGCGTCAGTTACCTCGAGGGCTGCACGGCGCCCCAGCGCGACGAAAACCAGCTTCACGCCGCCGTTGTCGAACTGGTTGCCCTGAAGGGCGCCGAGATCAAGTATTCCACCGTGCAGAACTGGTACCCCGGCGATGAGCAGGGCCGCGGTGGCATCTATAACTTCGTGACCAAGCGAGGTGACTGCCGAGGCGCGGATTCCCGCATTTCCTGGACGCAGGTTGAAGCCGGTTCAGCCATCACCTGGAAGTACCCGAGTTGCATCCTCCGCGGCGAGAATTCGATTGGTGAGTTCCATTCCGTCGCCGTCACCAACAACCTGCAGCAGGCGGATACCGGCACGAAGATGATCCACATCGGCCGCAATACCCGCAGCACAATCGTCTCCAAGGGCATTTCGGCCGGGAGGGCCCAACAGTCGTATCGTGGTCTGGTCAGGATATTTCCGACGGCCGAAGGCGCCCGGAATTACACCCAGTGCGATTCGCTGCTGATCGGCTCGCAATGCTGCGCCCACACCTACCCGTACATGGAGATCAGGCACCCGGGCGCCATCGTGGAGCACGAGGCCACCACGTCCAGGATTTCCGATGACCAGCTGTTCTACTGCCGGCAGCGCGGCCTCTCCGCCGAAGACGCAGTCAACGTCATCGTCAACGGTTTCTGCAAGCAGGTATTCCGCGAGCTGCCTATGGAGTTTGCCGTCGAGGCACAGAACCTCCTCAACGTAAGCCTCGAAGGAGCGGTAGGTTGACCCGGAACACAGAACCGTTGCTGGAAGTCGCCGACCTGCATGTCTCCGTCGGTGACAAGCCGATCCTGCAGGGTCTCAGCCTGAGCGTCGCAGCGGGCGAAGTCCACGGGATCATGGGTCCGAACGGCTCCGGCAAGAGCACGCTGGCTCATGTGCTGGCCGGTCGCGAGGGCTACACGGTCACTGCCGGCAGCGTCCGGTTCCGCGGACTCGACCTGCTGGCCATGGCGCCGGAGGAGCGGTCCCGCGCAGGTGTTTTCCTGGGTTTCCAGTACCCGGTCGAAATACCAGGTGTAAACAACGTCTACCTGTTGCGCGCCGCGCTGAACGCGCAGCGCAAGCACCGCGGCGAGCCCGAAATGGATTCCGTGCAGTTCATGCGGCTCGCCCGCGAACGGGCGCGCCTGATGCAGATGGGCGAGCAATTCATGAGCCGTGGAGTCAATGAGGGCTTTTCCGGTGGTGAAAAGAAGCGCAACGAAATATTCCAGATGGCGATGCTCGAACCGCAGTTCGCAGTGCTCGACGAGACGGACTCTGGCCTGGATATCGATGCACTGAAGGTTGTAGCCGGTGGCGTCAACAGCCTGAGGGACGGGCGGCGGTCCTTCATCCTCGTCACGCACTACCAGCGACTGCTGGACTATATCGAGCCGGACTTCGTCCACGTCCTTGCCGGCGGACGCATCGTCCGCACGGGCGACAAGTCGCTTGCGACCGAACTCGAATCGCAAGGGTACGACGCTCTCGTCGGCAGCACATGAGTGTCGAACTGATTGGCAATGCAGCGCGCCGGGTATCGACCGCTGCCGTAGCGTGGCTGGAGCCCGCCAGGCAGGCGGCGCTGCTCACGCTGCGTGAGTCTGGCCTGCCGACGACTGCCAGCGAGGAGTGGCGATACACCGACCTCGGACCGGCGATTGCCCGCCTGGCGCCGGCAGGCGAGCTGCGCCCAGCGCTCGACGTTGCCGCCACCGCCTGGCCGGACCTCCTGCTGGAGACCGGCTGGCCCGTATGCCTGATCGTCGACGGCAGTCTGCAATCAGGCGCCGACTCGCGAGTCCGCCAGTTCTCTGCAGTGCAGGAGCAGGATCGGGCTTTTCTTGCAGGCGCTGTCGCCGATTCTCGCAGCCAGCCAAGCGCGCTCGCCGATCTCAACGCCGCCCTGCTGGGCGATGGCACGTTCGTCGACCTGCCCGCCGGGGTTACCGACGCAGCCCCGCTGTATCTGGCATGCGCCACGTCCACGGCAGCAGCAACTGCCAGTCGTATCGTGATCCGCTGCGGCAGGCAGCGTCGTGCCACGCTGCTCCTGCATTTCCTGAGTGCTTCCGCTTGCGCGTCCAGCACGGTCGTCGACATCCACTGCGAGGCCGGAGCCGAACTGTCTCTAGTCGTACTGCAGGACCAGTCGGACGACGCCATACACCTGGGATGCGAACGCGTGTCGGTCGCCGCCGGCGCCTCACTGGACATGGTGATGCTCGATGCCGGCGCCGGACTGGCGCGGAACGACCTGCTCGTGACCCTGGCCGATGCCGGAGCGCGCCTCCGGCTGGCGAGCCTCATGGTCGGCGATGGCGCCCGCCACGTCGACCAGTACTGCCGGATCGAACACCGCGGCACATCGACGTCGAGCCAGGTCACTGTGCGCGGCATCGCCGATGAAGGTTCGCGCCTCGTATTCAATGGCAAGGTGATCGTGCACCCGGGGGCCAAGGGGGCGGATGCCGCCATGCGCAACCAGAACCTGCTGTTGTCCGCTGCTGCCGAAGTCGATACCCGCCCGGAACTCGAAATCAACGAGAACGAGGTTCGATGCAGCCACGGCGCAACGACCGGACAGCTGGACCAGAACGCCCTCTTCTACCTCCGTAGCCGCGGCATCGCGGACACCGCCGCCAGGCGAATGCTGCTCGGTGCATTCGCGCGAGAGATTCTCGCTCGTCTGCCCGCCGGCTTGAGCGCAAGCGGATTGCTGGCGGGAATCGGCCGCCATCGCGACCTGTGGCGCGACTGGGCAGGCGCGTCGTGAGCGAGCCAGCCGTGACATCGTCCGGACCGGCGCTCGACGTGGCGGCAATCCGCCAGGATTTTCCGATCCTGCGCCAGTCGATGAATGGCCATCGCCTGGCCTACCTGGACAACGCTGCCTCCACGCAGAGACCCTCCGTGGTCATCGACGCCATCAGCACTTACTACAGTCGCGACCATGCCAACGTGCATCGCGGCGTGCACACGCTGAGCCAGAGGGCCACGGATGCCCAGGAGGCCGCGCGCGAAATCGTCCGCCAATTCATCGGCGCAGCCGACCGGCGCGAGATCATCTTTACGCGGGGCACGACGGACAGCGTCAATCTGGTTGCAGGAACCCTCGGGCAGTCGATCGGCCCGGGCGACGAGATCCTGATCACCCACATGGAGCACCATTCGAACATCGTGCCGTGGCAGATGCTCTGTGAGCGGACCGGCGCCCGCCTCGTGGTGGCGCCCATCGACAGCCGCGGCGAACTGCTCATGGGCGATTTCCTCGAGCGACTGGGCCCGCGCACGCGCCTCGTGTCGATCGTCCACGTTTCCAATGCGCTGGGCACGGTACTGCCGGTCGAACAACTGGCAGCAGAAGCAAAGCGCCGGGGTATCCCCGTACTGATCGACGGCGCGCAGGCCGTCGCACACACGCGCATCGACGTCCGTGCGCTTGGTTGCGATTTCTACGCCTTTTCCGGCCACAAGATGTATGGGCCAACCGGCATCGGGGTCCTCTACGGGCGCCTGGACCGACTGGAGCGCCTTCCGCCCTATCAGGGCGGCGGGGAGATGATCCTCTCGGTCAGCTTCGAGAAAACCGAGTGGAACGAACTGCCCTATAAATTCGAGGCGGGGACGCCGCACATCGCCGGCATCGTCGGCCTTGGTGCCGCGATCACCTACCTCGAGTCCCTCGACATGAATGCCGTGGCAAGCCATGAGAGCTTGGTGCTCGACTATGGCCGTCGCGCCCTCGAGGCTATCGATGGATTGACACTGGTAGGAACGGCGAAACACAAAGCCGGAGTGCTGTCTTTTGTCGTCGACGGCATCCACTCACATGACCTCGGCACCGTCCTGGACCACCAGGGGGTGGCCGTGAGAACCGGGCACCATTGTGCGATGCCGCTGATGTCGTTCCTCGGTCTCAGCGGCACGGCACGCGCGTCGCTGGCGGTGTACAACGACCGCGATGACATCGACCAGCTTGTCGAGGCAATCCGCATTGCCATCAAGCTCCTAGGCCGATGACCGATTCTGCTGCAATGACCCGCCTCTATCGCGATGCAGTGCTGGCACACAGCCAGGCACCGCACAACTTCGGCGCCATGGCATCGGCCGACTGTCAGGCCAGCGCGACGAATGCACTGTGCGGCGATCACTTCACGGTGTACCTGCGACTCAGCAGGGATCCGCGTCGTATCGTCGGGACTTCGTTCGACGGTCATGGCTGCGCCATCTCGATGGCATCGGCGTCGCTGCTGACGGACCTGGTGCACGGCATGAGCGAGGGCGAGGCGCTGGACACGGGCCGGCGATTCGCTGCGGCCATGAGCGGGCCGGGGGACAGCGAAGTGCCCGAACCGCTGCGTCCGCTGACCGGCGTCCGGGACTACCCGGCGCGGATCCGCTGCGCGCTGCTTCCCTGGGCTGCGCTGGAACGCGCGCTCAGACCTGCCGATGAGTCGAACTGACATGCTCGGACAACAGAATGAGCCGGTCACCCTGCGGCGTGACCTGGAAGTCACCGCGGTTCCTGCCGGCACAAGCGAGACCCTGCCGAAGGACTCGCTGGCGTACATCACGCAGGCAATGGGCGGCAGCTTCACCCTCTATTTCGAAGGCAATCTCTATCGCGTTGCCGGACGGGACGCAGATGCCCTCGGCAAGGACGTGCCGGAGGTCCCGACACTGCGGCCCGACGCCACCGACTTCGACTTCAACGAGCTGGTCTGGGACCAGATGCGCAACGTCTACGACCCCGAGATTCCGATCAACATCGTTGAGCTCGGACTCATCTACGACTGCCAGGTCGCCCGCAACGAGGCAACCGGACTTCGCGATGTCTCGATCCGCATGACCGTCACCGCGCCAGGCTGCGGCATGGGAGAAATCCTGCTCGAGGATGTGAAGGACAAGGTGCGGTTGCTGCCAACCTGCGGCGAGGTCAACGTGGAACTGGTGTTCGATCCTCCGTGGAACCAGAGCATGATGTCGGAAGCCGCGCGCCTGGATGCCGGGCTGCTGTAAGCCGTGGGAATCAGAGTCCGTCGCCTGACGCTGCTGCGCCACGCTCACGCCGGGCCGGCGGATCCGGCAACCGCCGACCGGGATCGACCACTGGACGATCGCGGCATTCACGAGGCCGCGGAGATGGGTGAACGGCTGCGCATCGCCGGTGCACGGCCATCGCTGGTATTGACCAGCTCGGCGGTCCGCGCCAGCCAGACGGCGCGCGCGATCGCGAAAGCGCTCGGCTATCCCGATGAGTTCATCCAGCGCGAACCAGCGCTCTACCTGGCAGGCCCCGGCGAAATTCTCGGCGCCATCGGCGCCATCGGCGCCATCGACGACACGTTCTCGGAAATCCTTGTCTGCGGCCACAATCCGGGCATATCAGACCTTGCCGGGCTCCTGTCAGGACGGGCGCTGGAGCCACTTGGCACTGCCGCCCTCGTCACCCTTTCATTCGAAGGCAAGGACTGGCTGGTGGCCCCCGGTGGAGCCACCGTCCTCGCCACGGATGACCCGCGAAACGCCCGGGACGAGACGACGAGCGTCTAGCGCCCGAGCGCCCGGGTATCGCAGGCGCACAGCATGTACAGGCCGCGCGGATCGTTGAATGCGGCGAGCCTCTCCAGCTCGGCGCTGCCTCGCTCGACCATGCTTTCAGCGATGCTTTGAGCCGACACCTTCCGGGCGAGACCCCATGACCTCAGGTTGACCAGCAATCGCACGCCGTAGTCCCGGAGCAACCTTTCCACCATCGACAACTCCGGCTCGACGACCCGCGTTTCGTAGCTGCCGGACTCGAGGCCGGCGCGGCGCGCTGCCGCATCGATCGCATCGTCCAGCCCACCCATGCTGTCGACGAGGCCCAGCTCGAGCGCATCGCTGCCGATCCAGACACGTCCTCGCGCGAGAGCGTCCGTTTCCTCGAATTCCATCTTGCGTGCCGCGGCAACCTTGGCAACGAAAATGCGGTACGCGTCGGCTACTCCCTGCTGGAGGATGTTTCTTGCGTCCGGACCCAGCTCCCGATCGAGCCGCAGCTGACCGGCAAGGTCGGTCGTGCCGAATCCGTCGACGTGGACCCCGAGCTTGTCGAGCCCGCGATTTATCGTCGGCACAATGGCGCCCACGCCGATGGAGCCGGTAATGGTTGCCTCGTCAGTCCAGATTTCGTCAGCCGGCAGAGCGATGTAGTAGCCGCCGGATGCCGCCAGACCGCCCATGGATGCCACCAGCGGTTTGCCGGTCTCCTTCAATGCATCCAATGCATCGGCAACGACTTCCGACGCGAACATGCTGCCGCCGGGACTGTCGATGCGCAGCACTACCGCCCGAACGCTGTCATCAATTCCCGCCTGGCGGATGGTTTCGGCCAGGGTATCGCCACCGACCATGCCTGGCGATGCATCTCCGTCGACGATCTGGCCAGCCGCCACGACGACCGCCACTGCATCGCCTGCAGCATCCGGCAATTTGGCGCGCCTTGTTGCTCCCAGGTATGAAAGGTAGTCAATCTGCGCGAAGGAGTCGCCCTCACCCTCATCGTCAGGCCCGACCATATCCGTCATGTAGTCGGAGAATTCCTGCCGGCTCATCAGCCCGTCTACCAGTTTCGCATCCACCGCTACCCGGGAGGTCGAGCCCTGCGCGGCCGCAAGCAGCTCCGGCAGGTTGTTGGCGTAGGCAAGCAGGCTGCCCTCATCCAGGCCGCGAACCTTGACGACGTCACGCTGGTACGAGGCCCAGAGCAACTCGAGCCACTTGCGGCTCGCCGTCTTGTCCTCGTCCGACATGTCGTCGCGGATATACGGCTCGACGAACGACTTGAATTCGCCGACGCGGAAGACGTTGAGGTCGATGTGCAACTTCTCCAGCGCACTGCGGAAAAACGTCCGGTAGTAACCGTAACCGTCGATGTAGACGAAACCGAGATCGTTCATGTAGATCTCGTCACCGTGCGCTGCCAGGTAGTACTGATCCTGATCGAACGCATCGCCGAGAGTAATCACCTTCTTGCCTGCTTCGCGCACCCTGCCGATCGCGCCCGCAACCGCGCGCAGTTTGGGCAGCGAGTCGGCCGTCATGTACTCGAGTCGCAGGACGACCGCCTTGATGCGGTCGTCTTCAGCCGCGGCTTCGAGGCTGTCGACGACATCCTGCAGCAGCGCTTCGGTCGGCCATTCCCCGGCGAATTCCTCCAGCGCCCGGTCCAGCGGATCACCGGCCAGCTGTTCTACCAGCGCCCCGGTCGGGTCCACCACCAATGCCGCCGACTCCGGCACCATCACCGTCGTCGTGCCTGCGCCGGCCAGAAGAACGGAGAAAATCGCGAGCAGCAGGACGAGGTGCAGGACCCGGCGCAGATTGTTGAGCAGGCGCCATACCCAGGCGAAGAATCTCACGATCGGGTTCGTCAACATGCAGCAGTCTCCCTGTGGTCCGTCAGCGACGACCGGTATACGTCACGCGATAGATGGCGCCCGCGGCGTCGTCGCTTACGAGCAAGGCACCGTCAGGCGCGACGATGATATCGACCGGCCGACCGCGAACCGTGTCCCCGTCGAGGAATCCTTCAATGAAGGGCTCGTAGCCCGGTTCAGCACCCTTGTCGAAGCGGATGAGCATAACCCGGTAACCGGTGCGACCCGCGCCCTTGCTCCGGTTCCAGGAACCATGCTCCGCCACGAACAGCTGGTTGCGGTAGCGCTTCGGAAACATCCGGCCATCGTAGAAACGCATGCCGAGCGGCGCGACGTGTGGCCCGAGCGCACGGGACGGCGGCGTGAACTCACCGCAGCTTCTGGCCGACCCGAATTGCGGGTCCCGGGTGGCGCTGCCGTGGCAGAACGGGAAACCGAAATGCTCCCCGTTTCGCGCGAGGCGATTGAGCTCGCAGGGGGGCTCGTCATCCCCGAGCATGTCCCTTCCATTGTCGGTGAACCACAGTTCCCGTGTACGGGGATGCCAATCGAAGCCGACGCTGTTGCGGACACCCCTCGCCACGACCTCACGCGCACTGCCGTCAGGACGCATGCGGATGATCTGGCCGAAGTCAGCTTCGTCACAGACATTGCATGGCGCCCCGATCGAAATGTACAGCAGCCCGTCCGGTCCGAAGCCGGTGTAGCGCCAGCTGTGCAGCGCGTTCTTGAACGGGAGGTCTGCGATCGCCTCGGGTGCTGCCGGCGACGCCGCAGACTCCGCTCCCTTGATGGCAAGAAGTCGCGTCTGGTCGGCGACGTACAGGGTCCCGTTGCGAAACGCGACTCCGTTGGGCATCTTCAGGCCCGACAGGATAGTCCGCACTTGCGGATTGCGACCGAAGGGATCGGTCACTGCATGGACGCTGCCTGCCTGGCGAGTCGAAATGAACAGCGTGCCCTGTTCGCCGAGGGCCATCGAACGGGCGCCCGGCACCGAAACCAGTCGCTCGGCCCTGAACCCCGGTGGAAGCCGCAGGTTATCCGGCAGATCTGCGGGATGAGCCGCTGCGCCTGCCAGCACTGCCAGGGCGAACAATATTCCGGTTCTCACTGCATGAACTCCCGGGGCCATCAGCGACCCAGCATCCACAGCGACAGCTGCGGAACAAAGGTTACCAGCACGACCGTCAGCAGGAGCACGAGCACGAACGGAAAGGTCGCCCGGTAGAGCGAAAGGATCGACTGGTTGAAGCGGTAGCTGGCCACGACCAGATTGCGTCCCATCGGCGGGGCGAGGTATCCCAGCTCCAAATTCGCGACGAACAGTATGCCGAGATGAACCGGGTCGATCCCGTACTGCGCGGCAACCGGCGCGATCAGCGGCACGACCAGGAGCAGTGCGGCAAAAATGTCCAGCACGGCGCCCAGCAGCAGGAGGAACACGAACAGAAGCGCGAGAAAGCTCGTACGACCGCCGACGAGCTGGGTGACCTCGGCGACCATGCGCTCGGGCAGCTGCGCATCGATCATCACGTTCGTCGACGCCAGCGACAGCCCCAGGATCAGCAGGATGGCGCCGACCAGGACCATCGAATCGCGCATGATCGCCGGCAGCCGACGCAGGGGAATGTCGCGATGAACGAGCGCCTCGGCGATCACGACGTATACCGCAGTCACGGCCGCCGCCTCCGAGACTGCGAAAACCCCGCCATAAATGCCACCCAGAACCAGAATCGGCAACGGCAGGTCAAGCCAGGCGTCGGCAGCAGCGGCCCGGACTTCGGACCAGGAGAATTCACTGAGCGGTACGCGGACATGCCGGTTCCGCCAGAGGCAATAGGCGGCAAGACCAAGCATCATCAGCGAGCCAGGCACGATGCCTGCGATGAACATCTCGTCGATCGACGTCTCGGTAACGATGCCGTACAGGATCAGTGGCAGAGATGGCGCGAACAGCAGGCCCAGGCATCCGGCCGAAGTGATCAGCCCGAGACTGAAGCGCTCGTCGTAGCCCGCCTTGAGGAGCGCCGGCAACAGCGCGGCACCCAGCGCAATGATCGTGACGCCCGAACCGCCGGTGAACGCCGTGAAGATCGCGCAGACCACGATGGCGACCATTGCAACGCCACCCGGTATCCAGCCGACCACAGCGGAAGTCAGCCGCACGAGGCGCAGGGGCGCCCTGCTCTCCGCCAGCACGTAGCCTGCAAAGGTAAACAGCGGAATGGCCAGCAGAATTGGCGTCTCGGCGATCCCGAATACCTCGATCGGCACCGCAAGGAGGGGAATGCCGGCTGTCTGGAACCCGAGCATGGCACCGGCCGCGATCACCGCGAACAGCGGCGCGCCGAGCAGCGTCAGGACGACGAGGACAACCGCCGTCAATGGGCCGCCGGCTGCCGGTTATCGGCGACTGCGGGGCCGGACCAGACCAGAATCGCGTAGCGCAGGGCCATGAGCGCGAAGCCCACCGGCAGGATGACCTGCGTCGCCCAGGCCGGCACGGCACCCCCGAGCGCGAGATCGCCTGCAGCAGCCGACTCACGCACGAAGAGCAACGATTGCCATGCCAGGGCGGCGCATACAACTGTCGCGAAGGCAGCAGTCAGTCGCTGCACGGCACGCCAGGCTGCAGGCTGCATCAGCCTGGCGAACGCATCAATGCTCACGTGGCGCTGTCCGCGGCTGGCTGCAACGGCGCCGAGTACGGCAACCCACAACACCATGAGCCGCAATGCTTCGTCCGCCCACGCAATACCGCCCCAGCCAAGGTTCCTGAAGACTATCTGCGCGGCCGCGAGCAGCACCATGGCTGCGAGCACGGCGCAGAGCAGCCCGGTCTCGCAGGCGCGGGCCAAACCGGTCACCCGCCCGACGAGCGATGCGTCCGGGCTGCGGGTCATGGAGCGGCGGGTGCCTGCCGGACGATGCCGCCGTTGCGGCGGAAATCGGCGAGATGCTTCTGAAGCGTTGCGAGCAGCGCCGGTGTATACGCGCCCTGCGAACCCAGATCAGCGTTGGCCGCCTCGCAGGCGCGGCGCCACGCGGCCACATCGGCGGAATTCGCGACAACAGGCTTGATCCCGCCGGCGAGCAGCGCCTTCTGCGCTGCCGCATCCTCACGGCTGCTGGCCTGGTCGAGCTTCCGATAGACCGCGCCCATTACCTCCCGAAAGACTTGCTGATCCGAGGGCTCCATGCGTGAGAACGCCATCGTATCGATGGCCATCAGCCCAATCGCGTACATCAGCGGCACATCGGTCACGTACTTCACGCGCGTGTGCCACTGCAACGCGATCGCCGCCGCAGGTGGCGCAGCGATGACATCGATAAGACCTGTCTGCAGGCCGGTGAGAACATCGGTAACCGGCAGGCTGACCGGCGCAAGCCGCAGCGCCAGCATGGCCGCGGTACTGATCCTGTCGCCCTCGGGGACCCATATCTTCAAGCCACCCATGTCGGCCGTGACCGTTACCGGCTTGCCGGCCAATATCCGGGCAAACCCGCCACCGGCGATACCGAAGGAAACGAAACCTGCCTTTTCCAGGCCGGCAGCGAGAGTCGCATCCATGCGCTCGCGCACGTAATCGACTTCCGCCTGCGAAGCAAAAATCATCGGCAGCCCGTAAAGGGCGATATCGGGATACTTCTCGGCGAGGCTGTTCGCCGTGAAGGCGCCGCCATGGAGCTGACCAATGCGAATCTTCCGCAATACCTGCCTGTCGTTGCCCATGACGCCGCCGCCATAGAGCTTGACAGCAACACGGCCACCGCTGCGCGCCTTTACATCCGCAGCTGCCGCGCGCATCTCCTTCATCCAGGCCGAGCCCTCCGGCACAACTGTCGCGATCTTGAGTTCTACGGGCCCGCCCGCTGCGGTTCCGAACACCAGGAACGACGCGAAAAATAGCGACGCTGCGAATTTCATGGCGACTGTTCCAGCCTAGATACTGATATCAGAAGTACTCGTCGGCGCTGGCGAGCAACTGCCTGGCGTCTGCCTGGGCCAGCGTATTGAGCAACGTGAGTCCATCCGCCTGCGCTGGCGCTGCCAGCACTTCGTTGAGCAGACGATCGTGGAGTTCCCGGTCGTAAACCAGCCTGGCGTAATTTCGCGCGAACTCGACCTTTGCGGACAGGTCGCGACCCCCAGTCAGGTCGATTGCCCGCTCGAAGTGCCGGCGGCCTTCCTCGGGCCGTCCGCCAAGAGACTCGGGGCGCAACGTGTTCAGGACACCGAGGTAGGTGTGGACACTGCCCGTGTTTGCCGTCTCGGGCATTCGCAGCAACACCGCCAACGCGTGCTCGATCTTAGGCAGTTTCGCGAGTGCCTCCCAATTCTCGCTGTGGGCGCGGATGTAGGCCAGCGAGCCAATGCAGTAGCTGTAGAGAGCTGCACTGGAATCCTCATCAAGACCATCAACCGCCCTGACAAAACCATCGTACTCGAGCCCATCGACACCACAGGCCGCCTCGTCGGCGGCGCACAAAGCACGCTGCCCGTATTCGCGGGCTTTCCCGGTCAGGATCGCGGAACGCACCGGGTCTGTGGTGAAAGCGATGCCATAGAGCGCGTAAAGCTGGGCTGCCGCTGCGAGCCCCCGCTCGTTGTCGGGCGCACTGCGAACCGCAGCATCCATCAGCAGCAGGTAGGCCGGTACGCCGTCCTGCACGATGCCGGGGTCAGCGGCATCGAGAATTGCGGCGGAGAGGGATTCCGCCAGGCCGGATACGGCAGCCCCGCCGACGGAAGCGCAACTGCTGGCACCAAGCGATGCCAGCAGGACCGCGACCGCGGCGTTACGTCTGACTGCAGGCGCTGGTCCCACGCGAAACGCCGCTGCCGCAATATCGACTCAGACCCGTTCCTTGATGCGCGCGGACTTCCCGCTGCGATCACGGAGATAGTAAAGCTTGCCCCGGCGCACATCGCCGCGGCGCTTCACCTTGATCTCCGCCACTGTCGGGCTGTGGGTCGGAAAAACGCGTTCCACGCCCTCGCCATGCGAAATCTTGCGGACGGTGAATGACGAATTCGCGCCCCTGCTCCGCTTTGCGATGACGACACCTTCGTATGCCTGCAACCGCTCACGGTTGCCTTCCTTGACGCGAACCTGCACAACGACGGTGTCGCCCGGGTGGAACTCCGGGATGTCCTTGCGCTGCAGTTCCGCCTCCAATTGCTGCATGATCTTGCTCATATTTCTTCTCACTTCAGTATCGGGCCTGGCTCCCTCTCGTGAGCGCAGCCCGTGCCATCGAAATTCCTGCCGCCATTATCCGTCAGGTTGTGCTCCGCGAGGTACTCCTCGAGCAGGGCCTTCTCCCCCTGCTTCCAGTCCCGCCCGGCCAGCAGATCCGGTCGGCGCAACCACGTGCGGCCCAGGGCCTGCTTTCTTCGCCACCGCGCGATGGCCGCATGATCACCACCGACCAGCACCGCCGGCACCATTCGGCCCGCAACGACCTCGGGCCGCGTGTAATGCGGGCAGTCGAGCAGCCCATCGCCGAACGAGTCCTGGGCCGCCGAGGTCTCGTCTCCGAGCGCTCCCGGCAGCAGCCTGAGGACGGCATCTACGACCGCCAGGGCCGCAACCTCCCCTCCGCTGAGTACGAAGTCCCCTACTGACAACTCTTCATCAGCCAGCGCCTCATGCAGCCGCTCATCGAATCCCTCGTAGCGACCGGCAACCAGCACGAAGCCCGGCAACCGGCTCAACTCGTTCGCAATCGCCTGATCGAACCTGCGGCCCTGAGGCGACAGGAAGATCGTTCGCCCACCCTCCGGCACGTTGCTCCGGGCAGCTGCGATGGCGCGCGCCAGCGGCTCGTACTTCAGCACCATCCCGGGCCCGCCACCGAACGGCCTGTCGTCGACGGTCCGGTGTACATCCGTCGCATGGTCACGCGGGTCTGTCGTCGAGACGGTGGCGATGCCGCGATTCAAGGCCCGGCCACAAACACCCACGTCGAGCGCCGCGCGCACCATCTGCGGGAACAGGGTGACTATTCCGATCTGCATGACACCCTGCCCTCCTCGAATCCTCAGAAATCAGCGTCCCAATCGACGTCTATCCTTCGCGACGCAAGATCAACCGCCTGTACCACCCGCCGGGTGAAGGGCACCAGCCTGCGTTTCTCGCCGCTGAGCACCAGCACGTCGTTGCCGCCTGTCTCCATCAGTTCGCTGACGGTGCCGAGGCTTGCCCCCGCCAAATTCACCACCTCCAGCCCGATGAGATCAGACCAGAAGAATTCCGATTCCGAAGTCCCTCCGAGGCGGGAGCGCGGCACCGCGATTTCGGCACCGATCAGGCCTCGCGCCAGATCTCGATCGTCGATACCCGCGAGGCGGGCAACGATTCCCTTTCCGTGTACCTGACCGTCGACTACCGCGAATGCCCTCTGGGGATCACCGCCGAGCAACCACGGCCCATACTCCAGGATGTTCTCCAGTGGCTGGGTGTACGAGTACACGCGAACCCAGCCCCTGACTCCGAAAACGCCGGTGATTCGTCCTACCGCGACGAGTCGTTCGGCGTCGCTCACGATCCGGCTGACCGGTGACCGGGCCTCAGGCGGCTGCGGCCTGGCCCTCGCGGCGGGTAGCGATCAGGTCGCTGACACGCTGCGAAACCTGCGCACCCTTTCCGACCCAATACTCCACGCGACCGAGGTCCACCTGGAACCGCGTGTCCTTTCCGGCAGCAATCGGATTGAAGAATCCAAGCCGCTCGAGATAGCGGCCGTCGCGGCGGTTGCGATGATCTGTTGCGACGATGTGGTAGAACGGCCGCTTGATCGTGCCGCCGCGGCTGAGTCGGATAGTCACCATAGAGAAAAGATTCCTGCTTGCGAGGGACCCCCGAAAACCAAGGGCCCGCGATGTAAACGGCGGATTTTACTGGACAATGACGGTGCTGCCCAGCCCCGGGCGGCTGTCTGGCTGGCCAGGTGCCGGGAAGGACGCCGCTAGCGGCCCGGGAATCCGCCACCGCCGCGGGGCAGGCTGCGCAGGAATTTCTGCATGCCGCCCTTGCTGACCTTTTTCATGACCCGCTGCATCTGGTCGTGCTGGCGCAGCAACCGATTGACTTCCGGTACGCCTACGCCCGCGCCGGCGGCGATCCGCTGTCGTCGCGAGCCATTGATTGTCTTGGGAAATTTTCGCTCACCCGGGGTCATGGAATTGATGATCCCCACCTGCCGGCGCAGCATCCTGGGATCCATCTGACCGGCCAGCTTGTCCGCCGGCACACCACCCGGCAACGGCAGCTTGCCGAGCAGGTTCTCGATACCGCCCATGCTCGTCATCTGCAGCAACTGGTCGCGCAAGTCGGTGAGGTCGAAACCGCTGCCCTGCCCGACTCGCCGCGCCAGCCGAGCCGCCTGCTCCCGATCGACCTGCTGGCTGATTTCCTCGACCAGGCCGACCACGTCGCCCATACCGAGGATGCGGGAAGCCATGCGCTGCGGGTGAAACGCCTCGAGCGCCGTGACTTTCTCGCCGGTGCCGACGAACTTGATCGGTTGCCCGGTCACCGCACGCACCGACAAGGCGGCACCCCCCCGTGCGTCGCCGTCCGTCTTCGTCAGCACCACACCGGTCAGCGGCAGCGCGTCGGCAAACGCCCTGGCCGCGTTGACAGCATCCTGTCCGGCCATGCTGTCGAGCACGAACAACGTATCGGCCGGATCGATCAGGCCATGCAGCTCGCGCAACTCCGCAAGCAGGTCGTCCTCGAGCCGGGTTCGGCCTGCCGTATCGAATACGACGACATCGGCCTGCTCCCGCCGCGCCAGCTCCAGCGTGCGCCGGACAATGTCGAGCGGAGACTCCTCCGGACTGGCTGGGGCACAGCGAACACCGATCTGGGCTGCCAGCGTCTCCAGCTGGAGCATCGCCGCCGGACGACGCGTATCGAGGCTCACGACCATAGGTCGCCGCGACTCCCGTTCCTTGAGGTGCAGCGCGAGCTTGCCGGTCGTGGTGGTCTTGCCACCTCCCTGCAGTCCCACCATCAGGATCGGCACCGGCGGCTGGTGACGCAGGTTCAGCGGGCTCGGCTCCCTGCCGAGCGCCGTGGTCAATTCATCGCTCACGATGCCGACGAACGCCTGGCCCGGCGTCAGGCTGCGATTGATTTCCTGTCCCGTGGCGCGGTTCTGCACACGTTCGACGAAGTCCCGAACGACCCCGATTGCCACGTCCGCCTCGATGAGCGCCCTGCGGACATCCCGCACCGCCTCCTGGATGTTCTCGTCGGTCAGACGACCACGACCCCTCATGCGGTCGGTTACTTCGCGCAGGCGGCTGGTCAGGTTGGCGAACACAGTCAGATGCCGGTTTCTGGTACTTGCCGTGGGTCGAGCCGACATTTTATCCGCATATCAGCGCGGGAATCGCGCGTGAGCCGGCTCACGACCTTCACCGTTCCTTGACAGCCACAGCCGTCGTCCGCAACGATGGCCTGCCTGATCGCCACCGGATCATTCCTGCGTTGAGCGACGACATCTCGCTTGGCAGCCTGCTGCTGGCACTAGCCATACTCCTGTTCTGCTCGGCCTTCTTCTCCGGCACGGAGACGGCCCTCATGTCGCTCAACCGCTACCGGCTGCGGCACCTCGCCAAGAGCGGCCACCGGGGCGCGAAACTCGCGGAACAGCTGCTCAAACGGCCAGACCGGCTGATCGGCGTCATTCTTTTCGGCAACAACCTCATCAATGCGGCCGTTGCTTCGTTGATCACGCTCGCCGCATTGAAAATCGGCGGTACGACGGCTGTGGCGGTAGGTACCGTGGTCACGACGGCGCTGCTGCTGATCTTCGGCGAAGTGACGCCGAAGACCCTTGGAGCCTTGCACCCGGAGAAGCTGGCGTTTCCAGGCGCCTGGGTCTATCACTTCGTGCTGCGCTATCTCGCACCGATCAGCTGGTCGGTCCGACTGATGACCCTGATCTCGAACGCCCTGTTGCGCATCTTTGGCGTGCGCCCGGAGGGCGGAGCATCGCACAACCTGACCATGGAGGAACTGCGCACCATCCTCGCGGAGTCGGGTGCCCTGCTTCCGCGCAAGCGCTACGAAATCATGATGCGGGTGATGGAGCTCGGCGAAATCACCGTCGACGACATCATGATCCCGCAGAACGACGTGACCGGCATTGACCTGGACGACGACTGGAATCACATCCTCGACGTCATTCGATCGAGTGGCTACACGCGGCTTCCCGTGTATCGCGAAGCAATCGACAACATAATCGGCGTCCTGCACGTCAAGCGCGTGGTGCAAATGCCGGCCGATGCGCCGCTGACCAGCCAACAGCTCGAGACCCTGCTAGATGAGCCGTATTTCGTTCCGGAGGGAACGCCGCTCAACAAGCAGCTGGTGCAGTTCCAGCGCAGCCGGCAGCGCACGGGCTTTGTCGTCGACGAATACGGCGACATACAGGGCATCGTGACGCTCGAGGACCTGCTCGAGGAAATCGTCGGCGAGTTCACCAGCGAACCGGAAGCCGACGACCTGCGACCGCGGCGCGATGAATCGACCGGCAGTTACGTCGTCGATGCCGGTGCAAACATCCGCGTGCTCAACCGGATGATGAACTGGAAACTGCCGACGGACGGTCCGAAGACACTGAACGGACTGATCCTCGAGAAGCTGGAAACGATTCCCCGCGCCGGGACAGGCGTCATGCTCAACGAGTACGCCATCGAGATCATCGAGACGAGCGGGAACCTGGTTCAGTCCGTGAGGATCAGGGAACCATCGGCACCGGCCGCAGAATCGTCGCAGGGAACGTCCTGATCGCCGTCAGGATCCCCGCTCCCGGATCGCATCAAGGGCATCGCGCAGCCGCGCCGCGGCGATTACCTCGACACCCGCGAGCGGCCGTCGCGGCCGGTTCGCCGATGCCACCACGGCATGCCGGAAGCCTAGCTTCGCAGCTTCTCGCAGGCGCTCCTCCCCGTATGGAACCGGCCGCAGTTCACCGCCGAGGCCGATTTCGGCGAAAACGACCAGATCCCGCCGGACAGGTCTGCCGTCGAGACTCGAGACCAGTGCCGCGACTACCGCAAGGTCAGCAGCCGTTTCCGTGACCCTGACACCGCCGACGACATTGATGAAGACGTCATCCTCGTGGGTCCGCATGCCGGCGTGGCGATGGAGAACCGCGAGCAGCAGCGCCAGCCGCCCCTGATCGAGCCCGACTGCGAGCCGTCGGCCTGGCCCGCCGCCGCCCCGATCGGTAAGCGCCTGCACCTCGATGAGCAGCGGCCGCGTTCCCTGATGCAAAGCCGTGACGATGCTGCCCGCCACCTGCTCCTCGTGACGGGAAAGGAAGATCGCGGAGGGGTTGCGAACTTCCTTGAGACCGTCGCTGTCCATCGCAAACACGCCCAGCTCGTTGGCAGCACCGAACCGGTTCTTCACTGAACGCAGCAGCCGGTAGCGGCTGCTGTTGTCATCCTCGAAGTACAGCACCGCATCGACCATGTGCTCGAGCAGGCGGGGACCGGCTATGAGGCCCTCCTTCGTTACATGGCCGATCAGGATCACTGCCGTACCGGTGGACTTGGCGAACTGGATCAGGCGCGTCGCCGAATCGCGCAGCTGATTGGGCGATCCGGGAGCCGACGGCTGCAGCTCGCTCCCCATGGTCTGGATCGAATCGATGATGAGGCATCTCGCGCCGATCGAACGAGCCGCTGCGATGACATCCTCGACCAGCGAAGCTGCGAGTACGCGCACGGCCGAAGTATCGACACCGAGGCGTCGCGCACGCATGGCAACCTGCTCTGACGATTCCTCGCCGCTCACATAGAGCGTCGGACATGCGGAACCCACGGCCGCAGCGACCTGCAGAAGCAACGTCGACTTGCCGATGCCCGGTACACCACCGACGAGCACAACGGATCCGCTGACGAGGCCGCCACCAAGTACGCGGTCGAACTCCGCGAAGCCACTTGCTGTCCGCTCCTGCGGGGACGGGGCGACCTCACCCAGCCGCGGAGCTGTCGCTTGAGCGGCCAGTCGGGTCGCAGCCGGGTCTGGACGCACGGCGACTTCGAGGCAATTCCACTCGCCACAGACCGGGCATTGGCCTTGCCATTTCACGCTGGCGCCGCCGCATTTCGAGCAGATGTAGACGGGCTGGCTGCGTGCCATGGCGCGATGTGATCCTGTTCTCGGTTGCGGCGTGAGCGACGACGGGTTCAGGCGTCGCAGCCGGGTGAAAACCTACCCTGTTTGCATTCCGCCTTATCCGCTACGGATACTATGTCGAAATGCGTTCGTGGGACAGATTCACCCAGGGCAGCCGGGCCGGCCCGGGCAGAGCCTGCTTGCCATCGTCGTCTTGGGCATCGCGCTCGCGCTCCCGCCCGTCGCATCCCCGACCGATAACGCCCTGCATGCCTTTCTCCAGGGTCTCCAGGCCCGTACTGACAAACGGAAGGCTCTCCTGGGGCGACAAGACCTGTGCCACCGGGGCCGATTCGACGCTGCTCCTGCGTTTTCACGACACGACGCGCGGCACCCACATCAGTGCTCGCGCCCTGCTCGATGGGGACTCTCAAGTGTCAGAACGTGCGCACGGCCCGATCGTCGTGCTCACTCTCAGTGTCGAAGCCCGCGGCGGTGAAGGCATGAAGACACCAATCGGCGCATATGACGCCGGCGAAGACGGTTCTGTTGCCTATCTGGCCATGGAATACTTCCAGGACAAGCCGCTCAGCCACTGCGCCCAGCAAGGACAGCTGCTGCCGCTGAAAACCGCCCGCGAGCTGATGGCCCGCGCTGCCGAGGGGCTCAACTATGCCCACGGCCAGCACGTCGTCCACCGGGACATAAAGCCGGCAAACATGATGTACGATCGTGGCACCGACTCCTTCAAGATCACGGATTTCGGCATCGCGCGACTGACGGACACAAGCCGCACGAAAACCGGCATCATCCTCGGAACACCCTCATACATGTCGCCGGAACAACTGGCGGGTACAAACGTGACCGGCCAATCGGATCTGTTCTCCCTCGGTATTACGCCTTACCAGCGCCTGAACGGATACGCACCGCTCCGCGCGGATTCGATTCCGAAGCTCATGCAGGAAATCGCCCACGAGCGGCATGAATCGGTGCGGCTGATGCGCGATGAGCTCCCGCGGAGTGTCGACTCGTTGCCGGACCAGGCGCTCGCCACGGGTCCTGCGGACAGATTCCCCAGCTGGCGTTCTATGGCAACCGCCCTGCCGGAATGCGGGGCCAGCCTCGGAGCCGCGGCTGCGTCATGAGCCTCCGCAGCAAGTTTTCTGCCGTACAACTGACCGACACCGGGCGGGTACGGGAGCACAACGAGGATGCCATAGGCACGAACCTCGACGCCGGCCTGCTGGTGCTGGCCGACGGCATGGGCGGCTACAACGCGGGCGAAGTCGCCAGTGGCATAGCCGTCAGAACAATCCTCGACTTTGTCGGCGAGGCCTGCCAGCGCGAGCGCCGTGAAGCACTTGATCCGGAGACCCGCCTGATGCGCCAGACGATCGTCCTGCGGGACGCCGTCGCTCGCGCGAACAAGATCATCAACCAGACCGCCCGCAGTCAGCCGCAGTGTGCCGGCATGGGCACCACGATAGTGGCCTGTCTTTTCTACGACAATCGCGTGTCCCTGGCACACGTCGGGGATTCACGAATTTACAGGCTCCGCAAGGGCCGGCTCGAACAGCTGACCATGGATCACTCTTTGCTGCAGGAACTGGTAGACCGCGGCTACTACACGCAGGAGGAAGCAGCCCGCTCCACCAACCGAAACTACGTGACCCGCGCGCTCGGGGTCGAAGCTGCCGTGCTGGTCGAGGTGCAGGAGGACGAGGCTTTGCCTGATGACGTGTACCTGCTGTGCTCCGACGGCCTCCCGGACATGGTCGAGGACGAGGATATTCACCTAACGATCAGCACTTTTAGTGCTAGTCTTCAGACCGCTGGTCAGCAGCTGATAAAACTCAGCAACGACCACGGGGGCAAGGACAACGTCTCCGTGATCCTGGCCCAGGTACTGGAGCCGTTTCCGGCTCGTAAGGGACTTGTGGGCAGGGTACGAAGCCTTTTCAGGTAGCGGAGGGTTATGGCGCGACTCATCCTCAGTCTCGACAACCAGGTCCTGGCTGAATACAACATGATGAAGGAGCGGTACACGGTAGGCCGCCTCCCGGACAACGACGTCCGCATCGACAACCCGACCGTCAGCGGGCATCACTCGCTGATCATCAATATCCTGAACGACTCCTTCCTCGAGGATCTGAACAGCACCAATGGCACGTACGTCAATGGCAAGCTGATCAAGAAGCACGCCCTGCAGCACGGCGACGTGGTCACCGTGGGTCGCCACCAACTGCGCTTCGTCGACGGTGCGGCGGACGGCGAAGACCAGGACGAGTTCGCCCAGACGATGGTGCTGTCGAAGTCCGACATTGGCTCGACCGGCGTTCCGGCGAATGCCGGCATGAATGACGGCCGGGCCGTTGAACGCACCGGAGGCGCAGCGGCTGGCGCAAAGATCCAGGTCCTGAACGGCAAGTTTGCCGGCAAGGAACTCCCGCTCAACAAGGCGCTCTCGACGATGGGCCAGCCGGGTGTCCAGGTCATCGCGATCACGCGCCGTGGCGATGGTTACCACCTCGTCCAGGTGGAGAATGCCCCAGGCCGCGAGCCACCGCGGCTGAACGGGGAACCGGTAGGCGGGCAGGCCCGCCGGCTCAATGACAATGACGTCATCGATCTCATCGGCATCAAGATGGGATTCTTCGTCAACTAGCGACGCTCAAGCCCGGTCATCGACCTGGCGCACGACTCTCGCGCCGATCGCGGCGAGCAGTTCATAGGCGATCGTGCCGGCGCAACGCGCGACTTCTTCAACCGGCAGGCCCTCGCCCCACAGGACCACACGATCTCCCGGCCGGGCTTCGATGCCGGTCAGGTCGATGCTGATGAGATCCATCGAGACACGACCGATGACCCTGGCGCGACTCCCGTTGACGAGCACAGGAGTTCCTCGTGAACTGTGCCATGGGTAGCCGTCCGCATAGCCCACCGCGGCGACCCCGACGACAGTGTCCCGCCCGGCCGTCCAGTCACCGCCGTAACCCACGTGACGCCCGCGGGGCATCGGGCGCACCGCAATGAGTCGCGACTCGAAACTCATGGCCGGCCGCAAGCCGAGCGACGCGGCGGGCTTGTCGGGAAGGGGCGACGCCCCATACAGCATGAGTCCGGGACGTACCCAGTTGCGCCCCACAGGCGGAATGTCACCCGTGCCCGGAGTTTCGTGTGCGCCCGGATACGCAAGAATCGCAGCGGAGTTGGCGATGCTGATGTCAGCCGGCCAGTTTCGCCTCACCTCGCGGAATACGGCGAGTTGTGCCTCGGTCACGTCGCTGGCGGGATCGTCGGCCGAAGCCAGGTGCGTCATCAGGCGCAAATTGCCGCTGGCACCCAGACAAATACGCAGCCGCGCGACCAGACCGGGCACTGCGGATGGCTCGACGCCTAGGCGCCCCATGCCGGTGTCAACCTTCAGCCAGACGTTTCGCGGACCTGCGGCTCCAGCCCGCTCCAGCGTATCGACCTGCACCGGGTCATGGACGACCACGTCGAGATCCGACGTACCCGCGAACCTCGCATCGTCCGTCGACAACATCCCGCTCAGCACGACGATCCGCCCGGCGATTCCTGCCGCACGAAGAACCAGGGCCTCGTCCAGCCTTGCGACTGCGAAGCCGTCGGCGCCTTCGAGGATGCGCGCCGCAGAGACGAGCCCGTGCCCGTAGGCATTGGCCTTGATGACGGCGAGTACCGGGCAACCGGGGGCAAGACTGCGGACTACCCGAAGGTTGTGTCGAAGCGATTCAGCCTGGATGACGGCTACGGCCGTCCCGGTCACGAAAACACCTCGATCTCGGGCGCGTGGTTTTCAAAGCGCGTGTACTTCCCGAGGAACGTCAGCGGGAACTCGCCGGTCGGCCCGTTGCGCTGCTTGGCTATGGTGATGTCCGCGATTCCCTTGCGAGGCGTATTTGCGTTATAGACTTCGTCGCGGTAGATGAACACGATCAGGTCTGCGTCCTGCTCGATGGCGCCCGACTCGCGCAAGTCCGACATCACCGGCTTCTTGTCCTGGCGCTGCTCGACGCTGCGGTTCAGCTGAGACAACGCGATCAACGGCACCTTGAGCTCGCGGGCGAGCGCCTTGAGAGACCGGGAAATCTCTGAGATTTCGGTGGCCCGGTTCTCTGCCGTGCCCGCCACCTGCATCAGCTGCAGATAGTCGACCACGATCAGATCCAGCCCATGTTCCCGCTGCAGCCGCCGCGCCCTGGACCGTACCTCGCTCGGCGTGAGTGCCGGCGTGTCATCGATGAAAATCTTCGCCTCGGCCATCTGGCGTACGGCACCGTGAATTCTCGGCCAGTCTTCCTCGGCGAAACGGCCATTGCGCAGGTGAGCCTGATCGACTCGCCCCAGCGAAGAAATCATGCGAAAAGCCAGCTGGTCGACCGACATTTCCATGCTGAAAACAGCGACCGGCAGACGCGCGCCCAACGCGGCGTTTTCCGCGATATTGATGGCAAGCGATGTCTTTCCCATCGACGGCCGGCCGGCGATGATGATCAGGTCGCCGCGCTGAAGACCCGCGGTGTAGTCATCGAAGCGGTTGAAGCCGGTCGATACGCCGGTAATGCTGCCGCCCGACTGGTGCAGGGCATCGAGGCGATCGATCGTCGGCCCGAGCACGTCCTTCAGGTGCACAAATCCGGTCCCCTGGCGCTGGCCGCGCTGGGCGACGGCGAGAATCTGCCTCTCCGCCTCACTGACCAGTTCTGATGCCGTACGCCCCTCGGTGTGGAAGGCACTGCCGACGATGCCGTTGCCCACTTCGATGAGCTGGCGCAGCAGTGAGCGGTCACGAATGATCCGCGCGTAATCCGCCACATTCGCCGCGCTCGGTGTCGCGCCGACCAGCGTGCCCAGGTATGCGAGCCCACCAGCGTCTTCTGCTTCCTTGCGGCTTTCGAGATACTCCGACAGCGTGATCGCATCAAAAGGCTGCCGGCGCTCCGACAGTTCGCGAATGGCGCCGAATATCAGCCGGTGATCAGCACGGTAAAAATCGTTTTCTGCAACGAGACCGGCAATCTTGTCCCATGCGCTGTTGTCGAGCATGAGTCCGCCGAGCAGGGCCTGCTCGGCCTGGACCGAACTGGGAGGCAGCGTCAGCCGGTCTATGCTGCCGCGGGAAGCGTCTGCCGCCGGTAATGCGCTTGCCATATGAGGCCGAAGCGACCGTTACGCGGCGCCGGTCTCCTCCGGCACGACTTCGAGACGGATCGTCACATTGACGTCCGTATGCAGGTGCAGGTCGACATGGTGCTCGCCCAGGGTGCGGATGGGGCCCGCGGGCAGACGCACTTCACTGCGCTCGACCGGGACACCGGCTGCCTTACAGGCGTCGGCGATGTCGGCGGTGCCGAGCGAGCCGAAGATCTTGCCTTCGCTGCCGGCTTTCGCGGAGATTCGCAGCGAGATCGCCGCGATCCCGGCCGCACGAGCCTGGGCCGCCGCGAGTTCTGCTGCGGACTTGCGCTCGAGTTCGGCGCGCTGGGCCTCGAATGCCGCAATGTTCGCGCGAGTCGCCGACGAGGCCTTGCCCTGCGGAAGCAGGAAGTTTCTGGCGTAGCCGGGCTTTACCTTTACGCGGTCACCGATCTTGCCGAGGTTGGCAATCTTTTCCAGGAGAATGATTTCCATGACTTAGTCTCTTCTGTTGAACCCGATAGTGCTCGGCGCAGCGGGGCCGGTCTTTATACCATGCCCGGCTCTGGCCGGCGCAGGCTGACAGCGTTGTCCAGCAGCCCGACAATGGCCAGAAGCCCGCACTCCAGTACTCCGACGGCCGGTACCAGCACCAGCGGCAGGTAGACCGCTACCGCCCAGTAGGGAGGCCAGGCGCGCCGCACTGCCTGCCAATGCAGGACTGCGAGGCCCTGCAGAATGAAACCGACCAATATGACGATCAAAAGATCGTCGGCGAAATCAGCGTTACCCACCGATGCAAGAACCAGCAACCCGGCGGCCAGCGCCCCGATGATGCGACCCATCCGCAGCTCGCGGAATCGCGCCGAAAACCCGCCGCCCGCGAGCCATGCTCCCAGACACAGCGCCATCACGGCAGCGCCCAGAAAAAACGCTCCCATCACGCCGGTCATGACTTCAGCCGCCTGAGCGACGACCTCCGCTGGCATCTCGATACCCGAGGTGATCGCGGTTTCGCGAATGCTGCCCAGTACGTCGCGCCAATAGACTGCAGAGTCCGGCTGTACCAGCTGCAACGCCATGGCTCCCGCCACTCCCACCAGCACCAGCACCTGCAGTGCCAGATCCAGTGACCACCGCCGGTATAGATGCGCGGCGAGCATGGCCACGGACCAGCTGAGGGCGGCGACGCCCAGCAATTGCAGCCAGCCGATCCCGGCGATCACCGCCAGCGCCGCCAGCGCCGCGCCACCGAACAGGATGTCCTGGCCAGCTTCCCGCCAGCCTTTCCCGATCGTCGTGAAAGCGACGATGGCTGCGCTGGCAATCGCGATAAACGGCAACGGGAACAGCGCAACCGTCGCTGCTATCCGCGCCGCCCGGTGCTCACCCAGCCATCGTGCCAGAGCCGTCATGTCCTTCGTACCGGCCGGACGCGGCCGGCGGACAACTCAGTGCTTGTCAGTATAGGGCAGCAGCGCGAGATAGCGGGCACGCTTGACCGCAGTCGACAACTGTCGCTGATAGTTCGCGTTGGTACCGGTGATCCGGCTCGGGACGATCTTGCCCGTCTCGGTAACGTACTGGCGCAGCGTCTCGAGATCCTTGTAGTCGATCTCCTTGACGCCCTCGGCCGAAAATTTGCAGTACTTGCGGCGGCGAAAAAACCTGCTCATCGAAATTCTCCGGATGACTGTTGACTGGCGGTGATACGGCAGGCCGGTCAGTCGGCTAGCTCCACCGACCCGTCGTCGTCGCTACGGGCAGCGTCGCGCGGCGGGCGGCTGCCGCCATCGCGCGCATCGTCGTCATCTGACTTGGCCAGGAAGGATGGTGCTGTTACCGCTTCATCCCGGCTGATGACCAGGTGGCGTAGCACTGCGTCGCTGAAGCGGAAGGCATCGGTGAGTTCGTCGAGGGTCGCTTTGCCGCACTCGACATTCATGAGGACATAATGCGCTTTGTGGACCTTGGAGATCGTGTGTGCCAGCTGGCGACGACCCCAGTCCTCCAGGCGGTGTACCGTGCCGGTACCGCCTGTGACGATGCCCTTGTAGCGCTCGATCATTGCCGGAACCTGCTCGCTCTGGTCCGGGTGAACGAGAAACACAATCTCGTAGTGCCGCATGGAAGCTCCTTTCGGGTTGAAGCCACCCGCTGGGCGGTGTGGCAAGGAGTGATCGGGATGGCCGCTGCGACGGCTGGCCGGCCCGCAAGGCGGCGAATCCTACCCGACCCCTGGGGGGCGTGCAAGGCGGCGCTGCCGCAGGCACTCGAACAGGCACACGCCCGCCGCAACGGCCACGTTCAGGCTCTCCACCACACCCTGCATCGGCAGCTGGACCAACCTGTCGCAGCGCTCTGCCGTCAGCCGGCGGAGCCCCTCGCCTTCGGCGCCCATGACCAGCGCAACCGGTCCCGTGAGGTCCACTTCGTACAGCGACTCACTCGCGCGCTCGTCAGTACCGATTGTCTGGATGCCGATCTCGCGCATGCGGTCGAGAAACCGCGCCAGGTTTGCGACTTCGGCCAGCGCCTGCGATTCTGCGGCACCGGAAGCCACCTTGCTCACTACCGGCGTCACCCCGACGTTGCGACTGCGCGCCGTGACGACGAGGTCGACACCGGCCGCATCGGCCGTCCGCAGCAGCGAACCGAAGTTGCGCGGATCCTGGATTCCATCCAATGCGAGCACGAGAGGCGCAGGCAACGCCGTCAGGAAAGCGGCAGCATCGTGCTCGTCGAGGCTAGTGCCGCCGCGCACTTCGGCCGCGACGCCCTGATGCTTGTCGGTGCCGGTCAGTCGCTGCAGTTCCGCATCGGCCACGTGCTTCCAAGGCACCCCTGCGCGCGCGATCTCCTCCGCCACGCGTCCCAGCCGACGCAGCCCGATGTCCTCAGCGATAAAGAGCCGGGTTACGCGCCCGCGCTGCAATGCCTTGCGCACGGCCTGGATGCCAAAGGTGATGCGCGACTCGCTCATGGTTTCGCCCGCGGCCGCTGGCGCCTGCCTGAGTGAGGCGCGTGCCGGCGCGGAGCACTGGTCTGCGCGAGCCCGAGATCGACGCGCCCGTCGTCGACGCCGACGCGGGCAATCCGCACGCGCAGCGTGTCGCCCAGTCCGAGGCTGTGCTTCGTCCGCGAGCCGGAAAGCCGGATGCCACCCGGCTGCAGCGTGTAGTAGTCGCGGCCGAGCGCCGAAACATGCAGGAGCCCATCGATCCCGAGGTCGATCAGCGTGACGAAAAGCCCGAAACCGGTTACGCCGCTGATCACGCCATCGAATTCCTCGCCGATGTGTTCGGCTGCGTAAAGGGACTTGTACCGTGCAGCGGCCATCCTGGTCGCTTCATCCGCACGCCGCTCCTGGGCGGAAGTGCTGAGCCCGAGGTCCCCCATCGCCGGCACCGTGTAGTCGAATGCAGCCGGCCGACGGCGATCGAGTATGTGCCCGATGCCACGATGAACGAGCAGATCCGGGTAACGGCGGATGGGCGAAGTGAAGTGGGCGTAGCAGGACAGAGCGAGACCAAAGTGCCCGATATTTTCCGGCTGGTACACAGCCTGTGCCATCGAGCGCAGCACCGCCGTGGCAAGCACGGGGTAGTCGGGACGTTGCCGCAACGACTCCAGTGCGGCATTGAATTCGCGTGTGCGGGAACGCGCAGCATCCGCGATGCGCACGCCGAGCGACTGCAGCATGAGCCGCAATGCTTCGAACTTCTCTTCAGCGGGTCCGGCGTGAACCCTGAACAGGGCTGGCAGATGGTGCCGGCGCAGGTAATGCGCCGCCTGCACGTTAGCGGCGATCATGCACTCCTCGATCAGGCGATGTGCATCTGTCCGCTGGCGCAGTCCGATGCGGGCTACGTGGCCGTCGCTGCCCAGCTCGATCTTCGACTCCGGGAGGTCGAGATCCAGCGCCCCGCGGCGGGTGCGCGCCGCGGCAAGTGCACGGTAAAGGCCATAGAGCCGCTCCAGCTCTGACCCGACCGCAGCAACGGCGCGGCCCGCCATCCGATCGCCATCGTGCGCGGCCTGGACGTCCTCGTAAATCAGTCGCTGTCGCGACTGCATCAGCGCACGGTAGAAGCGCGAAGACGTTACATCGCCGTGCTCGTCGATCCGCATGTCGCAGACCATGCACAACCGCTCGACCGCGGGGTTCAGCGAGCACAGGCCGTTCGACAGCGCTTCCGGCAGCATCGGCAGGACCCGGTCCGGGAAATACACCGACGTGCCGCGCCGGCGGGCTTCGCCGTCGAGCGCGTCGCCCGGCCTGACGTAATGCGAAACGTCGGCGATCGCCACGACGAGGCGCCAGCCCCTGCCGTCCCGCTCGGCGTAAACCGCGTCGTCGAAATCGCGGGCATCCGCGCCATCGATCGTGACCAACGCCATTGCACGCAGGTCGATGCGAGCCTCGCGGTCGGCGTCACGGATAACGTCACCGAGTGCCGCGGCTGCCTTTACTGCAGCCGGCGGAAACCTGTCGGGCAGGGCATACATCTCGATCGCCGCATCCGTAACGGCAGACGGTCGCCGCGCCGGGTCCCCGATCACGCTGACGATACGCCCGGCTGCCGCGCGGGAATCGCTCGGATAACGCGTGATCTCGAGCTTCACGAGATCCCCCGGCGTCGCGCGCTGGCTCTCGGCATCCTCGACGGAAAAGTGTCGTCCGCCACGACCGTTGTCCACGACGACTCCGCGATCCCGCTCACGGATATACCTGCCAACGATGGTTTCCCGGCCCCGTTGCAGTATCTCAACGAGCGCGCCCGCGCGTTGGCCACGCGGTCCCCGACCGGATTCCCGGACGCGGACCTTGTCGCCATCGAGCAGCTGACGCATTTCCGCGGCCGCGAGATACAGATCAGCGGAACCGTCCTCCGGCAGGAGAAAACCGAATCCATCCCGATGTGCGGCGATCGTGCCCGTCACCGTCGCCGCTGCAGCAGCCGGCCGATAGCTGCCGTCGTGCGACCTGGTGACCGCTCCTGCCGTGACAAGCTGCTGAAGCCGCGCACGCAGCGCGGCGCGCTGGCTTTCGCGGCTGAGTTTCAATTCCTCGCAAAGGGACTCGAACGACACCGCGTCCGCGCGAGCAGCAAGCAAGGCAAGAACGCCGCTGGCATCGGGCACCGGATGACGGTATTGACTGGCAGACGCAGCCCGGCGCGCCGGCCGCGTGGGCAGCTGTCGCGACTTACGCAAGGAAGCTTGATGCGCAGCGTGTCATTTCGTTGACAAGCATACAGGCTGCCTTTAAATTCGCGCCACTCCGAAGGCCCCTGCCCAGGTGGCGGAATTGGTAGACGCGCTGGTTTCAGGTACCAGTGGAGCGATCCGTGGAGGTTCGAGTCCTCTCCTGGGCACCAGCAACGACCTCACACGCCGACCTGGTCGACCTCCACTTGCCCGCTGGCACGACGCTGCAAGTGCCCGCAGGACATGCCGACCGCGAGCAGCAGCGCCACGCACACCAGCACGACCCACACCACAGCCGAAGCTGACTCGAGCCGCAACAAGTCGAAGTCGATCAGCACCCAGATCACCGCACCTAAAAACGCCGTATCCGGCAAGACGCTGTTGATCCCGAGAGCGGCCCATGTTGTTCGCAGGAAAATCGTCCATCCGATTATCAGGACGACCGTTGCCAGCGCATGCAGCGCTCCCATGCCCTGATCGGCCAGCGCAGCCCGAATCCAGGAAACGAATGCCTACTCGGTCGGATTGTAGGTCAGCGCGACGAGCGCGAATGCGGCGGCGAATCGCACCAGGAACCCCTGATCGCGTTTGGCCATTCGTTACTGCTCATCTGCCGCTCCGAATGCCTGCGCTGGCTCAGCCAGCTTGCGCAGCCCGGTTGCCATGTCGTGGAACTCCCGCTGCAGGTGTCTTCGCTGCCGATCGGTAAAGTCGCGGGACAGGTCGGCCAGCATCGCTTCGATGATCGCACGGTTGTCTGCCACGCGGCCAGCATACTCCCCGTCGTCGAATTGATCGGGCCTGCGCAGCAGATCCGTCACCGCCGCAGCGAATGCGGGCCCCGGTTGCGGCCGTGACATCAGGCCCAGGAACCTATTCTGCCAATGACGCCGCCGCTCGATCCACTGTCCCGACACGTCAGCAAGCCCTTCGAGTCGCGCGGAAACCAGCGCCTCCTGTTCCCCGGACAGCGGCCCGACGAATCGACGCAGCGACTTCAACGCACTGCGCAGCCGTCGTTCACGGCGCTCATCCGCGCTTTCGCCGGCATACTCCTCCCAGAGTTCCTCGTTTTCCTCCTCGAGGTTCGCACGCAGCTCGGACAGCTGCCGCTCATCGAGCCCGCGGAATGCTTCGACGACGGGCGGTACAGCGAATACGAGCAGGTCATCGAGCATCGACATGGCATGGTCGTACCGGCCCGCCAACCAGCTGGCGTCGAACGGCGTGTCGGATGCAGCGGAAAGTTGCTGCAGGTACTCCAGGTACCGTGGCAGCTGGGTCTCGCGATGCCAGGCTACGACGCCGCGCACTCCCTGGCGGAATCGCTCCTCCTGTGCGTCGGTGAGCGTCACGTACGAACCGACATACCAGGCAGCCAGCGAGTCGAGCCGTTGATAGACGAAGCCCGCCGTGCACCCTGTGACGATCAGCACCGCCAGTGCGATGCTCAGTCTGGCCGCCAGCCACCGCGCTGCGCCTGGGCGTTGCACTCCGAAGTCGCTGCGGCGCTTCATTCAGGAACCCACCAGTCAGTCGAAGGGATGGCGAATCAGGACGTTCTGGTTCCGGTCGGGTCCGGTCGAAACCATGTCGACGGGCGTGCCGACGACTTCCTCTATGCGCGCCAGGTAGCCACGGGCGGCTGGCGGCAACGCGCCCCGGTCCGTGATGCCAACGGTGGACGACTGCCACCCGGGCAGTTCCTCGTATACCGGCCGGCAGTCGGCGAAACGATCGACATACATCGGCATGCTGTCTACCTGCTTGCCGTCAAGCTCATAGCCGGTACAGATCTTGAGCGTCGAAAGCCCGTCCAGGACGTCCAGCTTGGTGACGCACAGACCGGTGACACCGTTGTGCAGGACAGCACGCCGCGCAGCAACGGCGTCGAACCAGCCGCAGCGGCGCGGACGGCCGGTCGTGGAGCCGAACTCCGCACCGACCCGCGCCAGATGCTTGCCCATGTCGTCAAACAGCTCCGTTGGAAACGGTCCGGCGCCGACTCTCGTCGTATAGGCCTTGACGATACCCAGCACGTAATCGAAAGCGCCGAGACCAACACCACTGCCAGTCGCCGCAAACGCCGCGGTCGTATTGGAGGAAGTGACGAACGGATAGGTGCCGTGGTCGACATCGAGCAAAGTACCCTGTGCTCCCTCGAACAGCAGGTTCGCGCCGTCGCGACGACGCTGGTCGAGGAAGGCTGCGGCGTCGCTGGCCATCGGCCTGATCCTGTCAGCGAATGCCATCCAGTCGGCGAGAGTCTGCTCGTAACTTACCGCAGGCCGGCCGTGATAGCGCTCCAGCACGAAGTTGTGAAGATCCATCGCGGCACGCAGGCGCTCGGCGAAACGGCCTGAATTGAAGAGATCGGACACGCGCAAGGATCGGCGGGCTGCCTTGTCCTCGTAAGCGGGACCGATACCGCGTCCGGTCGTGCCGATAGCCTGGCTCGCCGACGCGGACTCCCGCGCCTGGTCGAGCGCGATGTGTGTCGGCAATATCAGCGGACAGGCCGTGCTGATGCGCAGGCGCTCGCTGACCCGCACACCGCGCGCCTCGAGTCGCTCGATTTCCTGGAACAAGGAAGGCAGGTGCAGGACCACGCCATTGCCGATGACACAGTCGACACCGTCACGGAGAATTCCGGACGGAATCAGGTGCAATACCGTCTTCTCACCGTCGATGATCAGCGTGTGCCCGGCATTGTGGCCACCCTGGAAGCGGACGACGGCAGCCACCCGCTCGGTCAGCAGGTCGACGATCTTCCCCTTGCCTTCGTCGCCCCACTGGATTCCGACTACGACTACACTGCGGCCCACAGACACCTCATCTTTCGGCACCCGCCCTGCCGATCGGTCACTGGCCGCCCGAAGCGCGCACGGCCACGAGCAGCGCGAGTCCTGCCACGATGACACCAAGGCCGATAGCGCGAATCCGGCCGTCCGGCAGATCAGCGATCGACTGCAGGCTTTTCCGCCACAGGTCCGGACTCACGAATGGCAGCAAGCCCTCGATCACGAGATACAGGGCGAGCGCCGCCAGCAGATCGCCCCAGGCCATGATGGAAACGTGCGCTCCCGGGCTGACGATCAGCGGCCGCCATCGGCCTCTTTGAGGTACCGGAAGAACTCGCTCTTCGAGTCAAGGACGACGAGATCGTTGTTCTGGCCCATCGAACGCCGATAGGCCGACAGACTCCGGTAGAAAGCAAAAAACTCCGGATTCCTCTTGTATGCACTGGAGTAGGTCTCCGCCGCTACGGCGTCGCCCTGGCCCTTCAGTATCTCCGCATCCCGGTAAGCCGTGGCAACGATCACGGTGCGCTCGCGATCGGCGTTCGCGCGGATCTGCTCGGCGGACTCCGCGCCCTGTGCGCGCAGCTCGGCAGCGGTGCGCTCACGCTCCTTGCGCATGCGGTTGAACACGGAACCGAGCACCTCATCGGAAAACTCGATGCGCTTGACCCGCACATCGACGATCTGGATCCCGAGCGTCTCTGCTTCCTTTCGCGCGCTAGCGAGCATTGCATCGAGCAACTCGCGGCGTTCCGCCGCCACCACCTGCGGAACCGTCCTCTTGGCGAATTCGGCGCGTATGCCATCCTTGAGAATGCCGATCAGGCGCTGGCCTGCTGCGAGCTCGTTGCCGCCGCTGTTCGCCCGGTAGTACTCCCCGACATCGGCGATCCGCCAATTGACGAAGAAA
>Ga0194132_10000877_pt1 | contig 61659 bp, 56 predicted proteins | sample TA2KigOf80mmetaG_FD_148612 | JGI IMG/M metagenome (GOLD analysis project Ga0194132, IMG submission 148612) | Freshwater microbial communities from Lake Tanganyika, Tanzania - TA2015054 Kigoma Offshore 80m | ecosystem: Environmental > Aquatic > Freshwater > Lake | place: Tanzania: Lake... | reverse complement strand
CAATCTCAAGGATCACATCAAGCCGCTGGAGATCACCACGGATCATCAGCGCATCACGCTATATCGCCGCCAGCAAATGCTGGCGAAGTCTGCGCATTTCCGAGCGATTGAAGCGGTGGTCATTTATAACGCGCCATTCAGGGGCCAGTTGCTCGCCCATGCACAAGCCCTGCAGGGCTTGGCGAGGACACTGGATACACTGTTCATTCCCGGCACGGAAACAGAGATCGGCCAGCATGGCGCGAAGCCGGAAATCTGGCAGCACCCGGAAAGATTCGGCCGGCATGTTGCTGGTTTTCGGAAGGCCGCAGATGACTTGGCTGCTGCCGTAAAGGCGGATGGCGATTTGAATGCAGCTTATACCGACGTGCGACACCAGTGTCTCGCCTGTCACCAGTCCTACCGCATTTTCAAGCCGCAGCCCAAGCCCAGACCCTTGTAGCAGGCGCAGTTACGCGGATTTTTGCCGCATCATGCAACATACTTGCAAATTCCCGCCCGGCACCTCGCGAGATTTCGGAAAGAGGAGCGAAGCATGACGGATTATTTCAAGGTAAGCCCCGATGGCAAGGGCTATGTCGCGCAACGGTATGCCCAGGAGTTGCCGTTTCCGACACGCCGTGACCTGCAGAGCATCGAGGAAGGTGCTCTCATGATGCCGTGCTTTGGCGACGGCGGCCTTGTTCCCTGCATCACCCAGGACGCCGTTTCCGGCGAGGTGCTGATGCTGGGCTACATGAATCGTCAAGCGCTCTCGCTCACCATCACCAGTGGCTATGCGCACTACTGGTCGCGCAGTCGTCGCCAATTATGGGCTAAAGGCGAGCGTTCGGGGCAAGCGCAACAAGTCGAGCAAATTCTCATCGACGACGATCAGGACTGCGTATTGCTGAAAGTAAGGCTGACGGGTGGGGCGTCCTGCCATGTGGGATACCGATCCTGCTTTTTTCGCCAGTTGGTGGTGTCGAGCGGCAGTACGAGTTTCCGCTTGCGCTTTCTTGAGGATGAAAAAGTCTATGACCCGGCGCAAGCCTATGGCACAGGGATGTCCGAATGAGTTCGGCCACGCTAGTCCCGGTCACCCTTCTGACCGGTTTTCTGGGCAGCGGAAAAACGACCTTGCTGCGACAGTTGCTTACCCATGAGGAATTTTCGCAAAGCGCCGTACTGATCAACGAGATCGGCGAGGTGGGCCTTGATCATCACCTGGTACGGGAGGTGCATGACACTGTAACGGTGTTATCCAATGGCTGTTTGTGTTGCACGGTGCAGAGCGACCTTGTGAACGCGCTGCGGGAATTGTTGTTTGGCCGCGGAAGCAATGGCATCGCGCGTTTTACCAGTGTATTTGTCGAAACCACGGGGCTCGCAGACCCGGCGCCGGTGGCGCGGGCGCTGATGAGCGATCCGCACGTGATGCAGCACTACCGCCTCGATGCCATCGTCACTGCGGTAGACGCGGTGTTTGGCATGCAGCAGCTTGACGCGCATCGTGAATCGGTCAAACAGGTGGCGGTGGCAGACCGCATTGTCTTGACCAAATGCGACCTTGCCGAACCGGCGCAACAAAACGCACTAACAGCGCGCTTACGAGTTCTTAACCCCGCAGCGCCCATCGTGCCGGCCGTACTGGGCGCAATCGAGCCTGCGTTGTTACTCGACACCAGCGTTGTCGCCGCATCGCGCGAGCCAACGCACGTGACGCGTTGGCTCGCAGCGCACCTTTATCAGCCGAGAACCGGCGTTAAAACCGTCTTAAAGCACAAAGCGGAAGCCACGCACGATGAACTCGTGCGTTCGTTTGTACTGCGCTTTTCGCAGCCGCTGGCATCGGAACGCGTGCTGGCGGCGATCAAGCTGTTATGTTCGCTTGCGGGAGAACGCATCTTGCGCGTCAAAGGGTTGCTCAATGTCGTGGGCGAAACGCTGCCGATGGTGTTGCACGGGGTGCAGCATGTCACTTATCCATTGGTAAGGCTCAGCGCCTGGCCCGACCAAGATCGGCGCTCGGTGCTGGTGTTCGTTGTGCGTGATCTCGATCCCGATTTCGTTTACAAGACGATGGCTGGTGTATTGGGCCACGAAGTAATATTGGTGCCAAGGGTACCAATAGCGGTGTAGTATTTTTTTAGGCGTACACTGCACGTAGCTATCCCGTGAGCGGCCTATCCCATTTGTAAATGTTCACCATCGCCAGCATCGCAAACGCGCGATTGGCGTTCTTCTTTAACTCGCGATAGCGCGCCTTGGCAAATCCCTACAGTGTCTTCAGTGGCCGGAACACGTGCTCGACCTTGGCCTGCACAGAGGAATTGCGCCGGTTGGCGAGCTTGTCCGCTTCGGTGAGCGGGCGGTTACGGTAGGCGCGCTGGTTGGTGAAGTCCTTCGCCTTGGGCGCAATCCGATTGAGCACGGGTTTCTGGTTGCGATGTCGTAAAGAGCGTCCTCACACGCCTGGTCAGCGAGGTTGAACCCGTTGGCCGGCAGATGCATGCTGCGCCTTGGTTGCTTTGATTGCCTTGGTTACCTTGGCCGCCATGTCCAGCGCCACCCAGGTGCCGGGCCCGACGATGCCGTCGATATCCAGCCGTTGTGCACGCTGAAACCACGCCACCGCCACTTCGGTGCCGGGACCGAAGTCGCCGTCGATCGAGAGCATGAAGCCGAGCTTGCGCAGCGCAAGCTGCAACTGAATGACGGCTTCGCCCTTGGAGCCGCGGCGCAACACCGGCCGCGCGTTGCGTGGCGTGGTGCCTTCGAGCATCAGGCCTTCGATGCGGGTGATCGCGGCCTTGGCGCGCGTGGTGCGCTCGCGCCGGTCGTCCAACCCGTTAAGCCCGCCGTTGATCAAGCGCGTAACGGTGATAAGGTCGTCGTTATCGGCAGCGGCATTGATGCGTCGGCTTTTCCAGTACTCGCAAGCGATGCTGAGCGAGAGCGCGGGCTGCGCGGCGCGCTCGGGGAAGTTTTCCAGATCAATGTTCAGCGCCTTGCCGGTGTCGCGGTAGTTGGCGCGGCCGGTGAGTTGAATCAGGCCGCGGCCCTTGTAGCGGCGGCCGTCGCCCGGTTTGGTGTTGCCCAGATCGCGCCGGCCCTCGTAGGCGTCGCCGCTGGCGAATTCCTCGGTGGTGCGAAAGCCCGCGGCTTCGTGGCAGGTCTGGCCCAGAAAATGCGCGATGCGTAGCCGCGTGGTGATGGCGTAGGCGGCAAGCGTGGGCGCGAGCACTTCGCCAACCGCTGCGGTGATGCGCGTTTGCCGTTCGGCCCACTCGCCGCTAAAACGCGGCGCGATTTCACGCATGGTTTGAGCATCTACGGGAATCATCGCGCGGTCTCCTGTGTTGCCGGGTTGAGGTGCCGGCGGCGCACCGGCATTGTCGCCATTGTGATCGCGGCCGGTGCCGCCGGGCCATCGCAGGGTATGTCATTTGGGGCTGAAGGTATAGTGCCCACTGGCGGGGATGAGCTTGATACGCTCGGCAAACAGGCACTCGTCCATGGCCCGCAAGCGGCGGCTTACCTCGCGGCCCATGTTCATGTAGATCAGGGCAAGCTGCGCCAGGTCGTGTGCATGGACTTCGGCCAGGGTCGCGCTGCCGATCTCGACCGCGCAGCTGTCCTCGAGCGCGAGCAGCGAGGCGCTGCGCGGCTGCAGATCGATCAGGCTCATTTCACCGAAACAGTCGCCGGCGTGCAAATGGTGCAGCAAATATTCATGGCCTTGCCACGCCTTCAGTACCGCCGCTTCGCCTTGCTCCAGCACGAACATGGAGTCGGCGCGCTCGTGCTCGCGGAAAAAGAACCCGCCTTTGGCTACGGCGATTTGCGGCGAAGCATCGAGGATGAATTGCAGGATATCCGCGCGCACACCGCCGAAGATGGCGGTGTTCTGCAGCACGGCAACGCGTGACGGGTTCATCACTGGATTCCTGTGCTGGCGCGATGGGTGCAAGCTTGCCACAAACCTCGATGGCGTTAGAGATGCGCTGACACTGATGGAAGGTATTTTTGTAAGTATTTGATTTAATTGAATATTTTATTTAAGCCAACGGTGGCGAGCTGGCTCGCGCGTAGGCGGCGGCGCAGCCCTCGCATGAAAGCGGGGCTGGCAGGTTGAAGTTTTTCTGGTCCGCACGCAACGGCATGTTCAGCGCGTTGATGGCGCTAAAGCTTGAGCCGTGTGCGATGCGCAACCCGAAGGCTCGGGTGTTACATCGTCGCGGCGTTTGCGTGGTATTAAGGTGGACCCGCCGTATTACGCAAGGCGCGGCGACGCGCTTATACTGAGCTTTTATCCTGACGGGTTCAAATACCCCAACACCATGAAACCACTGACCGAACCCTGGTACCGCCTGGGCTATATCACGCCGCATCCGATAGTCGACAATGTCGCCTATCAGTTTTACCGCTTCGCGCCCGATGGCGTGATGTTGATGCTCGCCAATCTGGAAATCACCGACTATTCAACAGCGGCGGTGGATCATGAGATGCCGCTATTCTGGAAACACGTCGAGGAGCTCGCGCATGCCGGTGCCAATCGCATCGTGCTGACCGGGGTGCCGGTGTCGGCGGCGCTCGGGCGCGAGCGGGTGCTGGCGATGAAAGCCGAAGTCAAAAAACGCACCGGCGTTACCTTCGACACCGACCTCGAAGCCATTGCCGCCGCGGCCAAGCATCTGAACGCCAAAAAAGTGGCGCTCGCCACGCGTTGGCACGAGCCGCTGAATGATGCGGTGGCGGCTTATCTCCAATTAACCGGCATCGAAGTGGTCGGCCGCCAGGCGCGCGGCGCCACCATGGCGGAAAACGCCCAGTTAAAAGCGTCCGATGGCATGCAGCTTGCGATCAACCTGGGCCGTGGCGCACTGCAGGCCGCGCCGCAAGCGCAAGCGCTGGTGTTGCCCGGCGGCCGCTGGCTGAGCACGCATGCGGTGGCGCCGCTGGAGGCGCAATTCAATAAGCCGGTGCTGCTTAATTTGAATTGCAGCCTGTGGGCGGCGTTGCGCGAAGCGGGGCGCGGGGTGCCGGTTCAAGAGCAGGGCTTGCTGTTAGGCTCGAATTAAAACCACGAGCCATCGACCGGCAGACTCATCCGCGCGGTATTCGAGTCCGGCGCCTGCAGGGTAAACAGGGTATGGACGCTGACACCAATGACGGCGCGGATTTGGGTAAGCTCAAGAACTGTTTTCAATCCGCGCGTCACAGCCAACATTGCAGGAGCAGGGTATGGATCAAGCCGCAACGTCATTCGATGCAACCACCACGCTGCTGCTCAACGTCGCCGGGCGAAAAGGCTACGACGTGCTGCCGCCGCAAGTGCTGCACGCGACCAAGCTAAGGTTGCTCGATGCGTTGACCTGCGCGATTGCCGCTTACGATCACCCGACCAGCGTGCTCGCGCGCAAGTCCGCCGAGCGCGCGAGTGCCAGTGCGCCGGCGACGGTGTGGGGCAGCCCCATCAAAACCACGCCCGAAGCGGCGGCGTTCGCCAACGGTGTAATGACGCGCTTGCTCGACATCAGCGACACGTTTTTGGGGAAAAGCCGCGGCCATCCGAGCGACATGATTTCCGGTTTAGTGGCGGTGGCGGAAAGTGCGCGCTGCGATGGGAAAGCGCTGCTTGAAGCGATGGTGCTGGCGTACGACGTGTATTGCAGTTTCGCCGATGCCATCGACATCAACACCAAGGGCTGGGATCAGCCGGTGTATGGCATTTTGGGCTGCGTGATGGGTGTGGGGCGTTTGTTGAAACTCGACCGCGCGCAACTCGGCAATGCCATCGCGCTGGCGCTGGGGCCGAACATGACGCTGGCGCAGGCGCGGCGCGGGCATTTGTCGAATTGGAAAGGCTGCGCGGGGGCCAACGCCTCGCGCAACGCGGTGTTCGCCGCGATGCTGGCGCAAGATGGGTTCACCGGCCCGAGCGCGGTGTTCGAAGGCGAGGGCGGTTTGTGGGAGATTATCGGCCACCACGATTGGCCGATCCCCGAAGGGCGTTATTGGATTTGTGAAACGCATATCAAAGGGTTGCCGGTGTGTTATCACGGCCAGTCGGCGGTTTACGCGGCGCTGGCGCTGCGCGATCGCGTGAAGCTTGACGACATCGAGGAAATTCAAGTCGGCGCCTATGCGGCGGCGGTAAACATGATGGGCAAGGACGCCAACCGCTGGGCGCCGACCACGCACGAAACCGCGGACCACAGCATGCCGTTTTGCGTGGTGAGTGTGCTGCGCGACGGCGAGTTCAATGCGCAAACGTTTTCGCAGGCGCGCTTGCACGACCCGCTGATGTTGAAGCTGATGGCCAAGGTGAAAGTGGCGGAGGATGCGAAGCACAATGCGGTATATCCGCAAGCCGCGCCGGGGCGTGTGCGGGTGCGCTTGACGGGTGGCGCGGTGTTGGATCACGAAGTGATTTATCCCAAGGGGCACGCGAAAAATCCGATGAGTGATAGTGAGGTGGTGGCCAAGTTCAATAACATGACGGCGGCGCGGCTATCTTCGGCGAAAAGAACGCAAGTATTTGATTTAATTGATAATTTTGAAACGGCAAGTGATGTCTCGAAATTGCTTGGATTGCTTGCCGGATAAACGATAAGAATACGAAAACAACTTTCGACTGGTGTCGTTCCCGCGCAGGCGGGAACCCATGGGCTGACTTAAGTGGAAACGGTGTTATGGGTTCCCGCCTGCGCGGGAACGACACAGTGGTGGATCAACGATGGACAAGAACTTGATGTGCGTAGAGGTGAAATGACATGATCGAATTCAAAACCATTTCCTACGAAGTGGTGCAAATCGGCGAAGAATTTCGTTCCGATGATTTCACGGTGAAGCCGGAAGATGTCGATACCTTCGGCTATGCGGTAGACGACCACGATCCGTGGTATTTCGAAGACGATGACAACGAACGCGATTCGCCCTACGACGGCAAGATCACGCACCCGGTGTTGCTCGGCAACCTCGCGCTATTCATGCGCCACAACAAATACATCGTGCCCGCGGGCTTACACGCCAAGATTCACTGCGAGTTCGTGGCGCCGATTCGCGTCGGCATGCATGTGCGCGTATATGGAAAGTTGATCGACAAATACGAGCGGCGCGGGCGCCATTACATCGTCACCCGGTTCGAAACGCGCGAGGAGGACACCGGGCAAGTGCTGGTGCGCGGCAATTTCACGCAAATGATATTTCCGCAATCGGGGGTGCATCAACATGCCAAGCGTTGAGTTGAAAGCGGGCGCGGCGCTGCCGGCGCTCAAAAAGACCATCGTGCAGCGACAGATCGATTGTTATTCCGGCGTGCGGCCGAATTCGATCCACACCGATCTCGAATGGGCGAAGCAAAAAGGTTTTCCGCGCACGCTGGTGCAAGCGCTGATGTCCACCGCCTATGTGTCGCAAATGATGGTGAAGTGGCTGGGCGCGGGCTTTGTGCAAGGTGGCCAGATTTCCGCGAGTTTCATCAACCCGGTGTACGAGGGCGACACCTTGACCGCGCGCGCGGTGGTGAAAAGCGTCGAGGATGTTTCTGGCCGGCCGCATGTCACTGTCGAATGCTGGTGTGAGAATCAGAATGGACTGAAGACGATGGTGGGCAGCGCCAGTGGCTTTACCGATCAGTTACGCAACAAACAGTGAAACGCAATGGCCGCAGCAAATAATGCCAACGATATTACGCCGTTGATGGCGCCACGCTCCGTGGCACTCGTAGGCGCCACCGATCACCTCACCTCCTTCGGCGGACGCGTCTACCAGCAAATGATGGGCTTTGGCTTCAAGGGCAATATCTACCCCATCAACCCGCGGCTCGCCGACATACGCGGCGTAAAGTGCTACCCCAACATCAAGGATTTGCCCGAAGTGCCGGATCACGTCGGCATTGTGGTGTCCGCCGAGCGCGTGTTCGACGTGCTCACCGAGTGCGGCGAAAAAGGCGTGAAGTTCGCCACGGTGTTCAGCGGCGGCTTTAACGAAATCGGCACGCTGGAAGGGCGCGAGCGGCAACAGCGTTTGCTCGAACACGGTAGAAATTACGGCATACGTTTCATGGGGCCCAACTGCAATGGCATCGTGAATTTTGTCGACCGCTTCGCGATGACCTCTACCGCCGCAGTGAAAGGCCAGTACGCCGCGCCGGGCGATATCGGCGTGGTGAGCCACAGCGGCGGTTTGGGTCAAATCACCGTGATGTGGCGCGCGATGGAGCACGGGCTTGGCATCAGCTACGAGGCGAGTTGCGGCAACGAGGCCGATATCGACACGCTCGATTTCGCGCGCTTCATGCTGCGCTCGGAAACCACCAACGTGGTGCTGCTGGCGATCGAGGGCATCAAGAGCGGCGACAAATTCCGTGCGTTGGCGCATGAAGCAGCTGAGCTGGAAAAACCGCTGGTGATTCTGAAACTTGGCGCCACCGAGGTCGGCAGCCGCGCCGCCGCCTCGCACACCGGCGCCATCGCCGCCGACAACGACATCGTCAACGCGGTGTGCAAACAATACGGCTTGATCCGCGTGAATGAGTGCAACGAGTTGTACGAGACCGCGGTGTTCCTGCGCAAGCGGCGCTGGCCCAAGGGGCGCGGGCTGGCCGCGGTGGCGCCCACCGGCGGCAATGTGGTCAATCTGGCGGATGCCGGCGCAATTTTCGATTTGCAATGGAACGCGTTTACCAATGACACGCAAGCCGCGCTGGCGAAACTGATGCCGGGCTATGGCAAAGTCGGCAATCCCACCGATCTCACTTCGGCCGCCACCGGCAATCAAGAGTTTTACCGCACCGCGCTGATGACCATCGCCGCCGACCCCGGTGTGGATGTGATGATCCCGATCGTGCCCTCGCCCAGCCGGGCCAATTTGCTGCAGACGGTGGAGATCATGAATCACTGCGGCAAGGAAACCGCGATGCTGTGGATCGGCGGCTGCACCGATGATAACAATTATCGCGCGCGCGATTTGATCAGGGAAGGTGTAGCGGTGTACCGCGATGCGACACCATGCACGCGCGCGATACGCGCGGCGTACGATTTCGGGCAGTATGTGCAAGCGCGCAAGTCCGGTAAGCTGACACCCGAGCGGCCGGCGGGTATCGATCAAGCCGCGACAGAGCAGTTATTAAAAACCTTCGGCAAAAAAATCACCGAACGCGAAGCTAAGTTGGTGCTGGCGTGTTATGGCTTGCCGGTGACGCAAGAGGTATTGGCGAAGACTGATGATGAAGCCGTGAGCCACGCCGCGAAAATCGGCGGCAAATTGGTGCTCAAAATCGATTCGCCTGATATCGCACACAAAACCGAAGCGGGTGGCGTGAAACTCGGTGTTGAAGGCAAGGTGGCGATTGCCGAAGCGTTCGAAACCATTATCAAATCCGCCAAAACGTATGCGCCCAACGCCCAAATCAACGGCGTGCTGGTGCAGGAAATGGCTAGACCGGGCGTAGAGCTGATGCTCGGCGTGATTCGCGATCCGGTGTTTGGGCCGATCGTCGCCGTCGGGCTTGGCGGGATTTTTGTCGAGGTGTTAAAAGACATTGCCTATCGCGCGGCACCGGTCACGCCGCTGCAAGCGAACGAGATGCTCGACGAGCTACGCGGCAAAAAATTGCTCGAAGGCGTGCGCGGCACGGCAGCGCGCGACCGCGACGCGGTGGTGGATGCCATCGTGCGCTTGTCGTGGTTTGCCGCGGATTTTCGCGATGATGTAGCCGAACTCGATATCAATCCGCTGATGGTTTATCGGGCGGGCGAGGGATTGCGTGTGCTCGATGCGTTGATCGTGCGCGCACAATAGCTCGTCGTTCCAGTGCAAGCCGGGAGCCAGGTCGTAACCGTTCGGCGCGCAGCGCCGCAACCCTGAAACGTCGGCGTGCGTGCAATACAGTAAAATTCAGAAGAAATTTTGTTGCGCTTTACGACCCGACCGGAGCCCACCCATGAACACCGCCTCGACGCTCTCTCAGCGCACCGCCCAATTCGTTGCAGCCTGTGATTGGCAAGCCGTGCTGGCGGGTGTGCGCGAACGCGCCGCGCTGGTGATGCTCGATGCCATCGGCACCGCGTTCGCGGCGTCGCGTTACCCATTCGCGCCGGTGGCGTTGTCGGCGCTGTCGAGTTTGGGCCAAGGCGACAGCGTGGTGATTGGCAGCGATGCCAAACTCGCGCTGCGCGACGCGGTGGTGATGAACGGCATTTTGGTGCACGGTCTCGATTACGACGACACCTATTTGCCCGGTTCGGTGCATTTGTCGGCGAGCAGCGTGCCGACGGTACTGGCGCTGGGCGCGCAGCACAAGGCGAGCGGTAAAGACGCGTTGATGGCGTGCGTGCTGGGTTTGGAAATCGGCGCGCGCATCGCGCAAGCGGCGCAGGGTGGTTTTGTCAACGCAGGCTTTCACGCCACCGGCATTGCCGGCGCGTTCGGCGCCACGGCGGCGGCGGGGCGTTTGATGCAGTTGAACGCCGAGCAACACGCGCTGGCGCAAGGCATTGCGCTGTCGTTCACCGCCAGCACGCTGCAGCCGCTGCAAGAAGGCGCGTGGACCAAGCGTGTGCATCCGGGCTGGGCGGGCTCGTCGGGCATTACCGCGGCAGCGTTTGCCAAAAGCGGTTACGTCGGGCCGCTGCAGGCCTACGACGGACGCTTTGGGTTGTACAGCGCGTTTCTCGGCGAACACGGCAAGAGCGCACGGCCGGAGATGGTAGTGGAGGGCTTGGGTGAAACTTGGGAATTCACGCGCACGTCGATCAAGCTTTATCCGGCCTGCCATCAGTTGCACGCGTTTATGAACGCGGCGATACGTATAGGCAAGAAGGAAGCTTTGAACGCCGATAAGGTTGAGTCGGTGCGCGCGCTGATCGCCGATGCGGCGATACCGTTGGTGTGCGAGCCGCTGGAGGCGAAGTTTAAGCCTAACGGCAGTTATTCGGCGCAATTCAGCCTGCCGTATTCGGTGGCGTGCGCGTTGCAGCGCGGCAAGTTCGGCTTGAATGAAATCGAAGCGCCAGCGTATACCGATGCGTCGTTGCTGGCGCTGGCGCAAAAGGTTCAGTATGAAATCGATCCGCATCCGGGGTTCCCGAAATCGCGTTCGGGGGAACTGATTGTCAAGCTGAAGGATGGGCGCATCTTGCGCGAGCGCGATGAGATTTTGCCGGATGAGCCGGCAGGGGCGGAATCCATCATCGCGAAGTTTGAGCAGAATACGGACGGCGTATTGTCGCGGGGTGATGCGGCACGGGTGCGGGATACGGTGTTGGGGATAGAGCAGGTTGCAGACACCAATGAACTTACGCGGCTGCTGAGTGTTCGTGCTGCCGCATCGATTGAAAAGAAAGTGGTAAACGCGTAATGCACGCGCGAGTGATGCTGTGTTATGGGTTCCCGCCTTCGCGGGAACGACATGTCTGGGAGGGTTAGCATGCCGTTATTGGCGCAGAAAAAGGGGCACATATTGACGTTGACGTTGTCGCGTCCCGGTACTCGCAACGCCTGGGATGATGATTTCAACGTGGCTATCGTTCGCGAGCTGGATAAAGCCATCGACGACGACGATGTGCGCGTGGTGGTGCTGACGGGTGACGAATCGGCAGGCGCGTTTTCGGCGGGCGCGAATCTCAAAAAAGAAAGCACGCACACCACGGGGGGGGCTAAAAATTTCGTCAAAAAAATCCGCCGGCCGCGGCGCTTCACGGCGAATTTTATCGGCGATTTTCCCAAACCGGTGATTGCCTCGGTCAACGGCTATGCGATTGGCGTGGGTGCAATCGTGAGCCTCGCTTGTGATTTGATCGTCGCCAGCGACAAGGCCGAATGGCGGTTGCCGCAGGTGGCATTGGGGATCATTCCCAATTACGGCGGTGGCACGCGGGTGGCGCGTTATGCGGGCAAAGGCATGGGTATGAAACTCGCAATGGGCTTTGCCTTGAAGGCGGAGGAGGCGTACCGCCTGGGCATCGCGCAGTGGCTGGTGCCGCACGCGGAGTTGAAGGCGAAGACGCAGGAAATCGCCGAACATATCGCCGGGTTGCCGCCGCTTGCGGTGAGCTTGATGAAAGAGTCGCTCACACGTGGCATGGATATCCCCAACATCCAGGATTCGTCGTTGACCGATGCCTATCGCTTTTTAGTGTTGGAGTTGTCGAAGGACAAGGATGAGGCGCATCGCGCTTGGCGGGAGAAGCGTAAGCCTAAATTTGTTGGGGAATAATTGACGGAGAAAATCACCATGAAAATAGAATCCACCCTGAAAGTCATCAACGAAAAAGATTACCAAGGCTCGCGCGGCGTCACCGACGGGCAAACCTACACGCGCTTGGTCGGCTGGCCCGAAGTGTTCATGACCGACCGCGTGCGCCTGGGCCGCGCGAGTTACAAGCCCGGCACCTATGAGCAATTACACTGGCATCCGATCGAGGCGTGTTACTACGTGATTTCCGGCCACGCCACGGTGCGCGACGTCAATGGCAAGGAATTCGAAGTCGAAGCCGGTTCGATCATTTACGCACCGCCGGGCATCGCCGGTGCCCACGAATGGCAGGTGAAGGAAGCGCTGGAACTGATCGACATCCGCGCCTGCAATGAAACCAATCGCAAAATCCAATACACGGTGGATAAGGCGACGATGCGCTCGTACATCGATCTTGAAGATCTTAAATATCGCGACGCCATTAGTTTCAAGTCGCACTACTGATCGCGCCTTTTCAGAAACCATCGTTCCCGCTATAGTCACGCCTTCGCCTGTCCCGCGCGAGCGCCACGGCTTATCTAAAAAATAGTTAAAGGAATCAAATACTTATGTACGATCTCACGCTCACCCCGGAGCAACTCGAAATGCGTGACACGCTGCGCGATTTTGCCGAGCGCGAAATGAAAGCTGCGGCGATACATCCGGACCGCTTACAGCCGTTTGAAAAACCGGTGATGGCTGACTTGCTCACCAAAGCCGCGCAACTTGGCATCCGCACACTCGCCTTGTCGGAAGAGGCCGGCGGCGCGGGCGCGGACAATCTCACCACTTGCATCGTGCTGGAAGAGTTGGCTTCGGGCGAGGTCGACATCGCCACCATCCTCGGCACCACCGCCACGCTCGGACGCACGCTGTTCGACAACCTGATGAACGCCGAGCAAAAGGGTAAGTATCTGAAATCGTTTGTCGAGGATGACAACTATCATCTCGCGTTCGCCGGCACTACCGCCGATGCGGGCTTGGGCTGGACGTATCATCGCGATGCGTATTACGACGACGTGGTGGTGCCGGCCGCAGTGAAGCAAGGCAACGACTGGGTGATCAACGGCCGAGTCGAAGCGGTGTCAAACGCACCGCTGGCGAAGTTGTTCGCGGTGCAAGTGCGCACCGGCGCGGGTAGCAAGGGCATGCAGGGCTTGTCGACGCTGTTGATCCCGCGCGATACCGCGGGCTTTAAAGTGCTCGATACCATCAAAGCTTTCGGCGGCGCGGGCAATACACTGACGCGTTGGCACCACGGCACGTCAGCGGCGATTGAGCTGAAGGATTGCAAAGTGCCCGCGGCGAATCTGCTGGGCAAGGGAGGGCAATGTCCGTTGGCCGACGGCAAGCTGTTGGCGCGCAATCAGGTGGCGATGGCCGCGGTGGCGATCGGTGTGGGCCGCGCGAGCTACGACGCGGCGGTGGATTACGCCAAAATGCGCCGCCAGGGAGGGCGCAACATCATGGAGCACCAGGCCATCGGTACCAAAATCGCCGATTGCACCATCAAGCTCGAACTCTCGCGCAACATGTTGTGGAAAGCGGCGTGGGCGCTGGATCATCCCGAAGCCGTTGCCGGGCGCAGTGTGTCGGAACTGCCGCTGCACGTGATTGCGCGCGTCTCCAGCGCCGAAGCGGTGCACGAAGTCACACTGCTCGCCGCCGAGTGTTTCGGCGCAATGGGCGTGATGCGCGATATGCCGCTGCAAAAATACGTGAACGATGGCTTCATCATCGCGCATTCGGAGGATGCCGACGGCGCGGCCAAGCTGGCGATTGCTGAGTCGGTGGCGGGCTACCAGCGTAAGGCTGCATAACCCAACCTCATATCTCATCTCCTCTCCTCTCTCTAACCCTCTCCCCGCAAGCGGGGCGAGGGGGCCAACAAGTAGCAAGGATCAAACATGGATTTTTCACTCAACGAAGAACAACGCCACTGGCAACAAGAGGCGCGTAAATTTGCAACGGACGTGCTGCGCCCGAACTCGCTCGCGCGCGATCAAATCGAAGGCGGCTTCGAGCCGTGGGATTGGAACATCATCGAGGCCGGCTCCAAGCTCGGGTTCCGTACGCTGGCAGTACCCAAGCAATGGGGCGGCCCCGGCGCCGATTTTGTGTCGCAAGCCATCGTGATGGCGGAGCTTGCCAAGGGCGACAGCGCGATGTCGAAAGCGTTCAGCCAAAACTGGAAGTGGAGCCATCTGATTTCGATGTCGTGCACCGACGATCAAAAGGAACGTTTTCTGAAACCGTTCCTCGCCGATCATCGCTACGTGATGGGCCGCGGCATCACCGAGCCCAACGCCGGCTCGGATAACCGTATGCCGCCGGAAGACGACCCGAAAGCCGGCTACCGCGTGCGCGCGACACAAGAGGGTAGGGATTGGGTGTTGAACGGCGAAAAATGTTTTATTGCCAACGGCAGCGTGGGTTCATTGTTTTTCGTCGATGCGCGCAGTAATCCCGATGTGAACATCAAGCTTGGCGGCACGCTGTTCATGGTGCCCAAGGGGACGCCGGGTTTTCGCATCGGCAAGGTGTTCAACAAGCGTGGCTGGCGTTTTTATCAAAACGCGGAATTGATTTTTGAAAATTGCAAGCTGCCGCCGGAGAACATCGTCGGCTCGGTCGGCACCGGCTCGGTAAAAGCGGGGCGCGGCGACACCACCGGCGGAGATATTTTCGGCGATCTCGAACTCGCGGCCAATGCGCTCGGCGTGTGCGACGACGCCGTGGAAATGGCGATGGGCTACGCCAAAACCGCCAAGCGCGCAGGCAAATATTTGATGGAACATCAATTGGTGCAACTCAAAATTCACGAGATGCACATGCTGACCGAAGCGCTGCGTTCGTATGTGATGCGCACCGCGTGGCAGCACGATGCGGGCGAACATTCAGCCAACGCCGGGTTGGTGATGAACTATTCGACCGACATCATTCAGCGCGTCACGCGACTGAATCTGGATATTCATGGCGTCGAAGGCCGCATGACCAACGCGCGCGCCGACAAGCTGGTGCGCGATGCGATGGTGTGGACGCATCTCGCCGGTGATACCGTGCAGCGCATCAAGATCCTTAAGCGCTTAAAATAAAAAATACAATAAATTCAAATACTTACGATATTTCGGCTGTAGGGGTGCTGGAACATGAGTAAGCAGCCGGAAGTTCTGATTTTGCATCGCACCTACGCGCCCACCATTGCGGAGTTGGAGCGGCGCTACATCGTGCACAAGCTGTGGCTCGCGAGCGATAGATCGGCGATGCTGCGCGAGATCGGCCCGCGCGTGCGCGGCGCCGTAACCACGGGCTTACTCGGCTGCGACGCGGCAACCATGGACGCGCTGCCCAAGCTCGAAATCATCGCAAGCTTCGGTGCGCCGCGCGCGAGTCTCGATTTCGATGCGGCTAAGGCGCGCGGCATTATTTGCGCCAACACGCCGGACGACATCACCGAGGTCGTGGCCGATGTCGCGCTGGGATTGATGATCGACTTGATGCGCGGCATCACGCGCGGCGACCGTTACATCCGCGCCGGCGGTTGGGAAAAAGAGCTCGCCGCGCCCGGCCGCGACTTGCGTAAAAAACACTGCGGCATCGTCGGGCTTGGGCGCATCGGCCAATTCGTGGCGGCGCGCATCGAAGCCTTCGGCATGCCGGTGAGTTACTTCGGACCGCGCAAGAAAAATGTCGGCTACCCGTACTTCGATAACCTGGAGGCACTGGCGCGCGCGGCCGATGTGCTGCTGGTGTGCTGCCCGCTGTCGCCCGAGACCCGCGGGCTGATCACGGCGCCGGTGCTGCAGGCGCTCGGCCCCAATGGGTTTCTGATCAACGTGGCACGCGGCGCGATCGTGGAGGAAGCGGCTTTGATCGACGCCTTGCGCGAGAAACGCATCGCGGGCGCGGGGCTTGATGTGTTCTGGGACGAGCCGCGCGTGCCGCAGGTGTTTCGTGAGTTCGATCATGTGGTGATGTCGCCGCATATTGGTTCGCACACGCTGGAGGTGCGCGAGGAGCGCGGGCGCAAGGTGCTGGCGAATTTGGAGGCGCATTTTGCGGGGAAGCCGGTGCCGTATATTCTCGATAAGTTGAGTCGTGGAGATTAAGTTGGTTTCACGCCATCATCCCGGCGAAAGCCAGGATCCAGGTGGTAAACTTGCCCCGCGGGGCCTGAAATTTGATGCTGCGCATCGGCGTACAACCTGGATTCTGGCCTGCGCCAGAATGACGATGGCGGTATGCGTGGTTTGGTTGCCAGCGGTTGCCGCTTTGGCGCAAACATTCCCCTCCCGCCCCTTGCGCATGATTGTCCCCGTCCCGCCCGGCGGCGGCGCCGATTTCGTCGCCCGCGCCTACGCGCAACGCTTGGGTGACGCGCTTGGCCAGCAAGTCGTGGTCGACAACCGCGGCGGCGCTGCCGGCATCATCGCGATGGAAGCCGCCGCCAAGGCGCCGCCCGACGGTTACACGTTTATCCAAACCAACGTGTCCACCATCAGCATCAATCCCTACGTGTACGCCAAGCTGCCGTACAACGCGGAAAAAGGTTTTGCGCCGATTTCGATTTGCACCTTGAACCCGCTGGTGCTTGTAGTGCATCCGTCAGTCGCGGCGCGCAGCGTGCCTGAGTTGATTAACGTCGCCAAAGCCAAACCCGGCACGGTGACCTATGCATCGCTCGGCAGCGGCAGCATTCAGCACCTCGCCGGTTTCATGTTTGGCAGAAACGCCGGCGTAAATTTGATCCATGTGCCGTATAAAGGCGCTGCGCCGGCGACGGTGGACTTGCTGGCGGGGCAAGTCAATATCGCGTTTAGCGGCATCGGTACGGTAGTGGCGCACGTGCGCGCGGGGCGCCTGCGCGGGTTGGCGACGACGGGGGCCAAACGTGTTGAAGCCTACGCCGATTTACCCACCATGGCCGAATCCGGCGGCCCCGCGATGCAAGTGGAATTGTGGAACGGTTTTCTCGCACCCGCGGGCACGCCGGCGCCGATCGTCAAACGGCTCTCGGACGAGATCAACAAGATCGCCAAGACCAGCGATTTACCTCAGGTGCTGGCGACGCAAGGCACCTCGCCAACGACCAACACGCCGGAAGAGTTCGCGCGCTTTATCAAAGCCGAGCAGGCGAAGTTTGCGAAGCTGGTGCGCGAAACGGGGATTAAGCTCGATTAGTTGTAGGGCGAACGGTGGTTTCAGAGGGCAATCACTTCGGCATATCTGCTGTCGTTCTACCCTTCACCCTTCACCCTTCACCCTTCACCCTTCACCCTTCACCCTTCACCCTTCACCCTTCACCCTTCACCCTTCACCCTTCACCCTTCACCCTTCACAGCGAAGTTTTAATGCCCAACAACCGCGCCGGGTTATCACACAAAATCATCTCGCGCTCCTGATGCGTGAGGCCCGGTATCGATTCCACAAAATCCACTGGCTGCTTGACCGACATGCCTTGCGGGAAGTCGGTGCCGGCGACGATGCGATCCACGCCGACGAGGTCGATCAGGTTGCGCATGATTTTCGCGTCGTGGGTGATCAAGTCGTAGTGAAAGCGCCGCAGATAGTCGTAGCCGGATTTTTTCATGTGCGAGAGCTCTTTGCTCACATGCCGCGCGAGATCGAGCCGGCCCACCAGCCACGGCCAGGTGCCGCCGGCGTGCGGCAAAAACACTTCCAGCTTGGGGAAAGCATCCATCACCCCGCCGCAGATCAAACTCATCGCGGCGTAGCCGGCTTCTTGCGGATTACCCAGCGTGTTGATCATGAAGTAATCCTTCATGCGCTCGGGGCCGGTGGGGTAGAGGTTGGTGAGTTCGATCGCCAGGCCCAGCCCTTCGGCGCGCTCGTATATGGGCCAGAATTCTTTTTCGTGCAGGTTTTTGCCGAGGATGTGTTCGGCGATGAACACCGCACGCATGCACGGGAACTTTGCCATGCGCTCGAGTTCTTGCGCGGCGAGTTTGACGTCTTGCATCGGCAGTATGATGCAGCCGTAAAACTTGTCCGGATGTTTGTTATGCGCGGCGACGCAGGCATCGTTGTGCGCGGCGCACAGTTCCAGGCCGAAGCCCGCGGGCGCCCAATACACCAACGGGTTGGTCATCGATAGCGCGTAGGTGTCGCACTTGCGTTTTTGCATGTCCTTAATGATGTCATCAAGGTTGGTCATGGTTTTGCGCATCACCGAGGTTTGCGTGCAGTCGGGCACCGACAGCACCACCGGGTTGCCGTTTTTATCCTCGCCCATCTGGGCGCCGTGGGCCGGGCCTTTTTTGATCATCAGGTTGACGAATTCTTGCGGGTACCAATGCATGTGCGCGTCGATCACGCGGCGATAGCGGCGCGCGCCGCTGGCGGCTTGATCGCCGAGTGTGGCGTGGGTGATGGGGTCGTTGTACAAGGCAAACTCCTCGGGGTTTGGGACGTAACCCCGATTTTGCGTGATCCCGGTGGTCGTTGTCGACCGCACGTTCACATCGCAATGCGTTGCGCCCTGGCCTGCCTGTGGGAAGGGGAAAGGCGCAGCGCTACGCCGCGTCGCTGTCCTGATCGCCGCGGGTGAGTTGTTCGAGGCGATAGCCTTTGTGAAACACCACCGACAGGCTGAAGCCGTTTTCCGGGGTGAGGCCGAGTTTGGAGCGCAGGCGGTTGATTTGGGTGTCGATAGTACGTTTGTCCAGATCGGAACGGCGTTGCCACACTTGCTCTTGCAGTTGCTGATGCGACACTACGCGGCCGTGATTTTGCAGCAGGTGTACCGCGAGCTTGGTTTCGCGTTCGCTTAAGTCAATGACGATGCCATTGATGATGGCGCATTGTTTATGCGGGTCAACTTGCAGCCGCCCCAGCCCGACGGTGGCGGCGGGTTTGGAGCCGCCGCGGCGCAACAGGGCTTGCACGCGCGCGAGCATTTCACCTTTGCGCAGCGGCTTGACCAGGTAGTCGTCCGCGCCGCGCTGCAGCGCCAGTACCAGCGAAGCTTCCTCGGCGCGGCTGGTAACGAACATGATGAGGTGTTTGCTGTGCTGCTCGGCGCGCAGCCATTCCAGGATCGCCAAGCCGTCGTCATCCGGCAGCGTCCAGTCGATCAGAATGAGGTCGAAATGCTGGCTGAGAATGGCCGCGCGAAATGCGGCGCCGGTGGCGTAATGCGTGCACCGCATGCCCGCTTCGGCAAGCCAATGCAAAATCAAGTCGGCTTGCGACGGGTCATCTTCCAGGAGCGCGATATTCATGAGGGATGTGGCGTACGTTCAAGGGCAGTATCCCACGAAGTACACGATGTGGGTGGTGCAATAATGCACAAAAATTTTTCAATTCAAGGTCTTGCCAATGTATTACCGGTTTTCAGGTAATGCGCGATCGGCGCTTTTTCCAAAGCGCGGCTTGGACGCTGTCAGATTGCGTGCCCTGCAGCATGCCCCTCGCGAGTTGCCGCCATTACGGCGCGCGGCGCCGCACAATCGCCGATCAACTGTACGGAAATTCCAGCATCACGCAGCGGCGCCAGCAGCTCGATGTTAGGGGCGCGCGGCGTGGCGTAGGCGAGTAGCGCAAGGTTAGCCACCCGCAGCATCGCGCCGCTGTAAACATGGACCAGCTCGAGCACGCCGCTGGCCATCGACTCGCTCCAGCGAATCTCATGTAAATATTTGATTTTTATAACCTTTTTACTTAGCCGCCGATTGATGCCCTGATGCGTGACCATGGCGGTTTCTTCGGCGATGACATCGCGCGGGGTGACGATCAGCACGCGCTCGAACAATTGGTGCAAGCGCTCGGCGGCGGCGTACGTACCTTCGGATTGATCCATGTCGTAGATCATCGCGGTGCCGCGTTGCCGCGTTTTGATGCGCGCGAGCTCGCGCATCGCCGTGCGCAAATCGGGCACCAGTTCGCGCGCATCACGCGGCAGCCAGCGCGGCGCCACCATGCTCGCCCCGGTGGCGAGTATCACCGCGTCGGGTTTGAGCTTGATGATATCGGCGGGCGTCGCCTCGATGCCCAATTCGAACCGTGCACCGGCGCGCAGTGCGGCGGCGTGCTGATAATCGTAAACGCTGCTCAATGCCTCGCCGCCGGGAAGCTGCGCGCGCAGCCGCGCCTTGCCGCCGATTTCAGCGCTGCGGCCAAACACGGTCACCGCGTGCCCACGCGCGGCAGCGGTCCACGCCGCTTCCATGCCGGCGACACCGGCGCCGACGATCAGCACGCGTTTTTTGACTAACGCGCGTGCGGGCCGGTAATCGACTTCGTCGGCGTGCGCCACGCGCGGGTTGTTGTCGCAACACAGCGATTGATGAAACGCCGCGCCCAGGTACCAGCAGTTGTTGCAGGAGACGCAATAACGAATGTCGTGCGCGCGCCCCTGCGCGGCTTTTAACGGCCACGCCGGGTCGGCCACCAGCGCGCGGCCGAGCGCCACCAGTTCGGCGTCGCCGCGCGCAATCACCGCATCGGCCTCGGCGGGGTCGGTGATGCGGCCCAGCGCGATCAACGGCAGCCCGTTCACCGCCGGGCGCAGTTGGCGAAACAGCGGCAGATAAACACCGCGCGGCCCGTGATCGTCCGGCACGTGCATTTCCAGCGAGCGCGCGTGGCTGCCTTGCGCAAAGGTGACGTAATCGAGTTGCCTGTTCGCAGTGAGATGCTCGGCGATGCGCGCGGCCTCTTCGGGCCCGATGCCGCCCGGCACGCCGTCATCCCCCGGCAGCTTGATGCCGAGGATAAAATCGCGGCCGCAAGCGCTGCGCAACGCGGCGATCATTTCGCTCAACAAGCGCGTGCGTCCACCGATATCGCCGCCATATTCATCTTCGCGCGTGTTCGACCACGGCGACAAAAACTGGTGAAACAAATGGCCGTGGCCGGAGGAAATTTCGACGCCGCTAAAGCCGCAGCGTTTGAGCCGTGCCGCCGATTGCGCGAACTCATCGTTCATGCGGCGGATTTCAGCAACGGTGAGCGGTCGCGGCACGGTGCCGCTTAAATCATCGGGTAGCGCCGAAGCCCCGACCGCTTCCGGATTGCGCCCCGCTTCGTGGCGCCCGCGGCCGGGGTCTTGAATTTGCCCGAGCAAACGGCAATCATGCGACTCCACCGCATCGGCCCAGCGCTTTAAACCATCGAGTTCGCTATCGTCGTAGACGACGATTTTGTACGGAATGTGCTGATGGCTCGCCATCGACAGCGGCTCTGTGACGATCATCGCGGCACCGCCTTTGGCGCGGTTGGCGTAGTAGTTGATAAGCCGCTCGTTGACACGCCCCTTTTCGCCCATTCGCGTGGTCATCGACGCGTGCACGATGCGGTTTTTGAGGCGCTTGCCGGCCAGCGTGTAGGGGGCGAAGAGGGCGGGGTATGGGGTTTGCATGTTCTAAAACGAAAAATTTTTGACGCAGATTAACGCAGATTGACGCAGATGTTTTCGAGGTTAATCTGCGTAAATCTGCGTCGAAGGTTTGCAAAGGGTTACGGTTTTTCACGCAAACCCGCCGCAGCCACCACCTTTCCCCACTTGGCGTGATCCGCGCGCATGAACGCGGTGAAGTCGGCCATGCTGCTCGCCACCACGTCACCGCCCATCGCCGACAAACGCTCGCGTGCATCGGCGGCGGTAATGCCTTTGATCGTTTCGCTGTTCAAACGCTCGGTGATCGCGCGCGGGGTGTTGGCGGGCGCCACCGTGCCGAACCAGCCGCTGGTGTCGTAGCCAGGCACGCCGGATTCGGCGATGGTGGGTATGTCGGGGGTGAGCGTTGAGCGTTTGATCGAGTCACTGCCAGCGCGCGTACCTTGCCGTTTTTCGCTTGCGGCAAAATGGTGACTAGATCGCCCGACATGATTTGTATGTTGCCGGCGATCACGTCAGTCATCGCCGCGGCCACGCCCTTGTACGGCACGTGCGTCATGCTGATGTTGGCGGCAAGCCCCAGTTGCACGTTGACCAGGTGATTGGTCGAGCCGTGTCCGGCGGAACCGTAGTTCAATTGCCCCGGATTGGCGCGCGCCAGCGCGATCAGTTCCCTGACATTTTTCACCGGCAGCGACGGGTGCACCACCAGCAGGAACGGCATGTTCACGATTTGCGTGATGGCTTCGAAATGCTTGAGCGGGTCGTAGCTGTTTTTCGCCGTCATCGCCGGGATGATGCCGTTGGGCCCCGCGCTGTTGATCAGCAGCGTGTAGCCGTCGGCCGGCTGCCGCGCGACGTGCTCGGTGCCGATGGCGCCGCCGGCGCCCGGACGATTGTCGATGATCACCTGGCGGCCCAGCGGCTCGCTGATTTTTTGCGCCACCAGGCGCGCGATGAAATCGCTGCCGCCGCCGGGCACGAAGCCGACGACGATGCGTATGGGTTTGGTGGGGTAGGGCTACGAGTAGACCGCGCTTGCAGCCAGGCTTGTGAGGGTGATTGCAGCGGCGTGGGATAATATGGATGGCATCAAATTCTCCTGAAGCGAGGATTTTACCCGTAGCCCGTATGCGGGCCGAAGTCCGAAATACGGGGAACGCCCTTCCCGTAATGCGCTTCGCTCCTTACGGGCTACAATCGGCGCATCGCCCAAAAATTTTCAAATTCATGTTCACCGACGACACTATCCAAACCATCGACCGCTTCGTGACGCACGTATCCACCGTGCCAGCCAACCTCGGCCAAACCGTGGGCCTGCATCTGCGCGAAAAAGTCGCCGCGTCGGTCGCCGCCAGTGACAAACCGCATGTCGTGCTGTTCGTCCATGGCGGCTTTTCGCCGTCGAACGTCGCCTACGATCTCGACTACCAAAGCGATTACAGCTTCATGCGCGTGCTGGCGCGCGCGGGCTACGACGTGTTTGCGATGACGCACACCGCGTATGGCTCTTCGCCCAAGCCGATGATGGACGACCCGACCAACGTCGATCCGGCGCATCAACATCATCTGATTCCGCATGTGTTGAAGGCCGTGACACAGCCGCGTTATCCGTTCAAGCTGGTTTCCAGCCGCACCGAGCACGACGAAGTCGAAACCGTCGTTAAATTCATCATGGAGTTGCGCAAGGTCGACAAGATCAGCCTGATCGGCTGGTCTACCGGCACGCCGCGCGCGGGCGGCTTCGCGGCGATGCACCCGGAGAAGGTCGACAAGCTGGTGCTCTACGGCCCGGCGCCGTATTTCCCTAGCGATACGCCGCCCAATCCGTTCCCCGAACCCGGCGCGCCGATGATTCTGCAAAGCTGGGATCGGCTGATCGGCGAGCGCTGGGAAAACGATTGCCGCAGCGAAGGCCAAGTCGAGCATCTCGAAATTCGCGAAATCATGTGGAAAGCGCTGATGCAAGAAGATGGCTTAGGTGCGACGTGGACGGCAGACGGCCGCGGCATCATGCGTGCGCCCAATCGCATGAACTACGGCTGGCGCGCCAACATCGGCAACATCAAGGCGCCGACGCTGTTTTTGCTGGGTGAGTTCGATAACTACGTGAACCGCTTTCCGACTTGGAGTGGGTTGAACATGGACAACCGCGTGTTCATCAAAGTCGGCTGTGCATCGCATTTTATGCAGTATGAGCGCGTGCGTTTTGTGTTGCATAAGGCGGCACTGGAGTGGCTTTCCAACGGGACTGTCGAAGGGCAGCGCGTCGCCGAGTTGCAATCGGATCGGGATGGAAAGCTTGCGTCGTTGATGCGATGAATTTCGCAACAGGTAGGGCGGGAGCAGCGTAGCGTATCCCGCCGTTACGCGGGCGCGCCATCGCAGCACGGCGGGATACACTTCGTTTCTCCCGCCCTACGGATTCAAAACCCGTAAAGCGCGGAATCCCCCAACCCCGCAATCCCTTGCGCCGCGCGCAACAAACAAAGCTGATTGGTTCCATCCGAGTGTAAAAAGCTCGATGCATCGCGCAGGTATTTTTCGACCGGGTGTTCGTACATGATCGACGCGCCGCCCAACACTTCGCCGGCGAGTTTGCAGCATTCAAACGCGGTTTCCGACGCGTTCACCTTGGCGAGCAAACCCAGCGGCCGCGCGTCGGGGTGTTTGCGTTCGGCGAGCGTTGCCGCTTTCCAGATTTGCAATCGCGCCGCGTCCAGCTTCATCGCCATGGTGGCGAGCATCATGGCCACGGCTTGTTGTTCGACGATGCGTTTGCCGCCCTGTTTGCGTTGTTTGGCGTAGTCGAGCGCGTATTCGTAAGCCGCGCGGCCCACGCCCAAGGCGGTGGCGGCCGCTTCGGCCTTGCTGCCCCACATGTATTCGCTGCGCAAGCGGCCCAACAAGCCTTCGCCTTGCAGCATGTTGGCGGCGGGCACGCGACAGTTTTCAAAGTGAAAGGTGCCGTTGGTGGCCAGGCGCTGGCTGCTCTTTTCGTGGAAAAAGCCCACGCGAAAGCCCGGCGTGTCGGAAGGCACGATGAAAATCGAGCCGCCCTCTCGCAGGCTTTGACGGGTGTCGGTGCGCGCCACCACGAAATAAAGTTTCGCCATGCAGCCGTTGGAGACGTAGCGCTTGGTGCCGTTGATGATGTAGTGATCGCCTTCACGCACTGCAGTGGTTTTGAAATCGATGTCGGGTGCGTCGTAATAACCTTGATGGTCGGAGCCCGCGCCCGGTTCGGTGATCGCGATCGCGGTGGTGGCTTCGGGGTCGGCGACAAATTTGGGGATAAAGCGTTCTTGCTGTTCGGCGTTCATGGCTTCGCTGAACAGATGCGCCATTTTCCAGCACTGATCCATGATCACCGCGAAACCCAAGTCGCCCACCGCGAGTTCTTCGCCCACTAGGCACATGGTCAAAATGTCGACACCGCCGCCGCCGAATTTTTTGGGCACGCCCAGGGTGCGCAGACCATGCTTATCGGCTTCGCGTATCCAATCCCAAGGGATGCGCTCGGCGGCGGTGGGCAAACGATCGCGCCGGACTACCTCGGGCTTGATGTGTTTTTCGGTGAAAGCGCGCGCGCTATCGCGCCAGCGTTGTTGTTCGGGACTTAAGTTGAAATCCATGGCGGGCCTTCGGCAAATGTGGGAATAATAACGTAAGTAATTGATTTAATTATATATTTTTCTGGGGCCCTTATGATTATACGCATACCGGGAGTTGAATCGTGAGTGCGCTTCGCGCACACTCTGCGAGCGCTCGTATAAGCAACACTAGCAACATCAGCAACATAAAGTAACCATAGCGGAGGCAGCGAAGATGATGATGGGTAAAGCTCATGGATGGGTGGGTTACGCGGCGGCGCTGTTGTTCGCCGGCAACGCACTCTTGTCGAACGCACAAAGCGGCTGGCGCCCGGACAAACCGGTGGAAATCATCACCCCATCGGCGGCGGGCTCGTCACTGGATTCGACCATGCGCATGCTGCAGCGGGTGTTGATCGAGCAAAAAATCGTCGAGGCGACGGTGATTGCGGTGAACAAGCCCGGTGGCGGCGGCAGTGTGTCGACACATTATTTCGATCAGCACGCGGGTGATGCGCATCGCATATATTTGTCGCCGATGACGCTGCTCAACAATCATATTCTCGGCCGTTCCAAGGCCAACTTCGACAGCTACACGCCGCTCGCCACGTTGTTCGGCGAAGATATGACGATGGTGGTGCAAGCCGACTCGCCGCTAAAAAGCGGGCGTGACCTGATGGCAAGGTTAAAGGCCGATCCGCAATCGTTGTCGATCGCCATTGGCGCCGGCCGCGGCGGCACCGGGCATCTGAACACTGCGCTGCTGGCGAGGGCGATGGGCGCCGATCCCAAATTGTTAAAGACGGTGCAATTTCAAGGCAATTCGCAGGCGCTCGCGGCGTTGCTCGGCGGCCACATCGACGTCTCGTCGATGTCGTTCGCGCAGGCGTGGACCAACCAGCAGGCGGGCAAGCTGCGCATCCTCGGCATCGCAGCCGCCAAGCGCGGTGGAGGCGTGCTGCGCGACATACCCACTTGGAAAGAGCAGGGCCTGGACGTCGAATTTCACAACATCCGCTTTATGCTCGGTACCCGCAGCATCACGCCGGAGCAGGCGGCGTTTTGGGAGGGGGCATTCAAGCGCGTGCTGGAGAGTAAAATCTGGGAAGAATACGCCACTAAAAATCACTACATTCCGTTTTATGCGGGGCGGGCGGATACCCAAAAGCAGCTCGCGGCATTGTATCGGCAGCTTAAAACCGCGTTGACCGATGTGGGCATGGTGCAGTAGCGGCGGTTTTTCTCCTGGGCTGCGTGTGCCTTTTTGGCTTGATCAGCACCCGTAACTGTTATTCTCGGCCACAAGTTGAGTTGACGAGCATTTCCTAAATGCCGTTGGGAGGTTCAATGGCACTTCCCGCTCAAGCGTCCATGCCGTTTAAAGTCGATCCGCTGCGCGATATCCGAGTATCCGCTGACTACGTGATGTCGTGATCCTCGCGTTGCATCTGATCTATTGCCTGGCACTCGCGCCGCGGCACGGCAGCTACTTCGCGATTTTCGCGGGGGGCAAGGTTTTTGTCGTGTCGCCGCCAATCAAACCGGTTGCGGCTACGCCCGCCGCGCCGCAGTTAGCGCCATCCAAGCGTCTGGCGCGCACTGAAAACGATGGCGAGTGGAAGGAATTTTAGTTTGCATTGGATCGCGCCGACTCGACCGGCGCCCGGTGACCGACGCCGTCACGCGCAGGCCTGTTTACCAGACGAAAGCCGGCAAGAGATGGTCCGGTTGTGCGGCGGCGCCGGCCGCGAAACGCCGCCATGCATCGAGCGACGGCGGTTTTCCCCAGGCTTCGCAAAGGTCCGGGCAATGGATGCCGCCGGCAATGAATGCGCTGTCGATGTTGGCGCGTGCCGCGCCGAGGATGTCGTGTTCGATGGAGTCGCCCACCGCCAGCACGCGGCGCGGGTCGTCGATGCCCAGTGTTCCCAGTGTTTTAAGGCAGGAGTGGTAAATCGCCGGGTGCGGTTTGCCGTGATAAAACACCGCGCCGCCCAGTTCCTCGTAGCGGCGCGCCAGCACGCCCGCCGCCTCGATGATGCCTTGCGGCGAAACACGCGAGAGGTCGGGGTTGGCGCAAATCATGGGTAGCTTGCGCGCGATGCCGGCACGCAGCTCGTCTTCGTGCGCGGCGAGGTCGCGCCGTGTCGCGTCCATGCGCAGCACGATTAGAAAATCCGCCGCGCCGATCGAAGACACCATCTCGATGGGCATGCCGTCAAGCACGCCGGTATCGCCGTCCTGGGTGAAGGCGTAACAGCGCCGCCCCAGCCGGCTGTGAAACGGCTCGCTGCGTGCCTGGATGGCGTCGCGCGCGTCCTCGCCGGCGCTGATCAGCCGCTCATACAGGCCGCGCTCGAAACCGATGCGCGCCATCAGTTCGACATTGTCGGATGCGCGCCGCCCGGAGTTGGACAGAATCACCACGCGCTTGCCCAGCTCGCGCAGGCGCTGCAGGCAGGCGCGCGCGCCCGGGTAGGGGCTGGTGCCGTCGTGCAGCACACCCCATTGGTCGATGATGTAGCCATCGTAGCGCGGCGCGAGCTGCGCCAGCCCGCTGTGGATGCCGGTGTGGATATGGGGGGCGCCGCGCGCCGGCTCAGGTGATGCGGGCACGGATATACGCGGAAAGCGCTTCGCTTAACAGCACGATCAGCAGAATCGCCGCCAGCACCACCAGTACTTGTTGCCAGGCGAACTGGTTGATCGACGCGTACAGCTGCAGCCCAATGCCGCCGGCGCCGACGAAGCCGAGTACGCTCGATTCACGCACGTTGATATCCCAACGGTAGACCGTGGTGCCGACCAGCACCGGCATCACTTGCGGCAGGATGCCGAGCAGATACACCTGTCCGGTGCCGGCGCCGGTGGATTCGATGGCCTCGACCGGCCCGCGGTCCGCTTCCTCGATCGATTCGGCCACCAGCTTGGCGAGAAAGCCGACCGAGCGCGCGGCCACCGAGGCAATGCCGGCGACCGGGCCAGGCCCGAAGATCGCCACGAACAACAGCCCCCAGATCACCGTGTTGACCGAGCGCGAGATCACCAGCAGCGAACGGCCGATTGCCCAGGTGAAGCTGTTGAGCGTAGTGTTGCGCGCGGCGAGGAAGGCGAGCGGTACCGAGAACACGTAGGCAATGGCGGTGCCGATGGTGGCGATATGAATGGTCTCGATCAGCGGCCCGATAATCACCGGCAGATACGACCAGCGCGGCGGCCACATGCGCTCGGCCAGATCGATCGCCTGCAGGTGCGCGTCGCTGAAAAACGCCCACTCGATATCGAGCATGGTGATCGACCACACCGCGGCGGCGGCGAGCGCGGCGGTCCACAACCAGGCGCTGATGGTCTCGCGCAGCGAGCGCCGCTGCCAGATCTCGGGATAACGCCGGGCGGCGGTATTCATCGGAGTTTTCTCCGTACCCAGTCGCTGAACCATTCGCCCAGCGCCACCAGCGCGGCGATGCAAAGCAGTATGGCCGCGGCAAAATCGTAGTCATAGCGCGAAAACGAGGCCGACAGCGTCTGGCCGATGCCGCCGGCGCCGACAATGCCGATGACCGTGGAATGGCGCACGTTGGCGTCAAGCCGGTAAATGAGCACGCCGACGGTGCGCGAGAGCACTTGCGGTACCACCGAGAACACCACGGTTTGCGCGAAACCGGCGCCGGTCGCGCGCACCGCCTCGATCTGGCCCATGCGCACGTTTTCGATGTCCTCGGCGAGCATTTTGCCGCAGAAGGTCCACGAAGACAGCGCCAGCGTCAGCAGGCCGGCCACCGCGCCGAAACCGAACAACTTGACGAAAAAAATCGCAATGATGATTTCGTGAAAAGTGCGGTTAAGCACGATAAAGCCGCGCGCGGCGAGGTAGACCGGGCGCGGCGCTATGTTGCGCGCCGCGGCGATGCCCAGCGGCACCGCGAGTATGGCGCCGATCAGTGTCGCGGCAAATGCCATTTGCAGGCTTTCGAGCATGCCCTTTAACAGCAGTTGGCCCTTGGAAAAATCGGGCGGCACCATGCGCGCGAAAATGTCCAGCGCGCGCGGCAAGCCGGCCAGCATGCGTTCAACGTCGATGTTAAGCGTCGACAGCGACCACGCGAAATACAGGATTACGCCACCGATAAACAGCCAGTAGCGCCGGCGCGTGCCGAAAAAAGCGGGCGGCCTTCGCCAGTGGGTGGGGTAGCTCGCCGCGGCGCTCATGGGCTGCTCATGCCTTGCTCATTCGTCATCTTCGTCGCTGACGCGGCGTATGGTCTGGCTCCAATCTTCGGCGCCGTAGATTTCGGTCAATGCCTCGGCGTTGAGCGCCGCGGGCGGGCCGTCAAAAACCACGCCACCCGCTTTAAGGCCGATCACGCGGCTGGCGAAGGACTGCGCCAGCGCCACGTCGTGTATGTTGACCAGCGCCGGCGTGTTGTGCTCTTGCGCCAGCGCGCAGATAAGCCGCATGATCTGGCGCGCGGTCTTGGGGTCGAGGCTGGCGGTGGGCTCATCGACCAGCAAGAGGTCGGGCCGTTGCATCAGCGCGCGCGCGATGCCCACGCGCTGGCGCTGCCCGCCGGAGAGCGCGTCGGCGCGGGTGTCGTGATAACCGTCCAGCCCCACGCGGTCGAGCAGGGCGAATGCCCCCGAGACATCTTGCGGCGGAAAGCGGCGCATCAGCGAGGCCATGAATCCCACCGAGCCGAGCCGGCCCGATAGCACGTTTTCCATCACGGTGAGCCGTTCAACCAGGTTGAACTCCTGGAAAATCATGCCGATGCGGCGGCGCACGCGGCGCAGTTCGCGCCACGGCAGGCCGGCGATTTCGGTTTCTTTCAGCCACACGCGGCCCGCGCTCGGCTCGACCAGGCGGTTGATGCAGCGAATCAGCGTACTTTTGCCGGCGCCGGATGAACCGATAACGGCGATGACTTCAGGCCGCTCGACGCTGAAAGAGACGCCATCGAGTGCGCGCTTGCCGCCCGGATAAACCTTGACCAGGTCTTGCACGCGCAGCAGGGCGCTGGCGGGGGCGCCCACAGGCGCCGCGCCCGCCGCTGTCGCGGTGTTCACGATGTTATTCTTTGATGCCGACTTTGGACAGAGCTTCTTGCGTGTAGCGCACGCCGGTTTCGCGCTGGATGGTGCGCACGTCGCGCCAGTGTTCCAAATAATTGATCGGGGCGAATCGTTCGGTATCCTTGAATTCCTTGGACAGCGCCGAGGCCTTGAAATCAAAGGTAAGGAAAGCCTGGCGGATCTTCTCCTGCAGCGCGGGCGCGAGGTTGTGCGCGACACCGTAGGCGGTGCGCGGGAACGGCGCGGATTCCCATACCACGCGCACGGCGTCAGCCTTGAACATGCCACGCGCGATCATGCGATCGATCACCGACGAGGCAATCGGCGCCGCGTCGTAATCGCGGTTGACCACGCCCATGATCGAATTATCGTGTTTCCCGGAATACACCACTTCGTAGTCCTTGCCCGGCACCACGCCCAGCGCCTTGAATAAGGCGCGCGGCGCGATGTCACCGGAGTTGGACGAGGGCGACACATGAGCAACACGCTTGCCCTTCAGATCGGCCACGCTCTTGATGGGGCTGTCGCGCTGGGTGATCAGGCGCAGCGTGTAGCCGATGCTGCGGTCGCCGCGCCGCTCCATGCCGACCAGCGGCACGAATCCCGCCAGGTTGACGGCAAAGGGCGTCGGCCCGGTCGCAACGCCGGCGATGTGCAGACGGCCCGAGCGCATGGCTTCTACTTGCGCTGCGTAGGATTCGGCGGGGAACCAGCGGATGCGCTTGCCGGTCACCTTGGAAAGGTGGGCGAGAAAGTCGGCGAATACGTTTTCGTAAACCGCGGGGTCTTCCACCGGCGTATACGAAAACACCAGCGTAGACGGATCCTGCCAGGCTTTGGGATCCTTGGGCGTATCGGCGACCAGATCCTTGTTTTCGTCGCAATAGCGCTGATCCAGCTCGCCGCGGTGGCTGCACGCGGTTTGCGCCTGGGCAGTGGCGCAAATCAGCAACCCCATGGTCAAAATCAGCTTGTACACGCCCCCTTTTGCTGCGTCGATAAATCGCACGGTGCCTCCTCTTGCAATAGTGCATGTGGGTGTGGAGCCGAAAAATGTCGCAGGCTTGATGGCGTGATGGTGCTTTTTTCGCTGCGTTTTCGCGCTTTAGCTTTAGTGTACCACTTCCGTTACCCCTTTACCGGCTAACATCAGGCGCACACGGTTCATCGCGCGCAGGGCGCTCACCGGTGTGAAGGCAAAGTGAACTACAGGTTAAAGCTTGGTGTGATCGGTTCGAGCTCGCGGATGCGCCCGACCATGCTTTTCGTCTCGATTATGTGTTGTTATTTATGTATTTGATTTAATTGATATTTTTGTTTTTGGTCAGGTGCGTGCCCGTGAGGCATAATACGCGGCGTTTTGCCGCGCGTGGGCGCATCAGTCAAGGGCTGAGCGCACGCACGCTTGCCACCGTCACGCGGGGCGCGGCAGGGCGTTAGCAAACTCACAACAGCAACACTGGAGGAGATCCCCATGCTGAAACTTAAGCCCGCGGCGCTGGCCGCGACCCTGTTTGCCGTGTGCGGCAGCGCCGTTGGACAAGATTACCCGAATCGGCCGCTGCGCCTGGTGATTCCGTTTGCGCCGGGCGGCGCGTCGGATTTTGTCGGCCGCATCATTCAGCCCGCGTTTACCGCGCGTCTCGCGCAACAGGTGGTGATTGATAATCGTGGCGGCGCCGCCGGTAATATCGGCGTGGAAGTGGTGGCACGCGCCACGGCCGACGGTTACACGTTGCTGCTGGGCAACGTCGGCACCATGGCGATCAATCCGGTGTACTACACCAAGTTTCAATATCGCCCGCTAAAAGATTTGTCGCCGATTACGCAACTGGTGGACGTGCCCGGCAGCCTGGTGGTGCATCCGTCGATCCCGAGCAAGACGGTCAAGGAGTTCGTGTCGCATCTTAAGGCCAACCCCGGCAAACTGAACTACGGCGCAGCGGCGCCCTCCAGCGCCAACACCCTGGAGGCGCTGATGTTCCTGTCGATGACCGGCACCACCGCGACGCAAGTGCCGTACAAGGGCGGCGCCGGCCCCGCGACGATAGGCTTGCTCGCCAATGAGGTGCAGTTTTCCTTCACCACCTTCACCTCGACCATGCCGTTTGCCAAGCAAGGCCGGCTGCGCATGCTGGCGATTATTGCGCCGGAGCGCAGCAAGGCATTGCCCGATGTGCCGACCATGCGCGAGGGCGGTTTTGATATGGTGGTGGGTTCGTGGCAGGGCTTGTTCGCGCCCGCCGGCGCGCCCGCAGTGGTGGTGAACACGCTCTACAAGGCTTCGCTCGATGCCATGCGCGATCCCGGCGTGGCGGGTAAGCTTGGCGATAGCGGCGTGACGATTACCACCAGCAAGAGCCCGGCCGATTTCATCGCCTTCGTCAAAGCCGAAACCGAGCGCTTCGGCAAGGCGATACGCGACGCGAATATTCAAACCGAATAGGCCGCGCTGATGAAACGTACTTTGCTGGGCATGCTGACGCCCTCGTCCAACACGAGTTTAGAGCCGTTGATTGGCGCCATGGTGGCCGGGGTGCCGGGCGTCACTGCGCATTTTTCGCGCTTCCCGGTGACGGAGATCGCGCTTGATGCCAACGTACTGGCGCAGTTCGACGACTCGAAAATTCTCGACGCCGCGATGCTGCTGGCGCACGCCAAGGTCGATGTTATCGCGTGGAACGGCACTTCCGGCGGCTGGCTCGGTTTTGATGCCGACGAGCGTTTGTGCCAACGCATCACCGCAGCCACCGGCATCCCGGCCACCACCTCGGTGCTGGCGTTAAACGAGGCGCTGCGTTTGACAGACGCGCAACGCTTTGCGCTGGTGACACCGTATCTGGACGAGGTGCAGGCGCGCGTGATCGGCACTTACCGCGGCGCGGGCTTCGAATGCGTGGCGGAACAGCACTTGAAGCTGCGTGATAATTTTTCGTTTTCCGAAGTGACCGAGGCGCAGTTGGACGAGATGGTGGCGCACGTTGCCGCCGCCAAGCCCAAAGTGATATCGACCTTTTGCACGAATCTGAACGCCGCGCATCGCGTGCCCGAATGGGAGCGCCGTCATGGTATTCCCGTTTACGACACCGTCAGCACCGCGCTGTGGCAGTCGCTGCGCATGGCGGGCGTCAAGCCTGCGGTTGTGCAGGGCTGGGGCAAGCTGTTCGACGAAGTCAGTTAAACGTTAACCGTTAGCCGGGGTGCGGCATGGCCACCTACGATTTGATTTTGCGTAACGGCACGGTGGCCACCGCCGCCGACACCATGCAATGCGATGTCGGCATTGCCGGCGGGCGTATCACCGCGCTCGCCGCGCGCATCGACGGCACCGCGGCGCAAGAAATCGATGTGAGCGGCAAGCTGGTGCTGCCGGGCGGCGTCGATGCGCATTGTCATCTCGACCAGCCCATGCCCAATGGCTTGTGCATGGCCGACGATTTCGAAAGCGGCACGCGCGCCGCCGCGTGCGGCGGCACCACCACGGTTATTCCGTTCGCCGCGCAGCAAAAAGGCCAATCCCTGATGGCCGCGGTGGATGATTACCATGCGCGCGCCGCGGGCAAGGCGATGATCGATTACGCGTTTCATTTGATCGTCAGCGATCCCAGCGAAACCGTGCTGCGCGAGGAACTGCCGCAGTTGATCCGCCAGGGCTACACCTCGTTCAAGATCTACATGACCTACGACGATCTGAAGTTAAACGATTGCGAGGTGCTGGAGGTGTTGGCGTTGGCGCGGCGCGAAGGCGCGCTCACCATGATTCACGCGGAGAATTCCGATTGCATCGCGTGGCTCACCGAACAACTGGAGCGCGCCGGCCACACCGCGCCGCGTCATCACGCGCAGTCGCGGCCGCAGGCGGTGGAGCGCGAAGCCACGCATCGCGCCATCAGCATGGCGGAGCTGGTCGATGTGCCGGTGCTGATCGTGCATGTGTCGGGCGCCGAGGCGATCGAGCAGATTCGCTGGGCGCGCGCGCGCGGCTTGCGCATTTACGCCGAAACCTGCCCGCAGTATTTGTATCTCACCGAAGACGATCTGGGTGGCCCCGGATACGAAGGCGCCAAATGCGTGTGCAGTCCGCCGCCGCGCGACGCCGCGAATCAGCAAGTGGTGTGGAACGCGCTCGCCGAGGGATTGTTCAGCGTGTTTTCCAGCGACCACGCGCCGTTTCGTTACGACGACCCCGCGGGCAAAAAACCGGGCGGCAAGGCGGTACCGTTTCGCTACATACCCAACGGCATACCGGGCATCGAGACGCGGCTGCCGTTGCTGTTTTCTGGCGGTGTCAATGGCGGGCGCATTTCGTTAAATCGTTTTGTGGCGTTGACCGCCACCGACCCGGCGCGCTGCTACGGCTTGTATCCGCGCAAAGGCACCATCGCAATCGGGGCGGACGCCGACATCGCGATTTGGGATGCCGGGCGCGAAGTGCGCATCAGCAACGCCATTCTGCATCACAACGTCGATTACACGCCGTACGAAGGCCTGACGGTGCGCGGCTGGCCGGTGCTGACGCTGTCGCGCGGCGTGGTGGTGGCGCGCGATGGCCAGCCCGAGCCGCGCGTGGGTCACGGTCAATTCTTGGCCTGCGGCACGCCGGAGCCGGTGGCGGCCGTCGCGCCCGCGTACTAAACTTTTGCCTGTCACATCCTTAGCGCATCGTGATGCGGTCGGTGCGATACAGTCGTATAGCTATAAGTATTTGATTTTATTTATATTTTTTAACCTCTGCATGCGCTTAAATTGCGTCGCGGTATCTCGCGGCCGGCTCCAGAAGTTGCCATAAGCTGGTGCAAAAAAAGCTATCGGGCGGCGAATTGCACGTGCTGCTGAAACGCTTACTATCCGGGTCTGAGCATGATGTTTTGCGTAGCTTAAGACTTCAGGTGGGGCATTTTGCCGGGATGCCCGTGGTGATGGTTTCGACCCTGACCGTAGCGGGCGGCGAAGCCACGCTGCGCGCGCTCGAACTGGGCGCAGTGGATTTCGTCACCAAGCCCTCGGCGCGGGTGAGCGGGGACGCCGAGCAGCGTTTCGCCGCGGAGATAGCGGCCAAGGTGCGTATTGCCGCGGCTGCCGCGCCCTCGGTGGCGCGCCGCGCGCGCTTGATGCATTCCACGCCCGCGCTGCCGCAGCCCACGGGCGCGCCGTTGGGCATGGGAGCGCGCAACGCGGTGGTGGCGATAGGCGCCTCCACCGGCGGCATCGAGGCGATTACCACGGTATTGGGCGGCCTGCCGGCGCAGGCGCCGCCGCTACTCATCGTGCAGCATTTGCCGCAGCCGTTCACCCGGCTTTTTGCGATGCGCTTGAACAGCTTGTGCGCGTTAAAGGTGAAGGAGGCGGAACACGGCGACATTTTGCATCCCGGCCATGTCTATATCGCGCCGGGCAACCGTCATCTGCGTCTCACGCGCGGCGTGAGCGGGCTGGTGACGCAGCTGGCTGACGATGCGCTGCACAATGGCCACCGGCCCTCGGTGGACCATTTGTTCAGCTCGGTCGCGCAATGGGCAGGCGCATCCGCGATCGGGGTGATTTTGAGCGGGATGGGGGCAGACGGTGCGGCGGGGCTGTTGCAAATGCGCCAGGCTGGGGCGATGACGCTTGCGCAGGATGCAGCCAGCTGCGTGGTCTATGGTATGCCGCGCGCCGCCTTGGAACTGGGGGCGGTGGCGCGGCAGGTGGCACTCGAGCAGCTTGCCGCCGAGATCTTATCCGGACTGCGCGCGCTGGATAAGACGCCGCTTACTAAGAAAAAATAAAAAACATAATAAAATCAATGACGTACTAGCATATTCCTGGTTCAGCTTAATAGCGCTGCCTAGGCATTTGCCCGCGTGCCAGTGCAGGTGCCCGCTGACCGGCTGACAACGCTTACTGAGCTTTGAGCGCGGCGCTTGTCGGCACGCCGCGGGGCGTTTTGCCCTTGAGCTTGAGCAGGAATTCCACAACTGTCATCAGCGCTAGCGCGCCGCGCAGAGCACCGATTGCCTCCATGCGGTCACCAGCGGACAAACCCGACAGATTAATTCTTGCAAATAAATCTGAACTTTCCGTAAAACTTAACGTCTTTTCCATGTTAGCTTTTCTCGAGGTGTTGTTTAATGCCTAATTTTCGCACTAAAACATTACAAATTAATTAAATTACTTCAATCAATTACCGCTATCGAAGAGACATTACTTTAATTATTTTGTTGCATCGCATCAAGCGATATGTTTTTTTAAATCGGTTGAGAAAATTTTAAGAGGATATGGCCATGCCCGTGCGACTACCCCCGCTCAACTCCCTCAAGGCATTTGAAGCCGCAGCTCGCTTGTTAAGCGTCAAAAAAGCAGCCATCGAGCTCAACGTCACCTCCGCCGCCGTCAGCCATCAAATCCGCACGTTAGAGGACTACCTCGGCGTGCAGCTTTTCCGCCGTTATAACCGCGCCCTTGAACTGACTGATGTCGCCAAGGCGGCCTTGCCCAAGCTGGGCGAGGGCTTCGATTGCCTGGCGCAGGCGGTGGCGCATCTGCGCAGCCATCAGAACGGTGGCTCGTTAACCGTCAGCGCCGCACCGTCGTTTGCCTCGCGCTGGCTGATGCCGCGGCTGCACCGTTTTATCGCCGCACATCCGGAAATCGACGTGCGCATTTCCGCGCGCATGCGCCGGGTAAGTGTCGACGGCAAGGGCGACGTGGCCGAGCGTGCCACCGTTGAAGCGTGGCTTTCCGACTCCGATGTGGCCATCCTCTATGGCCGCGGCAATGTGCTCGGTATGAAAATCGAGCGGCTGATCGATTTGTCGATTACGCCGATTTGCAGCCCCAAGCTGATGAACGGCGAGCATCCGCTGCGCGACCCCGCCGATCTGCGCCATCATCTGCTGCTGCATGACGACACCGGCGAGCTTTACGATAACGAACCGTTCTGGGAGCGCTGGCTAAATGCCGCCGGCGTCACCGACGTCGATTCGCACAAGGGCCCGCATTTCAGCCACGCCGTGCTGGCCTTCGAGGCGGCGATCGACGCGGTGGGCGTGCTCGCAAGCATGCCGGTGCTAGCGGCGGAAGAGGTGGCCTCCGGCAAGCTGGTGGTTCCGTTTAACCTGTCGGTGAAGTTACCCGACGGTTACTACATGGCGGCCAATGAGCATGCGGACGAACGGCCGGCGGTAGCGGCGTTTCGCGGCTGGCTGCGCGAGGAAGCCGCGCGCAGCGCGGCGGCGCAGCCGCATTGAGCCCGTACGTCCATCAGGCGGCGGAGGGCGCGCCGCGCACGATCTGCCGCTCGTTCACCGGCAGGCACAGTAGCGCGGCGGCAATGCCCGCGGCGATGGTAATCCACCACATCAGCATGTAAGAGCCGGTGGCATCGAATATGCGCCCGCCCAGCCACACGCCGAGAAAACTTCCGACCTGGTGAAACATGAAGGCGCAGCCGGAAAGCGTGGACAAGTAGCGCGCGCCGAAAATCTGCGCGATCAGCGCGCTGGTGATGGGCGCGGTGCCCAGCCACAAAAAGCCGATCGCCGAGGCAAACAAATAAACCGTCAGCGGCGACAATGGCGTCAGAATAAACGCGGCCACCACCATCGCGCGCGTGAAGTAGAGTGTAGCGAGCAGGTATTTTTTGGTGTAGCGGCTGCCGAGCCAACCCCAGGTAAAACTGCCGAAGGTATTAAACAACCCGATCAAGGCCAGCGCGAGCATGCCGGTGGTGGCCGACATTTTCTGGTCGATCAAATACGCCGGGAAGTGCACCGACACGAACAGCAACTGAAAGCCGCACACGGTGTAGGCGATCGACATCAGCATAAAGCCGCGGTGGCCGAAGGCTTCCTTCAACGCCGCCGGGATCGATTGTTTGGGCTGGTTTTGCACTTGCGCCTTTTTGTCCTCCACCAGCGCACTCGATAACGGCAGCAGCAGCAGCACGGTGACCGCCAAAATCAGCAGCGCTTGCTGCCAGCCCATGTGATTGATCAGCAACTGGCCGTAGGGCAGCATCAAAAATTGCCCCATCGAGCCCGCCGCGCCGACGATGCCCATGGCGGTGCTGCGTTTTTCCGGCGCCACGGTACGGCCGATCACCCCGTAGACCGTGCTAAAGCCGCAGCAACCCATGGCGATGCCGATGAACAAGCCCGCGCTAAGGTTCAGCTCCATGCCGGTGGTGGAGTACGACATCAGCGCCAAGCCGATGGCGTAAGCGATGGTGCCCGCCGCCATCACCCGTGCCGCCCCGAATTTATCGGCGATCATGCCGGTCAGCGGCTGCGAGAAGCCGTAGAACAAATTTTGCAGCGCGATGGCGAAAGCGAAGGTTTCGCGGCTGATATTCAGGTCAATGGTCATCGGCTGCAAATACAAGCCGAAGCCGTGACGCGTGCCGAGTACGATGGTCATCGCCAGACCGGCGCACGCGATCACCACGCCGGGGGTGCGCCAGTTTTTCTTATCCGTCATGTGTGAGCGTCATTTAAAGCGCCGAGTTTAGCCTATGGCCATGGCCAATTCGCCGTGAGGCGACCATAACATGGTGCAAATCGGCTAAAATGCGCGTCATGTCAGGGTGTAGCGCAGTCCGGTAGCGCGCTTGCCTTGGGAGCAAGAGGTCGTGGGTTCGAATCCCACCACCCTGACCAGTTTCGAGCGCGCGGTGCATCAGTTTTTGACGTGGAACGGATTAAAGTCCGTGTCGCGATCGTAGTAGTCCTCGTTCTCCGCGCGCTTTAGCCAGTTGACCACGACGTAGGTCACCGGCGTGAAAACCACTTCCACCAGCACCTTCAAGGTGAATTGCGCCAGCATCACGATCAGCAGCTTGTCGTCGGGAATGATGCCGGTGCCGTAAAACGCCAGCGGATAAAAAAGAGCTGAATCCACCGCTTGACCGAAGATGGTGGAGCCGATGGTGCGGCTCCACAGATGCCGGCCCCGGGTCCAGAGTTTCATTTTGGCGAGCACCCATGAATTGACGAACTCGCCGCAGAAGTACGCAATCATCGACGCCAGCGCGATGCGCCAGGTGGTGCCGAAGGCGACCTCATACGCGCCCTGGTGTTGCCAAAACGGCGCCGGCGGCAACGCCACCACGATGCTCGCCATGATCGAGGCAAAGGCAAGCGCGGCAAAGCCGCTCCAGATCACGCGGCGCGCGCGCGAGTAGCCGTAGACTTCGGTGAGGATGTCGCCGAACACATACGAGATCGGGAAAAATAAAACCCCCGCGCCGAAGGTCAATACACCCCACAGCGGCAAATCGATTTGCGCGATCTTGGCCGGCCCGATCAGGTTGGAGCAGACCAGCACGGTGGCAAATGCCACCATCACGTAATTGAAGTAGCGGTATTCGCGGCGAGGCTCGCCGGGCACAGGGGTAGATGGCAGGGTATTCACGTAAGTATTTGATTTAATTGATATTTTTTATAAGTGGCAAAGCCGCAAAAGCGCGCTGCCGGGCGCCAATCCCATACCCCGTGGCGGTTGCGGCGGGCGTGAGTGTATGCGCCGTGCGCGCGCAATGCAAAGCGTGTTGCGGGTTATCCCCGTGCCGCCATTGGCAGGCGCGGCGCGGCGCGCGCGAAGGCCCGCCAACGATCAAGCGCGCCAGATAAACGCCGCCATGCGCCCGGTGATTTTGTCGCGCCGATACGAATAAAAACGCGCGGGGTCGGAATAAGTGCATAAGCCCCCGCCATAAACCGCGCCGACACCGGCGCGCGCGAGCGCTTGCCGCGCGAGCGTGAATAAATCGGCGAGCCACTTGCCCGGCGTGTGCGCCACGAACGCAGCCTTCGCTTGCGCATCTTGCGAGACGAACGCCTGGTAAACATCGGCGCCCACTTCAAACGCGCGCGGCCCGATGCCCGGCCCGATATAAGCGAGTAAATCGGCGGGCGGAGCGCCCGCCGCACCCAGCGCCCGAACGGTATTGGCGACAACGCCGCCCGACAAGCCTCGCCAGCCCGCGTGGGCGCCCGCCACGCGCGTGCCGGCGCGGTTGGTGAAAAGTATCGGCAGGCAATCGGCGATCATCACCGGGCACACGGTGCGGGCGTTACATGCGACGCTGGCATCGGCTTGCGGGCTTTCGTCGGCGGGGTTGAGCACGTCGGCATCTACCACGAGCGTGCCGTGCACTTGGCGCAGCCACTTGGGCGTTTGCGGTAAATGCTGTTGCAAAATGGCGCGGTTATGCGCGACCGTTTGCGCATCCTCGTCGGCACGTAATCCCAGGTTAAAACTCGCGTGCGGGCCGATGCTGACGCCGCCCGCGCGCGTGGTGATAAATGCCTTGACGTTGGGCGGCGCCGGCCAGTCGGGAACGATCCAGGCGGGAAGCGGTGGTTTCATGTGTTTTTGAGTGTGGCGATCAGGGTTTGCATGTCCGCGGGCAGCGCGGCGCTCCAGGCGCGCCGGCGGCGCGTGGCGGGATGTTGCAACTGAAGCGTATGGGCGTGCAAGGCCTGGCGGGCAAACGCCGGCGGCTTGCGGTTGCCGCCGTAGACCGCGTCGCCCACCAGCGGGTGGCCGATATGCGCCATATGCACGCGGATCTGATGGGTGCGGCCGGTTTTGAGCCGGCAGCGCACTTGCGTGGTGCTCTCGAAATGCGCAACCGGTTCATAGTGCGTGAGCGCGGGTTTGCCGCCGGGCACCACCGCCATTTTGGTGCGCTGGGTTTTGTGGCGGCCGATTGGTGCTTGAACATGCCCCTCGCGCGCCACCAGGCCGTGCACCACGGCGATGTATTCGCGCGTGACGCTGTGCGCTTGCAACTGCCGCACCAGCGCGGTTTGCGCGGCGAGTGTTTTGGCAACCACCAGCAAGCCACTGGTGTCCTTGTCCAGCCGGTGCACGATCCCCGCGCGCGGGATGTGGGCGAGTTGCGGCGCGTGCTGCAGCAGGGCATTGAGCAAGGTGCCCTGCCAATTGCCGCTGCCCGGATGCACCACCAGCCCCGCGGGCTTGTTGATGATAATCAGGTGTTGGTCTTCGAACAGCACGTCGATGGGGATATCCTGCGCGCGAAACGCGCTGACTTGCGGGTCGGGTTGTGGCGTCAGTAGCACGGTTTCGCCGCCCCGCACCTTGTCCTTGGGCGCGGGGCTTAAGCCGTTAAGCGTGATGCGTCCGGCCTTAAGCCAGGCGCACAGGCGGCTGCGCGAGTGTTCGGGAAACATTTGCGCCAAGGCGTAGTCAGAGCGGTGGCCGGCGTAAGCCGCGGGCACCACGGCGCTCACCGTTGGCGGCGTGGCCGGTGCGTTTGGGCTATAATTTTTCGGGCTATTTCCAGTGGTGCTCATATGATGCGGCGTATTTTATCGGTAATCACCTGCCTTACGGCGGGCTGGCTGCTCGCGGCCTGCGGGGTGTTCGGCGGTGGCACCACGGACGAAACCAAGGGTTGGTCGGCGCAAAAGCTCTATGCGGAGGCGCGCGCGGCGCGCGATTCCCGCAATTTCGATAAGGCGATTACCTATTACCAGCGGCTGGAAGGCCGCTATCCCTATGGCCGTTTTGCGCAGCAGGCGCAAATGGAACTGGCCTATACCTACCATCTGGACAAAAACGCGGCCAGCGCGATCGCCACGGCCGATCGCTTTATCAAGACTTACCCCAACCATCCGAACGTCGATTATTTGTATTACTTGAAGGGGCTGGTTAACTTCAACGACGATTTGGGCATCGCGGGTTTTATCACCAACCAGGATATGAGCGAGCGAGATCCCAAGGGCGCGCGCGATGCGTTCGATGCGTTTAAAGAACTGGCGGTGAAATTCCCCGATAGCAAATACACCCCCGATGCGATTGCGCGCATGAATTATTTGGTCAACGCGCTTGCCGCGCACGAAGTGCATGTGGCACGCTATTACGTCGGGCGCGGCGCCTATCTCGCGGCGGTCAACCGGGTGCAGTTTGCATTAAAAAATTATCCGCAAGCGCCGGCCAACGAAGAAGGCTTGCTGCTGATGGTGCGCGCGTACGAGGCGCTGGGCATGAAGGATCTGCGTGATGACGCCGAGCGCGTGCTGCTGCAAAATTTCCCCAAGACCAAACGGCACGGCCGGCAGCGGCCGCGCGCGCCGTGGTGGCAAATTTGGAATTGAAAAATTATTGATTAAATCAATAAGTTGCGTTTATTGATTTAAGCCGGCTCGCTCGCTTCAAAACCGGCATCTTCCACCGCGGCTTTAAGCTGCGCCGGATTGGTCTGCGCGCCATCGTATTGCACCTGGGCTTGCGCGGGCTGCAACGTCACTTGTGCGTCTTTAACGCCAGCGGTCGCCTTTAATACGCGCGTGACGCTGGCGACGCAGCCCATGCAGGTCATGCCCTTGATGGCGAGGGTGAGGTTTTCCATCCTGTTGCTCCTATGGTTGTTGAGCGTTTGGCGTTGAGCGTCGGGAAAACACGCAAATCTTAAAGTGCGCCGGTGTTGAGGTTACGTTCAACGCCCAACTCTTGACGCCCGGCATTTAAGGGTTTCCAGCGCTTGAGCAGCAACGCGTTGCTGACCACCGACACCGAGGATAACGCCATTGCCGCGCCGGCGATGATCGGGTTCAACATCCCCACCGCGGCGAGCGGCATGCCCAGCACGTTGTAGAAAAACGCGGAAAATAGATTCTGCTTGATTTTAGCGAGTGTGGCGCGGGAGAGGCTAATCGCATCGGCGACGCTGACCAAATCGTCGCGCATCAGGGTAATGTCGGCGGCCTGGATCGCCACGTCGGCGCCCGCGCCGATGGCAAAGCTCACGTCAGCGGCGGCGAGCGCCGGGGCGTCGTTGATGCCGTCGCCGGCCATGCCGACGGTTTGACCGCCGGCGCGTAGCCGCTGCACTTCGCTGGCTTTGTCTTGCGGCATGAGACCGGCCTGCCAGTGCGCAACACCTGCTTCACGTGCGATGGCTTCGGCAGTTAATGCGTTGTCGCCGGTTAACATCAGCGGCGTGACGCCAAGCGCCTGCAACTCGCGGATGGCTGCGGGCGTGGAGGGGCGCAAGCGGTCGGCGATCGCGATCAGCCCGTGAACCTTGCCGCAGTGCGCAACGAACACCACGGTTTTGCCGGCTCGCTGCAGTTGCGCGATATCCGCTTCGGGTAAGGCCAAGCCGAGTTCGCGCGCGAACGCGGGGGAACCGAGCGCGGCGGGCTCGCCCGCGATGTTGGCGGTGACGCCTTTGCCCGCGACCGATTGAAAATCGGCTATCGTTTGCAGCGTTATGCCGTGCTCGCGCGCGTGCGCCGTTACCGCCTGCGCCAGCGGGTGCCTGGAACCTTGTTCGAGCGACGCGGCGATGGCGAGCACCTGGGTTTCGGCCGCGCCGTTTAACGCGAGCACATCGGTGAGTGCCGGTTTGCCTTGCGTCAACGTGCCGGTTTTATCGACGATCAGTGTGGTCAACTTGCCGGCTTGTTCCAACGCCGCCGCATTGCGTATGAGCACGCCCGCGCGCGCGCCTTTGCCGCTGCCCACCATGATCGCGGTGGGCGTGGCAAGCCCCAGCGCGCATGGGCAGGCGATCACCAGCACCGCCACCGCATTGATCAACCCCGCGGCGAAATTGCCGGCAAACAACCACCAACCCGCCAAAGTCATCAGTGCAATCACCACCACCACCGGCACAAAAATGCCGGAGATCACATCTGCCAGCCGCTGGATTGGCGCCTTGGAACCTTGCGCTTCTTCCACCAGCCGCACGATGGCGGCGAGTGCGGTTTGCGCGCCGACGCCAGTGGCGACGCAACGCATCAGCCCTTGCTGGTTCAGGGTGCCGGCAAAAACGCGCGAGCCCGCGCGTTTGGCCGCGGGCAGGCTCTCGCCGGTGAGCAGCGATTCGTCGACGCTGGAATCACCGTCGAGCACGTTGCCGTCCACCGGTACGCTGTCGCCGGGGCGCACGATGAACACATCGTCAAGCCGCAGATCGGCGACGTTGATTTCAATGCGTTGGCCGTCGCGCTCGACCGTCGCGGTTTTGGGCTGCAAGCGCATCAGCTCCTCGATGGCTGAGGAGGCCTTGGCGCGCGCGCGCATTTCCAGCAATTTGCCGAGCAGCACCAGCGTGATCACCATCGCGCTCGCCTCGAAATACAGATGCTGCTGCAAGCCCCCAAACAGCACGACCACGCTGAATAAATACGCCATCGAAGTGCCCAGCGCGATCAGCACGTCCATATTGGCGCCGCCGCCGCGCAGTGCGTGCCAGGCGCCCACGTAAAAGCGTTTGCCGATCCAGAATTGCACAGGGGTGGCGAGCACGAATTGCAGCCACGGCGGCAACCAATCGTGTTTGCCCACGAGCATCGCGGCCATTTGCGCGACAAACGGCGCGGTAAGCATCGCGGCGATCACAAAGCGGCGCCACTCGCGGCGATAGGCGTCGGCGTGTTCCTTGAGTTCCGTATCGCGCGATTTTTCGTTTTTGACGTGCGCGCCGTAACCGGCTTTTTCCACCGCATGGATCAATGCTTCGGTGGTGGCGGCGTCGGGCGCGTAATCCACGCGCGCGGTCTCGGTGGCGAAATTCACGTTTGCCTGCACGCCCGGCACGCGGTTCAACACCTTTTCGATGCGCGCGGCGCAGGCGGCACAGGTCATGCCGGTGACGGCTAAATCGATACGGGATTGAACGGGGGCGGTGCTGTCCATAGCGGCATTATCTACCGCTAGATGGGGGCCATATTGATTTAAACCAAGTGTGCAGCGCTAAAATCAATTTTAAAAAAAATAATAAAATCAGATACTTACGTTTTATCGCTGGTGGCGCGTTAACTCAGCAACTCAGCGCGATTACGAAACAACTCCAGCGCCTCGGGGTTCGCCAATGCCTCGACGTTCTTCACCGGCAGGTTGTGCACCACGTTGCGCACCGCGAGCTCGACGATTTTGCCGCTACGGGTGCGCGGAATGTCGGTGACTTGCAGCACTTTATCGGGCACGTGGCGCGGCGTGGTGTTATCGCGAACTTGCTGCATGATTTTTTTGCTGAGCGGCTCATCCAGCGCGATGCCTTCGCGCAGCCGCACGAACAACACCACGCGCACGTCGTTGTTCCAATCCTGGCCGATGGCGATCGATTCCTCGACTTCGTCGAGTTTTTCCACCTGGCGATAAATCTCCGCGGTGCCGATGCGCACGCCGCCGGGATTTAACACCGCGTCTGAGCGGCCGTAAATAATCAGCCCGCCGTGCTCGGTGTACTCGAGATAATCGCCGTGGCGCCACACGTTGGGAAACACATTGAAATACGCGGCATGGTATTTGCCGCCATCCTCATCTTTCCAAAAACCCAGCGGCATCGATGGGAACGGCGCGGTGCACACCAGTTCGCCTTTTTCGCGCCTAAGCGCGCGACCCTCGTCGTCGAACACTTCGACTTGCATGCCCAGCCCCGGCGTTTGAATCTCGCCGCGCCACACGGGGGCTGCCGGGTTACCCAGCGCGAAACACGACACGATGTCGGTGCCGCCGGAGATCGAGGCGAGATGCAGATCGCGCTTGATCGCGCGGTAGACGTAATCGAAACTTTCGGGCGCCAGCGGCGAGCCGGTGGAGAGCAGCGCTTTCAGCGGCGACAAATCGTGGGTGCGCGCCGGTTCGAGATTTAATTTGGCGATGGCGTCGATGTACTTGGCGGCGGTGCCGAAGATGGTGATTTTTTCAGACTGCGCGAAATCCCACAAAATGCGCCCGCGCCGCACGAACGGCGAGCCGTCGTAGAGCATCAGCGTTGCCTGTGAGGCCAAGCCGGAGATCAACCAGTTCCACATCATCCAGCCGCAAGTGGTGTAGTAAAACAGCCGGTCGCCGGGTTTGACGTCGGTGTGCAATTGCTGCTCTTTCAAGTGCTGTAGCAGCGTGCCGCCCGCGCCGTGCACGATGCATTTAGGCACGCCGGTAGTGCCTGACGAATACAAAATATAAAGCGGGTGATCGAACGGCAGGCGCGTGAATTCGATCTCGCGCGCTTCGAACGGCGCCATAAAGTCGTGCACGTTAACCGCGTGTGGAATGCCGGCGAGCGGCGGATCGCCCATCGTGTAGGGAATGACCACCACTTTTTCCACGCTCGGCAAGTGCGAGGCGATTTCCGCCACGCGCGGCAGCACGTCGATGCGTTTGCCCATGTGAAAATAACCATCGACCGCGAGCAACACCTTGGGCTCGATTTGCCCGAAGCGGTCGAGCACGCCTTGCACACCGAAATCCGGCGAGCACGACGACCACACCGCGCCGATGCTGGCGGTGGCAAGCATGCCGATCACCGAACCGGGCAGGTTGGGCACATAGGCCGCGACGCGATCGCCGGCATTGACGCCTTGCGCGCGCAAGGCTTGCGAAAGGCGCGACACCTCGTGATGAAGCTCGCACCAGGTGACCTTGCCCGATACTTGTTCCTCGCCCCAGAACACCATGGCGAGCGTGTCGTCGTTACGTCGCAGCAGGTTCTCTGCGAAGTTCAACCGTGCTTCGGGGAACCAGCGCGCGCCGGGCATGCGTTCGCGATTCACCAGGATCGGAAAACCCGGCCCGTGACCGATCACGCCGCAATAATTCCAAATCGCATGCCAGAAGGTTTCACGCTCGCGGCAGGACCATAGCTGCAGGTCTTCGTAGCTTTGAGCGGTGCAGCCGTAGTGGTCGGCTACGTATTGGGTGAAGGTGGTGAGGTTGGTGTTGGCGATGCGTTCAGCGGAGGGCTGCCAGAGAGGCTGATCCATCTATGCGTGCTCCTATTGCTCCGTTCGTTCTGAGCCTGTCGAAGGACGAACGCTTGAATGCGAATTTTCGTTGCGTGCAAGCAGTGAGATATGTTGCCAGTCGCCGCGGGTTAAGGCTTTTTTCTTTTCGCGTCGCCAGCCTTTGATTTGTCTACTTGAGCATGTAAACCCAGAATATCATTCTAGTGAGCTACATCGCCCCCTTCGACTGAGCTCAGGACAGGCTTCGACAGGCTCAGGGCGAACGGTGGTTCTATAAACGCGCGTAAAGTGGTTCTGGCGGCATGACTGACGCATGACGAAACAGGCTCACTCCGGCCGCATATGCGGAAACAAAATCACGTCGCGTATCGACGGGCTGTCAGTCAACAGCATCACCAGCCGGTCGATGCCGATACCCGCGCCCGCCGTCGGCGGCAGGCCGTATTCCAGCGCGCGGATGTAATCGGCGTCGTAGTGCATGGCCTCATGGTCACCGGCGTCTTTTTGTTTGACTTGTTCCATGAAGCGCTCGGCTTGGTCTTCCGGGTCGTTCAGCTCGGAAAAGCCGTTGGCGATTTCGCGCCCGGCGATATAGAGCTCGAAGCGCTCGGTGATGTCCGGGTTTTTGTCGCTGCGGCGTGCGAGCGGGGAGACTTCCGCTGGGTAGTCGATCAAAAACGTCGGCTCGAATAGCTTTGCTTCGACGGTGTTTTCAAATAGCGTCAATTGCAGCGCGCCCAAGCCGTCGTTGGCGCGCGGTTCGATATTCATACTTTTTAACTTGGCGGTAAGTTTGATTTTGTCGTTCAACACGTCCTCGCCGATATCCGGATGATATTTGCGGATGGCATCGGGGATGGTGAGCCGTGCGTACGGTTTGGCGAAATCGATTGCCTTGCCTTGATACGTCACTGTGGTCGAGCCGGTGGCGAGTGCTACGTGGCGAATCAGCGCCTCGATAAAATCCATCATGCCGCCGACTGCCATGTAGGCGCAGTAAAACTCCAGCATGGTGAACTCGGGGTTGTGGCGCGTGGACATGCCCTCGTTGCGAAAATTGCGGTTGATTTCGAATACTTTTTCAAAACCGCCGACGACAAGACGCTTTAAATACAACTCCGGCGCGATGCGCAAATAAAGTTGCATGTCGAGCGCGTTGTGATGCGTGACAAACGGCCGCGCCGCCGCACCGCCCGGGATGGGCTGCATCATCGGCGTTTCGACTTCTAAATAGTTGTTTAAAATCAGATAGTTACGTGTTTCCTGCATAATCAGCGAACGCTTGCGGAAGGTGGCGCGGGTGTCTTCGTTGACGATGAGGTCAACATAGCGCTGGCGATACTTCACCTCTTGATCGGTCAAGCCGTGAAATTTTTCGGGCAACGGACGCAGCGCTTTGGTGAGCAGGCGCAGCGTTTTCACGCGCACCGTCAACTCGCCGGTTTTGGTGTAGAACAGCGCGCCGTTGACGCCGACGATGTCACCGATGTCGTAATGTTTAAACGCTTCGACGGTGTCAGCGCCGCTGTCGTTGGCGGAAACAAAAATCTGAATGCGGCCGCTGCTGTCCTGGATGGTGCCGAAACACACTTTGCCCATCACGCGTTTCAACATAATACGGCCGGCCACTGCTACCGTGACGTTTTGCTGTTCCAGCGCGTCTTTGTCGGTGCCGCCGTGTTGCGCGACGATGTCGCCGGCATAGTGCTCGCGCACAAAATCGTTGGGAAAGGCCACGCCCTTGGCGCGCAGGGCCTTTAGCTTGGCGCGGCGTTCTTCGATGATTTGGTTGGTGTCGTCCATTTAAACTCCGACTTCTTTTTTGACGCAGATTTACGCAGATTTACGCAGATTAAACCCCATACGTCGTTCCCGAATTTCACGCCAAAGAGGCGGGAACCTATAACACAGCGGCACTTGAGTCACTGCATGGGTTCCCGCCTTCGCGGGAAAGACATGGTAGTTGTCAATCTGCGTTCATCTGCGTAAATCTGCGTCTAAGATTTTCGTCGTTACAACCCTTGCTTCAAACTCGCCTTAATAAACGTATCCAGCGCACCATCCAGCACCGCCTGCGTATTGCCGATTTCCACATTGGTGCGCAAATCCTTGATGCGCGATTGATCGAGCACATACGAGCGGATTTGATGGCCCCAGCCAATGTCGGTTTTGGCGTCTTCCATCGCCTGTTTTTCTTCGTTGCGCTTCCTGAGCTCCAGCTCGAACAAACGCGATTTCAGCATCGCCATCGCCTCGGCGCGGTTGCGGTGTTGCGAGCGGTCGTTTTGACACTGCACCACGATGCCGCTGGGAATGTGGGTGATACGCACCGCCGAATCGGTTTTGTTGATGTGCTGGCCGCCGGCGCCGGAGGCGCGAAAGGTGTCGGTGCGCAGGTCCGCCGGGTTGATGTCGATTTCAATCGATTCATCGACTTCGGGGTAGACAAACACGCTGGCGAACGAGGTGTGGCGCCGGTTGTTGGCGTCAAACGGCGATTTGCGCACCAGCCGATGCACGCCGGTCTCCGTGCGCAAATGGCCGTAGGCGTACTCGCCGCTCACCTTGAGCGAGGCGCTCTTGATACCGGCGACTTCGCCGGGGGACTCTTCCAGCAGCTCGACTTTGAATTTTTTACTTTCGCAGTAGCGCAAATACATGCGCTCTAAAATCGAAGCCCAATCCTGCGCCTCGGTACCGCCGGAGCCCGCCTGAATATCGAGAAAGCAATTGTTGGCGTCCATCTCGCCGGCGAACATGCGGCGAAATTCGATGTCGGCGACGGTGGATTCCAGATTGTCGGCGTCGTGCGCGACCGATTGCAGCGTGGCGTCGTCGTTTTCATCGCGCGCCATGCCGAACAACTCGTGCGCGTCGCGCAGGCCCGCGGCGAGGGTGTCGAGCGAACCGACGGTGAATTCGAGCGCCTTGCGCTCCTTGCCCAGCGCTTGGGCGCGCCCGCTATCGCCCCAAACGGCCGGGTCTTCCGCTAGCCGTACGACTTCCGCGAGACGGGTTTTTTTCGTCTCATAGTCAAAGATACCTCCGCAGCTCCGCGGCGCGCGAGTCGATATCCGCGAGTTGCTTAGCGAGGGCGTTGATGCGTTCGGCTTCCATAAAGCTGTGACTTCGTGCGGTGATTTCTTGAAAGCGTGATTATACCTGATGGGAACATCGAAAACCTTGAAACTTCACCGCAGAGGCGCAGAGGCGCAGAGATTACGCAGAGAAAATCAAAAACGTTTTGGTATTACTCTGCGGGGGTTCTCTGCGCCTTTGCGCCTCTGCGGTGAAGCGTTAAGGGGTTTCCCAATGATCCAGCACCAACTGCGTCGACGATACCCCGTTGTATTCATTGGCGCTAAAGCGATACACCGCGCGTATGCGCGCCGGCAACGGATTGCAGTGACCAAACAGGATGCCATCGAACACACACCCTTCGCGCCGCAAACGCAATTTCAGATGCCGTTCACCGACCACGCGCTGCTGCGCGACTTCAAAAGTATCGGTGAACCCAGGCTCCGGAAAACCTTGGCCCCAGATGCCGCCGCGCAGGGCGTGCGCGGCTTCGAGCGTGGCGTGTTCCAGCGGCAGCGAGCCGTCGGTTTCGATTTCGCGCTCCAAATCCGCGGGGCGGAGCAGGGTGCGTACCACCGCTTCGAACGCATCGCGAAAGCGCGCAAAATCGGGCTCACGCAGCGTCAAGCCCGCCGCCGCGGCGTGACCGCCGAAACGCAAAATCAGCCCCGGCGCGCGTTTCGATACCAGGTCGAGCGCGTCGCGCAAATGCAGGCCGCGGATCGACCGGCCGGAGCCTTTGATTTCGCCGTCGTTGCCGCGCGCGAACGCCACCGCCGGGCGATGGAATTTATCCTTAAGGCGCGAAGCCACAATGCCGATCACGCCCTGGTGCCATTGATCGTCGTAGAGGCTGAGGGTGTAGCCGCTTGCATCGGCGGATTGTTCCAGCGCGGCGAGCGCGGTTTCCTGCATATCGGCTTCGATGGCGCGGCGTTCGCGGTTTAGCGCATCGAGCTCGTGCGCGATGGCTTGCGCGCGCGCGGCGTCGTCGGTGATCAAGCACTCGATGCCGAGCGACATGTCGGTTAATCGCCCTGCGGCGTTTAAGCGCGGCCCGGCGGCAAAACCCAAATCGTAGGTGCCGGCGCGCGCCGGGTCACGGCCCGCCACGCGCAATAAGGCGCTAATGCCCGGTTGCGCGCGCCCGGCGCGGATGCGCTGCAACCCCTGCTGCACCAAGATACGGTTGTTGTCATCCAGCCGCACCACGTCGGCGACGGTGCCGAGTGCGACGAGGTCGAGCAGCGTGGCTAGATTAGGTGAGGCGTGAGGCGTGAGGCGTGAGGTGTTGTGACGTTGCCGCAATTCGGCCCGCAAAGCCATCATGAGGTAAAACATCACCCCTACACCCGCAAGATGCTTACTCGGAAACCCGCAGCCGCGCTGATTGGGATTGATGATGCACCACGCGTCGGGCAAAGCCTCGCCGGGCAGATGGTGATCGGTAATCAGCACCTTGATGCCCAAGCGATTGGCTTCGGCCACGCCCTCGACGCTGGCGATGCCGTTGTCGACGGTGATAATCACCGCTGGCGCTATTTCGCGCGCGGCGAGTTGCACAATCTGCGGCGTCAAGCCATAGCCGTACTCGAAGCGGTTGGGCACCAAGTAGTCGATGGTTGCGCCCATCGCGCGCATTGCGCGCAAACCCACCGCGCAGGCGGTGGCGCCGTCGGCATCGTAGTCGGCGATGATCAGTAATTTTTCACGCGCGGCTATCGCATCGGCGATGAGTGCTGCCATGCGCTCGAGATTGAGCATTGCTTGCGGTGCGTGCAAGCGCGCGAGCGTGGTGTCGAGCTGCGCGGGGTTGGCAATGCCGCGCGCGGCGTAGACCCGGGCAAGCAAGGGGTGCACGCCTTGCGCGCTTAACGCGGCGGCGGCTGACGCATCGATGAGGCGCTGGGTAATCGTGAGCACGTTTTATAAGTATTTGATTTTATTAAATATTTTTACAGCATCCCAATGGCGGAAATCAAAGCGGTGGGTGGCGCCGAGGGTGTTGCTGACAAGCGTGGCGCGCGTGATCTGGCGCGCACGCAAGCCCGCGCGTAACGCCTGGAACCAATCGCGATCGAGCGCGATCACAGCGGCGCCCCATGCGGCGAGATCACCCCGGCGCATGAGCGGCGTGAGCGCATGATACGAACACCAATGATGACCCGCGCCCAGTTCCGCCGCGGCGAGGTGCGCCACGGCAGGGTGTGTGGCGATGCCCGCGTGCCGCGCCAGCGCCTGCACCAACGCATCGTTACTCCAAACCGATTGAAACGGCGCAGCGAAAGGCGCAGGCAGCGTACCGCCGCCCCAAATCCAAACGTTGTTGACCGGCACGCGCCCTGCGGCTTCGCGCGCTTCGTTGACTGGGTGCGCGTGCAGCAGCATTTGCATTTCAGTGAGCAGCCGGTGCCAGCGCAGGGCATCCGCGCCCTTGGGCAAAAAGGCATCGATGCCGTGGCCGGCGACGCTGGCGAGGCTCGATGTGCTGATCGCCGGTGGCTGATCGCAGCGCAAGTACCAGCGGTCGGGCCGCGGCGCGTGCAGCGTGAGCTGCTCGGCGCGCAGGTGCTCGGCCAGCGTTGCGGCAAGCGCTTGCGATTCCTCGGCGGTAAGTTGCAGCAGCGCCGGGTCGGCCAGCACCAGTGTATGATGGCGCGTTTCCAGGTGCGCCGGCGTGACACACAGCCAATAACCGTCGTCCACTTTAACGCCATCGGCACGCGCGAGGAGCGGCGCGATTGAGCCCGATCGATCGCTGCCGATACCGAAGCTTTCGCACGTTACCGCCGCATCGTCCAGCGGCGCACTGCGGCTGTAACGCGCGCGGGCGAGCATGCGTTTGAGCGAGGGCACATCCAGCGCCGCCCACACCGCAGCCGCTTCGCGCGGCGGAATCAAGTGCGGAATGTGCAGACTTAATTGCATGGCGGGCGAGTTTACCCCGCGCCTTAGTGAATTGCAGTACACTTCACCCAACGAAAAGAAATCATCCGCTTGAATTCCTACGAATATTTTATCGGCTTGCGCTACACCCGCGCACGCCAGCGTACTCGCTTTATTTCGGTTATTTCGCTGATCAGCGTCATCGGCATTGCGCTGGGGATGACGGTGCTGATCACGGTGCTTTCCGTGATGAACGGCTTTCAGCGCGAAGTACGCTCACGCATGCTTTCCGCCGTGGCGCATGTACAAATCGCCGGGCGCGGCGACCGGCTTGGTGATTGGGAAAACGTCGCCAAGATCGCGCGTAGCAACGCGCACGTGCTGGCCACCGCGCCGTACGTCAACGCGCAAGGCTTGTTGACCAGCGGCAGCCACGTGCGCGGCGCGATGATGCGCGGCGTGCTGCCGGAGCACGAAGGCAAGGTCGACGACCTCATGCGCCACATGCGCCGCGGCTCGATCGAATCGTTAAAGTCCGGTGACTACAGCATTATTTTGGGCGAAGCGCTGGCGCGCGCGCTGGCAGTGGATATCGGCGACAAAGTGGTGCTGGTGGCGCCGCAAGGGCAGGTGACGCCGGCGGGCGTGCTGCCGCGCTTGCGCCAATTCACCGTGATGGGCACGTTTAACGTCGGCCACCATGAAATAGATGCGGGGCTCGCGCTCATTCATTTGGAGGATGCGCAGCGGCTTTATCGTATGGGTGAAGAAGTAAGCGGCGTTCGTTTGAAGCTCGACGACCTGTTCCGCTCGCGCGAGGTGGTGTTCGATCTTCTGTCCAAGGTGCCGGAAAACGCGCTGATGTCGGACTGGACCACGGTCAATCCTAATTATTTTCGCGCCGTCGATATCGAAAAACGCATGATGTCGCTGTTGCTGTTTTTTATTATCGCCATCGCGGCGTTTAACCTGGTGTCGAGTTTGTTCATGGTGGTGAAGGAAAAACAGCCCGACATCGCGATTTTGCGCACGCTCGGCGCCTCGCCCGGCGGGGTGATGAAAATCTTCATGACCCAGGGCATTATCATCGGCGCCACCGGCGTGTTTTTTGGCATTGTGTTCGGGATTTTGGGGGCGTTGAACGTAGCCGCGATAGTGGGTTTCGTCGAGCGCTTGTTTGGCCTGCGATTTCTCGATCCGACGATTTACTACATCACCGAATTGCCCTCTGAGTTGCGGCCGATGGATGTGGTGGCGACGGCGGTGTTTTCGTTTGTAATGGCGGCGATTGCGACTATTTACCCGGCGTGGCGGGCGTCCAAAGTGAATCCGGCGGAGGCACTGCGTTATGAGTGATGTGGTCCTCGCCTGCCGCGGGTTGCGTAAAACGTTCGAGCAAGGCACGCTCAATGTGCCGGTGCTGCACGGTATTGATCTGGAAATCAAACGCGGTGAGCGCGTGGCCATCGTCGGCGCCTCGGGGTCGGGTAAAAGCACGCTGCTGCATTTGCTGGGCGGGCTCGATGCCGCCACCGGCGGCGACATTTTCATTCTGGGCAAAAACATCCGCCAACAAAGTGAAGCCGAGCGTGGTGTAACACGCAATCAAGCGCTGGGTTTCGTCTACCAGTTTCACCACCTGCTGCCCGAATTCACCGCGCTGGAAAACGTCGCCATGCCGTTGTTGATCCGGCGCATGCCCAAGGAAGAAGCGCAAGCCGCGGCCAGCAAAGTGCTGGGGGAGGTGGGTTTAAGCCACCGCCTCGAACACACGCCGGGGGAGTTGTCCGGCGGCGAGCGCCAACGCGCGGCGCTGGCGCGCGCGCTGGTGACACAACCGGCGTGCGTGTTGGCGGATGAGCCCACTGGCAACCTCGACCGGCAAAACGCGCAAGCGGTGTTCGATTTGATGCTGCAGCTAAATCAATCGCATGGCACCAGTTTTGTGATCGTCACGCACGACATGGAAATCGCCGCGCGCGCGAATCGCATTTTGCGCTTGGTGGATGGGGTATTGAAAACGGCTTAACGGCAGCGCGCCATCACGAGGCGGCGTCAAGTGCATCGCCGTGGGTAACGATGTCCATCACACCGGCCGTTTGCAGCTCTTCGTAGAGCGCGGCATCTTGCAGCGCGTGTGTAAGCAAAAAATGCGGCGCGCTACGTTTGATCAAGCGCGGCACAATAATGCCTAGCGCGATCACCGCAAGCCCCGTCCACAACCAGCCGATCAACGCCAACGCGACCCCGATGCCCAGCACCGGCAACATCATCAGCGGTAACAACATACGCGCCGACAAAAAACGCGCCGCGCTTTTGGGTTCGAAGTTAACCGTAATGCGTCCGCTGTGATACGCGGCGACGAATTCGTTGTGTTTCAAAATATTCAATAAAATCAGATACTTATATTTCACGCTGATTTCACGGATTGACGCAGATTTTTCCGCAGTTAATCTGTGTTCATCTGTGAAATCTGTGGCAAAGATGTGCGTAGTGTTTTTTCAATACTCAACCGGTATCGGATCCAAGCTGCGCCACAAATACCACGTCGCCACCGAGCGCCACGGCGCCCACTTTTCGCCCAGGCGTTGCATGCGCGCGGGGGTGAGCGTGCGGCCGCGGTTGTAGTGCAGTTGCAGCGCTTTTTGCAGCCCCAGGTCGGCGAGCGGAAACACATCGGGGCGCGCGAGATTAAAGATCATGAACATCTGCGCTGTCCAGCGGCCGATGCCTTTGACCTGGGTAAGTTCTTCGATCAGCGCTTCGTCTTGCAGGCGTTTCCAGCGCGTGGGATCGAGTTGCCCTTGATCGAAGCGCGTGGCGAGATCGAGGATGTAGCTTGATTTTTGCCCCGATAAGCCGCAGGCGCGCAGTGTTTCGGTTTTCGATTTCGCCACCACCGCTGGCGTCACCGCGCTGTGCGCGGCGGCGAAGCGATCCCATACGCTTTGCGCGGCTTTCACCGAAATCTGCTGGCCGACGATGGCGCGCGCCAGGGTTTGAAACGCATCGCCGCGGCTACCCAGCGCGAATTCGCGATACTGCGCGATCATGCCTTGCATCACAGGGTCGCGCGCGGCGAGTTCCGCGGTGGCTTGTTTCCAATATTTGGGGCGCATAGGGCGGGCAGGGCCTAGGGTAACTTCAGCGCGGCAAGCATACACCAGGCGATTTGACGTTGCGCAACGCAATGAAGCTTGCCAAATGCGGGTATTGATTCAATTGGGTATGCAGCGATGCCGCCCGCGGCGATTCGCACCGCTCAAAAAGGAACCGCGGCGCCTTGACCTCACTCCAAGGCGCGAGCAAGCTTGAATTTCATATTCAACTGACCAGGAGAGCAACACCCGTAACTTCAATTTGATCGAGGAGAGTGTCATGAATCATGCAATACCTGCACGCGGTGTGGTGGGCGGTTTGTGCTTGATGTTGGCGGTATCTGGCGCGTATGCGCAGCAGGCGGCGAAGGCCGCGGCCAAGCCGGATACTTATCCCACGCGTCCGGTGCGCTTTGTCGCGCCGTTTGTGCCCGGCGGCCCCAGCGACATCATGTCGCGCATGCTCGCGGCAAAACTCTCCGAGGCGTTCGGTCAACAGTTCATCGTCGACAACCGCGGCAGCGCCGGCGGCATTGTCGGCTTTGAAATCGGCGCGCGGGCGGCGCCCGACGGCTACACTATCATGATCGCCGCCAACAGCGGGTTTGTGATCAACCAGCACGTCTACCACAAGCTTTCCTACAATCCGGAGCGCGATTTTCAGCCGATTTCGCAGCTCACGCAGGGCGGCAATGTGGTGGTGGTGCATCCTTCGGTGAAGGCTACCACCATCAAGGAGTTTGTCTCGCTTGCTAAATCCCAGCCGGGCAAACTGAATTACGCCACCACCGGCACCGGCAACGTGCTGGGCATCGCCAACTTCAACAAAATGGCCGGCATCGACATGGTGCCCATTGCCTACAAAGGCACCGGCCAAGCGGTACTCGATCTGGTGGCGGGGCATGTGCAGTTTTTTCTGATGAATCCGCTGGTGGCGATTCCGCACGTGAAAACCGGGCGCTTGCGCGCGCTGGCGGTGACCGCGATGGAACGCAATCCGGCGCTGCCGGATCTGCCCACGGTGGATGAAGCGGGGGTGCCGGGCTATCGCAACGTCACCTGGCACAGCATCGTGATGCCGGCGGGCGTGCCGCCCAGGCTCATCAAACGCATGAACGCGGAAGTGGTCAAGGCTGTCAACTCGCCGGATATCAAGGACAAAATCTCCGGTGACGGCCTGACCGTGATGGGTTCGACGGTGGAACAACTGGTCGAGCTTATCAAACGCGATTCAGCGGAATATGCCAAGCTGGTGCGGGATATCGGCTTTCAGAAGTTATAAGCCGGCCCGACTGCGCGCGGATGCAAGCCGCGCGCGGCGGATTATTCCGCGCGCGGCGCGCGCCGTGCGCGTTTACGCGCGCGCACGCGCCATTGGTAGCACACGCCCATGCGCCAAGCCCAATCGGTGACAAAGTAGCCGATGGCCGCGAGAATCGTTGCCAGCAACGGCAGGCCCAGCAGCAGCGGCTTACCGACGCTGATTACCCAGTTAAACGCCTCGGGCAAGTGGCTTAACAAGGCAGTACCGCTGAACTCCGCGGGCAGTGATGGCAATTCGCTATTGCCGGAGAACATCAGCAATTGCCCCAACTTAAATGCCAGGAAATAAAGCGGCAGAATAGTGAAGGGGTTCGAATAAAGCGTCACCAGCACCGAAATCGGCAAATTCACCTTAAGCGCCACGGCGAGCAATGCGCCGCCGGTGAACTGCACCGGGTTGCTGCCCGGGATCAGCCCCGCGAACAGCCCCACCGCCACGCCGCCCGCCACCGAACGGCGATGCAAATGCCATAGATTGTGATGCTGCAGGCGCGTGCCGAAGCGGGCAATGTAACGATTGTCACGTATGGTGCCGTGACTGGGCAGCACACGCCGCAAATACTTGCGTAACATGTGGATTATTGTAGCGGGATTTGCGCCGCCTCGTCCCCGTTTCCCTTTGTTTTGGGTGCACCCTTCGTGCCGTTTTTTATTGTCCTGTTTGTCGCGGGTAGCGCGCTGCTGCAGTTGCAAGCCGCGTTGCCGTCATCACCGGGGTGGATGCTGGTGCCGCTGCTGCTGCTGTTGGCCTGGCTGACGCGCGCGCGGCGCCTGTGTTGGGTGCCGCTGCTTGCGCTCGCCTGTGTGGTTGGCGGGTTTTGGTGGGCGGCGCTGCGTGCGGATTGGCGGCTTGCCGATGCGCTGCCGGCCGCGATGGAAGGCCGCGATGTGCAAATCGTCGGTGTTATTGCCGGTCTGCCGCAACACTACGAGCGCAGCGTGCGTTTTACCTTCGATGTGGAACGGGTGATCACAGCCGATGCCGTGGTGCCCCGGCGTATCGCGCTGAGCTGGTGGGGCAGTGTGGCCAAAAACGCCGAGCGCGGTTCGCTGCCCGAGCTCAAGCCGGGCGAACGTTGGCAACTCACGGTGCGCTGGCGGCGGCCGCACGGCTCGGCCAATCCCCATGGCTTTGACTACGAGGCATGGCTGATCGAGCGCAATATCCGCGCCACCGGCACGGTACGCCCGAAAAGCGGCCGCCGCATCGACGCGCTGGTAGCCCAGCCCGCGTACTGGGTGCAGGCGGCGCGCGAAAAATTGCGCACGCGAATTTTGCAGGCCTTGCCCGAGCGCGCCTATGCCGGGGTGTTGGCGGCGCTCGCCATTGGCGATCAGCGCGCGATTGCCCCCGATCAATGGCAAACCTTTACCCGCACCGGCGTAAACCATTTGATGTCGATTTCGGGGCTGCACGTCACCATGATCGCGGGCTTGGTGTTCCTGCTGGCTTATGCCTTGTGGCGGCGTAGCGCGCGCTTGACCCTGCGGCTGCCCGCGCGCAAGGCGGCCGTGCTGGCGGGATTGCTGGCGGCTTTTTTATACACGCTGCTGGCCGGTTTTGAGGTGCCGGCGCAGCGCACGCTCTACATGCTCGCGGTGATGGCGGCGGCGCTGTGGATGAATCGCCTGGGCGCGGCGTCCGCGGTGCTCAGCGTGGCCTTGCTGGTGGTGGTGTTGATTGACCCGTGGGCGGTGCTGGCACCGGGGTTTTGGCTGTCGTTCGGCGCGGTGGCGGTGATCCTGTATGTGAGTGTCGCGCGCATTGGCCGGCCGCATTGGCTTTACGCCTGGGCCAAGACGCAATGGGCGGTAACGCTGGCGCTGGTGCCGGCGCTGCTGGCGATGTTTCAGCAGGTGTCGATCATCTCGCCGCTGGCCAATGCGCTGGCGATTCCGGTCGTGAGCCTGGGTGTGGTGCCGCTCACCTTGATCGGCATGGTGTTGCCGTTTGACTGGGTGTTGCAACTCGCGCATGGGGTGATGGCGGGCTGCGGCGGCGTGCTCGAATGGATGAGCCGCTTGCCGGCGGCGGTGTGGCAGCAACACGCGCCGCCGCCGTGGAGCGTTGCGCTTGCGCTTGGCGGCGTGGCGATATTGTTGTTGCCGCGCGGTTTTCCGTTGCGCTGGGCCGGACTCGCCGCGTTTTTGCCGTTGTTCCTGGCCGCACCGCCACCGCTGCCGGAGGGGCAATTGCAGCTCACCGTGCTCGACGTCGGCCACGGCCTGGCGGTGGTGGCACGCACGCGAAATCATGCGTTGTTGTTCGACGCGGGGCCGGCGTACGGCCCGCAAGCCGATGCCGGTAACCGCATGGTGGTGCCGTACTTGCGCGCGCGCGGCGTCAAGGCGCTCGATGCGCTGGTGGTGAGCCATGACGATATCGATCACTACGGCGGCGCCTCCTCGGTGCTGCAAGCGGTGCCAGTGAGGCAGTTATTGAGTTCCTTGCCCGATCTGGATCCGCTGCCGTTCGAAGCGGCGCACGCGGCACGTTGTTTCGCCGGGCAGTCCTGGGATTGGGATGGCGTGCGTTTCGAGTTGTTGCACCCGCCGCGCGACAGTTACGCCGATACCACGATCAAGGACAACAACCGCAGTTGCGTGCTGCGCATCGCAACCGCGAAGCATGCGGTGCTGATTGCGGCCGACATCGAAGCGCGCGCTGAGCTGCAGTTGGTTGCCGCCGAGCGCGACGCGCTGCGCGCGCAAGTGCTGATCGTGCCGCATCATGGCAGCAACACCTCGTCCACGCCCGAATTCGTGCGCGCGGTCGATCCGCGCATTGCGATTTATCCGATCGGCTATCGCAACCGGTTCGGCCATCCGCACGTGGACGTGCAGGCACGCTATCTGTTGGCCGGCGCCCATGTCTATCGCACCGACCGCGATGGCGCGGTGACCTTGCTGATGGGGGCTGGCGAGACCATCAGGGTCACCCCGCATCGCGCAAACTACCGCCGCTATTGGCAAAACGCGCTCGCGGACGATCCCGTGCCGGATCCGGATGAAATATAAAAAGTATAATAAAATCAATCAGTTAAGAAAACTTGCGCAATTTCACGCAAGCGCTGCGCAATGCGCTTGGGTAAAGTTGGGGGTATACCTACCCAGATCGCCGGAGCCTGCGTTGAAATTCAGCCAAATTACCGTACGCACCAAGCTCGCCGGGTTGATGCTGATCGCGATCATCCTGCTCGCCGGCACCCGCGGCCTGGGCCTCATACAGTTGGGTGGTTACCTTGATCGCATGACTGAATACACCACGACGCTTGATCTGGCGCATCAACAAATCGAGGCGGCACACGGCGCGCGCATCGCGGCATTGGAAGCGGGCCAAAACGACGCCGCCGCGCGCGCCGCGCACGCCGCGAAGGTGCGTGAGTTACAAAGCGTATTGCAGGCCAGGCGCGGTGAAGCCGCGGTGGCGCAGCAGCGCGAGCGGAGCATCATGCATTGGACCTACGTTTCGATGCTGGTGTTGGTGTTCGTGATTTGTGGCGCGATTTTCTGGCTGCTGATGCGCTTGGTGGTGAAGCCTTTGCAGGGCATGGTGCACGTCGCCCACCGCGTCGCCGCCGGCGATCTGGCGTCCGAGATCGCAGTAAACAGCGGCGATGAAATCGGCCAGGTGATGCAGGCCCTGAACGAGATGAACCTGCGGCTGGGCGAACTCATCGGCAAAATCCGCGGCATGGCGCACTCGGTGGGCAATAGCAGTGCACAAATTGCCGGCGCGGGAGAGCAATTATCGAGCCACGTCGAACATCAGGGTGAGTTTTTACAACGCACCGGCGTGACGCTGCGTGAATTGGCGGCGGCGGTGGTCAGCAATTCCGAGAGTGCGCAGCGGGCGCGTGAACTCGCGGCGCAGGCGCGCGATGTGGCGATCAAGGGGAACGCCGAGGTGACGCAAGCGGTCGACACCATGACGCGCATCAGCGCGAATTCCAAACAGATCGTCGACATCGTCGCGATCATCGATGGCATCGCGTTTCAAACCAATATTCTGGCCTTGAATGCGGCGGTGGAAGCCGCGCGCGCCGGTGAGCAGGGGCGTGGCTTTACGGTGGTGGCGGCCGAGGTACGTGCGCTGGCGCAGCGCAGCGCGGGTGCGGCCAAGGAAATCGCCGCGCTGATCAAAACCTCGGTGCATGAGCTTCAACAGGGCAGCGGTTTGGTGGAAAAAGCCGGCGCCACCATGGCTAAGGAAGCGCTGAATAAGTCCCCGATTGCTCTGTAAACGCGAATTCCAGTGGTACGTTCTGATTGGGAGGACGTATTCGCGAGCCACGAGGCAAGACATGAAACAAATGACGCTGGC
>Ga0194132_10000875_pt1 | contig 61723 bp, 47 predicted proteins | sample TA2KigOf80mmetaG_FD_148612 | JGI IMG/M metagenome (GOLD analysis project Ga0194132, IMG submission 148612) | Freshwater microbial communities from Lake Tanganyika, Tanzania - TA2015054 Kigoma Offshore 80m | ecosystem: Environmental > Aquatic > Freshwater > Lake | place: Tanzania: Lake... | reverse complement strand
AACCGCACGCCCGTCACACCGGCGGACGTGAGCCGGGTTTTCACGAAATAAGTCTCCCGCGTGGCCGCCACGTTGGTGGCCAGAATGGAACCGTCGGAGAGTCTGGCCAAGACGGTGCCCTTTTCGGAGGTTAAGGCTGAAGGCTCGATCGTCTCCCATTGTTCTCCCTGCGACCGCGACGCCACCCAGTTCCGGAATTCGTCCAAAAACCCGGGTGTATCCTGGGCAAGACGAACTTCCCATTTCGCGATTTCACCATGGAATTCCTGCAACCGGCGCTTGGTCTTGGCGTCATACATGGGCAACGTGGGGCGCTCGTCGGGTTGGTCGTTGTCCTCGGTTTGGTTGAAGAGGGCGTAGAATCGGTAATACTCCTGCTGGGAGATGGGATCAAACTTGTGACTGTGGCATTGGGCGCAAGCGAGGGTGAGGCCCATCCAGGCCTGTGCGGTTACCGCAATGCGATCCTTCACGGCCGCGACCCGCCATTCCTCGTCATCCGTGCCGCCTTCCGTGTTGGTCATCGTGTTGCGATGAAAAGCAGTCGCGATGAACTGGTCCTCGCCGGGCGAGGGCAGCAAATCCCCCGCCAGTTGCTCCCGGGTGAACACATCGTAAGGAAGATTGCGATTGAAAGCCTGAATGACCCAGTCGCGATAGGGCCAGACGTTGAGCCGCAACGGATCGGAACCGTATCCCGCGCTATCGGCGTAGCGCGCGATGTCCATCCACATGCGAGCCCATCGCTCTCCATACGCGGGCGATGCCAGCAAACGGTCCACCAGTCGTTCCACCGCGCCGGGCCGCGCGTCCGAAACAAAGGAATGAACCAACTCGGGTGATGGGGGCAGCCCAGTGAGATCCAAGGACAGCCTCCGAACCAGGCTGTGCCGATCCACCGGCGGGGCGGGTTTCAGCCCTTTCGCTTCGAGCGCCGACAAAACAAAATGATCGATCTCGTTCTTCGGCCAATGGACATCACGCACTTTGGGCAGGGCGGGGCGGACCGGTTTCACAAATGCCCAGTGAGCCGCGTAGGGCGCGCCTGCTTGAACCCACTGTTTCAGCAACTCGACCTCGGCGACCGAGAGGGGATGCCCCTCCTTGGTCGGCGGCATCATCTCATCAGGGTCCCGGGAAGTGATCCTAGCAACGAGCGTGCTGGCGCCCGGATCTCCAGGCTTGATGGCCTGCGTCCCATCCTTCCTCGATTGGATCGCTTCGTCTCGGACGTCGAGCCGGAGTTTGGCCTTTCTCGAGGACTCGTCAGGACCGTGACATTGAAAACACTTCGAAGAAATGATCGGTTGAATATCCCGCGCAAAATCGACTCCGGCCCACGCCTTACCGGCCAGCATCGCAGCGGCCCACAAAGCCAACCCCAGCGGGAAGTAAAGCCTCGGCCAGCGTGCCTCAATCATTGGGGTCATGGCACAGGGACTTTAGGCCCGTTCCCTCCGCATCGGCAAGCCCACGATCGAGGAAAAGCCGGAGGACTCGCGAATCATGGAGGCCGGATCAGCTCACGGACGAGGGGCTGGCAAGCGCGGTTTGGCGTCCGTTGGAATCATGGACACATAGGCTCGACCGTTGAGGCGGCGTTGAAGATCGCGCTTCGCGTTCTGCACCAAACCCGGCTCTCGAAACACATCGAGCGCCGTCAAGGCCATCGTCTTCGCCGCCACTCTCATGCCTTTCTCCCCGATGCTCATGCCAGAGCAGGCGGTGGACTGCCAGGTGTGCGGCGTGACTCCCGGTGCGAACGCCGCGGCACGGATCTCGCCCGTCGGCACATTCCAGCTCACGTCACCGACATCTGTGGACCAGGGTGTCACACCATCCTGAATGGGAAAAACCTTTCCCGCCAAGTCGAGACCAGGCTTGCCTTCGGGAGGCAGGAGTTCGCGCAAAGCCTCGGCGAATCGTAATTCCTCCGCATCGTATCGAACCCCTCCCACGGTTTGCATATTCACTTCGGCCAGTTTCGCCAGTGTGTCGTTCGGGATCACGTTGGAAAGGGCGCCGAGAATCTCAATTTCGAGTTTTGTTTCCGTGGCCAGCGCGCCCGCTTCAGCGCATTTCAAGACTCTCTTCCAAACGCTTTGCAGTACGGTCGATTCCGGATGGCGCACCGTAATTTTCAACTCCGCGAAATCCGGAACCACGTTGGGCGCGGTGCCTCCATGAGAAATGTAATAATGCATGCGGGTCTCGGACGGAACATGTTCCCGCAGCAACTCCACCGCGTGGCTCATGAGCTGAATCGCGTCGAGCGAAGAACGTCCCTTTTCCGGCGCTTTGGCCGCGTGGGCCGATACCCCTCGGTATCGCACCGCCGCGCCAACATTCGCCAGGGTCGATCGCATGCCCGGCTCGTTCCGATCGTCCGGATGCCACGTGAGCGCAACGTCCACTCCGGCAAAAGCCCCGGCGCGCAGCAGATGCACTTTCCCGCAGCCGTTCTCCTCCGCCGGACAGCCGAAAAACTTCACCGTGCCGGGCCTCCCCTCTTTTTGGAGGCTTGACCAAGTTTGGATAGCAGCCCAGGCCGCCGCGGTGCCGAGCAGATTGTGGCCGCAGCCGTGCCCGGCTCCCAGCATGCCGGTCGGTTGCTTGCGAGCCACGGCCTCTTGTTGCAACCCCGGCAGGGCGTCGTACTCTCCCAGAAAGGCCACCACGGGTCCCCCGGAACCGGCGGTCGCGACAAAAGCGGTGGGCATATCGCCCAAATGGGTTTGAACCGAGAAGCCAGCCTTGCGCAAGACATCCGCCAACAACGATGCGCTACGGTGTTCTTCGAAGCTTAGCTCGGCCAGCTTCCAGATCTGCCGGCTCAACGCATCGAACGGCGCCGATCCACGATCCATTTCGGAAATCACGGACGACTTCCAATCTTGGGCCATCGCTTTGCCAGACCAGCCCGAAGACGCAGCCAGGAGCGCGAGCGAGAAAACCAGCGCGGACAACCCCGTTCGCAACGCCAATGAACATCTTCCGCGACGTCGCGAAACGCGGGCTCCTCGTCCACCCCCCGCCAATCGGGCATCCCCAGGCCACGCGGTTTCCCGGACGGAATCAGGATCGTCCGTGGGGTCAAAACTGGTCCATTTCAACTTCATGATTGCTGATAGGCCTGGACAAAGCGGCGCGCCTGCTCGCGAAACCATTCCCAATCCTCCGCTTCAGCCCGCGTGGCGTCGAAGAGCGGCCCCCCCACCCCAAAGGCATCCGCACCCGCTTTCCGAAATCCCGGCAATGTTTCCACCGTGACCCCCCCTGTGGGCATCAAAGGAATCTTGGGAAAAGGGCCTTTCAAGGCTTTGATATGGGCTGGTCCTAATTGATCCGCCGGAAAAATCTTCACCAAGTCCGCCCCGAGCCGCCAGGCCTCCCAAACTTCCGTTGGCGTGAGCGCCCCGGGCATGACCGGAACTCCCCGGGCGACGCACTCACGAATGACGTCGGGCACCACCACCGGCGTCACAATAAATCCAGCGCCTGCCGACAAGGCTCTCTCCAAATCGTCCATCGTCACCACCGTGCCCGCGCCCACATTGCAACGGCCTTCAAAGTGATGGACGGCCATCCGGATGGTTTCCTCCGCCCCCTGGCTGTTCATCGTGATCTCCAAATTGCGCAACCCGCCCTCAATGCTCGCGCGCGCCAGTCGCTCCACCACGGATGTGTCGAAACCCCGCAGAATACCCACCACGGGAAGCTCGCGAAACATCGCTTCTTGAAAACGGGTTGCCATGCGCGATCCTGGACAATTTTTCTCAGACGCGCGCATTCTCGCCGCGCGGACCGGCGCCAACATCACCTGCAGCTTTGCCGTTCAACAGGAGCTCAAGAATCCTTCGCTGACCCTGCTCGCACAAGTTTTCCGATTCTGTCCAGCTCACCCGGGCCGCAAAGCTCAACTTTTCCGCGGCGCAAATATAGGCTTTTCCCATCTCCACCCCGCACGCCACAACGACCGGGATTTTGGCGCGCCCGGCTTCCGCCATTTCCGCTCCAATCAACAGACCGCTCAGGAAGGAGGTGTTCACTCCCGCGTCCACCCGATCCAAGACTTGTCGAGTCCGCACCCGAAACAGCGCCGCGTTCAACGGTGCGTCAGCCCCTTTCGCCACACCTTCACGGAAAGCCCCTTCATCGGGCGCCGCGCCGAGACGCACACTGTGTCTCAAAACGCTGTGCTTCGCCAGCAGATCAAAGAGTTCTCCGGTCATGTAAGTTCGAAAATGCGTCACCCTTCCCGCTTCCACCCACAGGTGCTTTGAATGTGTGCCCGGCAGGACCAGAAGGGTGCTTTCGTTTGCCTTCCCCACACCTGTGAACGCCCATCCCACCGCCTGAGTCTCTTCTCCCCGCATCACCTCCTCGTCCGAGCACACACCGCCAATCAGAAATACTCCCGGTTCAACCTCGTGCCACGATACCCGGGTCCCATCGAGTGGGAACGGCAGTCCCGCATAGGGCAACTCCTTCCACCCGATCGAAGCACTCGCCATCCCCGAAATCACCACCGGCAAACCCGGAGGCGCGCCCACGCTTGCCATCCCCGCCGCCAACACCGACTTGAACCGTGCGGCCCTGTCTCCTCCTTCGGCGGCGATTTTGCCCGCGCCTTCCTCGGAATGGTAAACACGATGCATGCCGCGACCGGTCCAGCGCAGCCGGAAGTTGGAGGTCCCCCAATCGCAGCTCAAAAATTCCATGCCACTTCAATGCTTCAGGATGACCTGGGCCGGATTGATCGCGTGGTACTTGCCCTTGTTCGCCGTGATGGTGAAGGCCTCCGGAACTTTGTCCAATCCCTCCAACGCATGCGTGAGCGTCGGCTTGATTCGCACCCGACCGGTCGCGGCCAGCCTCACCGTGTGCTCCAAATGAGCCAGCGTGCTGATGTCGGGAAATACATAACGCAAACTCCGCTCGCGCATCCCATCGATATCCACCTCAAAGGGCGCTCCGAACCACGACACCCCCACCAGCTTCCCTCCCGACCGGACCGCCTGCATCGCCTGCCGCACGGTGGCCGTTCCAGCCAATCCCTGCTTCGGGCTTCCCCCGGCACACTCAAAAACCACATCCGCCCCATTCCCCTCGGTCAACTCGCGAATCGCCTCCACCACATCAACTTGTCGCGCGTTCAAAGCATGATCGGCTCCCAGTTCGACGGACATCCGGCAGGCCTCGTCCCTCACGTCCACCGTGATGATCCGCCCCGCGCCGCTCAGGCGCGCAATTTGGAGGCATTCCAAGCCCATGCTCCCCTGGCCGAAAATCGCCACCGTGTCGCCCATGGCCAGTGAGGCCGTTTCCACCGCCGCCACACTGTCACTCAACGATTGCAAACACGCCGCCTCCCGGTTGTCCAACCGGTCGTCCACTCGAACCAATGCCAACTCCGGCAGAGAGGCGACCTCCGCGAAACACCCGGGTAGATCGAATCCGATCACCGGGCCGCTCCGGCACCGGTTGCCCTGTTCGGACCGGCACATTCCACATTGGCCGCACGGCAGTTTTGCGCGGGCGGCAATGCGGTCGCCGCGCCGAAATCGCGTCACTCCAGGCCCGGTTTCCAACACTCGCGCACAGAATTCGTGTCCAAACAATGCAATCGGCGCTTCCGTCTCAAGGCGTCTCTTCACGCGCTCATACGCCAGCGTGGGAATGCCAAAGGCCAACTGCGCCTCCGTCACGCTCGGTTGCACGCACAACGGCTCCACCAGGACATGGCCCGGCTTCAACTCGGGCACAGCCACCTCATCCAGCCGCATGTCTCCAAACGCGTGAAATCTCCAGGCTTTCATAAACGAATGAACTTCTGCACCGCGTGGCATTGAGGGGAAACCATACCTCTCCTCCCTCCCGCCGACCAAGCGACCTCGACCACGTACAAATCACCCTTCGAATCCAAAGCCAGGTCGTGCGGTGCAAAGAAATCGCCCGGCGCCTCAGGCTCAGCCCCCCCACCCCAGCGGGACAACAGTCGGCCTCCTGGATCAAACACGCTCACCCGCCCTCCGGTCGCGCCCGGCTCAGCCTCTCCCGTCCCCGGCCATCGCCCCGCGAGGTAACCCAACTCCACCACCCACACGTTTCCTTCCGCGTCGAAGATCATCTGACTCGGCCGCGCCAGTTCATCCCAAATCTCCAGCACCTCGCCCTCAGGCGAGAACCATTGCAGCCGATCGTTCTCCCGATCCGCCACACAAATCCGCCCCCTCTGGTCCACCGCGATACCGTGCGGAACATGGAACTGCCCCGGGCCTGTTCCCGGCTCTCCCCACGACAGCTTCAATGCCCCGTCCGCGGAAAACCGGTGCACTCGCGCATTCCCATAGCCGTCGGCGACGAACAAATCCCCATCCGGCCCCACCGCCAAATTCGTCGGGTAGTGAAACGGCGGACCCGCCTGCCGGATGGTCCGATAATCCACACTGGTGGCCCCCGTCTCGCTGGGTTTTCCAGACACCCCCAGGGTCAACACCCAGTCCCCTCCGGCGTCGAACTTTTTCACCGTGTGATCCAAATCATCCACGTAATACCTCGAACCATCCGGACCGATCGTCAATCCATGCGCCCGGGCAAACGTTCCGCTTCCCCAAGCCTTCGCAAGGGTGCCGTCTGGCTCGAAAACCATGACTGGGGTTTCGCCACGGCAAAAAAGGTGAACTCGATCTTGCGCATCGCAGGCCACCCCGGGCACTTCCCGCCACGAAAGGCCCTCCGTCAAACGAGGCCACCCTGTCTCCACCCGAAAGCGAAATGCCCCTTGACCAACCACCTTCGGACTCGCCGCCGCGTCGGGCGCTGAATTCAAAATCATAGGCGGGCGGTGAGGTCTCAGCGTCGTGCCAAATGAGGATGAAACCCCAACACTTTGGTTCGAATCCGGTACAACCCCTTGTCGATCGTGACGTAAAGGGAATGCGCATCCTCACCGATGCCAAACTCCACGTTGCTTGGTATGCCCTTCCAATCCTCAAAGAGACCCGATTGGTTGCGCGGTCCCGTTTCGACAAAAGCCAGTTCCTGGCCCGTCGGGGAAACCACCATGATGCCCGGACGCGCCAGACTCCGGCACGTCAGATAAACATGGCCCGACATGTCCACCGTCATGCCATCGCAACCGTTCTCTTTTCCGAAATCCACCAGGGTCTTCCGCGAACCGCTTACCTTGCCGTCCGCACCCAAGGGAAAGGCATACACTTTCATGGCGCCCCGTTTGGGTTCGGGATCCGAGGGACTCAACCGGTTGCCCCCGTTGTTATGATCCCCCACGTACAACGTTCGCCCGTCAGGGCTCAAGACAAGGCCGTTCGGCTTCTCCACTTCCCGTGTGATTTCGATGACGCGTCCATCGGTCTCCAATCGATAGACCGCCTCGCGCTCGATCTCCCGCCGCTCCGTGCCACCATAGCGCGGATCCGAAAAATAGATGCGGCCCGCCGCGTCCACACAAAGGTCGTTCGGGGAATTGAAGCGCCTGCCTTCGAACCTGTCCACAAGGGTCAGCCCCTGCTTGGTGTTCAGATTCCACCGAATCAACCTGCGCCCGCCACCGTCGGCACCATCGCACGACACCATCGAACCATCGTGGAGAAAGGCCAGCCCATTCGATTTCCCGGAGTTCTCAGTGAAGACGGAAACCGCGCGCGTCTTCGGATCGAAAATCAAAATCATGCCGTTGTCCGGTCCAAACGGCATATCGGTGAAGTAGATGCGGCCATCCGCGGCGACCGCCGGCCCCTCGGTCAAGCCGCTGTTCAACTTTGCCTTGCGTGTGTGCAAATGCTCCAGTTTGGCGTCCGCGGGAAAAATGGGGTTTTCCGCGCCCCACCCCGGACCGAGGAGAACCGCGCAAAACAGGGCAGCGAGGGCGAACCAACGTGGCGATCGAATCTTCATGGCGAGTTGAATCCCACGAACCACGGCGGCGTGACAAACACGAAGCCAGACTCAGGGACACGCCATTCTTATCTCCGCGCCCCCCCGAAGGAAACCCCAAAAACTCCGGCGAGCAGGCTGGCAGCACGATCTGCTTCGCGGCCAGCGCCTGTTTCCGGACGTGCGCAGGGATCCTTGATTGTTCGATGCCAACCACCCCGGAGCCATCTGCGGAGCAGGTGTCCAGGTGTGGCCTGAAGGGCCACGATGTGATAGCCCAGGGCAAGCGAGCCCTCCGTCGAGCGCCGCCCTGGGTCAACGATTCCCAAGAACGTCGAAGCCCTGTCAGGGCGTCACGGACTCGCGGGGACGAGTTCGCTGGTGACAGAGATCTCGAATCATCTCCAGGTTTGCCGGTTATAGAGTGCCCTCGTTTCCTTTGCGGCCGTTGCGGACCTTGGGTGAGGCAACTTGCTTTTCCTCGCGCAGAGGCCGCGAAGGACGCAGAGAGGACGTTGAGGGTGGAAGTTCGCTGGGGACTGGGGGCAGCGATCTGGAGCCATCCGACCTCCCGGTCTGACCCAGCAGAGTGTAACTTCATTTACAGGCCGCTCTCAGAGCACGGGCATCACACCGTCTTCCCTCTCGCCCCGCGAGACACGAGTGGGGAGAGAGCCGGAGAGAGGGGCATGCTCAGCCTACCCCTCCTCGGTCCTCTCCCCGCTCATCCTTTGCAGGGAGAGGAAGCAGTTCATTGGAGACAGAGATCTCGATGATTGTTCCTCGGGAGCTCTGACCGTAGCGGTGCCGTTCCGGAAGAGGTCCTTCCGTGCTCCATGCAGGATTCGCTGGAACTCCCGCACCTTCCACGGGACAGGCTGTTCGCAGGCGAATGCGTTCATGCAACATCACTATCGAAGAGGCCGGAGGCCATAGCCGCTCAATCTGATGCGCGCACAGTGATCTCTCGGACACCCGCCTCGACATTTTTCGTGACCACTTTACCGCCAGGCCACCGAACCTGGATCTCCAAAGGCCTTGTCGGTGTCGCCATCACCTGCACAGGTGAGGACTGGGAAGCGTAACCACTTGGCCCGAGCACCTCTCGGAGCGGTCCCCATCCATGCTCGAATCGCAATCGAATAGAGGCACCGATCCCGTAAGGGTTCGCATCCGATCCACGAAGGCTCACTCTCACGCCCTCGCGAGCCGCTCGATTCAGGAAAAGATGAACCGGCCCGCCGTTCTCCGCCACAACGAGGTCCGTCCTTCCGTCCGAATCAAAATCGCCCGAGGCGCACCCTCGCTGCTCGCCGGACAGGCGAACGCCGCTTTGCACAGGTTTAACCGCAGTGAATCTCCCGCCCGGACCTCCTCGAAGCCAAAGTCCGAGGCCTGCATCGAGTCGTGTCGCTTCAGGCCTCACGCTGAAACAGTTCTGGGCCAGGAATGCATCCTCCCATCCATCACCATCTGCATCGGCCACGACGATGCCATAGACAGGGGCGTGTTGGGCTTCGGGAGGAAGTAGCCCGGGGACGAATCGGTTGCCTCGATTCAGCCACAGGCGGGTTTCAAGCGTTGTGACAGAGAGTTTTCGGCTGATCGAAGCCCAGGGCGCAAGGATCTCGCCCGCACTCATGGCCGAGTATTGTGCATGGGTTTGGATCCGATCTTGCAGCGAGGGAATGGCAGCCCGTAACAGAGTCAGGTCCCGCGCGGGAACTTCGAGTTTCCGTGCCGAATCGAAAAGGGTTTCCAAAATCTGAATGGTGCCGTCGCCGACCCAGTCACCGAAGTGGGCGTGGCGCGGGAGCGGGCTCCAGACCTGCTCGGGTCCATTCAAACCCCAGTTGCCCACCAGCAAGTCCATTCGGCCATCTGCATCCCAGTCACCGGCCACGACACCCGACCACCATCCGATGTCCTGTCCCAAGCCCCACTGATCCGTTACATCGTGGAGTGTTCCATTCTGAAAGCGAAGGACGCGCACCGCACCCCAATCGCACGCCACCACCAACTCGGAGGCTCCGTCATTATCCAGGTCGCTGAACACGGCTCCCGTCGCGCGTTCAATCGTTTTCAACGATCCACTCAACACCTCGTCGAACACCCACTGGTTGCCAGCGCGCCGATACAGAACCGAAGACACCGGTTCTGGATAACGGGTGGTCTTAAATGCGGCCCCGACGAAAAGTTCCAGAGAGCCATCGCCTTGAACATCGCCCATCGCGAAACAACCTGGAGTAGCCCCGTTCGGAAGCGGCGGCAGGGGGGCGGCAGGAACGGGCGAACCTTGGCCGAGCTTCCACGTTTGAGCAGCACCTCGCGCATCATCCCTGACTCGATGATTGGCCACTCCCACGATCAGGCCCGGAGTTCCGTCAGCGTCTGTCCATGCCGCGATGCAAGTCCCATCATCCGGCAAGGCTGCAAGCTCACCACGGATCGGAACAAAGCCGCCCCGCCCATCATTGAGCCTGATCGCAATCGGCTGGCCTGCCCCGCCGGCGATCGCGAGATCATCGTGGCCGTCGCGATTGAAATCCCAAGCGCAGATTCCCGGTCCCATCTGACTGAGCTTGCGGGGCAACAGGGGCTGGGCCGCAAAGTCGTCATGGGGCGTTTGAGAGTGAGAAACGCCCAGGGACGAAGTGGCATTTTCGAACCAAGGTGCAGCAACAGGTGTTGGAGTGCTTGGGGTCGAGGACCTGGAAGCCGATGTTTCGTCGATCTCGTAGGCTTGTCCGGGCATGGCGTTGGTGAGCACAGATTTTGCACCGCTTCTCCATCGCACCTCGATGGTCAGGTCCATCGGATTTGAACCGACGGCGAAGGAACGCATCGGTTCGCTACCGCTCAGATAATAACCGCCAGCCAGGATCTCCTGCTCCTGAACGGGAACGGCGCCTCCCAGCACCCGGATCCGTGCACCGATTCCCTGTGTGTTCGGCGCCTTCCCCTTCAATCGCACGGCCACCCGGGGCGCAGTGCTGTCGTTTCGATAAACCAAAGGAGCGGCGTTGATAGCGTTCATGACAACATCCATGTCACCATCATGGTCAAAGTCGATGAGCGCCATACCGTGCGCGATGTCTGTCGAGTTAAATCCCCAAGCATCGCCCACTTCTTCGAATCGCATCTGTCCCTTGTTCCGAAAAGCCCGCTTCGGGCTTTTCAGGGGCGGGTAGTCACCGAGGTTTGCCCGGGCATTCTTTTGCTGCGCCTTCATACGGGCATTGGCCTCACTCACGTCACGAGAATTGACATCAAATAAATTTCCGTTCGAGACCAGCAAATCCTCATAACCATCGAAATCCACGTCGAGAAAAACAGGCGTCCAGGACCAGTCAGACGCCGCAACTCCGCCGAAAAACCCCAGTTCGGCATAGGTCCCGTCCCCTCGATTTTGATACAGGCAGTTCCTGGGCATCTCCTCCCGTATCTCATGGCGTCCAGGAATCCGGCTCAACGGCTGTGTCGGACTCGACTGCCGCAAGTGCCAGCGATGATCCAGACTCAACATCTCGACGGTAATGAAGTCGAGATGACCGTCTCGATCCAGATCTGCGAAGTCCACTCCCATGGAGGCGTAGCTCATGTTTCTCAAGGCCTCACGGGGAATAAGTTGGAAGCGACCCTTGCCCTGATTGATCCAAAAGCGATCGTGCGTTTGAAAGTCATTGCAAACGTAGATGTCGGGAAGCCCATCCCCATTGGTGTCACGGATCTGGACGGCGAGGCCAAAATCGGGCTGAACCGAGTAGGGCCTGCCCTCCTCATCCAAAAACGATTCACCCCAGTTCGCCGCCGTGAATCGCCCGGAGCCGTCATTCCAATAAACTGCGTCCGGCTCGCCGAACTCCACGATATTGCCATCGACGATCTTGATCTTGGCAGCATACCTTCCGGTCACAACGGGTTTGCCGTTCTCCATCCGGGTGGAGATCTGCCCTCCATCCCGCAGGATTGAGAGAGTTCCGAAGTTGCACAGATACAGATCCAAGTCGCCGTCCCCATCCAGGTCGCTCATGGCCATCGAAGTGGAGCCCGTCCGACCGACAAGGCCGGCAGCAACCGTGGTATCCGTGAACTGACCGTCCGCCCCCTGCATCAACAACGCATTGGGTCCTCCAAACGAACTGATGAACAGATCCAGGCGCCCATCGCCATTGAGGTCCGCGAAGGCCGCGCCGCTGGAGATCTGGTTCGTGACCGCAGTCCTGGTCAGCGCGGTGACATTGGTAAAGCTCCCGGCCCCGGTGGCACGGAACAAGGCCGAGGGGCCGTCTTTGTTGCAAAAGAAAAGGTCGCACCAGCCATCTCCATCGAAATCTCCTGCCGCGACACCACACCCGTTCATGGTGTTTTGGAATCTGCGAACCCGGCTGTCGGAAAGATAATTTGTGAAATTGATCCCGAGTTGTTGAGCCGGAAGCTGGGTGAATCCGGGTTTACCGGAGCCTCTCGCGGGCAAGAGTGGAGTGGCGCGGTAACCCGCTGAGTGGGCCAGGGGCGTGACGGTGAGCACCGCGAGCAGTAATCTGCAGATCAGGTAGATTGCCGGCACCCAACCCTGCGGGGACGGAACCGGGCACAACGACTTCAATGGCCGGAGATGACTCCAGGATTCGAACATTCTTTGAGGTGCGGAAAAACCACAAATCGGCTGCAAGTTCCAGGTTAAAACTACGCCTGCGCGCCTCATTCCGGCAACGGCAATGGACCCGCATCGATCTCTCGTAAGATCGCGGCGGCAATGGCCTTTCTCAAGCTTGGATGGATCTTCTCGCGTCCGAAGGAGGTGAGCCTACCCGTCCGGAAAAGCTGGGCAACGAGAAAGCTTCTCTGAACCGGGTGTGGCAGGAGCCATCGTTGAATGGTGAGGTGTGACCCTTGGTCAAGGCTCGCTGCGAACTCGATAGAATCGTTGCGGATCGGAGGCCGGATCCTTGGCCGTCATTCGGCCCCCGTTTCCGTTGGTGCGAATCAACGAGGTCCAAACCGGAGGAAATTGCCTCGTGTATTCGACGAGGTGAACCAAGTTGGACTCCGCATTCCAACTGATCGACGCCCCCCCATCCGATCCCCGCTCAACCGCAACCTGCAGGAGTGTCACGTCGAAAAAGACCAGATCGCCAATCGTCGGCCTCGCCGAAGTGACAGGTAGTTCATTGAGCGGGGAGCCCAGGTTCACTCGAAACACATTGTTCGCGGGAGGCGCGGCCACGAACAAATTCAAGACGTTCGTGCCTCGAATCACCCTCCCAAAGACCGTAAAACCACCGTCCACGCCGTCCAATTCAACATTATGCTTGAGATTGAAAAACCACTGCGAGCTTGCGGAATTCGTCTGCCCCCCAACACGAGCCATCGCGAGGGTGCCGTAGGTGTTGCTGTAAGTCCTGCCCGCGGAGTATTCGTTCACAATCGGCGGCAGGGTTGGAACGAAGTCAAACACACTGTTCGTTGTTCCCCGATGGCGCACCATAAAACCGCCGCCTTGCACGACGAAGTTGGGGACCCAGCGATGAAAGAAAGAATCCCGATACCGCCCTTCCTGAACATACGTCAAAAAATTCCGCACCGTCACGGGCTTGTCCTCGTCCAGAAGCTCGACGTCCACATCGCCCAGGGGGGTTCGAAATCGCGCCAAAGTACCCGCCTCCGCGATCAAACCCATGCTCGCGATCACCCCGATCCACATCCATGACTTCATACATGACTCATCCGCTTTCAAGCATCCCAAGGCCAGTGGGGGGCCACCGCCCGTTCAATCGAGCTTCGCAAGGACCTGTTGCCCGCCAGGACACGATAGCCGTGATCGTTCGAGATCGGCTCCCGCCAAAACTCACCCCCGGCACATTCAACCAGCAATCCTCCCGCCGCGATGTCCCAAATCCGCACCCCACCCTCCAGGTAAGCGTCAAGCCGGCCGGTCGCAACGTAGGCCAGATCCAGAGCCGCCGCCCCCATCATCCGAATCTTCCGCACCCGCGGCAGCAGGCGCTGAAAAACCGGCAGCATCCTTTGAATTGCCGTGGTTCCCTTCGAAAATCCCATCGCGATCACGCACTCTCCCAGCTTCGTTCTCGAGCCGGCGCGGATCACGCGCCCATTCAACCGGGCAGGCCCTCCCCGGATGGCGGTCCACAACTCATCACAAAACGGATCGTAAACCAGCCCCGCCTGCGTCTGATATTCTCCCAACTGACCATTCGTCCCCGGTCGCCCCCGCACCCCACGAACTTCTCGCGGCCGATCCCACTTGCATTGTAAGGCGATCGAAACGCAGGCGTGGGGAATGCCATAAGTATAGTTGACCGTGCCGTCGATCGGGTCCACCACCCAACGCCAGTCCGTCTCGAGATCCCCATATGATTCCTCCTCGCCCAGGATCGCGGCCTCCGGCAAAGCCCGCCGCAAATGCCTTTCGATGAGTCGCTGGCACCGCACATCCAGTTCCAGCTTGATGTCGTGCTGCACCGCCGATTGGACCTTCTTCCCGGCCAGCAAATGCCTCCGCAGCAGGCTCCCCGCCGCCCGGGCGGCCGTTTCGGCCTCACGCAGGGCGGACTTCAGAAAACGAGCTTCATGGGCAGGACGGGAAGATGGATTCATGGGATCACCTCTTGGCGGTCGGAAAGCTCGCCGGCTTGGGCGGCCCTTCGCTCATCGAGCAGTCGATTGCGGGCGGCATCGATAATCTGCAGCAGGTCCGAAGCTTCAGTCAGGCGGGGAACACTCACGTAGCTGGCGCCGGAGGCGTAAAGTTTCGGCACGTCCTCAAACAACTCCGCATGCACCATGACGCGGGCCTGCGGGTTCAATTCGCGGATTTGCTGCAACAGCTTCAAATTCGTCGCCCCTTTCAGCACCGTATTGGGCAAGGTGCAAAGGATGATTTCGGCCGAGGCCAAGCCCGCATGCAACAGGGTGTCGCGCTGGGTGATGTCTCCGTAGATCACACGGATACGGCGTCGCCGCAATTGCTCATGCACGTGAGGATTGAAGTCGATCACACACAGGTCCCGTTCCCACTCCGGACGATGCCGGCGCATCTCCTCCAGCAGCGAACTTGCCGTCCACGAAAAGCCCAGCAAGTAAATCTTGCTGTCATGCCCCTGCTCCGAGGCATCCGGTCCCGGCTCGCCGAGATCCTTCCAGCCCAGCTTCTCAAGGGATGGAACGATCGCGCGCAGCAGACCGCCGGACTGATTCATCGCGTAGGTCGAGGCCACCGCCAGCGTGATGAAGGCGTAGGCGGCCACGCCAACCGTGGCGGGTTGGATGTGTCCGGCCTTCTCCCCCAAGGCCAGGATGACCAGGGACAGCTCGCTCAACTGGGACAAATGAATCGCGGGCAGGAGACTCGCACGATGTCCTAGCTTCAAGATCGACAGCACCGGAAACACGGTGAAAATTCGGCTCGCCACGAGAAATAAGGCCAGGAACGCCGCCCACCCCAATCCATCCCAAGTGGGTGAAGGAACCTTGGTCCCCAGCGCCACAAAGAAAAGCGTGACGAAAAAGTCGCGCAGCGTCGTCACCTTGGCCGAAACGTCCAGCGTGTAGGGAAACGTGGAAATCGCCACGCCCGCGATCAGCGCTCCCATTTCACGCGACAATCCCAGCACTCCCGCAAATCCCGCGATCAAAAAGCACCAGGCCAGCGCCCCGACCAGCACCAGTTCGGGCAAACGCGCCACCGAACGGAAAAGCGGCGGCAATGCGTAGCGGCTGGCGGCAAAGGCTACCGCCACCACCGCTAACACCTTCGCAAACGAGACCAATACCAACCCGACGGAGGGATCCTTGAGGTTCGGCTGAATCGCCAGGAACAGAATCGCAAACAAATCCTGCAACACCAGCACCCCCAGGGTGAGCCGTCCGGGCAAGGTGTCCAGTTCGCGCTTGTCGTAGAGAATCTTGACGACGATGACCGTGCTGCTGAGCGCCGAGGCAACGGCCAGATAAAGCGCGTCAAGCGAGCCTGATTTCAACGGGAATCCGGCCGCCGCAAATACACCGACTCCCAGGGCGCAGCCTCCTCCAATCTGCGCCAACCCCGTCCACGTGATGACCTTCCCCGCCCCCAACATCTTCTTCAAATCGATCTCCAGACCGATCATGAACAAGAGCAGAATCAACCCGAGCTCCGAGATCGTCTGGATCGAAGCCTGGTCGGAAACCAACTCGAATCCCAGCGGTCCCACGGCGAATCCCGCCACCAGATAAGAGAGAATTAACGGCTGCCTCAGCCATTGGGCAACGACCGCTAGAATCCATGCGACGACAATGCAAATGGCAATATCGTTGAGCAGGCCGTGTTCCAATCGCGGCGTAGCCTAGGGGAAAGCGCTCCCGGCTTGAAGAGGTTTTTCCATTCGCTTCGAGAAAAGTTCAATCGTACACTTCGAAGCCAGCGCCCTCTCGATCCCCAACACCCACCCTGCCCCCGCACTCCATGCATCGTCGTGATTTCCTCCTTCGCTCCGGCGCGCTCTCAGTCTCGCTCGCCGCAGGATGCCGCAACGCGTCCCACCTCAAACATCGATCCGTTCTCCGTCCATCCCTGCTTTTCACCTCCGCCGGGAAGACCTGCTGGGTCGATCCCCTCGACGCCCAGGTTCGCCCTCTTGAATTTCATCATCCCAATCAGGCCACTTGGCAGCCCGGACCCATGTTTCAAGACGGACGGCGCATGCTCGTGTTGAGCATGGAACCGCGACGAGACGGACCCGGGCGTCCCTTCGACGAATACTATACTCAGACTCCCACCCACCTCTGGGCTTACGATTGGTCCACCGGCACACTCGCTGAACTTGCCACCCAGGACAGAATGGCCGTGTTCTATACACCCCAGTTGCTGATCAACGACCGGCGCCTGCTCGTCCAGGTCGTCAAAGGTCGCGTCGGCCAAGTCTACAGCATGAACCTGGACGGCACGGAAGCTCTGCCCTTCACGAAGGCAGGCGAAGGGCTGCCCTATGGTTTCAGCCTCAGTCCTGATGGAGGGCGCGTCGCCTACCACATTGCGGGACCGCAGGGTTATCAGATCTGGACCTGCACTTCGGAGGGCGGAGATCGCCGGCTCATTCGAGCTCACCCGGACGCGCTTTACTTCGCCCCCATGTGGTCTCCGGACGGACGCTGGCTGGCTTATCAGGATTGTCGTTTCCGCCAGGATCCGGGCCATGACTGGTCTGATCTCTGGATCAGTCGTCCTGACGGCAGCGAGCATCGGCGGTTGACGGAGCGCCAGTCGCTGTGGTTTGCCGCGAGCTATGGAAACCCAGGCAACAAAGGCAGCGGATCCAATGTTCCAAGCTGGACCCGCCTGGGAACGCTGCTGGCTTCGCAACGACTTCCCGACTCCAAAGTACCATGGGAGTTTCAAGCGGGCCGGCCCGATACCGACCACTTCAACCGGGATTGGAAACCTGCAGAAGCACGCGGGGGAACTTTCTTATCTGAGATCGATCCGCTCAGCGGAAAGTCAACCGCCTTGACGAAGCAAGGCGATGCCGTTTGGGATTTCCGCGGGGTGGAATCTCCGGATGGCCAGTGGGTCGCCTTCTGCCGTTGCGGCCAGGGCGATCCTCCTTCCCTCTGGGTGCTGGACCGCGCTACCGGCACCGCGAGGAAGTTGACCCAAGGGCTCGAGGACCGTGGAGTGGATCATCCCCGATGGATCACGCTCCGACTTCCTCCGGTCTTTCCATCCTGACCAGCGGATCCCAGCATTTCTCATTCTGACTGGCAAAGGTAGGGCGCGCACTCCGCTGCGCGCCGAAACCGGTTGTTTCCAGGGGTGGCGCGAAAGGAGTAACGCCCTACTCAGCGAAATGTGGACCGCTGAGCGGATCCCCTCGTCAACTCAAGGGGCCGGTTTGAGGCCCGGGTATTGCAGCAGGAAGGCTCGGCGCTCATCCGCAAAGGTCTTGATGCTCATGACCGTGTTCGTGCCCCGAACCATGTCGCGTTCCACCAGGGTTTGAAACGCAGCGTAAGAGTCCAGCTTGCGAGTGTCCGCCTTCACGACGGCGTCGATCAGGGCCTGGTATTTTTGCGCGAGTGGACCCAGCGTTTTCCAATCGAGCCATTGGGTCGCCATGTCTCTGAGCAGAGTCAAGTACCTGTTCCTCAGTGCGGGCACCGCCAGCATGCGACTCAATAGCACTCGGTCCGGATCATCCGATCCCGCAAAAGGATCCAACTGGGTGCTTCGCGCCGCCCCGCCTCTCAAATGCGGAGGCAAATCATAGAAGACCTCGTTCCCGTCGTGAGGATAGATCACCATCCGCCCGTCAGAACGCAGGTACAAGTTGTAGTCGCTGGATCGGACCCAATAACCGTCGTCATTGATGAACGCGTTCTCGAGCGCCAGGAACTTGAGTGCCGCATCGATGTCAAAGACCGGCTCGAGCTCTCGTTCCAACCGGTCCAGTGGCGTCTCCGTCAGCACTTTGCAAAGCCGGATCAGCGCTTTCCACGCCTCGGGATTCTCTTTGCTGTGCAGTTCATAGTGCTTGCGATAGGCCTCCACATTCTCGCCAAGGTAATTCAATCCCGCCGTGGCCCAGGGAGAGCCGGGGGCTTTCCAGCGTGCCCCCTTTTTCGTCTTCCACCAGTCCTGGATGAAGTCTTTGTCCTCCTGCTGCACACACGGATAAACGCCCCAGTATTCGCCGTTGATCACCAGCCTGACGAAGCAGACCTTGGGGGCCGCCGTATAAGCGCGGGCCGCATGAAAGTAGAGGGCCGCTTTCAAAAGGGTGGGATCGCCATTCGAATTCAGCAGATTAAAGGTCCGGTATCCCCCGAAATGCTGGCCGCGTTGAACAAAATCCAGTTTCAGATTCAGGGCGCGCTTCCGCCCCTCCGCCACGAACAGAAAAGAAGAGGCGCCGCGGCAATGCACTCCCACGCGCTCAAAAACTTGACCGTCCACCCGCAACCTCGCCGGCACATCCACGTCCGTATACCGAAACTCGGTGAGCGCCCTTTCCCAATCCGGCTCCTCGAACTCGAGGAAAAAAGTGCGCAAAATCTCGGGGTCGAACGCCGGGCGACCCGGATAGGTCTCCACTTCGGACGGAGCCATCTTCGGACCCGGCCCGGTCGGCTCCGCACCGGCTCGAGGCGTGGGGCGCCCGGAAGGCGGACGAGCCGCCGCCTCCTCTCTCAGAGTCTTCCGGGCGGACATTCTTTCTTCAAGGTTGAGCCATCCGTTGCCATCGCGGTCAAAGCGTTGCTGCGCCTTTTCCTCAACGGAAAGACCCGCCACCCATGGGGGAGCCGGTCCGCGGCGAGAGACAGGTGAGCCCCCGGCCGGAGCAGCGTTGAGCATGGCGTGCCAGAGAATCGATCCAAGTAAAAGGAGGAAGGCCAGGAACTTCGGTGGCTGCATCGGCGCAGTCTTGGTGCGCCTCCCGCGGAGTCAAGAGCCTTATTCCAGCCTAAATCCGCGCGTAAGAATTCCGGCGGGGACGCGAAAGGTGGTTTGCGCGGCTGAAAGATGCGCGGATTTAGAAGTGCCCGCTGTCGCGGGCATGATCGATGGAATGTCGATGATGCGAACCTGTCCATCGCACCTCCAGGCGTAGTCAAACCGTGCGTTGCAGCGTATTACCCGTGGATTTGGGTCCAGGGTGCCGACGACAGGGCGCGTCCAAAGGTTGCCGGTGACCGGGTTGTCGTGGTAACGCAGACAGCCCTGTCTGCTGTGGCGCAGGCTGCCCAGCCTGCGGCGCGACGAAGGAAACTAGCCCGCCTATTCATGCACGGGACGCCCGGTGAGGACACCGGGCCTACAAACACAGAGGCAGGCGCGATGGTAGGCCGCGTGCCCTCACGCGGCACACTGTCGCGGATTCAAGCTCAGTATGAATTATCCGGGCTAGCGCGTGGAGAGCATGGCTGGGCCTCGTTCTTCACTCGCCGGGCAGACGGGCCGTCGGCGATACGGCAGGATGGGCAGCCTGCGCCACATTACCGAGAACGGATTCGGGATACACGGCCGACGACGGGGCGCACTGAGCTCAGTGCCTGAGATTTCTGTAGGACCGGATTGCGCGGGTAAGGTGAACTTCGATAAACTCCCCGCGAACCCATGTCTCTTGCACGCCGATCCTTCCTGGGCCACGCCACCGCGCTGGCAGGTTCTCTCGTCATGGCGCCATCCCTTCGCGCCGCGTCCAAATCTTCCCTCCGCAAACGCGTCGCATTCCTGGGCACCGAGGTGCGCACACATTCCCATTCCCAACATTTCCTCGATCGACTGACTTACGGTTATGGGTGGCGAGGCGGATGGCAGCATCCGCGCGTCGATGTGGCCTCGGTGTTCATCGATCAATTCCCGGAAGGAGACCTCACCCCCGGCCGAGTCCGGCGCCACGGACTCAAGCTCTTCCCATCCGTCACGGAGGCCCTCACTTTGGGCACCGGAAAGCTCGCGGTGGACGGCGTGGTCATTATCGCCGAGCACGGCAAGTATCCCAAGAGTCCGATGGGCCAGACGCTTTATCCGAGGTACGAATGGTTCAAGGAATGCGTCAAGGTTTTCGAGGCCAGCGGAAAGTCGGTGCCCATTTTCAATGACAAGCATCTCTCCACCACCTGGGAGCGATGCGCCGAAATGGTCGCCGATGCCCGGCGCCTCCGCATTCCCTTCCTGGCCGGTTCATCCCTGCCCGTCACACGGCGACTCCCCGCCATCGACATGCCTCACAATGTCCCGCTGAAGGAAAGCGTCTGCGTGGCCTATGGCGGGGTGGATAGTTATGATATCCATGGACTCGAGACCGCCCAGTGCATGTCCGAACGAAGGCGAGGCGGCGAAGTTGGCATCCGCAGCGTCCATGCGCTGAAGGGCGCGCCCATGTGGGAGCGCCTGGCTTCGTCCGACCATGCGGACACCCGGCGACTCGTGGTCGCCGCCCTGACCCGCAGCCACAATTTGCCGGTGGAAACCGGATTCTATACCGACCGCATCTCGTTCGAATGGGCGCGCCAAGCCATGCCGGAATGCATCGGCTACTTCATCGAACATCGCGATGGATTTCGCACCACGCTGGTCCTGGCTCCCATCCGGGACTTCAATTACGCCGGGCTGCGGGCCGACACCGGGGAGATCGTGTCCTGCCAAATGTACCTCCCCATGCCGGGCCATGGTTCAACCACCGCGGATTTTTTCCATCCCTTGATCCGTCACATCGAAGACTTGGTTCTCACAGGAAAGCCTGCCTATCCCCCGGAACGGACCCTGTTGACTTCTGGCATGACCCTCGCCGGAGTCGAGTCGCTGCATCGAGGCCAGATCAAAATCGAAACCCCTGCCATGGCCGTCCGTTACAAAGTCGGGCCCGAATCCACGTTCTGGCGCGACTAGCTTTCAAACAGGCGTCGTTCCCTTCCAACACCATTGCACTCGCTTCCGGGTGTTTCTCAGTGCATCCCCAGGTGGTCGTTGATGCGCGCAGCATCGCCGGGGCGCGGCGTTCACGCCGCTTCAAGGCGTGTCTTCAAAGGGGCATGGAGCTTCAACGGGCAAGGGTGCCGCCAGGGCGAAGGCATTCACCAAGAGCGGGCCATGAAGCGGGAGGAGATCGCCGCGGCAGGTTGGCGCGAGCGGAAGCGCCGTGAACGGCGCGCCCCGAAAACTTGCGGATGCACCGGATGTTTCTGGCTCCCTCCCCACTCACTGGATGCTGAAGTTACTCACCCTTCCGCACCCCGGCCCGGCGGAGTTCTAACGCTGGAAAACGCCTTGCTGCCGAACTCCCGTTCTGGCCTCATATCGGAGCCAACCACAGCTTATCCGCCATGCTGACGTTCCAAGATCACTTCCGTCAGGCGGGCCGCTGGCGTCGACGCCAGTTCCTGCGCGCGGGCGGGCTTGGGTTGGGTGGATTGACCTTGGGCGATTGGTTCGCCACCCGTGCGGCCACCGCCGCGGCGAAGACCTCCCCTCTCAAGGATCGCTCGGTCATCTTCCTCTTCATGCATGGCGGACCGTCCCAGTTCGAGACGTTCGATCCCAAGATGGACGCGCCCTCGACCATCCGCAGCGCCACGGGTGAGATCAAGACGACTCTCCCCGGCGTCACCTTTGGCAGCACCTTCACCCAACTGGCCCGGCTCGCACACAAGTTCAGCATCGTCCGCTCCTTCGTCACCGGCGACGGAAACCACGACATCAAACCGGTCCTCGGCGCGGACACACTGCGCGCCAACATGGGTTCGCTTTACTCCAGCATCGCCGGACTGTCGCGCCGCGACACCGCGATGCCGACGAACGTCACCCTGTTCCCGCGCTCCGTGGACCCGAAGGCGCAGGCGGCGGTGACCGAATTCGGCAACTTCGAGGGCACAGGCGAACTCAGCCGCACCTTGGCTCCGTTCGTGCCCGGCTCGGGCGCGGGACTGCAGGGGGACATGCGGCTGAATCTTCCGGAAGGCCGCTTCCACGACCGCCGCGCTTTGCTCGGCGCGCTCGACGACTGGAAGCGCTGGGCTGACGCCCGTGGCGCGGTCGAGGGCTTCAGCGCCTACCAGCAACAGGCCTTCGACGCCCTGCACCGCGGGGTGTCCGACGCCTTCGATTGGTCTCGCGAAGACCCGCGTCTCGTCGAACGTTACGACACCGCACCGCTCCTGCCGCGCGAGCGCATCAGCCCACAGTGGAAGAACATCGATCACTACGCCACGAACGCGCTCACGCTCGGCCGTCAGTTGCTCCTGGCCCGTCGGCTGTGCGAGCGCGGCGTGGGCTTCGTCACCGTCACCACCAGCTTCATCTGGGACATGCACGCCGATGAAAACAACGCTCCGATGACCGTGGGCATGGAGTATGTCGGCAGGCCGTTCGACCACGCGGTGTCGGCGTTCATCGAGGATGTCGAGGCGCGCGGCCTGAGCGAAAAAATCCTGCTGGTCTGTTGCGGCGAGATGGGCCGCACGCCGGCCATCAACAAGCACGGCGGACGCGATCACTGGGGCAATCTCGCTCCGCTCCTCCTCTACGGCGGCGGGTTGAAGATGGGCCGCGTCATCGGCCAGTCCTCGCGCGACGGCGGCGAACCGGCGTCGGACGCGGTGACGATGAAAGACTTGCTCGCCACCATCATGCACACGCTGCTGGACATCGGCGAGGTCCGGCTGATGCCGGGCATCCCCCAGCGCGTCGTCGAGGCGATGACGCGAGGAGAACCGATTCGGGGATTGGTGTGAGTCTGGTTTCCACCCCAAACGCAATCCATCACACGTGCCCGACGCGAAGCCGAAGCTCACCCGCATCTTTCACACTCAACGGGGTTGGGAAACGTCCCCCATCAAGTTTCAGCATTGCGGATTAGATCGAACCGCGCCCGGAAATTCCCGGTCGCGAAACAAGGATGAAATTTCCGGGCTAAGGTCGAGTCAACGGCTCCGGCAGGGCAAAGGCCACGAGATGACCGCCAGCCGGCCGTCCTGATTTGCCGCCACCCGCTGAAATCACGACAAACTGGCGTCCTTGGACCATGTAAGTGCTCGGCGTGGCGTTGCCACTAAACGGCAGTGACGCCTGCCAGAGAACGTTTCCTGTTCTGGTATCAAAGGCACGCATGGTTTCGTCGGCGCTGGCTCCGATGAACAGGAGCCCACCCGCGGTGACGACGGGACCCCCGTAGTTTTCCGTGCCCGTGGGCGGAATGCCACGCGCGGTGAGTTCGCGGTACTCGCCCAGCGGCACCTTCCATTTGATCTGGCCGGTATTCAGGTCCACGGCATTCAAGGTCCCCCACGGCGGTCGAATCGCGGGATATCCACTGGGATCAAGCCAGCGACGAAAACCGCCGAAGGCGTACTCCGGACCTTTCTTCTTCGCGGCCGCCGCCGCTTCGGCACCTTGAGGCGCCGGGGCGGGCGATTCGCCGAGGACGTAATCGAGAATCGCTTCACGCTGCAATTCCGGGATCATATCGAACGCAGGCATGCGCCCGGCGCCCTGTTTGGTGATCAAGGCGATTTGATCGCGAGGGCGTCGCTTGATCACATCGATGAGCGGCGGGAAACCACCTGCCAGATTGCCCGTCTTGTCCAGCCCATGACAGGCCGCACAATAAAGCATGTATTCCCGCTCCCCGCGTGCCAGCGGAGATCCATCCGCATGCCGGGTTTCGACCATTTGCAGGATCCAGGGCATTTCATTGATGTTGACGTAGTAGTTGCCCTCAGGGTCCGCCGCCCCGCCGCCCCATTCCATGCCGCCGTCGAAACCAGGAAACATGATGGTCTCGTTCAGACTCGGCGCCGGGAACGGTCCAAAATTCGGCGAAGCCCGAATCCGATCGCGCGTCATGATTTCGGTCTCAGGCGAGATATTCGACACCTCGGCCTCCGTGTATTGCTGCCGCATGAGCGGAGGGGGCATGGTCGGGAACGGCTGGGTCGGCCAGGACTGCTCGCCACGAAGCGTGGACTGCGGCACCGCGCGTTCCTCGACAGGCCAAAGCGGTTCTCCTGTCACGCGATTGAAAACAAAGAGCAGGCCGTGTTTCGTTCCTTGAGCCACCGCGTCGATTTTCCGGCCGCGATGCGTCACGGTCAGCAAAACAGGCGGACAAGGGAGATCCTTGTCGAGCAGGTCGTGATGGACGATTTGGAAGTGCCACAAGCGTTTTCCGGTGGCAGCGTCCAGCGCCACGAGGCAATTGGCGAAAAGATTCATGCCGTGGCGTTCCCCGCCGTAGAAATCGGGTTCAGCGGTCTTGGTGGCGACATAGACAATCCCTCGCTTCTCGTCGAGGGACTGGCCCGGCCACGGCATCAGGCCGGTGGCCGTCTTGTAAGCTTCCGGCGGCCAAGTGTCGTGGCCGAACTCGCCCGGGCGGGGAATCAGATGAAAGATCCAGCGCCGCTCGCCGGTGCGGACGTCCAGCGCCCGGACGGCTCCCGGTCCGCCCACGCCGCCCAGGATCAACAGATCCTTATGTATGATCCCGGGCGTGTTCAGACTGACGTTCGGTGGATTCTGGGGATCGATGGACGCCCCGAGTCGAACCGACCCATTCTGGCCGAAATCGCGGATCAGCGTGCCGGACTTCGGATCGAGAGCAAACAGATAGGGGCCTGCGGCAGTTAGCAGTCGCTGTTCGCCGCCGGATGCATTCTCCCAATAGACGAGGCCGCGTTGTCGCGCCCCGGCGCTGCCTGGTTTTTCCGAGGAAGGATTCCAAATCCAAAGCTCGCGGCCCGTGGCCGCCTCCAAAGCAATGATGCGCCGGCTTGGGGTCGCCGTGTAGAGCACGCCCCGAATGATGAGATTGTTCGCCTGATACTCGCCCTTCTCCCCGGTGTCATAGGTCCATGCGACCTTTAATTGAGCCACATTGGTTCGATGAATCTGCTGCAGAGTGGAATAGAGGCTTCGCTCCTTGTTCCCGAGATAAACGGGCCAGTCGGCGTCGCGCGATGCTTTGGAGGGTGGGGCACTGCCGGAATCCCCCGCGGCGACAACGCCAGGGATCGACGTCATCAGGATCCGACAGAGCAGCCCTAACGCCGCAGTCTTGGAAATCATCTGAAGCGAGAGTGGGTGCACCCCTGCCTTTTAGAGTCTGAGCGATCGTCTTGTCCATCGGATTGACTCGATTCAAAACCCCGGACAAGGGGATCAGAAATCCGGGTGATGACCGCTGAGGAGAGGATTTCGTCGATCGGTTCCCGAACCCGTCGCAGCACACGAACCGCTGCCAGCATCGCGGTCTCATCGCACCTGGTGGTTCGCGGGAGAGAAGTTCCCTGGGGACAGAGATCTCGAATCATCTCCAGGTTTGCCGGTTGGCGAGTGCCCTGGTTTCCTTTGCGGCCGTTGCGGATTTGGGGTGAGACATCTTGCTTTTCCTCACGCAAAGGACGCGAAGATAGCAGTGAACCCGTCGGAGCCGCTTCGGCCTCACGGTGGGCGCGAGAGACGGCGACGTTCGAGGAATCTCCGAGATGGAGGGTGAACCAATTGCATGTTCCGTACGGAACACACTTGTGACTCGGTCGCATTGGTTAGTATAGATGGTCCACGACCGCGCCAGACATGGAGACTCTCGGACGCTCTCGAGGCTTTCGTCGATCGATTCCCGAATCCGTCGCTGCACACGAACCGCTGCCCCCGATCCCCATTTCCCACGGCATCGTTAAGGCTTGGCGGCCACCGCATTCGTGGGCGGACGCGTCACGGCCAGCCACAATTGGTCCGTCGATTCCACCAGCATCGTATGGTAGCCATTGGGCACTCCATTGTTGATCCCGGTGGTCGTCATCCAATACCGAACCGGAAACCGTCGACCCCCGTCGAGTTCGACGGCTTCCAGCCTGATCGCCTCGCTTCGTAACGACGCCGTCAACTCCGGCACGAACTTCAACTCCATCTCTCCCCCATTTTCCGGCACGGCAACCGGAGCAACCTGCAAACCCTCTCTCCCACCCTCCCATCGCAACTCCACTTTGTTGGTAAACCCATAGAGCCTCGATGCGGTGACTCTTAATGAATTCGTCTTACCGACCTCCACCACCACCTGGTGCTCCGCGACCGAAAGCTTCAACCCGGGCTCCACGGGCTCCACACTGAGGCGGTAACGGCATTCCGACCCGCCCCTTTGGAGAAGTCCTCCCACGACAATCGCGTACTCGCCATCCTCCGGAACCACCCAATCCAGTTGGGCATCCAAACTGTCCGCGTCATCCGTGTGAGCCAACTGTTTCCCTGCGGCGTCGAACACTTTCAACCAGGGATCAAGCGGAAAACCGAATCGAGCGGATTGAGCCCGAAGCAACAAACGCTCGCCCTTGCCAGCCCGCAAGGGCCACCGGTCCTGCTCGCCGGGCTGAGTCAATTCGCCCGTGATCGCGAACGGCGCGCGTGGAGCCTCCCGCGGCAACGTGGTCTCCATCCACTCCGGCCCACGTCCCACAGGCACGGTCAGCGTATTCATTGCAAGAGGCAGATCCAGGTTGGCGTGCCCGTCCCGGCAGGACAGCCACATCGAAGGATCCACCTTGATCTTCGCGCCGCCGGGAGAAAAGTTCCAGCCGACCGCCACCACGTCCGCCGCCGCGCTGGCATTCACACCCAGGGGCAGCAAATGCTCCACCCAAACCCCATCCGTGATCTCCAATCGATACACACTCTTGGAGTCTCCCGAGAAACGCACCGAAGAATCCGCGGGATACTTGAAACCGAAAACCTGCACGAAGACGGTCTCGCTTCGGGAAGCCGTCCAACTCAAGAACGGATCCAGAGTCTTGCCGTCGTCGTGGTTGATGGCCAATTGAAACCCCTTTTCGTCGACCAACCTCAACACCGCATCCATCGATGATCCCAGGACGTAACCCTGCAGACGGGCGATCAAGGTGCGGCCCTTTTCCACCCGGACCCGGTAAACATCGACGTCGCCTTCTTTGTCCAACCGGCCCTGCAGCGCCGCGGGCAATGTGTCGATCGCCTGGGACCTGCGTCCATCATCGTTGGGCTCGCGTTCGAGCCAATGCTCCCGCGCCTCGACCAGCAACATGCGTGGAGCGCTCGCGCCTCCGGCGCTGCGGGCGCGGATGAGTCGCGGTCCGTTCGGGACGCCGGGCTGCACCGATACCTCGATCGATCCGGAATTCGTCAACGCGCGGATTTGAATGGCCGGATCCTGAGACCAAAACTCGACCGGCCAGGGATTGAACTTACCGATGGCTGTGACCGTCTGGGTCGAGCCCGGTCGCACCACGATGGGGAAAAAATGTTCCAGCTCAGGAAGCGCGGCCTCGATTGAAAAAGCCAGGGAGAGGGAACCCGCCGCCATCAGGGATGCGAGCCGCGTTCGAAGCAGAGTTTCCACGCGCGTCACCCGCGGGGCTCAGGTGAACAATTCCGGGATAACCCGCCCGTGCGTCACCAACTGAACCGGACGCCCCGTGTTGGTGTGTAACACAAGATTGGGGTCGATGCCCATCTTGGTGTAAATCGTCGCCGCCAAGTCTTCAGGCCGATAAACGCTTTCGGAAGCGTAGGCGCCCTTCGCGTCGGTCGCTCCCACGACGTGCCCGCGAGGAACGCCCGCGCCGGCGGCGAGCACCGACATGGCATGGGGCCAATGATCCCGTCCCGCGTCCTTGTTGACCTTCGGAGTGCGGCCAAATTCGCCGAGGACCAGGACCAGGGTGGAATCGAGCAACCCGCGCTCGTCGAGATCGCTCAAGAGCGCGGTCATGCCCTGGTCCAGGCGCTTGATCTTGTCGCCTTTGAAAGCCTCGAAGAGTTTCGTGTGATGATCCCAGCCGTCGTAATAGACCGTCACCCAGGAGACCCCGACTTCCACCAATCGGCGGGCCAGCAATAATCGTTGAGCCAGATCATTGCGCCCATACCGTTCACGCAGTTTCTCGTCCTCCCGGTTCAAATCGAAGGCCGCTTGCGCCTTGGGGGAAAGAACCAGATCGACCCCCTGCGCCAAGTACTGGTCGAACGTGACGGCAGGATCATCCGCGAGCTTGTCCGTGTAGCGCTTCATCCCGTCCAGGGCCGAGCGCAACTCGCGTCGACGGGCCGCCCGGCTCTCGCTGATGCCCGTCGGCAGCACGACGTCGCGCACTTGAAATTTCTTTTCGTTCGGATTGCCGTTGATCACGAAAGCCGAGTGCTTCCCTCCCAAGAAATTCGGACCTCCGCTGCGGGAAAGCTTCGGCATCGAAATGTAACCCGGGATCCCATCCCGCACGCCTCGCTGATAAGAGACCATCGACCCGAAGGAGGGATGAAACGTCACCGACGCCCCGCAAGCCACCGGCACCGGCGTGGGCATGCCGGTCATCAAATAATGATTGCCCCCGCCATGGTTTGGGTCGTTGTGGCAAATGGACCGCACGATCGTCAACTTGTCCGCCACGCCGGCGAGCTTGGGAAAAACTTCGCTGAAGTGCAGGCCCGGCACCCGGGTCGGGATCGACTTGAATTCTCCGCGGATCTCCGAAGGCGCTTCCGGCTTGGGATCGAAAGACTCGTGATGCGAAGGCCCTCCATCCAGCCACAGCATGATGCAGTTCACACGCGAACTTGATCCCGACGACAATGCGGTCTTGGCGGAAGCCGCTTGCAACCGAAGCAGGTCGGCCAAGCCCACTCCGAGCGCGCCACCCAAGCCCAGTTGAATAAAATCTCGCCGGGCCAATCCTGCACAGTTGGGAGTAAATCGGGACATCTAGGCTTCAAGAAGATTGTGGCAAAACCGGATACGCACGGCAAGCCTTGGTTCGCGTGCTACTGAAAAACTGGTGGATCCAGAGGTTGTTGGTAGGGCGGGCCTGTCCCAGCCCGCCGCCCACGGGATGCAAAACATCATGCTCCGACGGCGCGCCGGGACGGACGCGCCCTACCTGCATCACCGGCAACATCGGGATGCACGGCTGAAAGACCGGCTTACCCAAACGTCGGCACCCATTGGGTCGGGTGCGGAGGATGGCGCCCCACCACGCTTCCACACCCCTGGACGTTCGGTTTTCCAAATCCGGCGGTTGTACGCACGGGTCCTTTACACCTTGGACTCAAGATCTCATGGCATCCAGACTCCATGGTTTCTTGATCTTAACGACTCAGCGCCAGCCAGACGGCCCCCACCACCGCCACGACCCCTCCGGCGAGAGATCGGCGGCTCGGACGATCCCCCTCAAGCCATCGCGCGAGGGGTATCACCAGAATAGGTGTCGTCGCCACGATGGGCAGAACAATGCCGCTCGCCGTCGATTTCAATGCCCATTGAAAGAAACTGACCCCGAGGATCGGACCGGCCAGGCAGTTGCCCAAGACCCACGGCCAAACCCGGTCCAATCCCTTTTCATCCCGGGATTGAGCCCGGCCCCAATTCGATTGATACCGGGTCAACACCCAGGTGGCCACCATCGTGATTAGAAATCCGCCGAGGATGCGCTGAAACGCCGCCGTCCCGCCGTCCATGTTCCAGCCTTCGGCTCTGGCCAGTGCGAAAGCCTTGCGGCTCAGCACGGCGCCGATGCCCTGACTGACCGCCGCCAGGACCCCGAGCATAATCCCGTTCACCAAATCTTTCCCATGGGCCGGGGCGCCCTTCTCCGGCGCCAACGCCACCGCAACACCTCCCAAAATCAGCGCCGCCGCGCCGAGCTCAACTCCGCCCAATCGCGTGCCCAGCCAGATCCACTCCGACAGCGCGGCAAAAGGCGCCGCAAGGCAGTGCACAAGGACCATGCTCAAGCGGGAACCCAAGGTCGGCAGCGCAAGATAAAGCGCCATATCGCCCACACCATAACCGACACAACCGCTGACAAAGAAAAGCCATCGGGCCGGTCCATCAAAACCTCCTCCAAGAGTAAATGCCCAAACGCCAAGCAGAAGGGTCGAAATGGAAATGCGAATGACGTTCGCCTTGATTCCACCCAGAGCGCGCGTGGAACGGCTGGCACACACGATCGAAATCGCGAAGAGCCCGGTGGCCACGAAAGCTTCCGTCATGGAAACAACAGGTTCAGGAAGCCCCGCCGGCACCGGGCTCACTCCTGGACAAATGAACGGGGGGATACTCCCCTTCCCACCGTCCGACTACGGCCGTGGCCAGACAATTGCCAACCAGATTCACCGTCGTGCGGGCCATATCCATGAGTTCGTCCACGCCGATGATCAGCAACACCCCTTCCAGGGGCAGATCGAAGCTGACCAGGGTGCCGGCCAGAATGACCTGGGAGGCGCGAGGAATCCCCGCCATCCCCTTGCTCGTCAGCATCAGCATCAACATCATCGTCAATTGCTGTCCCAGCGAAAGTTCCACCCCGGCGGCCTGCGCTACAAACACGGAGGCGACAGCCAGGTAAAGGGTCGAGCCGTCCAGATTGAACGAATAACCCAGGGGCATGACAAACGACACGATCCGCCGGGGCACGCCGAATTCGGTCATTCGCTTCATCGCGTCCGGCATGGCCGCGTCCGACGAAGTGGTTGAAAACGCGAGCAAAGCGGGCTCCTTGATGGCTTTCAAGAAATCCAGGACGGGCACACGCGCCCACCGCGCCGCGGGCCAAAGCACCAGCACGCAAAAAACAATCAACGCGACGTAGAGGGTCAGGATCAACTTCGCGAGATTGGCGAGCACTCCCAGGCCGCTATGACCCACCGTGTAGGCCATGGCGGCTCCGATGCCGATCGGAGCAAACTTCATGACCAGCCCCGTAAACTTGAACATGACTTCCATGAGCGATTCGCAAAAGCGCAGCATGGGCTCCCGCGCCGCCTTGGGCACTTGCACCAGGGCAATGGCGAAAAGAATCGAGAAAAAGACGATTTGGAGCACGTCGTTGGCCGCCGCGGCTTCGAAGAAACTGCGCGGAACGACATGATCCAGAATTCCTGACAACGTCACCTTGGTCGCGGACACCTTGTCGCCGGCGCTTCCGGCTGCCGGCAAGGTCAGCCCTACTCCGGGTTTCGACAAATTGACGGCCGCCAACCCAATCACCAGGGCCAGTGTCGTCACAACCTCGAAGTAAAAAATCGAGCGAAACGCCAACCGTCCCACGGTCTTGAGATCATCGCAATGCCCGGCGATCCCCACGACCAGGGTGGCGAAAACCAAGGGCACCAGAATGCACTTGATCATCTTGAGGAAGAGGCTGGAAAGCACCTTGAGATGCTGGGATTCCGCGGGCAAGAGCCATCCCACCGCGACGCCGGCCACCATGGAAAACATGATCCACTGGGTCAATGACACGCGACGGAGCAGATTCCACATAAGTCCGTGCAGTGTGGCCGAAGGTTCGAGGGCAGGACAAGGATCGAAAGATTCCCACCCCGTTGAGGCCGGGGTCATCCGCAGGTTGTCGGGGATGCGTACCGCCTCGATCGGGGCAAAGACATGCTTTCGTGCCGATCCGTGAATCCGTGAGAGTCCACCGCGTTTAAGGATGGCCAAAATCCCGGGCCTTGCTATCGTCTCGGCATGGCACCCCCTGCGGCCAGGGACACATTGCCCGGGGTTTTCTCAACAACCCATTGGAGCGTGATTCTTTCGGTCGGATTGGATGGCTCTTCCACCGCCATGGCCGCGCTCGAACGTCTTTGCACTTCCTATTGCCCCCCCCTCTACGCCTACGTCCGTCGGTGCGGTCGGAGCCCCGAGGACGCGCGTGACCTCACTCAATCCTTCTTCCAACGGTTGCTGGAGAACAATCGCATCGCGCAGGCGGATCCGGCCCGGGGACGATTTCGCACGTTTCTGCTCGGTGCCATGCAGAATTTTCTGCGCAACGAACACGAGTTCCGGCAGGCGGCGAAGCGCGGGGGCGGCAAGGAAATCATCTCCCTCGAAGCACAACAGTCCGAGGAAGAAAGGTTGTTCGAAATTCCCGCCTCCGAGGAACCTCCCGACAAACTCTACGAACGGCGCTGGGCTTCCCGCCTCCATCGAAGTCGTCTTACACCGGCTGCGCGCCGAATTCCTGATTTCGGGCCGGACCGAATTGTTCGACGCGCTCGAACCGCACCTGTGGGGCGACCCGACCAGCATCCCCTACACCGACATCGCCCGGACCATGAACGTCATCGTCGTCGGCATCAAGTCCACCACCCATCGCCTGCGCCGGCGATTTCGCGAAATTCTCCGGTCCGAAATTGCCCAAACGGTCGAGAATCCGTCCCAAGTCGATGAAGAGGTTCTCCAGTTGATGCAAAAATTTTAGTTTTTTTTCCTGAATCGCGCAACCTTCCTCCGATTTTCCTGTAGCACTCCCCGATGAGTGCTCCATCGTCCAAAGGAATCTGCCCTCAATGCGGTGCCTCCTTCGACCGCATCTCCTCGGCCGTTCGCTGTCCTCGTTGAGCCCTCGCTGGCTTGCTTTCGGAAGATGATGATCCATCCAAAACAAATACTGAAAAGCCTGAAGACCAAAGTGTTGCATCGAAAGGAAGGATCTTTGGCGATTACGAATTGATCGAGGAAATCGCCCATGGGGGCATGGGCGTGGTCTGGCGCGCCCAGCAACTCAGCCTGCGTCGAACGGTCGCGGTCAAAATGCTGCTGTTAGGCCAATTCGCCAGCGAAAGCGCCATCGAACGGTTTAAGCGTGAAGCCGCCGCCGCCGCGTCGCTGCGCCACCCTGCCATTGTCACCATTCACGATGTGGGCGAGTTCGAAGGTCAACACTACTTCAGCATGGAGTTCGTCGAAGGCCGCACCCTCGCCGATGCCGTCGCTTACGCCCATCAACACGGCGTCATCCACCGCGACATCAAGCCCTCCAACATCCTTCTCGACATTGGCGGGGGCGACGGCCAACTGGCCATCTACGACGCGTCAACGGGCGAAGCGGCGATGGACGATTTTCCTCTGCATCCGTCCAGCCGCGCCGGCCTTTACCGCATCCAAGTCGATCCCACGGGCAATCGCGTGCTCGCCATGGGACGCAACGGCCTGGCGCGCGTCTATGAAATCGCCACCGCCAAACCAGTGACACCCTTCCTCGAACATCCTTTGGTTCAAGAGGAAAACACGCTTTACGGCGCGTTTTCCCCCAACGGAGAACGAGTTTTTTCGGGCGATGACCATGGCGTCGTCCGGGTGTGGTCCGTGCCCGAGGGCCGGCTGTTGCGGACATGGACCAACGCTCACAACGGTCCCGTCAATTTTGTCCTCAGCCACCCCAAAGCCAGATTCGTGGTCACGCTGGCCGCCGATGGTAGCGCCAAGCGATGGGACCCGGAAAAGATGGAGCCGCAGGACCATCCGCTTCAACTCGACGGTCCCGGCGGGCATGGAGCCATCTCACCGGATGGCAAGAAACTCATGGCCGCCTGTTGGAAAACCGGCGACCTCACTCTGTGGGACCTCGAAGACGGACGATTGCTCCATCGGTTCCCGCGCTTCGGAGAGGTTAGTTTCAGCGGATTCAGCCCCGACGGAACCCGCATGGTGACAGGTTGGATGGACGGTTTCGTCCGAGTATGGGACGTGGCCAGCGGCACCCTCTTACACGCAACCCCTTCCGGTGGACGCAACCCCCGCACTGGCTACAGTCTTGACGGTCGTTTCATCGCCGCGGCGGGATCGGAGGGCCTTTCCGTTCGGGACGCGGAGACAGGCGAGCCCGTCACCCCCACCCTTGTCCCCCAATGGGGGGAACGTTACATCAACGGCTTCGCTTTCTTGCCGAACGGAAGTGCGATCGTCGGCGGGGGCGGCTATGGAAAACTCTGGAACCTCGAGCCCATGGAAAGGTTGCCCGCGGAATGGACACGATTGGACCCACGCCTGTCGGTTCCCCGTCGCGATGACGCCGCCACCGCGAGGCAGATCGATCTCGAACCTTTCTACAACCAATTATTGAAGAGAGGCGGCCATGACTTTTCCAACGTGGATTTTTCGGAACTGCCCATGGGAACTCAAACCATCGAAGGCGTGACGTTCGATTTGCGCGGATTGATTCAGTTGAACAGCGCCCATTCGTACTATGTCCGAAGCTACCCTCCGAGCGTGACCGGCATCCCGATTCGTCAGGGCTGCCGCCGGTTGCACATGCTGCACGCGGCGCAATTCGCCGGAGGTGAGAAATCGAAACGCACATCCGTCGGCCGTTACGTGTTGCATTTTGCCGACGGGCAGCAGGCTGAGTTGCCCATGGTGATTGGCGAGGATCTCGATGAATGGTGGTTTACCAAGTCCGAACCGGACCGGTTGAAACACGCGACGCGCGCCTGGAAAAGCAAATCGCCCGTAGGAATGTCCGTCAGCCATCGTCTCAGCCTTTGGAAGCGAACCTACGAAAACCCGCGTCCCGGGGTGGAAATTGCTTCAATCGATTTCGTCAGCGCCATGAGAGTCGCAGCTCCGTTTCTGGTGGCCATCACGGTCGAGTAAACGGGTTTCGTCAAGCCAACGGTGGACAAGCATCGGCGGATGAGAGACTTGGGGTGAAGCTTCTCGTCCGGTGGAAAATGGGTCCGCCGTTGGCTTGGCGAAATCGAGCTTGCTCCGCCCCCGGACCGCGCCGTTCACGGCGCTTCCGCCCCCGCCAATCCGCACGCGCCGAGTCCCTCCCACCGTGCGGTCATGCTCCAAATCGTGGCCTTCGTCCTGCTCGCAAGAAGGACGCATTCGGAGCGCGGCTGTGCTGAAAGCCAGCCGCAGCGGGTCGCGCTTTCAACGCGGGAAGAACAATCGACGAGCTTATGCCAGGCAACGTTGCTGCGGCTGATCCTTCGGATACAGCCGCGCTCCTCCGCCGGACCGCGCCGTTCACGGCGCTTCAGCGTCGCTCAATCCCGCCCCGCCGAGTCCCTCTCGGCACGCCGCCCGCTATGGGTGCAATCGTTCCTCCTCGCACGAAACCAACCACCTCGAACGCGCCCTGCCCGCATGCACATACACCCGGATGCGACGTAAACGCCGCGCTCCGGCGGACAAATTGCCTACGCCCCCGAACGCTTGACCCGCGGGGTAGCTAAGCGTATGCAGCAGAGATGCATTCCCCCCCGACAAGGCGCGCGGGCTTCACCTTGATCGAGCTCCTGGTCGTGATCGCCATCATTGCCGTGCTGGCCGGCATGCTGCTCCCCGCGCTCAGCCGGTCCAAAGCCAAAGCCCAACAAACCAAGTGCGCCAATAACGTGAGGCAAATCGGACTCGGCTTTCAGATGTATGCCGACGATCACGAGGACACCTTTCCGGTCCATGCCGACTGGGCATCACTCGGCGGAAGGATTCAAGGCAACCAGGGGCCCTGGCCCTGGCGCTACGCCGACATCCGTTCCTCACCCGAAACGAATCGTCCTCTAAACGTTTACGTGCCGGCCGCCGAAGCGTTTCATTGTCCGGCGGACAAAGGCGATTCCTACTGGCCGCAAGCCAAGACTTGCTGGGACGGCTGGGGCAACAGCTACATGACGATGTGGGGTGTGCAGTGGTACCGGGTCAAACGGGTTACGGGCGATTCCCGCGCAGCCAAGGGAACCCCGGAGTCGCGCTCGTTGAAAGGGTCCGAACTTGCCGTCAGCCCCGCGAACAAGATACTGGCCGGGGACTGGCATTGGAATGGTTCTCGCGACGTCAACGACAAGAAAAGCATCTGGCACAATTACAAGGGCAAACGCTTTTACAACATGCTGTTCGGCGACGGCCACGTCGTCGCCTACATTTTCCCCAAGGAATACGTCAATTGGCAGCAGTCACCGCCTCCGGACTCGAATTACACCTGGTGGTAATCAAGGTTTCAGAAACATCCCTTCGATCCATCCTTGAAGCCAATCCCTCCGAGTTCAAGGTCCTCCAACGCGGATGGACCGCGCTGGCCGATCGACATCGTGACAGAAGATCTCCTGGAAGCAGAGCCCAAGTTTGGATTTTGGGCGAGTCTCTTCGACACTCGACGTGAGGTCCGATGTCTTTGACAGAGGCCTCGAAGCTTTCAAGTGCATGGTCCGTAAACTCCCAGTTTCGTAATCCTGCCCGGGTCCCACGGAGTTGAAGAACACCGCAGCCGCCGCAACAACACGCCCCTGCCCCCATGAATTCCCGTCCATTGCGCGATCTGCCCTCCGTGGACAAGTTGAAGAGCCAACTCGGCAGCCAGGACTTGCCCGCGGCGGTGGTCACTCGCTTCATCCGCGGAATCCTCGCGGAGAGCCGCCGTCAAAAGGTCATTCCTGATGCGGCCTCCATTCTGAACCAGGTGCGCGAAGCGTTGCGCCAGCATCGGGCGCGGCGCCTTCGACCGGTCATCAACGGAACCGGCATCCTGATTCACACGAACCTCGGACGAGCCCCTCTGGCCGAAAGCGCCGCCGAACGGGTTGCCACGGTCGCCCGCCACTACAACACTCTCGAACTCGACCTCGAAACCGGGGGGCGGGGAAACCGGGCTTCCTACTTGGAAACACACCTTGCCCTCGCCTGTGACGCCGAAGCGGCCACCGCGGTCAACAACGGCGCCGCCGCGCTCGTCCTTGCGGTCCGGCCCTGGATCCAGGGCGAACGGCGCGAAGTGTTGGTGTCACGGGGCGAGGCCATCCAAATCGGCGGCGGCTTCCGCATTCCTGAAATCCTGGAGAGCGCGGGGGCCACACTGCGGGACGTGGGCACAACCAATCGCACGACAGCAGGCGATTTCAGCCGCGCGATCTCGTCTCGCACCGCGTTGATCCTCAAAGTTCATCGCAGCAATTTCTTCATGGAAGGCTTTGTGGAGTCCCCCACGCTCACGGAGTTGAGCGCGCTGGCGAAGAAACGCAAGGTTCCGTTGGTCGAGGATCTCGGGAGCGGCGCCATGATGCGCACCGAACATCACGGTCTCGGCGAACATGAACCCCGCCCCTCCGAATCGATCGCAGCCGGGGTGGATGTGGTCTGCTTCAGCGGCGACAAGCTTTTTGGAGGTCCGCAAGCGGGACTCCTGGCCGGCAAGCGCCGCGCCATTGCCGCCATGAAGAAGGACCCCCTTTACCGTGCTTTTCGCTGCGATAAACTGGTCCTCGCCGCCTTGCAGGAAACGCTCGATCTGCATCTGTACGCGAGGGAGAAATCCTCCCAACCTGCCCCACCCATCCTCCCGCTCATCGAAATGCTCGACGTGTCCCTGGAGGACTTGAGGGCGCGCGGCGAACGCTTGCTCGCCGGGCTGCCACACCACGACAACGAAGCTTCGATCTCCGAATGCTCAGGCCAGGTCGGCGGTGGCAGCATGCCTCGTTCAAGGATCACTTCACTCGCGCTGAAGCTGCGTCCGTCCGCGTTCAGTGCCCAGACACTCTCCCAACGGCTGCGACACAGCGATCCGCCTGTCATCGGATTCCTGGCTGGAAATGCCTTGTGGCTGGATCTCCGCACCATCTTCCCCGCGCAAGATGAACAACTGCTCACGATCCTGAAGTCGGTCCTCACGACGGCATGAATTCGACTCCGCTTCCCACACGACCAGCGATCGTCGCCACGGCCGGTCACGTTGATCACGGCAAGAGTTCGATCGTCAAAGCGCTCACGGGCACGGACCCGGACCGGCTGCCGGAGGAAAAGGCGCGCGGCATCACGATCGAACTCGGATTTGCCCATGCTGTGATCGAAGATTCCATCGCACGATGGGAAGTGGGGTTCGTGGATGTGCCAGGCCACGAGGATTTCGTGAAAAACATGGTGGCGGGTGTCAGCACGATTCAGGCCGCTCTCCTGGTCGTCGCCGCCGACGATGGATGGATGCCCCAAACGGAGGAACATTTGCAGATCCTTGAGTACCTCGGAGCCACGGACGGCGTGGTGGCCTTGAGCAAAGCGGATTTGCTGGGCGAGGGAACAGCAGGGGCCATCGCCAGCCTCCGCGAAACACTCACCGGCACGTTTCTCGAAAAGGCGGAGATCATTCCGGTTTCGGCACCACAAGGGCGCGGCCTGGGCGACTTGCGAGGAGCATTGGCCATGGCCTTGGGGCGTTCGAAGCCCCCCCGCGATCTTGGCAAGCCTCGGTTGCCGATCGACCGGGCTTTTTTGGTGCGAGGGGCGGGTCTGGTCGTCACTGGCACATTGCAAGGCGGCGAGATTCGCCGGGGTCAATCGCTGATCAGCCAGCCTTTGGGCACGCGGTTCAAAGTGCGATCCGTTCAATCCGCTCATCGCGACATCGATTGCGCACGCCCCGGCATGCGGGCAGCCCTCCAGATCAACGCCGTGGAGGGCCCTTCGAAATCGGCGACGAGCGGTCCCGACGCGGCCAGAGGTCACGTGTTGACCTGGGAAGACTCGGGCGCATCCTCCAATCTCCTCGAAGTGGAATTATCGAGGTCCGTGCGTTTGGAAAACGGCCCTCCGGGAGCCCGCCGCCCGCTCAAGTCGGGGGCGTTGGTCCGGATGCATCTGGGCACCCGATCGTTTCCGGGGCGAATCGTGCTCGGAGGAAAGGGCCCGTTGCTTCCCGGTGGAAATCGCCTGGCTCGAATCCGGCTGCGCGAACGAGCGCACGCCGTTTGGGGAGATCGTTTTGTGATCCGCGATTGGAGCGAACGTCACACCCTGGGAGGCGGAATCGTGCTCGACGCCGCTCCAGGCATTCGCGGGTTTTCGACAGAGGCCAGGCAGGGATCCCTGCGGCAGATGCGGGAAGCCTTGGGCCACGCCGAGGCAAGTCTGCGCGCGCTACTCCACTCCAGGGTTCTGAAAAGCCGAAGCGCGCTCGTTGCCACTCTCCCTTTCACGCCGGATGAAATCACGCAATCCATTGCCAAAGCAGTGGCCGACGGTTGGGCGGTGCCCATCTCGGCGGGACTCATCGACGCCGAACCTTGGAGGCAGTTGTTGAGTCGCGCTGGAGAACAAGTTCGCTCTCACCACCAAACCAGACCTGATTCGCCCGGACTGAGTGTGGCCGAACTGCAATCTGCCCTCGCGCCGAATCTGCCTGACCCCAGCGTGTTCGAGGATTTGGTCCAGGCCATGACCCGGTTGGATTATGTTCGGACCGGGTCCCATTTGCGCCACCAGAGCCATCGTCCGGCCCTGCCGATGGCATTGGAGGCGGCGGGTCTTCGCATCCGTAAACTGCTGGGAGAACGTCCATTCGACCCACCCTCGCGCAAAGAGCTCGCTCCGGATCCAGCCTCCCTCCAAGCCTTGAAATATCTGGTGCATACTTCAGAGGCGGTGGAACTGGGCCCTGATGTGATTCTGCTCCAAACCGCGTGGCAGTCGGCAAAAACCAGGATTGTGGAGCATCTTCGCGCCAATGCCTCCGCGACCACGAGCGAGTTGCGGCAATTGCTTGCCTCAAGCCGGCGGGTCGTGATCCCTCTGCTTGAGCGGTTGGACAAGGAAGGTGTCACCCGCCGCCAAGCCGATGTGCGCTGCCTCGGTCCCAAATCGACATGAACCGCAATGAAGCCCTCCTCAACATGACCTCGGAATTCAACGTGAACCCTTTCACCTCCACTCCATGGCAGCGGCAATCCACTGTCGCGCGGTCTTCTCGCAGCGTACAGAGAGTATTCTTCCGCATGCTGGCGGTTCTTCTCCTTGAAAGTGGGGCCTTGACTGCGACCCTGGCCAACCCGCCTTCACTCACGGGCGCGGCCGGCGACTTTTCCGAAACGCGTCCCGGTCCAGCCAAGCCATCCCAGCTCACGCTGGACCGCATTTTCAAGTCGGGCGATTTCACGCCGGAGTCCGTTCCCTTCACCACCTGGAGCAAGAAAGGCAGTCACTACTTTCATTTGCGACCGGCGGGCGGGGGAGTAAAAGGAAAGGACCTGGTTCGAATCGAGATCGAAAGCGGTGCCATGCTAACGTTGGTTGATGCGGCAAGCCTCACGCCGCCGGGAGCAGAAAAGCCGCTCGATCCCGCTTCGTTCGAATTTTCCGAGGATGAATCCCAGTTGCTGCTGTTCACCGACACGCATCGAGTTTGGCGGCGAAACACGAGGGGCAACTACTGGCATCTCGACTTGAAGACTCGGGAATTGAAGAAACTCGGCGGCGAGGCGCCCGAGGGAACCCTGATGTTCGCCAAGTTCTCACCCGACGCCACTCGTGTCGCCTACGTGCAGGAGGCAAACCTCCATATGCAAGACCTGCAGTCGCTCGCCATCACCAAGGTAACCTCGGGCACGAATCATCTGATCCACGGCACGTCGGATTGGGTTTATGAGGAAGAACTCGACGTGCGCGACGCTTTCCGCTGGAGCCCGGATGGAAAACATCTCGCGTTCTGGCAGTTCGACACCTCGGGCGTGCCCGTGTTCCAACTCATCAACAACACCGATGAAAACTATCCCAAGCTGACGCCCATCCCGTATCCGAAGGCGGGCGAACAAAATGCCTCGGTGCGCCTCGGAGTCGTCGCCGTCGGCGGAGGCGCCATCACCTGGCTCGACCTGCCAGGCGATCCGCGACAACATTATCCCGCGCACCTGGAGTGGATTCCTGAAACCTCCCGCCTGCTCGTCCAGCAGTTCAATCGCGCGCAAAACACCAATCGTGTTTTCACCGCGGATGCAGCCACAGGAGCATGCCATGAAATCCTGGTGGAATCGGATCCCGCCTGGCTGGAAAACGACAATCCGGTCCGCTGCCTCCAAAAGGGCGCCCAGCTTCTTTGGTTGAGCGAGCGGGACGGCTGGCGTCGGGCTTACGTGGCTTCCACCAAGCGAGGCCTCGAGCATCCCGTCACGCGGGGCAGTTTCGATGTGATGCAGGTCGAAGCCATCGATGAAGCTCAGGGCTGGTTGTACTACGCGGCGTCGCCCGAGGAAGCCACGCGGCGCTATCTCTACCGATCCCCCCTCGCCGGCGGACCGCCCGAACGAGTCACGCCTCCACATTTCCAGGGCTGGAACACTTATTCCATTTCGCCCGACGCGCGCTGGGCATTGCACACGCACTCGAGTTTTGTGTCGCCTCCACGCGTGGAACTGATTCGCCTGACGAGTCATGAAAGGGTTCGCACCCTGGCCACCAACGACAAAATGCGTGGACACCTCGCCGCGTTGAAACGGCCTGACGTTCAATTCCACCGGGTGCCCATCGCCTCGGGGGTTGAACTGGATGCCTGGAGCATCCGTCCGCCCGGACGCCTGGGGTCGGGACGGCATCCGTTGCTTTTTTACGTCTATGGCGAACCTCACGGCCAGACCGTGCGCGATACGTGGCAGGGATCCCGCGGACTCTGGCATATGATGCTTGCCCAACAAGGTTGCATCGTGGCCAGTGTGGACAATCGGGGCACCCCGTCGCCTCGGGGACGCGAGTGGAGGCGGGCGCCCCACCTGAAGCTGGGCATCCTGCCGCCGCAAGAGCAGGCGGAGGCCGCCCGGGCGTTGCTTCAGCGGTGGAAATTCGTGGATCGTCAGCGCGTGGGCATCTGGGGGTGGAGCGGCGGAGGAAGCATGACGCTGAACGCGATCTTCAAGTATCCGGAACTCTATCAGGTCGGACTGGCGGTCGCGCCCGTGCCGGACATGCGCCTCTATGACACGATTTATCAGGAACGGTATATGGGATTGCCTGCCGCGAATGCCGAAGGCTACCGCGAGGGTTCCGCGGTTCATTTCGCCAAGGATCTGCGTGGACGGCTTTGGCTCGCCCACGGTACCGGCGATGACAACTGCCATTATCAAGGCATCGAGCGCCTGGCGAACGAACTCATCGCGCATCACAAACATTTCACGCTGCTCCCCTATCCAAACCGTTCGCACTCCATCTCCGAAAGCGCGAACACCACCCGGCACCTCCATGCATCGATGACGCGTTTTCTCGAGGACCACCTGCTTCGGAATCCATCCAGGGGTCGCTGATCCCAAGATTTCGTTGGCAAGTTCGTTGAACCTCAAGAATGATGACATTCGATGAAGCACTCGTCCCAGCCCCGCCTGTTCCTGCGCGCTTTGCTCGCCGGACCTGCTCTGGGTTGGACCACGCTCTTCGCCGCCTCCGAACCTTCCGTTTCTTTCAGCAGGGAAATCCTCCCGATTCTCTCGGATCATTGTTTCCCCTGCCACGGGCCTGACGAAAAGTCACGCAAGGCCAAGCTGCGGTTGGACACCAAGGAAGGGGCGCATCGGGTTCGCGATGGCGTCGCTTCCATCGTTCCGGGAAGCCCGGATCAAAGCGCTCTCTACCAGCGTCTGGTCACCTCCGATGCGGACGATGTCATGCCGCCGTCCGACGTGAATCGAAAGCTCTCCGCGGCCCAGATCGCGAAGATCCGTCTCTGGATTCAGCAAGGGGCGAGTTGGGGTGAGCATTGGGCGTTCGAAAAACCCAAACGCGTCACTCCTTCCGGTATCCCGGAATCGGAATCAGAGATCCACCCCGTCGACCGCATCGTCCACGCGCGTTTGATCAAGGAAGGACTCCAACCTTCACCCCCGGCGCCGCCCGCAGCCCTTCTTCGCCGAGTGTCGCTCGACCTCACCGGACTACCTCCGGATCCCGAGATCGCCGCAGCCTTCCTTCGGGACCCTTCTGTGCAACATTATCAATCTCTGGTGGAACGATGGCTGGCTTCGCCCGCCTACGGAGAACGCATGGCGTGGGATTGGATGGAAGCAGCGCGTTACGCCGATTCCAACGGTTACCAGGGAGACGGTGAACGGTCGATGTGGCCGTGGCGGGACTGGGTGGTGCGCGCTTTCAACCAGAACCTCCCCTACGACCAATTCACGCTTTGGCAAATCGCGGGTGACTTGCTTCCCCATCCGACACGGGATCAGCGGATGGCCACCGGATTCAACCGCAACCATCCCATCAACGGTGAAGGAGGACGCATCCCCGAGGAAAACCGCGTGGATTACGTCATGGACATGACCGAAACCGTGGGCACGGTCTGGCTCGGACTCACGTTCAACTGCTGCCGGTGTCACGATCACAAGTTCGATCCGCTCTCCCAGCGGGATTATTTCAGCCTTTCGGCGTTCTTCAATCAAACGCCGGTGGACGGGTCCGGGGGCGATCCTCAAACCAAGCCTTTTATCGAGCTCCCCAACCCGAAGCAATCCGCGCGATTACAGGATCTCCAGGCGAAGGTAAGCCGGCTCGCCCAAACCGTGGCGGAAGGGGAAAGGTTGGTCTTCCCAAGGGCCGAGGGCGAAGCCGCTTCCGACTCCGGTTACGCCACGCGAGAACCCGACGCCATTCGCGCCATCTTGCGCGCCGAGTCCGCCGCCCGCACCCGGTCCCAGATCAGCGAACTCGAAAAACACTTCGAAAGCCGCGCCCCGCTCTACATCGCAGGTCTCAAACAGCTCCGTGAATCGATGGAACTTCGAGACAACTTCAATCGTTCCATCCCGCGTGTCATGGTCATGGAGGACATGCCCAAACCCAGGAAAACCTTCATGCTGGAAGCCGGACTCTACGACCGTCGCCGCGAGGAAATCCCGGCCGCCCTGCCCGCACGCCTCTCCGCCGGGACCCCGGGGCAAGCGGTCAATCGACTCGATCTCGCAAGATGGATTGTTTCCCCCGATCACCCCCTCACCGCCCGCGTCGCGGTGAATCGCCTGTGGCAACAGTTCTTCGGAATCGGCTTGGTCAAGACTTCAGAAGACTTCGGCATTCAGGGCGAAAAGCCCATCTACCAGGATCTGCTCGACTTCCTTGCCTTGGAACTCATCGATTCCGGCTGGGATTGGAAACATCTCTGCCGGCTCATCGTCACCAGCGAAACTTACCGGCAAACCTCCGCGCAAGAAACCTCCCTCCGCCAGAAAGATCCTGAAAATCGCCTGTTGGCCCGCGGTCCCCGCTTCCGCATGCCATCCTGGATGATTCGAGACCAGGCGCTCGCCGCCGCCGGACTGCTCTCCACTCGAGTAGGAGGTCCTCCCGTCAAACCCTACCAGCCCACCGGCGTCTGGGAGGAAGCCACATTCGGAAACAAGCGGTACACGCCGGACCAGGGGGAAAGCCTCTACCGCCGCAGCCTCTATGTTTTTTGGCGGCGGATCATCGGTCCGACCATGTTTTTCGACACGGCTCCCCGCTCCGTTTGCTCGGTCAAACCGCTGCGCACCAACTCTCCGTTGCACGCCCTGGCCACCATGGACGATGAAACGTATGTCGAAGCCGCCCGGGTTTTGGCGGAGCGCGCTCTGCTTGAACCCAACCGCGACGATCCCCAGCGCCTCGAATCCATGATGCGCCGGTTGCTGGCGAGACCTCCTTCCCCCCAGGAACTCGACATCCTCCGGGCGAGCCTCGAACGATTGCGCCGGGAGTACCGAGCCGACCCCGATCAAGCCACGCGATTACTGGCCCACGGGGCTGCCCCTCGCGCTCAGGGTATCGATCCCGTGGAACATGCCGCCTACACCGCGCTTGCTTCGACGCTGCTCAATCTCGACGAAACGTTATCCAAGGAATGAACTCGTGAACCCCCTGGAGGAACGAAGACAATTGATTCACCGGCGCGCGTTCCTCGGTCGCGCCGGAACCGGCCTCGGCTTGGCCGCGCTCGCCCAACTCCTCTCGCAAGACCCTCTGAGGGCCGCCGCGTCGAAAAGAACCATCGGAGCCCTGCCCGGACTTCCCCAGTTCGCCCCCAAAGCCAAACACATCATTTATCTCTTTCAAAACGGGGCTCCCACCCACGTGGATTTGTTCGATTACAAACCGCTCCTCCAGTCCATGCACGGCAAACCCATGCCGGACGAATACATCGGGAAAAAGCGGTTCAGCACCATGACCGGGGACGCCAAGGGGAAAAAAGTGCTGGGTCCAGTCGAACCCTTCAAACAACACGGCCAGAGCGGCGCCTGGGTCAGCGCCCTCATGCCCCACACCGCCGCCATCGTGGACGAGCTGTGCTTCATCAAGAGCATGCGCACAGACGCGGTCAATCACGCGCCCGCCATCTCCTTCCTGCTGAGCGGAGCCCAACTGCCCGGACGCCCGACGCTCGGCGCCTGGCTCTCCTACGGGCTCGGCAGCGAGAACGAAAACCTCCCCACGTTCGTGGTCATGACCTCCGTGAGCAAAGGCACCACCTGCGGCCAGATCTTCTACGATTTCTACTGGGGCTCCGCCTTTCTCCCCACCCGTTTCCAAGGAGTCAAGTTTCGCGGGAGCGGCGACCCGGTCCTCTACCTCTCCAATCCGGACGGCATTTCTTCGAAAACCCGCCGCGGCATGCTCGACGATCTTGCCCGGATGAACGAGTTGAAGTTGCGCGAGTCGGGCGATCCCGAAATCGCCACGCGCATCTCCCAGTACGAAATGGCCTTCCGCATGCAATCAAGCGTGCCGGAGCTCACGGACCTCTCGCAAGAACCGGCGGAGGTTCTCGAAAGTTACGGCCCTCAAGTTCATGAACAAGGCACCTTCGCCCGCCATTGCCTGATGGCCCGCCGCCTCGTGGAACGAGGGGTTCGCAGCGTCCAGGTCATGCATGCCGGCTGGGACCAGCACAACAGCATCACCACCGAACTCTACACCCAGTGCCGGGACACAGACCAACCCTCCGCCGCCCTCGTCAAAGATCTCAAACGCCTGGGGCTGCTCAAAGATACCCTGGTCGTTTGGGGAGGCGAATTCGGGCGGACCCCCTTCATTCAAGGGAATCTGGACGACCGCAAACGATGGGGACGCGATCATCACCCGTATGCCTTTACCCTCTGGATGGCGGGTGGCGGGGTCAAGGCCGGTCACACCTTCGGCGAATCGGATGATCTCGCGATGAATGCCGTCGACAACCCCGTCCACGTCCACGACCTCCAAGCCACCCTGCTCCACCTGTTTGGCATCGATCACGAAAAACTCACCTACCGATTTCAAGGCCGCGACTTCCGGCTGACGGACGTCCACGGCGAATTGGTCAAAGGCATCCTCGCTTGAATGCTCAATCTCACCCCCCGCTCCTCCTGCCAGCCTTGCCCTCCCCCAATCGCCCCCCGCGAAGCCGCGCTGTCCGCGCCTGGCTGGATTGGTTCGTCCTCGCGTGGATCGCGCTGCCCCTCACGGCAGCGGAAACCGTGTCCCCATCCAATTCGGGCAATCGACTTTCCCTCCGTTTGGAAATTCAGAATGCCATGGACAAAGGGCTGGCTTGGATGGAATCCCAGCAAAGGAGCCAGGGTCATTGGTCCAACCCGGAACACCCGGCGCTCACGGGCTTGGCCCTGGTCGCGTTGCACAGTGATCCCGACTCGAACCGCGTGGCTCGCGCAACCCGCCGCCCCATCTTGGAACGAGGCTACGCTTTCCTGCTCTCTTGCGCCCAATCGAACGGCGGTATCTACGTGGACAAGAAGCTGGTGAATTACAACACGTCGGTGTCGCTCATGGCCTTGTTGTTGTCCGGGAACCCCCAACACGAACCCGTGCTGCGACGGGCCCGTCGATTCCTGGCCTCCAACCAAAATGACTTCGGAGACTCCGGCACGGTGGACGATTCCTTGGACGGCGGCTTCGGCTATGGCGACGGATCCAAACACGGGGACGCCGTCAACACCCTGCACGCCCTCGAAGCCCTCCATCATTCACGACGCCTCCTCCAGGACCAACCCTCCTCCGAGCTCAAGGACCTCAACTGGACCGCAGCCATCCAGTTCCTGCAAACATGCCAGCACCTCCCGGGAACCAACGCGCAAACCTGGGTGTCCGGAGATCCGGCCAACCGGGGCGGTTTCATTTACTCGCCCACCGAAAGCAAGGCGGGCGAGATGACCCTGCCGCAAGGCAAAGTCGCCCTGCGCGCATATGCCAGCATCAGTTACGCAGGCATGCTGAGTTACATCTATGCCGGCCTCACTCCCGACGATTCACGCGTCCAGGCCGTCCTCGATTGGGCCAAACAAAACTATACTCTGCAGGAAAATCCCGGCATGGGACCGCAAGGGTTGTACTTCTACTTCCACACCATGGCCAAGGCGTTGCGCGCCGCGGGCGTCGACCGGCTGGAAACGCCCGATGGCAAAAGGCACGATTGGCGACAGGACCTCAGCCTGAGGTTGTTCGATCTGCAAAAGCCGGATGGACGCTGGGAAAACGACAACGGACGCTGGTGGGAAAAGGACCCAGTGCTTTCGACAAGCTACAGCCTCATCGCCCTTGGCCTGATCCACCGGACGTTGTAGATCGACGCGTTCCGACTCACTTTGGAGCCCTCCGCCCGCAAGACCGATCGCCCGTCACTCTGCCTGGTCCTGCACGCGCACCTCCCCTGGGTCAAGCGGCTCGATCACGCGCGTTTTCTCGAAGAAAGCTGGCTGCACGAAGCCGTCTTCGAATGCTACCTTCCCTTGCTTCGTGTGCTCGACGGCTGGAAACGAGACCACATTCCCGCGCAAATCTGCTTTTCCATTTCACCCACACTGGCGGGCATGCTCGAGGATGAATTGTTGCGCCAAAGGCGACGCGCGAGGTTCCGAGCCTGGCTCGATCTGGCGGAACGGGAAATTCTCCGCGCCACTTTCGATCCCGCCCTGCGCTCGCTCGCCGAGTTCCAACGCGAACGACTGTGGGAAGCCCTGCGTCAACTGGATGCACTCGAGGAAAATCCGCTGTCCGGTTTCGCCCAACACCAGCGCGAAGGGCGCGTGGAACTCATCACGTCGAGCGCCACGCATGCCCTGCTCCCGTTGCTCACCCGGCATCCCCGGACACTCCACGCGCAAATCCATCTGGCCCTGCGCGAGCATCTGCGACGGTTCGCCTCGCCCGCCTCCGGATTCTGGCTGCCCGAGTGCGCTTGGTCCCCCGAACTCGAACCGATCCTGCGGGAAGCCGGGATTCGCTGGACCATTCTGGAATCGTCAAGCACGTCAAACCAAGTGGACTCGCCCTCGATATCGGTCACCCCACTTGGTTTGGTCTGCTGGCATCGCGACGCGTCCACGGCCGAACTCGTCTGGAGCCGCGAGTCGGGTTATCCCGGAGACCCGCGCTACCGCGATTTCTACCGCGACACCGGCTTTGACGCCGAGCGATCCTATCTCGAACCCGCCCTGCCATGCCCCGAACGCGCTGGATTCACCGGATTCAAGTACCACGCCATCCGATCAGAATCGGGAAACAAACAACGCTATGATCGACCGGCCGCCCTGAAAGCAGTCGAAGAGCACGGCTGGCACTTCATCGAAAGTCTCTCCCGCCGAGCCAGGTTCCAGAATGAACATGCCCCGTGCTCCCCAACCTTCGGTCCGTGGATCTGCCCCTACGATGCCGAACTGTTCGGTCATTGGTGGTTCGAAGGACCGGAGTTCTTGGACGCCGTCGCCCGTCACGCGTTTCACCACCCTCAGGGTCCTCGACTCACGACGCCGTCCGCGGCGCTGGATTTCCTGGCGGCATCCTCGAAACGGGAATCTCGGCCCTCCCCTCCAGCCTGGACCCCGCCCGCCTCAACGTGGGGGGAAGGGGGCGATCTCCGCGCCTGGATCCATCCCCACAACGCCTGGATGCGTCCGCGGATCGAATCACTCCAAACAAGAATGGAACAAGCCTCTTTCCTGTCCGCGCAGCCCAACCTCACTGCAACCGCCACGGATGACTCCACGGTCCTGATCAGGCGGGCCTGGAATCAATCCGTGCGCGAACTGCTGCTTGCCCAGGCCAGCGACTGGCCCTTCCAATTGCGGCACGATGCCCGCAGCCTCTTCCCGCGCCAACAGTTCGAACGCCACGCCCACGCTTGTGAAGTCTTGCTCGATCAACTCGAGAATCATTCCCTCGATGCCGCCTTCCTCTCGCGGCTGGAGCAGGAAGACAGCCTCTTTCCCTACGAGCCGGCGCAAAGTTTTCGCAACGATTCTTCGTCAAGGACTCGCACTCCCAGCTTTTGAGCCTTGTCGAGTTTCGATCCCGCCTCCTCCCCCGCCACCACAAAATCGGTCTTCTTGCTCACGCTCCCGGTGACCTTGCCGCCCGCGGCTTCGATCATCGCCGTGGCCTGATCCCGACTCAATCCGGGCAGAGTGCCCGTCAACACCAGGACCTTCCCGCGGAGCGCTCCTCCGCTGGATGAAGCCTGAAACAACGTGGACCTCATGGAAACGCCCGCTTTTCGCAGACGCTCCACGAGAGCCCGATTGCGCGCATCCTTGAACCACGAGGCCACGCTGCGGGCAATGACTTCCCCCACGTCGGGCACCGCCGTGAGCGCCTCGAAACTCGCGCCCGCCAAATCATCCATGCCCGCAAACCTCCGGGCCAACACCTTGGCAATGCCCGCGCCCACGTGAAAGATGCCCAAACCGAAAAGCACCCGCCACAGCTCGCGCTCCTTGCTGGCCTCGAGGCCCGCGATCAAATGGGCGGCCGACTTCTCCCCCATTCGCTCAAGCGAGGCCAACTCCGCTGCGGTCAACCGGTAAAGATCCGCGACGTCCAACACCAGCCCGCGTTCCACTAACTGGCGCACGAGAACCTCCCCGGCCCCCTCGACATCCATCGCGCCGCGCGAACACCAATGCTCGATCCTGCCCCGGACGCGCGCCGGACAATCCTCGTTCGGACAACGCCACACCACGCCGGATTCGCCTTCACCTCCTTCGCGGACCACCTGGGATCCGCACTCGGGACAGGTGGAGGGAAACGGAAACACCGATTCCTTTCCCGTCCGAAGGCTGAACTCCACCCGCACCACCGCGGGGATCACCTCACCCGCCTTCTCAATCACCACAACGTCCCCCACCCGAATGTCCTTGCGTTTCAACTCGTCCTCGTTGTGCAGCGTCGCACGGCTCACCGTGCTGCCCGAAACAAAAACCGGCTCGAGCTCGGCCACGGGTGTCAGCGCGCCCGAGCGCCCCACCTGAATGGTGATCGACCTGAGCCTCGTGGAAGCTTGCTCGGCGGCATACTTGTAAGCCATCGCCCAGCGGGGCGCTTTGGCCGTCGAACCCAGAAGCTCCCGCGTGCTCAAGTCATTCAGTTTGACGACCGCGCCATCCGTCTCATAGGCAAAGGTGCCGCGCAGTTCCGACAGTTCCCGGATCGACGCCAGCAAAGCCTCCTCCGAATCGCATTTCCACATTTTCTCGGAAGTCCGAAAGCCCAACCCACCCAGCCAGCGTCCCAATTCGAATTGTGTGACCGGGACCTCCCCGCCTCGCACCTCGCCCAGTCCGTACAGAATGATGTCCAGCGGACGCTCCGCCACCAGTTTCGGATCCAGTTGCTTGAGGGAACCCGCGGCCGCGTTGCGCGGGTTCACAAACTTGTCCTCACCCTGGGCTTCCCTTTCCGCATTCATGCGCTGGAAACCCGCCACCGGAAGGAACACTTCGCCGCGCACCTCCAATACCTCGGGAACATCCCGCCCCAGGAGCCGCAACGGCAGGCTTCGAATGGTGCGCAAATTTGAAGTGATGTCGTCGCCTCTGACGCCGTCGCCCCGCGTCGCACCCGCCACCAGCACACCCCGCTCGTATCGCAACGAAACCGCCAAACCGTCAATCTTCGGCTCCACCGTCCACTCCGGCTCCGCCCCACCCAAAAGCTTGCGCACCCGCGCCACAAATTCCCGCACTTCCGACTCCGAATACGTGTTCTCCAAACTCTGCATCGGCACCGCGTGAACCCATGGTCGGAAACCGTCCACCGGCGCTCCCCCCACCCGCTGCGACGGCGAATCCGGGGTCACCAAGGAAGGAAAAGCCTGCTCCAGATCAATCAGTTCCCGGTAAAGCCGGTCGTACTCGGGGTCGCTGATCACGGGACGCGCCAAGACATAATAGGCGTGATCGTGCCTCCCAATTTCGGACGCCAGCGTCCGGTGGCGATCCGCCGCTTCGTCCGGAGTCATTGATGAAAGATGCATGCCGGACGAATTCCATCCGGATTTCCCTCCAATTTCAACGACGCACGAACTCCTCGTGCAAGCGCGCGTAAGCCCCCCCGGCCGCCACCAACTCTTCATGACGTCCGCGCTCGACAACGGAGCCTCCGGACAAGACCAGGATTTGATCGGCGTGACGCACGGTCGAAAGGCGGTGCGCGATGACGAACGTCGTCCGGCCCGCGAACAACGTTTGCAACGCGTGTTGAATCACCCGCTCGGACTGCGGATCAACCGCGCTCGTCGCCTCATCCAGAATCAGAATCCTCGGCCTTGCCACCATGGCCCGCGTCAAACAAATCAACTGCCGCTCGCCCGCGCTCAAATTGGCCCCGCGCTCCCCCACCTTGGTCTCATAGCCGTCCTTCAATCCGCGAAACACGGCATCCGTCCCCAGGGCGGCGGCCTCCCGCACAACCTCCTCGTCGGATGCGTTCGGTCGCCCAAACTTCAGATTCTCCATCACGGTCCCCGTAAAAAGAAAATTGTCCTGCGTGACAATGCCCAATTGGCGGTGCAAGGACTGGGCCTGGGTCTCGCGGAGGTCCATCCCATCCACCCGAATCACCCCGAGCTGAGGTTCATAGAATCTCGCGAGCAGGCTGACGATCGTGGTTTTGCCGGAACCCGTCTCGCCCACCAACGCGATCGTCTGCCCCGCCTCCACGTCCAGACTCACGCCTTTCAAGATCCAGGTTCCTTCCGGAGTGGAATCGTAGCGAAAGTCCACCGAGTCGAATTCCACCCTCCCTTGCAACTCCGGAAGCGGACGGGCCCCTTCTCGGTCGCGCACCTGCGGCTGCGTGTCCAGCAACTGAAAGACGCGCTCCGCGCACGCCGCCGTCGAGAGCAGGGAGTTGTACAAATCCCCCATGGTGTGGATGGGCCCGAAAAACATGCCGAGATAAAGCACGAAAGCCGCCAGTTCGCCCACCGTCACTTCACGCTCCATGGCCAGCTTCCCGCCATAGCCCAGCACCACCGCCGTCGCCAAACCGGAAATCAAATACACAAACGGCATGTAAGTGTGAAACACGCGCGCCGCTACCAGGACCCGGTCTCCATACTCGTCGTGCAGCGTCCGAAAACTCGAAAGGTTCAGGTCCTCCCGCCCAAACGCCTGCACCACCCGGACCCCGCTGATGTTCTCCGCCACGGTCGAGGTCAGCCTCGAGGCCAGTTCACGCATTCTCCGATACGCCTCCATCCCGCGCCGGTGAAACTCCCGCGTCGCCAGCGCCAGCAACGGAATCACGAAACTCACCGCCAGGAACAACCGCGGATCGTAATCCAGCAACAGCACCACCACTCCCGCGAGGGTGATCACACTGGACAACAACTGATTCGCCCCCCAGGTCAGCACCCGGTCCAGGGCATCGATATCGGTATCCGCGCGGCTCAGGATTCGGCCTTGATGGGTTCGGTCGAAATAATTCAACGACAGGGTTTGAATGTGCTCAAACACCGCCATCCGCAAGTCGTTCATGGCGCCCTGCCCCACCGCGATGGCCGTCTTCACCTGGCCGGCGGACAACACCCAACCCGCCAACAAAAATGCGAAATAGACCGCGCTCACCGCGAGAATCCCGCGCGCCGCCGCCTCACTCGAACCGAACGAAGCCAGGTGCCGGTCAATCCCAATTTGAATGAGGCGGGGACCGGCCAGTTGTGCCGCTGTCGCCAGCAAAGTCAGCACAAGGTTCAGGATAAACAGCCGCCGGTACGGTCGCACATAGCGGTACAAACGGGCAAAGGTGGCCCGGCTCATCGGACGCTGCGCGAACTCCTCCTCAAGCGCGAGGGCCTGCTGATCGTGACTAGCCATGGGATGAAGGGGAGCTCTCCGCATCCACCCGGGATTGATGTTTCACCAGGTCCCGATAAAACGCGCACCGTTCCACCAAATCCTCGTGGCCGCCCTGATCGACAAGCTTGCCGCGGTCTAACACCAGAATGTGACGCGCCGCTTTCAAGGCGGACAGCCGGTGCGCAATCATCAGGCAGGTGCGGTCCTTCCGCCATGCTGCCAGCGCGGTCTGGATCGCGTGCTCGGTCGCGGGATCCACGCTCGCCGTCGCATCATCCAGAATCAAGATGCGCGGATTCATCAACAAGGCCCGCGCCAACGCGATGCGCTGCTTCTGCCCGCCACTCAAATTAACCCCGCGCTCCCCGATCATCGTTTCATAACCATGCTCGAGCCCCCGGATGAATTCATCCGCCTGCGCGGCGCGGGCGGCCGCCTCGATCTCCTCGCGACTTGCCTCGGGACGGCCCAGGGCAATGTTCTCCCAAACGCGAGCGCTGAACAGAAACGTTTCCTGAAACACCACGCCGATCTGCCGGCGCAACGCCTGCAAAGGCCAGTCCCGGGCATCCACCCCGCCCAGGATCACCCGGCCGTCACCGGGATCGCGAAAGCGCGGAATCAATTGCGCCAGGGTCGATTTCCCCGCCCCCGTGGGGCCCACCAGCGCCACCGTCATGCCCGACGGCACTGCAAAGCTGACATTGTCCAAAGCCGGGGCGGAGCCAGGATAACCAAACGTCACGTTTTCGAATCGAATGCTCCCGTCCACGTCAGCAGGTTCGCGCCCGCTCCCCTTCAACAAGTGGGGCTCGTCCAGGATTTCCAGGATCCGTTCCGCGCTCGCGCTGGCGTTCTGCACGATGCTGGTGAACTGGCCGATCGCACCCATGCGATGGCCGAGAGCCATCAGATAAAGCACCACCGCCGCCAGCTCGCCCAACGCCAGCTCCCCTCGAATGACCTGGCGGCCCCCGAGCGCCAGCGCCAGCGGCACGCTCAATCCAAAAATGAACTGCGCCATCGGCACGCGAATCGCCCACGCGTTCACGGTGTCCAACAAGGTCTTGAGAAATCGATCGCGATGGATCTGAAATTTTCCGACCTCCCGAGGTTCACCCGCGAAAGCCCTCACCACCCGCACGCCCGCGACGTTCTCCTGCACCACCGTGGTCATGGCCGAGTGGAGATCATGGACTTCGCGCCACTTGGGTTGCAATCGCGCCGCAAACACGGCCATCAGCCCCACGGTCGGCGCCAGGGTTCCCAACGCAACCCATCCGAGCGTCAGGCTGGCCTGAAAGATCAAAACCGTGATCACCACCAGCGCCACCAGAATGTCCACGCTCAAAAACAGAGTGGCGAAAAGGAAATCCTGCAGTCGCGACACATCCGTGGTCGATCGCGACACCAGCTCCCCCGTGTTCGAACGGTCATGAAAAGCGAAGCTTTGCCGTTGGACCGCGTCGAAAATGGCCGCTCGAATGTCCCCCAGCGTCCGCTGCACCAGCCGGTTCCGAACGGGGCCCAGCAACCACCCGTTCCCGGACCGGACCAGGACTAAAGACCCAAACAGCCAGACAAACACCATCGGATCGAAGGCCGCCCCCCATTCCATATGCCAGCCCAACTGCGTGATGGCGTCACCCAGGATTTGCGGCGACACCATCTCAATGGCGATGTTGACCAGCAGCAGGCCGATGGACAACGCCACCGCGCCCGGGTAAGCCCGCAGAAACGACAGGATGGCCAGCAGACTGCGCGCTCCCTTGGGGGAAGCGTTAGGCTTCGCGGTCACCGTCATGCGGAGATCCGACTCACCGCAGCCGCTCGGGATTCAACGCCCTGAGATCTTTCGGCACAAACAAGCCGTCCTTCCGTATCAATTCCCCGTCGAACCAGACTTCTCCCCCACCCCACTCCGGACGTTGAATCAGCACCATGTCCCAATGCACCGCCGACCGGTTGCCGTTGTCGCACACCTCGTAGGCCTGTCCCGGCGTGAAGTGAAGCGAACCCGCGATCTTCTCATCGAACAAAATATCGCACATGGGCGTGAGAATGTGCGGATTGAACCCCAGCGAGAATTCACCGATGTAGCGCGCCCCCGCGTCGGTGTCCAAAATCTCGTTCAACTTTTTCGTGTCGCTCGACGACGCCTCCACGATCTTCCCCTTCTTGAAAACCAGCCGCACTTTCTCGAAGCGCGATCCCGAATAGATCGTGGGGGTGTTGAAGGTAATCGTCCCCTCCACCGAATCCTTCACCGGACACGAAAAGACCTCGCCGTCAGGTATGTTCCGCAATCCGACGCAGGACTGCGCCCCGATCCCCAGAATGCTGAATCGAAGGTCCGTGCCCGGCCCCTTCAACTCCACGCGATCCGCGCGCGCCATGCGCTCGGACAACGGCTCGGACGCCCTCGCCATCTTGCGGTAATTCAGGGTGCAGACGCGGAAGTAGAAATCCTCGAAGGTCTCCGTGCTCATGCCCGCGGCCTGCGCCATGCTGGGCGTCGGCCAGCGCAACACACACCAGCGGGTCTTGTTGATCCGGTAGTCCATGACCGGACGCAGGGTCCTGGAGTAGAGCGACATCTTGTCCGCGGGCACATCAGCGGACTCGCTGGCGTTGGCCGAACCGCGCACCGCGAGGTAAGCTTGCATGCGCTTCATGCGCCCCATTTCCAAGTCCCGCAGCAACGCGGCCTGCGGCGGTTCCATGCCCAGGAGCAACTCGCGCGTGACACGCGGACGCCGGATTTCGACCAGCGGTATCGCGCCGAGGGCCCGGACGGACCGCACCAACTCCACCGCGAATTCGTCGGGCACATCGGAAAGATCCAGCAAAATGCGGTCTTCGGGTGTGAGTTCGACGGAGTAACGCGTGAGCAAGTCGGCCAGCACACGATAACGCGGATCGGTCATGGCGGCAGATTGTCCGTGCGCCGCCTCAGGTTGTCACTTCAGAAATGGACGGGCTGCCGGCAGGAAGGGAGAAATTTGTTGGACGACCGGGAAGCGCGCCGTCAGACTTTTACTTATGGGCATGCGGCGAGAAGCGCGCGAGCGCGCTGTCCAATTTCTATTCCAATTCGATGTGAACCCGACTGAGGACGTCGGCGCCGCGCTCACCCAGTTCTGGGAATCGCAGAGCGCTTCCGCCATCGCCGAGGAAAAGGCCTCGGCCCGATGGGGCGAAAAACCCTCCGCACCCCCTCCCAGCGCCGAAGAAACTTCCGTCCGCCTTTTCGCCGAACCCTTGATTCGCGGCGTGCTCCTGCACCGCCAGGACCTCGATGAAGCGATCAAAAGACTGGCCAAAAACTGGGACCTCAACCGCATGGCCGTGGTGGACCGCAATATCCTCCGCCTCGCCATGTTCGAAATGATGCATCGGGAGGATATCCCTCCCATCGTCAGCATCAATGAAGCGGTGGACATCGCCAAGAGATTTTCCACCCAGGAAAGCGGACGCTTCGTCAACGGCATCCTCGATAAATTCAAGAGCGAGGTCTTGCGTCCCGCCCGAGACGGCAAGTGAGCGCGCCCACTTCCGCCGGCCCTCACGCCACGCCGGCCTCCGCCATGTTCGCCGACCTCCACCTGCACACCTGCTTTTCGGACGGCACCTTCACCCCGGAGGAACTGGTCCGCACCGCCGCGGAACGCGGACTCTCCGCCATCGCCCTTTCCGACCACGACACCATGGCCGGATGTCCACGTGCCCGTGCCGCTTCCATCGAACACGGACTCGACTTCATTCCCGCATGCGAATTGACCGTGGATCATGAAGGACGGGAGCTGCATGTGCTGGGTTACGGACTCGATCCCGAGCAACCGGCCCTGGCCGCATTCCTGGCGTGTTGCCGCGAGGCGAGGCACGACCGCATCCGTGAAATGGCCCGCCGGCTCCTGGAGCGCGGGGTCGATATTCCTGCGGACTCGGTCGAGGCTCTGGCACATCTCGAATCGCCCGGCCGGCCCCATATCGGACAAGCCCTGGTCGATTCAGGCCATTGCACCAGCTTGGACGAAGCCTTTGAACGCTTCCTGAAAAAGGGACGCCCCGGCTGGGCTCCGAAGTGGCGGATTGCTTCCGCCGAGGCCATGACCCTGATTCATCGCGCGGGAGGGCTGGCCGTGCTCGCGCATCCAGGGCTCTATCGCCTCGACGACGCGATTCCATCCCTGTGCGAAGCCGGGCTCGACGGCCTCGAATGCTACCATTCCAAACATTCCCCCAGCGCCGCGATTTACTATCGCGAACTGGCGGATCGCCACCAACTGCTGGTCACGGGAGGCTCCGACTGCCACGGCTTCACCAAAGGCGCTCCTCTGATCGGAGGCGTGAAATTGGAATGGAACTTGTTCGACATTTTCCGCCAACGCCTCCTGCCGTCCGCCGCCACGCCCGCCATCACACCGCATCCAAACTGAACTTTGCCCATGGGTTTTTTCGACAAGATCAAAGCGGGTCTGCAAAAGACCCACAATAAGCTCGTCCACGAAATCAAGCGGATCATCACCCGCTCTCCACGGCTGACCGGCACTTCCGTCGAAGAACTCGAAGCCGCACTGCTCGGGGCGGACCTCGGTCTGGCGATGACCCAGCAAATCATCCAAGCCGTCCGGAAAGCCTACGAAACCCAGGGAAAGGACGGCGTGGACGTGTTTGGACTCGCTTGCCGCGAGGTCGAAACCTCCCTATCCGCAGGTGCTTCGCCCCTCAAACACGATCCGAAATCGCTCACCGTCGTTTCCATCGTCGGCGTCAATGGCACCGGAAAAACCACCACCTCGGCCAAACTGGCCCGCTTGGCGAACTCCCGCGGCGACGCCACGATGCTGGCGGCCTGCGACACCTTCCGCGCCGCCGCCATCGAGCAGCTCAAACTCTGGGGAACCCGCCTCAATGTTCCCGTGGTGGCCGGAGAGTATGGTTCGGACGCCGCCTCCGTCGCGCATGATGCCGTCTCCGCCGCACTCGCGAAACAGGCACGCTATCTTTTCGTCGACACCGCCGGACGCCTTCACACCAAACACAACCTGATGCTCGAGCTGCAAAAGGTGCATCGTGTCATGGGCAAAAAACTGGCCGGCGCTCCCCATGAAGTGCTGCTCGTGCTGGACGCCACGACCGGCATGAACGCCATCAACCAGGCTCGCGAATTCCATAAGGCCGTCCAACTGACAGGATTGGTCATCACCAAACTCGATGGCACCAGCAAGGGTGGCGTGGTGGTCGCCATCCAGCGTGAACTGGGGCTTCCCGTCAAATTCATCGGCGTCGGCGAGCAAGCCGATGACTTGCAGCCATTCGAACCCAAAGCGTTCGCGGAAGCCTTGTTCACCGAGAAAAGCTGAAACAACCCCGTCATCCCCCGCGCCCGTGGCCGCCTCCAACGACGAATACTGGATGCGCGAAGCCTTGAGTCTCGCCCGCCAAGGCCTGGGCCGCACCTCGCCCAATCCCGCCGTGGGCGCCGTGCTCGTCCGCCAAGGACGCTGCCTGGGACGCGGCTGGCATCGCCGCGCGGGCACAGCCCACGCCGAGATCGCCGCCCTGCAAAACGCTCAGGATCGAGGCCACTCCGTCTCCGGAGCCGACCTCTACGTCACACTCGAGCCCTGCTCCACGCACGGACGCACCCCGCCCTGCGTCGAGGCGATCCTCCACTCGGGCGTGCGGAGAGTCATCGTGGGCGCCATCGATCCCAACCCCTCCCATCGCGGCGCCGGGCTTCGATTCCTGGCCCGGAAAGGAATCGAGGTTCAAACCGGAATTCTCACGCTCCCCTGCCTCGAACTCAATGAGGCATTCAACCACCACATCGCGCGCCGCCGACCGTGGGTCGTAGTCAAGGCCGCCATGACGCTCGATGGAAAAATCGCCACTCGGGAAGGAGACTCGAAGTGGATCACCTCCGCCGCAGCCCGCGCGGACGGCATGCGTTTACGATGGGCCTCCGACGCTCTCGTGGCCGGCGTCGAAACGGTAAGACGAGATGACCCCGAACTTTCCCTGCGCGGAAAAGGTCCGGACTGGAAGCGGCGAACATGGCGCCGGTTCATTTTGGATACCCATGCCCGCATCCCTCTCGAGGCGCGGATTCTTGTGCCCGGAACTCCCGGTTCCACCACCATCGTCGTGGGCGAGACCGCGGATCCCCGGCGAATCGCGCGGCTCGAAAAACGAGCGCAAGTGTGGGTGCTGCCGGAAAAGGAGGGCCGCGTGGATGTGGATCGATTCCTCCAGCGCGCCGGCGCGCAGCAAATCATGCAAATCCTGGTGGAAGGCGGAGGGGAAGTCCAAGCCGCCTTCCTGCTGCCGGGGCTGGCCCACCGCGTGGCTTTTTACTATGCCACCGCCATTCTCGGTGGAAACCTCTCTCGCCGGGCCGTCGCGGGCGACGGGGCGACCCGGCGTTCGGAAGCCGTCGCACTCCACCGGGTGCAATGGCGGCGCCTCGGACCCGATTGGCGCATGACCGCCCTGACCCGGGCCGGTTTTCGCGCCCATCAAGCGGCTTGCCAAAGGCAATCGAATTGACGCTCTCGTATGTTCACCGGACTCATCCAAGCGACCGGCATTATCCACCAAGTCCAGGGATCGGCCTCGGGCGCCTCACTCGAAATCCACAGCCCGGCCTCATTCGCCAAAACTCGCGTCGGCGATAGCATCGCCGTCAATGGCTGCTGCCTTACCGCCGTCTCCGTCCAACGGGTTCGAAAGGCGGTCCGGATTCGCTTCGATCTGCTTCAGGAAACGTGGCGGCTGACCAACTTTCAACACTTGGCACCCGGTCAGCGGGTGAATCTTGAGCCGGCCTTATTGGCCGGCGATCGCTTGGGCGGACATTGGGTCAACGGCCATATCGACGGGCCTGGCGTCATCACTCGATGGGAACCGCACGGAAAAGACTACCGCCTGGAAATCGCAGTTCCCAAGCATCACATGCCCTTCCTGGTTCCCAAAGGGTGTGTCGCAGTGGATGGCATCAGCCTGACCGTCGCGGATGTCCAACGCGGTTCCTTCGGAGTCTGGATCATCCCGCACACGCGTACGGTGACCCAACTTTCGGACCGTCGAGTGGGCGACGTGGTTAACCTGGAATTCGACGCCACCGCCAAACTCGTGTCCACCATGGTGGAGCGATATCTCGCCGCTCATTCACGTTCACGCCCAATGCCTCGCCGTCGGAAGCATTGAGCCGAATCGACGGCCGGCAGAGCGCGAATCCATACAAAACCTCATCCACCATAGCGCCGGGTCGGGGGACCCGGCCTCTACCCCGGATATTTCATACTGAGCTTGAATCCGCGACAGTACGCCGCGTGCGGGCACACGGCCTACAATCGCGACTGCCTCCGTGTTTGTAGGCCCGGTGTCCTCACCGGGCGTCCCGTGCATGAAATATGCGGACTACGCGTTGGGAATTCTCATGGACCCCGCGCGGCGCAGATGGATGACGCTTTGTGTCGAGGGCGCATCTCAGTGGATTGCGCGAAGTTTCTAACGAGAAAGTGCAGGAGGTCTGAACACCCCATATAAAGTCACAAACCCCTAATTCCAACGACTTACATCCGACACCCGGCTTTTCCGAGGTTTAGTACCCCCCCAAAAGCCCCAAATGTGCAAAGGTTTGGTACGATTCTGGCACGTTGGAATGACGCTCGGGTAGGTCGAGGACCCTGAGGACTGATCCATCATGTTTTCCTCGCGGGAACGTGATCCAACTGACGTACGCTTCTTCCGTCCGCAGCGAGTAATGCTTCAGCCGGATGACCTCCCGGACTTGGTCGAGCAGTTTGGATTTGAGATTCGGGATGAACGAGACCCCTGTGCGCAGTTCAGCCTTTGCCGGTTCCATAGTTGACCTCCTTGTGCGCCCAAGTATTTGATCGACAACAACAAACGCAAGTTCATTCTATCACCGTGCCGTCTTTAAAGGCGCTATTTCGGCAGCCCACTCACTGTTCGGTGTAGAGCACGCACCGTGAGATATGCAGCCCAAGATCACATACAACGACGCCTGGGAAATGATTCCTCTGGAGTGTGTAGATGACGTTATCGAGTTCTTTAACCGCGAACTCCAACCGACCCATCCACTCCGCTCATTCAAGTTGTTCCCCGTCGCGAAATGTTGGCGACGGTACAAGTACTTGGTCGAGGAAGAGGAACCGAGCGACTTGCTATGGGTTTTGGACCTAGAGCGCAAGAAGCGGATCCGGGGCAAGACCTGTTATTGCTTCAAACGGCTGGAGACACAGGAGGCGCTTGATGCCATGCTGCGAGCCGATCACGAGGCATGGGTTCAATACATGAAGGACGAAGGAGCGTGGCACGGAAAGTAAAGAAATGACGGAGCCGAACCAGCCAGATGCAGTGAACCCGGCGATGACGCTCCGGTTTGCAGTCGACGATCACAGGCGCCGGGTCACTGATCTGGAGCGTTAGGTGACATCATGCAAAAGTGGCTGATCATCTGTGCTCTCCTGGGGATCGGTGTCATCGTTGCGATCGGCATTCCCAGCAGCTCGCAAATCTATCGATTTCGTAGCTCCAACGAGATAAGGACAATTGGTGCCAGCGGTCGAATCAAACGGACCCGTCCCCGGGTGTGAGGATTTAGGGTTTTGGAGGTTTGGATTTCAAGATTTGGTTGAGTAAAACTCGGACGCATCGCGAAGGATAGGGCTCTGCGGGAGCGCAACGCGA
>Ga0194132_10000873_pt1 | contig 61741 bp, 51 predicted proteins | sample TA2KigOf80mmetaG_FD_148612 | JGI IMG/M metagenome (GOLD analysis project Ga0194132, IMG submission 148612) | Freshwater microbial communities from Lake Tanganyika, Tanzania - TA2015054 Kigoma Offshore 80m | ecosystem: Environmental > Aquatic > Freshwater > Lake | place: Tanzania: Lake... | reverse complement strand
CGCCGTCTGCTCGAACCGATTGGCTATGTGCCGCCCGCTGAATACGAGGCGCGCTACTATGAGCACCTCCGCGGGCCCGCGACGAGTGACGCTGCGCGTCCAGCGGCGGTGCCTGAGGGGATACTCCAGCCTGCGCCACTCGGCGATCGTCGTTCCTGGGGCATCCTAGGAGGTCGTACTTCGACGGCTCAAGGTCGAATTCGCCCGTCGAGCCGGATTCACCGGGGGGCGCTCGCCGGCAGTCACTCCCCGGCAATCAGCATGACGGGAAGGCCGCCGAGCGCCCGCAAGACGTTCTTCGACGGTGGAGTGCAGAACACATGAAACGGCAGATCAACTCACACTAACTGCTCTCCGACAAACCCGGGGTGGTTCAGAGCGGGCTCGTAGGAGTGCGTGACGGTGAGCGTGCCACTCGACGCTCCAAGAGGCACCTCGGTCCCGTCACCGAAGTTAACTCTCAACGATACGATCTGGCTTGCGCTGCCGCTCGGTATAGTCGCCGTGCTCTTGAAGCCTACGGGCGTGCCTGCGGTCACCGTGCCGACTGGATCCTGGGTCACCGACAATGTCGGAACAGGATTCACTTTGATGGTGACTCTAGCAGTTGCTGGGCCAGACGACGAGCCACCGCCTCCTGTATTGGAGCCACCGGCCCCGGATGAACTGCCACTCGAGCTGCCCGCCCCGATTCCGGCCGCCGCCGTGACCGTGGCCTCAAGGCTGGTCGTCAACGTTGTCACAGCCAGACCGTTCGCATCGCTGAGGATAGAGGATTCTGCGAGGACTCCGGCGGTTGTGGTGAAGATGATAGGCACCAACGGTAGCACGTTGCCGTTGATATCGGTAACAGTAGCGGTCAGTCTTACCGGCGTGAGTGTGCCTCCCGCAGCCGAAACGATCGTCGGGCTCGCCCCAAGGATGATGCGCCCAACGGCCGCCGCGCCGACCGCGATCCGTACGTTCCGGTCGCCTGCGCCGGCATTGTTGTTCGTGCCTGTGTTTGTACTCGAAGCCCCACCAGATCCCAGAAGTGCTGGCTCCCCCAGATGACGCTGCAATGATCGCGACGCCGCTCGTCCCGCCAGCGCGAAACGTCACAACGGCACGGCCGCTGGCGTCAGTGCTCGCTTCGGGGGGGCTCAATGGTGCCGAGTGTCGTCGTAAAGATGACCCTTGTGCCGCTGTGCGGCGGCGTTCCCGACGCTTCGAGCAGCTGGGCGGTAATCGTGGCGGTTCCGTTCGTGGGCAGCGCCGTCGTCGCTGACGTCAGCGTGATCGTTGACCCGGTCGGCGCCAGAAACGGTGCTTTCTCACACGCTGATAGGACTAGAGTGGAAACCAACGTGACCGCGACACGAAGCGAGTGCAGATTGCGTGGTATCATGTCAGCCATAAAGTATTACTTTTCATGTACTTACCTGGTCAAGACAAGTCGGCGTCCTGGTCACGAACCCGACGGTCCGACGGTGGTTACGCCATGGCGGCCTTGTTGGTCGCTCTGGCCGTAATGAGCGTGCTGCTCAGCGCGGCCATGCCTGTCTGGAAACAGACGGCGCAGCGGGAGAAAGAGTCTGAGCTGATCTTTCGCGGTCAGCAGTACGCCCGCGCCATTGGTCTCTTCCAGCGTCGCGCCGGCCCGGGCGCGCTGCCGCCCAATCTGGACATCCTTGTAGAGCAGCGCTTTCTGAGGAAGAAATACAAGGACCCGATCACGGGCGAAGACTTCCAGCTGTTGCTGGCCGGCCAGGCGGTTCCTGGCTTGACTGGTGGCGGCGGAGCGCCGGGGGAGGGCCGAGGCGGACGTGGCGGTCCGGGAGGTTCGGCGGGCGGCCCCGGAGGCAGCCCCGCTGCGCAGCCGGCAGGTTTCACGGCCCCGACGTTTGGTAATCCTTCTGGTACGGCACCGGGCGCCGTCCTGGGCGCGGTCGGCGGGATCCAGGGAGTGGTCAGCAAGAGCAAAGCGAAGTCGCTCCGCGTGTTCAACGGACGCCAGGTCTACAATGAGTGGGCCTTCGTCTTCGTGGCGCAGCAACAAGCCGCGGGTGCACCGGCACCAGGGGTCCCGGGTCCGGGAGGTCGGGGTGGACGCGGCGGTCCAGGTATGCCGGGACCGGGTGGCAGCCCTGGCGGACCATTCGGAGGCAGTGTCGGCCCAGGCCCATTCCCAGGTGCGCCCGGCCGGGGGCAACCGCCGTTTGGCGGGCCGCCCGGCAGTGGACCGCCTGGTTCGCCTGGCGGCGGTCGTCGGCTGTAACGCGCCTGCCGCGAGGCTACACGCCGGCCAAGGCGTCGTGAAACGCTCGTCGGACCGCCTTGATGTCTCGCAGTGAGCCGCCACCACACGCTCGATTGGTCAGTAGTACGTAGTATCGGTCGCGCGCCGGATCGATCCAGAGTGACGTGCCGGTAAATCCGACGTGACCAAACGCACTGGTAGACATTCGCGTGCCGCAGGATGACGTCGGGAGCATGCGGTCCCAACCCAGCGCCCGTGAGCTGCCTGGCACGGCCGAACCTTGAAGCGATCGCCTCGTCCATTGGGCGGACAGGCCGCCTCCGTGCTCCGATCGGTCTAATGCGGCGCGCAAGATCGTGGCGGCCAGGCCGGCCACGCCGGAGGCTGTCCCGAAGAGGCCCGCATGACCGGCCATACCGCCCAGCGCCGCGGCGTAGTCGTCGTGGACTTCGCCCCGGAGTCGCCTTCCCACGCGCGGATCCTCGGGAAGGGGATCGGTCGGGGCGGTTCTCGTCAAGGCCTCCGCCGGAACAGCGAATCGGATCTCGCGCACCGCGGGCTCCGACGTCGCGAGCCCCTCGAAGAGAAGTGCGATGTGGGCGTCGAGCGTCACACCGGTCACCCTCTCGATCAAGATGCCGAGCAGGATGAAGCCCAGATCGCTGTAGATCGAACGCGTCCGTGGCGCGTACGTCAGGGGCACCGCGGCGATCTCTCGAGCGAACGCCTGCCTCGTCGCGGATGGGCTGGCGCTTGCGGCTCCAGGTGGTCGGGCCGGGAGCCGGGCGGGCAGTCCGGACGCGTGCTCCAGGAGATCGATGACCGTCACGCCCGCGCGGTCCGACGCGCGCCACTCTCGCAGCACTCTCGCGATCGGGTACGTTAGGTCGATCGCGCCGCGAGCGGCTAGATCGAGCGTGATCAAGGTGGTGGCGAGTGGTTTGGTCAGCGAGGCGAGATCGAACCAACTCTCGACGGTGGCCTCGGGGGCGTCGTGTTCCGGCTCAGGGAACCAGAGGCGACCGACCGACGCGGACCACAGGATGCCGCCGCTGCTGCCCACCATCGCCACTGCACACGGAGCAATGCGGCGAGCCACTGCGTCTTCGAGCAGGAGCCGTGTCGCCCGGGTGGCTTGTGCGGCCGTCGCGGGAAGCATGAATGGCTCGAGCGACGCCAGTCCCTACGAGTTGGAGAGCAGCTCCTGCAAACGTGGCTCAATGTCTTCGCCGATCGCATCGCGCATCGAGTCGTGTGCCCGTCTGAGCTTGGAGAGCGCACGTGTGTAGGAGAGCCCGGTTTTCTGCATGACAATGGCCGCCTTGACGTCCCACTGGGCTCGCTTGAGGAGTTTGTCGGCTTCGTCGTATTCCAAGCCGGTCGCAATCGTGATAATGCGCCGCGCGCGATCGCGCAGTTTCTCAGAACCTGTCTGCACGTCCACCATGAGGTTGCCGTAGGTCTTGCCGATCCGAATCATCGCGGCCGTAGTCAGCATGTTGAGGACGAGCTTGGTGGCGGTGCCCGCCTTGAGCCGTGTGGACCCGGCGATGACTTCCGGCCCGACGGCCGGGGCGATCGTCAAGTCGACGAACATCTGCAGCTCGCTGCGTGGATCGCAAGTGACGAAGATGATCTTCGACCCGGCCTTGCGCGCCCGCGTTAGCGCACCGCGCACGAACGGGGTCATGCCGCTGGCCGATACGCCGATGATCACGTCCTTGCGCGTGGGCGCGAGACGATTGACGCTTCGCGCCCCTTCCTCGTAATTGTCCTCGGCCCCTTCCTTCGTCCGCAGGAGCGCACTCTGTCCGCCCGCCATGATCGCCTGCACGAGATCGGGATCGGCGCCAAAGGTCGGCGGCATCTCCGCCGATTCGAGGACACCTAGCCTGCCGCTCGTGCCCGCGCCGACGAACACGATGCGTCCTCCGCGCCTCAGCGACTGCGCGATGATGTCCACGCCGACGGCGATGCGGTCTTTCTCGCGCTGGACCGCGGCCAGCATCTTGCGATCCTCAGCCAGCATGACCTCGACGATGTCGGCGGCGGAGAGCTTATCGATGCCCAGTGTCGTGGGATTGATGGCTTCTGTCGGTAGGCCTTCCCATTTGGACCGGACAGGCATGGCTCGATTGCGTCCTCAAACCCAAACCGCGAATGCTAGCATACCCTGCCGTCATGCGGTGATGTCGAACGTACCCGGTCCGCCGAGTGGACTCGACGCCTACCTGGATCATCTGCGTGTGGAGCGACGCCTCGCCGCCCACACGCTCGAGAGCTACGCGCGCGATCTCCGCGAGCTCCACGCATTCGCCGTCGCCGAAGGGGTCGCACTCGAGGCGCTGGATCGGCCTCGCCTCGAGGCGTTCGTCCGGGGTCTCATGGCGCGTGGACAGGCCCCGCGATCCGTTGCTCGTGCCGTGGCCTCGGTTCGGGGCTTCTACCGCTACCTCACCCTCGATGGTCGGGTGCCGGCCAACCCGTCTGACGATCTGCGGCCCCCGCGGGCGTGGCCCTCGCTGCCCACCAGTCTCTCGCTCGAGCAGGTCGACGCGCTCATCGCTCAGCCCAACGTGTCGACGCCGCTTGGTCTTCGCGACCGCGCCATCATCGAGGTGCTCTACGCGACGGGGATGCGGGTGTCCGAGGTGATCGCGATCCGATCAGGGGATCTCCATCTGCGGGAGCACTACCTGACCTGTATCGGCAAGGGGAACAAGGAGCGGCTCGTCCCGATTGGAGAGGCGGCAAGCGGCTGGGTCGATCGGTATCAGCGCGAGGGGCGAGCGGTGCTCCTGGCCGCGGGCGCGAGTCGCGCGACACGGATTTCACGGGCGGCGACCGCGCGGCTCTTTCTGAACGCGCGGGGGGGTACCCTGAGCCGCGTCGGCTGCTGGAAGATTCTGAAGGCGCACGGTGCCAGGGCCGCCCTACCCGACAGCCTGAGTCCGCATATGCTGCGGCATTCGTTCGCGACACACCTGCTCGAGCGCGGGGCCGATCTCCGCGCCATTCAGGTCATGCTCGGCCACGCCGATCTCTCGACGACGCAGATCTACACGCACGTGCTCCAGGCACGTCTCCGAGCCGTCTACGAGCGGTTCCATCCGCGGGCATGAAACCGTCGGGCCTTTCCCTCGAACCCCCAACCGAACGGTCCGCACCTGAGCGAAGCCGCACGAGTTCTGCTACCATGAACCGTTTGCGGACACGCGGCCAGGGTGAGGGCGCCGAGCCTCGCACGTGCCGTGTGTGACTGCCCGGAGCGATGCCCCTCTTCCATGAAGGGTCAGGGGCCTGGGACGCGGTGGGCGGCGCACCACCGGCAAGGAGCACGGCATGAGCCGTAAGGGACGGCACCTTTTTACTTCCGAGTCTGTTACCGAAGGACATCCAGACAAGATCGCCGATCAGATCTCCGATTCGATTCTCGACGCCATCCTCACCCAGGATCCCATCGCGCGGGTCGCGTGCGAAACCCTCGTGACCACCGGGCTGGCGGTCGTAGCGGGCGAGATTACCACCACCGCGCGGGTCGAGTATCAGGACGTCGTTCGGTCCGCCATCGCGGACGTCGGCTACACGCGCGCGAAGTTTGGCTTCGACGCCGAAACGTGCGCCGTTCTATCCACGATCCACAAACAGTCGCCTGACATCGCGCAAGGCGTCGATACCGGTGGTGCCGGCGATCAGGGACTGATGTTCGGTTTCGCTTGCCGTGACACCGATGAACTGATGCCGTTGCCGATCATGCTCGCCCACAAGCTGACCCGTGGGCTCTCATGCGCACGGCGCGACGGCATGTTGGACTACCTCCGGCCGGACGGAAAGTCCCAGGTCACCGTCGAATACGACGGCAACAAACCGGTGCGCGTGGACGCGGTGGTGGTTTCCAGTCAGCACAGTCCACTCGTCAGCAACGAGACGATGCGGGCCGACATCATCGAGAGGATCATTTCGAAGGTCGTCCCCGCCGACATGATGGACGATAAGACGAAAATTTTCATCAACCCCACCGGACTCTTCGTCGTCGGTGGTCCGCACGGTGACGCCGGCGTCACGGGCCGAAAGATCATCGTCGACACCTATGGCGGCGCCGCGCCGCATGGCGGTGGCGCCTTCTCGGGGAAAGATCCCACCAAAGTCGATCGATCGGCGTGCTACATGGCGCGCTACATCGCCAAGAATGTCGTGGCGGCGGGGCTTGCGGAGCGCGCGACGGTGCAACTGGCGTACGCGATCGGTGTGGCCGACCCCGTGTCGGTGATGGTCGACACAGAGGGAACGGGTGTGATCCCCGAAGAGCAGATCACGGAGCTCGTGCGCGAGGCGTTCAAGCTGACACCGCGCGGCATCATGGAGGAGCTGAACCTGCGCCGGCCGATCTACAAGAAGACAGCGGCGTTCGGGCACTTCGGCCGCACCGAGCCGGAGTTCACCTGGGAGCGCACGGACCGTGCCGCGGCGCTCAAGTCGGCGGCGAAGGTATAGCGCGAGCGAACGTGACTCGCCCGTGGCGCATGACGGCGGCCCTCGTGGCTGCCGTCGTTGTTTTGGTCGGACTGGTGCTTCCGCCGGCGCGGCTGTCGCTCGAGGGCGGCGACGACGCCATTCCTGGCGCCTTTCACGTGCACACCAACCGGTCCGACGGCCGGGGATCCCCCGATGAAGTGGCGGCCGCGGCGGCGCGCGCCGGCCTGCGCTTCCTCGTGTTCACGGATCACGGCAACGGCACGCGCGCACCGGATCCCCCGACGTACCGATCGGGCGTCCTCTGCCTCGATGGGGTCGAGATCAGCACCGACGACGGCCACCTGATTGCCCTGGGCCTGCCAGTCGCTCCCTATCCGCTGGCGGGTGAGGGACGCGACGTCCTCGAGGACGTTCACCGTCTTGGCGGGATTGGTGTCGCGGCCCATCCAGACTCCCCCCGCACCGCCCTCCAGTGGCGAGATTGGGAGGTCCCACTCGACGGACTCGAGCTCGTCAACCTCGAGACCGAGTGGCGCCGTCAAGTCGCGATCGGTGGCTTTCGAATGGCCACGCGCGTCGCGCGGTCGCTGTCGACCTACCTGATTCGTCCAAGCGAAACGATGGCGGCTCTCGTGACGGGGGGCGATGAGCTCGCCCCGCGCTGGACCGCGCTGGCAGGGAAGCGGCACATCGCGATGTTCGCCGGTGTGGATGCGCACGCCCACCTGGACGTTGGCGGAGGGGATCGGAGCGACAACCGATGGGGGCTCGCGTTCCCCGGGTACGAAGCCATCTTTCGGACGCTGACCATGCGCGTACGTCCAACGCGGCCGTTGACAGGAGACGCCTTGTCTGACGGGGCCCAGCTCCTCGACGCGCTCAAGAAGGGACGGTCCTATGCGGCCCTCGAAGGGGCGGCCTCGCCACCGGCCTTCGAGCTCACCGCCAGTGTGAACGGAGCGGAGCTTCTCCCCGGGGACGATGCCGCGGCTGTCGGCCCGGTGAGGCTGACACTCAGGACGAACGCTCCCGCTTCGTTTACCACGACCATCTGGCGGAACGGAGCCGTGTTCCATCAGGAGCCAGCTTCGCCGGAGTTGACGGTCGAAGCGGCGGAAGGCGAGGGACTCTACCGCGCGGAGATCCGCGCCGTCGATCGCCCGGGCGCGCCACCGTGGGTTCTGAGCAACGCGGTTGTCCTCCGATCAGTGGTGCGAGGAGAGACAGCGCTGTCGACGCGCGGGAGTGGGGGAGCAATCACACCCCTTCGTACTGCACCGGGAGGTCCCCCGGGAGCGAAAGCGAATCCCTTTCGGATCCTGTTCGACGCGCGGCATGATATCGGGTGGTTGACCGAATTGTCTCGGGACTCAAAGGTCGCGATGGACGTCGTCTCGGCGAGCGGGGGGCGCGAGCTCCACGCGCGCTTTGGCCTTCCCGGTGGCGACGTCTCCGGGCACTTTGTGGCGATTGTCGCCGACCTGGGCGCCGGTGGGCTTGGCGCCGCCAAGCAGCTCCGCTTTACCGCTCGGAGCGGGGCCCCGATGCGGCTCTCTGTCCAGCTCCGTGTGCCAAACAGCGGCGACGCGCTCCGTTGGCGACGTTCGGTGTACATCGACGCGGACTCGCGCCCGTTCGATCTAGCCTTCGACGACTTTCGTCCTGTCGAGCGGTCGACACCACACGAGCCGACGCTGACGGACGTCCGCGCCCTGCTCTTCGTCGTCGATCAAACCAACACAAGCCCGGGCACGTCCGGTCACTTCTGGCTGCGAGACGTTGGGCTCTTCTAGGTCGGGGCGGCTTTCGCTCCCGGCCGGGTGGCCCTCATGTCCGGACGGTGAGATTGAGATAGAGCGCCGCGGCGCCGAAGAGGATGTTCGGCGCCCACGCTGCGAGCTTCGGGGAGAGGAGCCCACCGGCCCCGATCGCGCCGAAGAGACTCAGCGCAATCCAATAAGTGATCGCCAACACGATACCGATGCCAATGCCGTAGAGTGCCCCGCGTCGGCCAGTGGTGACGGCAAAGGGGAGAGCGAGGAGGGTCATGATGACCGTCACGAACGGAAACGCGATCTTGCGTTCGAACGCGACGAGATATGGCACGACGTAGGAGCCGCTGGCGCGTAGCTTATCGATGTACTCCTCTAGCTGCGCGTAGTCCATCATCTCCGCGTCGAGTACCTCGCTCTTGAAGTACGCCGGCGGGTCGAATGCCATTGGCCGCTCGTCGAAGGGCGTGTAGCGGACCGCGGTGAACGCCGTCTTTCGCTGCTTGGGCGGGGTGAACTCGCGATGCCACCCTCGTCGGGCGGTCCACGTGGGTGGCGCTTCCTGGTCAGGCGGGACGACTGCGGCTTCTGGCGCGGCCACGGTGTCCTCCGCATACGTCATGGCCCGGGGACGCCACTGCTGCGGATCCATGTGATACATCCGCAGACGCGCGAAGCGATTCGCTATCGGATCGAAGAAATCGAAGTGATACATCTCGCCGCCTTGGCCGACGACCCACCGTCGATTGACGGCGCTCGTGCGGGGCGGATAGTCGCGCAAGATGCGGTTCAGTCTATCGGCCTCGCGGTTCGACTGGGCAAGCACTCGCTCCTGCAACATGAATAAGACGCCACTCGCCAACATCGAGAACAGGAGGAGCGGCAGCGCCGTTCGGTACAGGCTAATCCCGCACGCGCGCATCACTAGGAGCTCGCTGTTCTTCGTCAGCACGCCGATGGTCACCAGCGTCGCGACCAGCACCCCCATCGGAATCACGTAGTAGAGGTACTGTGGCGTCTGGAAATAGAAGAACTCGAGGAGGACGCGCGTGGTTGCCGACCCGCGGAACAGCTTGTCGGCGAGGTCGATGAACGTCGAAATGTAGAAGATGCCGAGCAGAGAGGTCACTCCCAGCACGAACACCCGAAGATACTCGCGAGAGACGTAGAGATCCAGGAGCCGGGGAAACGCGATCCAAATCCGTGGCACTCGGAGCACCAGACGTTGCGCCGGGGCGGCACCGGGGTCCGCTGCACCGTCGGCCGAAGCGGTCTCATCCGTCGTCTCGAACAGCCGGCGGGTCAGGAACAGCGGAATCGGGATGTGGATCGGCCGATCGGCAGAACGCGCTCGCCACATCAAGAGCGCGATCCCGAGGATACCGAGGACGACGTTCGGAATCCACGGCGCGACATCCGGCGGCATCTGACCACCCATGGCCACGGCACGGGCGCTGTACAGCAGCACGTAGTAGACGAGGATGACGCCGAGCCCGAGGACGAAGGAGGCGAGGCGTCCGTCCTTTCGCGCGGTGGCCCCCAGGGCCAGCGCGATCAGCGCCAGGATGGGACACGACACCGGCAGCGCCAGCTTGTACTGGTACATGAAACGCTCGAGCAACGCCGTGTGGCCTTGCGCCGCGGCCTCCTCGATCGTCTGCCGAAGCTCCCCGAAGGTCTTCTCAGACGGCCCCCGCGGCGGGGTGCGCTTGAAGACCGTCTCGGGATCCAGGTTGATGGCGACCAGCTGGAACTCGGTGCTCTCGTACGCCTCTGGTTTGGCTCCGCTGGTCGAGTGGCTCGTGCCATCGATGAGCTGCAATTGGACCAGGCGCCGCTCGCGGTCGATGAGCACGCGCCCCTCCCGGGCGAAGTACACCACGGTCTGATCGGGACGTGAGGTGTCGGCCAGGAACACCTCTCGCCAGCCACCCTCCGCCGGAAGGTCGCGGACGTAGATGACGCGGTCGGGGAAGTCCTCGAAAAACACGCGTGGCTTCACGTTCTGCTCGACCCGCTGGCCGACGATCCCGAAGGTGATCTCGCGGAAGGTCTGGTTCGCATCTGGAAGCGCGACGATGACTTGGTGCGCGGTGGCGAGCGTCGCCAGAAGCGCGACGACCGACACGGGGCGGGCGAGTCGCCAGAGGCTCACGCCACACGCCTGCATGGCGACGAACTCGCGGTCCGCCGACACCCGGCCGAAACCGATCAGAATGCCCAACAGCGCCGCCATCGGGATGGTCAACGAGAGCGCCTGCGGCAGCAGCGTCATCACGACGCGGAGCACGATGCTCCAACCGACCCCTTTGGCGATGAGCGCCTCCGCCTCCCGGAGGATAGGCGGGATGACCAAGAGGAACGTCAACACGACGAGCCCCAGGATCAGCGGGAAGGCGATCTCACGAATCAGATAGCGGTCGAGGGTCCTCAGCACAGAGAGCAGGCCGATCCGCGTCGAGCTGACACGGTCGCCACTCCATTAGAGTACACCCTATGATTCAGGTCGCCTTCCTTTGGCACATGCACCAGCCGTACTACGAGGACCTCGTCACGCGGGAACACATCCTGCCTTGGGTCCGCTTGCACGCGCTCAAGGACTATTTCGGCATGGTCGCCTTGCTTCGAGAGTTCCCGACGGTGCGCATGACGTTCAACCTCGTGCCGTCGTTGCTCGTGCAGCTCGAGGCCTTCGCCTCGGACCGGGCGAGCGACCGCGTCCTGGCGGTTGGCTTGAAGCCGGCCAACACCCTGACCGACGCCGACGTCGCGTTCATGTTGCAGCATTTCTTCCACGCGCATCGCGCCCGGATGATCGAGGTTCACCCCCGGTACGCCGAGCTGTTGGCGCGACGGGGCACTCATGTCGATACGACTGAGCAGGCGGTGGCGGCGGCGCGGCGATTTTCGGTCGATGACTTGCGCGACCTTCAAGTCTGGCAGAAGCTCCCCTGGATCGATCCGCTGTACGTCGAGACCGACGCACGCGTCCAGCGGCTGTTGGCGAAGGGCGAGCGCTTCGACGAAGCCGACAAGCTCGTGCTCCGCGAGGTCGAGCTCGAGCTGCTGAACGCCGTCATTCCCGAGTACCGAGAAGCCGCCGCGCGCAGCCAGATCGAGATTTCGACCTCGCCGTTCTACCATCCGATTCTGCCCCTGCTGTGCGACACCGACATCTATCGGCGCACGCACCCGACCTCGCGCATGCCGCGTCAGCGCTTTCAGCGGCCCGAGGACGCACGCGAGCAGTTGACGCGCGCCATCGGCTGCCACGAGCGGTTGTTCGGACGGCGCCCGGTTGGGCTCTGGCCCTCGGAGGGCTCGGTGTCGGACGCAGTCGTTCCACTCGCGGCCGATGCCGGTTTCCAGTGGATGGCGACCGACGAATTGATCCTCGCTCGCGCGCTAGGGACGTCGTTTGGGCGTGACGGGCACTGGCACGTCGATCAGCCGCAGCGGCTCTATACACCCTACATGGTCGAGGCCGGCGGCCGGCGGATGGCGTGCGCGTTTCGGGACCACGCGCTTTCGGACCTCATCGGCTTTAGCTACGCCGGGTGGGCCTCCGACGCGGCGGCGGAAGACTTCGTCGGCCGGTTGGCGGAGGCGGGCCGACGGTTCGCGGCTGCCTCGGGGCGGGAGGGCACGATCTTCATCATTCTGGACGGGGAGAACGCCTGGGAGCACTTCGAGGGGGGCGGACGCCCCTTCCTGCGCGCCCTGTATCGCCGCCTCAGCGCCCATCCCGAGGTACGCACGGTGACGATGGGGGACGCGTGCGCGCGAGGGGGACCGGTGCTGCCGTCGATCTTCCCCGGTTCCTGGATCGATGCGAATTTCTACATCTGGGTCGGGCATCCCGACGACCACCGGGCCTGGGGGCAGCTCGCGGACGCCCGTGCCGCGTTGGACCGCGCCACGCACGTCGAGGCGCGGTTGCGCGAGCGGGCCTTTGAGGAGATTCTGATCGCGGAAGGGAGCGACTGGTGCTGGTGGTATGGTGACGACCACTCATCGGACCACGACTTGGTGTTCGACGAGCTGTTCCGGCGACACCTGCGGAACGTGTACCGCCTGTTGGATCAGCCAGTCCCTGACGAGTTGTTCCTGAGCAACATCTCGACGGGTGTACCGACGTTGGCCGAGATCGCGCCGGCCGGACTGGTAACGCCCACGATCGACGGTGAAGCCTCGAGCTACTTCGAGTGGCTGGGCGCCGGGAGCCTCGAGGTGGTCGACGCAGTCGGGGCGATGCACCAGAGTGACCGTCCGCGGCAGGTCGTGACGGAAATCCAGTTCGGATTCGACCGTGACCATCTCTACGTCCGGCTGGATGGCTCGCAGCCGGTCCAGGAGCTGATGGCCGCGGGGACGCAGTTCACCGTTCGATTCCTGGTGCCCGACGGTCTGCACATCGCCGTTGGGCGGGCGCGCGCGGCCGCCACGGGTGGTCCACAGGCGACGCTCTGGCGCCGCGCGCCCGGAGCCGCGGAGTGGACGCCAGGGCCCGCCGACGGCGTGCGCGTGGCGGCGGGCACGATTCTCGAGCTGGCGATTCCGCTCGCTGCGCTCGGCGCCATGGCGGAGGGACGGCGATTGTCCTTCGTCGTGGCGGTCATCGATGGCGCCGGCCGCGAGGTCGAGCGGCACCCCAGCCATCGACCCATTGACACCGCGACGCCGGACCGTCGGTTCGAAGCGAGCAACTGGAGCGCGTAGCCGCCCGGGTCACGGGGCGCCGCGTGCGGGCGGTGTCGGCCGAGCGTGGCGCCGAGGCCCGGCGTGCCCAGTCGATTTGGTTAACATAACATACATTATCAGACCCACTCGGATTCGCCCGCCGGATGGGGGCTACCGGGTTCTCGAGGGATCGCGGGTCGTTGACGGGCGGGATCGCAGGCTCTGTGTCCTCCGGCGCGAGGTCGGATGGCCCTGGGTCGCCGTTCGCGGGGGGGGGCTCAGGGCCGCAGCGTCGAGGCCCTGGCGGGTTCGTGCGCAGGCCTGGGTGTCCGCCCCGGCTCCGACAGCCCGCGCGGAGGCGGCGCGGTCGGGGACGGCGGCCCGTTCCTGCTTACCGGTCGCTGCGGAGCTCCTTGAGGATCGCCTCCAGGGCGCTGATGATCTCGGCCCGGTCGACGCGGGATTTCGCGAAGCTCAGTTTCAGGTTGAACAGCTTCGTCGGCGGACGGTAGGCAAAGACGTAGTGTTTGGGGCGGCCCGCCTTGGCCTTGGCGGTCGCCTCGCGCACCTGTTGGCGCGTCGCGCCGCCCTGGCTCGCGATCTTCTCAATCAAGGCGAGCATTTTTTCGGGTTTTTCCTGTCTAACTATCTGGAGAAGCACGGACTTACTGGAAATGTCGGCCAGCCGACACAGATTCCGGACCTCCTCGGGCATGGCCAGGAGGGCGAGCGACTCAGTGACCGACGTACGGGACTTCCCCAGGCGGCGCGCCAAGTCCTCGTGTGTATAGCCGCAGCGATCGGCAAGCCCCTGCAGCGCTTCGGCTTCTTCGAAGGGCGTCAGATCCTTGCGCTGGAGGTTCTCGATGAGCGCGAGCTCGATGACCTCCGTGTCGTCCACCTCGCGCAGCACGACTGGGAGTTCTCGGAGGCCGGCCCGGATGGCCGCCTGGTAGCGTCGCTCTCCGGCGATGATCTGGTACCGGTCGCCGCGCTGGCGGACGATGATCGGCTCGATGATCCCCTTTTCGTTGATCGAGGCGATGAGTTCGGACAGATCGCCCATCACCTGCCGCGGCTGTTGGGGGTTCGGTTCGATCTGCTCGATCGCCACCATCCGGCCGACCGGGGCCCCAGCCGAGGCCGCGAGCGCGTCGACGTAGTGGGCGTCGTGCCGCATGTTGATCGTCTCCGGCAACCCTCGTCTAGGCACGATCGATGACCTCCTCGCACAAGCGGTAATACTCGGTCGCGCCGGTCGAGTCCGGCGCGAACGTGAAGATCGACTCCTTGTAGGCGGGGCTCTCCTCGAGCCGGACGCTTTTCGTGATGACCGTTTTGAAGACCTTCTGGCCGAACACCTTCTGGATCTGCGCTCGAATGTCCCGGCCGAGGGCCGTCCGCTTGTCGTGCATGGTAATGACGACGCCGAGGATGCGGAGCGCGGGATTGGGGCGGGCGCGGACCTTCTCGATGGTTTCGAGCAGGTCGTCGGTGCCTTCCAGCGCGAAGTACGACGACTGAATCGGGATGAGCAGGTGCGTCGCGGCCACCAGGGCGTTGACGGTCAGGAGCCCGAGGGCCGGAGGACAGTCGATCACGATATGCGGGTACTCCGCCAAGAGCGGCTCCAGCTTGTCCTTCAGGCGGAAGTGGGCGTCCAGCTCCCCCACCAGCTTCGCTTCGACCTTAGCCAGGGCGATGCGGGACGGTGCGACGGCCAGGTTCTCCAGCGAACTGGTCACGATGACGTCCCGCAGAGGCAAGGCCGGATCGGCGATGGCGTCGTAGACGCTGCGCACGACGGTCGTCATGTCGAGAAACGTCATCGTGCTATTGGCTTGCGGGTCGAGGTCGATGAGGAGGGTCCGCTTGCCGCGGAGGGCCATGGCGGCGGCCAGGTTGATGGCGGTGGTGGTCTTCCCCACGCCCCCCTTCTGATTGGCGATAGCGACGATCATCGGTGGGTTCGGCCACCGATTCTAGAGAGGGGTTCCCGATCTGTCAATTTCCCCCCCCCTCGGCTCGCCCGCGCGGCCTACATCTTGTACTTGCCCAATTCTTCGGGGTCCAGGCTCTCGAGCCATTTCTGGAGCCGCGCGGTGTCGTTCTTGTCCGCCGCGACGCTGACGGTCTTAGCATTGTCGATGACGGTGTCCTCGACGAAGATGGGCGCCTTCGTGCGGAGGGCGAGCGCGATGGCGTCGCTCGGCCGCGCGTCGACGGCGACCGTGTCGCCATTCAAGGCGAGGTAGATCAGCGCGTAGAAGGTGTTCTCCTGCAGGTCGCACACCACGATCTTCTGGACCGAGGCCTTGAGGTCGGCGATGACGTTCCGCAGTAGATCGTGTGTCATGGGCCGCGGGGTGGAGACGTTCTCGATCTGCAGGGCGATCGCGTTGGCCTCGAAGAGGCCCACCCAGATCGGGAGGACCCGCTGCCCCTCCTTGTCGCGCAGGATCACGATCGGCATATTCGTGTCGGGGTCCACCATCAGCCCCTTGATGATCATCTCGATTTGCATGGGACCTCACGTAGGCGGCTCAGACGCCGCCGTCACGCATTTTCCGCCGACGTGGGGCGCCCCCACACACTGTGCGGGCCGCTGCGCTCGATCCGGACCGGCAACGTCCGGCCGATCCACGCGGCCTCGCCCGGCAGGTTCACGACCACGTTCTGGCTCGTGCGACCCGACAACTCGTGCGCCCGGCGCCGGCTGGCCGAATCGATCAGGACGTGCACCGTCTGCCCGACCAACGCCGCATTCAAACCGGTCTGAATGCGGCGTTGCGTGGCCTGCAGCGTCACGATCCGGCGCGTCTTCACCGCCTCCGGCACATCGTCGGGCAAGCGCTTGTCCGCGAGCGTGTTCGGCCGGGGCGAATAGGTGAACGAGAACATGCTGTGGAACTGGACCGTCTCGGTGAGCGAGAGCGTCGCCTCGAAGTCCGCCTCGGTCTCCCCCGGGAACCCGACGATCATATCGGTCGAGAGCGCCACGTCGGGCAGCCGGCTGCGGATCCGGTCGGTGAGCGCGACGTACTCGTCGCGGGTGTACCGGCGGCGCATCGCCGCCAGCACCCGTGAGGAACCGGACTGCACCGGGAGATGGAGATGGCGACACACCTTGGGGAGCTGCGCCAGTCCGGCCAGGAACCGGTCGTCGACGTGCCGGGGATGGGGGCTCGCGAAGCGAATCCGCTCCACGCCGGGGATCGCATGGACGGCCTCGAGCAGCCCGAGGAAGTCGCACGTCTGGTCGTCTGGAGCCCGATAGTGGTTGACGATCTGGCCCAGCAGCTGCACTTCCGGATGTCCCTGCGCAACCGCAGCGCACACCTCCGCGAGGACCTCGGCCTTCGATCGCATGCGCTCATGACCCCGGGTATACGGCACGACGCAGAAACTGCAGTACTCGTTGCACCCCTCGATGATCGTCACGTACGCACGGACGCGATCCTGACGGCGGGTCAAGCCCAGCGGGAACGTGACGTCCTCGTACGGATTGAGGTCGATCGCCGGCAGACGGGTCCGCGCGGCCTCGTCGACGAGCATCGGCAGACGGCGCATGGCCTGCGTGCCGACGACCACGTCCGCCACGCCGGGCGCACGGCGCACGATCGCGGCGCCTTCCTGCTGCGCCACGCAGCCGGTCACCGCGACCACCGGGTCGCGGCCCTGGGTGCGCGCCAGCTCGCGCAACTCACCGAGGCGGGTGTAGAGCTTGGCTTCGGCGTGCTCGCGAACGCTGCACGTGTTGATGACGACGACATCGGCATCGGCGCTGTCGAGCGTGGGCTCATAGCCCGCCTGCTCGAGCAGCCCCGCCATGCGCTCCGAGTCGTGGGCGTTCATCTGGCACCCGAACGTCTCAATCAGATACTTACGCGCCACGGCGCTCCCTTCGCTCCCGGGCTGCCCGGGCACTTTCGCTTTCGCCTTTTGATATTGATTCGCCTTTCGCCCGTTCGCCAGCCGCCTGTGCCAGGAGCTCCCGTGCCGATGCCCGGACGGTGTCGCTGACCGCGGTGCCCGCGAGCATCCGCGACAGCTCCTCCACGCGACGGTCCGACGTGAGGCGGGTCACCTGCGTGCGCGTCCGGCCGCCGGCGACGGCCTTCTCGATCACGAAGTGCGTGTCGGCGTGCGCCGCCACTTGCGGGAGGTGCGTGATGCACAGCACCTGGAACGCGGCGCCCAGCGCGCGGAGACGGCGACCGACCACTTCCGCCACGCGCCCCCCGATGCCGGCGTCCACCTCGTCGAAGATCATCCCGGGTGCGGCAGATCCTGGTCGGCGGCTGCCTTGGCGGGCGTCCGCCGAGGCGAGCCGCGCCCGAAACGTCATCGTCTTCAAGGCCAGCATAATGCGCGAGAGCTCACCTCCCGAGACAATGCGCGCCAGCGGCCGCAGGGCCTCCCCGGGATTCATCGAGACGTAGAACTCCGCGCGGTCGATGCCCATCGGGCTCCACTCGGCTTCGACCAGCGGATCGGTGTTGAAGCGGACCTCGAACTCTGTCCGCTCGAGCGCCAGACCGGCGAGGAGGTCGGCGAGCGCAGGCACGAAGCCGCGGGCCGCGTCACGGCGGCGCGCCCGCAGCGCTTCGGCGTGGGTGAGGAACGCGTCTCGTTGTCTGGCCAGTGCGTCTGCGCTGGCAGCCTGCCGCTCGTCCCAGGCGTCCAGGTCGGCTACCTCCTGCCGCAGCGCCGCTTGCCGGGCCAGGACATCGTCGAGCGTTGGACCGTGCTTCCGCTTGAGCCGCTCGAGCATGGTCAGACGTTCCTCGATCTGTTGAAGCCGACCGCTCGAGACGTCGAGGTCATCCACGTAGCGGCGCAGGAAGAGCGCCAGGTCCTCGAGCTGCGCTTTGATGCCGTCGCGCGCGGCCACATAGGGCTCAAACGCCGCATCGATGGAGGCGAGCTCCCCCAGCCGCTTCCAGACCCCGCCCAGGGCGCCGAGCACGGCGCCGTCGCTCTCGTAGAGGGCGGCATACGTCTCGAGGCACAGGCGTTCGATGCGAGCCGCGTTCGCGAGCACGTCACGCGCGGCGGCTAGCTCCCGATCCTCGCCGGGGTTAGGGGCGACTCTGTCCAGCTCCTGCAACTGGAAGGTGGCGAACTCGACACGCGACGCGCGATCGCGGGCGGTTGCGCGAAGCGCGGCGTCCGCGTTGAGCGCGACTCGCCAGACGCCGAACGCCTCCCCCGTCCGGGCGCGCGCGTCGTCTAATTGAGCGAAGGCGTCCAAGGCTGCCAGATGCGTGGCGGGGTCGAGCAGCGTGTGGTGCTCATGCTGGCCGTGTAGCTCGAGGAGATTACCCGCCAGATCCTTGAGCGTGCCGACCGGGACGAGCGAGCCGTTCACGAACGCCCGGCTGCGCCCTTGGGCCGTGACCTCACGGCGAACGACCAGCTCATCGCCGCCCCGCTGGAAGATCGCCTCCACGGCGGCCGAGTCCTCCCCCGTCCGGACGAGGTCGCCAGACGCCCGTCCGCCAAGCAGGAGTCCCACCGCCTCCACCAGGATGGACTTGCCGGCGCCGGTCTCGCCCGTGAGCACGTTCAGGCCGGGCTCGAACTCGACCTCGACGGCATCAATGACTGCCAAGCGGGCGATGCGCAGGAATCGGAGCATCGGAGGAAAGAGAACTCCAATCCTAGCATAGGTTTGACAGCCATTGCCCTGCGTGTTACAGTTTGGAAATTCGCGCTGTCCCAGCGGCGCACAGCTTTACAGCGGAGGGCCGTTTGCGCACGCTTGGAGGCCCGCTGTTCGCCTTGCTCCTGCAGGCGGACAACGGCGCCGTGCCTGAAGGCACCAGTACGTCGATCGTCCGTCTTATTGCCGAGTCAAGCGCTGTTTCGAAGGCTGTGCTCCTGCTGCTTGCGCTGTTCTCGGTCACGTCGTGGGCCGTCATCCTGTACAAGGTGTGGACGTTTCGTCGGGCCAGTCGCCAGTCCTCGAGCTTTCTCGAAGTCTTCCGGCGGAGCAACAAGTTCTCGGAGGTTCAGGCCGTTTGCCGGTCGCTCGCTGACAGTCCCCTCGTCGGCATGTTTCAGGCCGGCTACACCGAGCTGACCGCGCAGTTGCGCCAGTCGCCGACCGGGGCAGACCCCACAGCGGCCCCCTCGAGCCGACCGACGATCAAGAGCCTCTCGGCGGTCGATCGGGCGTTGATGCGCGCGTCCGTCGTCGAGATGAATAAGCTGGAGCGGCGTATCCCGTTCCTGGCCACGACCGCGAGCATCGCGCCCTTCGTGGGCCTGTTTGGGACTGTCTGGGGCATCATGGCGTCATTTCAGGGTATCGGACAAACCGGTTCGACCAACCTGGGCGTCGTCGCGCCGGGCATCGCCGAAGCCTTGGTGGCGACCGCCTTCGGACTGTTCGCGGCGATCCCAGCCGTGTACGCCTACAACCACCTGACGCAGGGCGTGAAGCTGTTCGCCTCGGAGATGGACGACTTTGCGATGGAGTTCCTGAATATCGTCGAGCGAAACTTCACGTAGGCCAGATGCCAAAATCTCAAGGAATCAACGGATCATTGGGACGGGCCAGCCGGGGTCGGCGTGTGGCCAGCACTCTTGCCGAGATCAACGTCGTGCCGCTGGTCGACGTCATGCTCGTGCTCCTCATCATCTTCATGGTGACCGCGCCGATGATCCAGCGCGGGATCGACGTCAACCTTCCAGTCGCTCGACAGGCCGCGCAGATCGAGGGCGAGCGGGTCTTCGTCACCGTGCCGGCAGCCTACCGCCAGAATCGCCAGGTGTATTTGGGCGATGAGGCCATCCGCGTGGACGTCCTGCAGGAACGCGTGCGGCAGCGGCTCGAGCGAGTCACTGATCGGCAGGTCTATCTCCGGGGAGACGGCGACGTCCGATATCAGGACCTGATGGATGTCTTCGACCGATTGAAAGCGGCTGGCGTCGAAAAAGTGGGGCTGGTCGCCAAGATGCCCGGGGAGCGCTAAGTGTTCGCGACTGCCGAGAACGTCACCGACGTGTTGAGCGACCGCCGTCGCGACCCGGATGGGCTTCAGACAGGGGTGATGGCGTCCCTGGCGTTGCACGGATTGCTCCTGGCGGTGATTGTGCTCGCGCCCGGAGGCTGGTTCGGCGCCGAGGGGCCGCCGAAGACGGTGATGACGATTAGCTTGGGTGATGCGGCGCCGGGGCCGGCGAATGGCGGGCTGACGCCGATCGGCGCGCGAGCGATTCAAGCGCCCCCGATCGAAGCCCCGAAGCGGCCGGAGCCTATTCGTCCGCCCGCGGAGGTCACACCCAAGATGACCGTGCCGGTACGAACGGCGAAGCCCGAGCGGGTAAAGCCTCAGCCGGAGCGCGTGGAACAGGCGCCCGAAGATGCCCGCGGCCGCACGCCCACCCGGGGTGCCGAGCCCCAGGCCGGGTCCGCGCTGGCCGAAACAGGCGCGCGGGGACAAGGCTTTGGATTGTCGACCGGTGGTGGCGCAGGCAGCGGTTCGCGCCTCGACGTGGCGGACTTCTGTTGTCCGGACTATGTGCTGCTGATGGTGGAGCGGATTCGAGCCAACTGGAACTCACGCACCGAAGTCGGTGGTTCCACCATCGTCAAGTTCACGATTCAGCGCGACGGACAGATCACCGGCGTCTCGGTGATGAAATCGAGCGGGTTTACCGCGCTCGACATCAATGCGCAACGAGCCATCCTTGTCACGCGGACCTTACCTCCCCTGCCTGAGCAGTTTGCGAATCCGACGCTGACCGTAGACCTCAACTTCGAGTACAGACGATGATCCGGACGCCTTTGACGCTGGCGGCGAGTGTCCTCCTGATTGCGGGTCTTGCCGCGCAACCGCAGCAGACCACGCAACCACCGGCGCCCACGGCGCAGCAGCCCAGCGAAATCACGACGACGATCACCAGTGAGGCTGGTTCCCCACCGCGGTTTGCGTTGCCGGACTTCATCGCGCTGTCCAACGACGCCGAGACCGTGGACATCGCCCGGACGATCAGTCGTGTCCTCTTCGACGATCTGACGTTCGAGCGTGAGTTCGCGCTCATCCCACGGGACACGTATGCCTCGATTCCGGCGGCAACCTCGTTCGCGACGGTCCCCTTCGACCGTTGGCGTGAATTGAACGCAGACGGGCTCCTCGTCGGGACGGTGCAACGAACCGCCACGGGAATTCAGGTGGAAGTGCGGCTGTTCAACGTGCGGAACCGACAGGTCGCTTTCTCTCGCGAGTACACCGGTTCGGCTGTGAATCGCCGTCTCTACGCGCACACCATCGCCGATGAGATCCATCAGCAGCAGCGGGCCCTCCGCGGCGTTGCGCGCACGAAGCTGACGTTCAACTCCGACCGCGATGGCGAGCGGCTCGGCGGCACGGTCGAGAGCCGAAACGTCAAAGAGGTGTACATCGCGGACTACGATGGCGAGAATCAGAGGCGCGTGACGACAAACCGCTCGCTGAACATCAACTCGGTCTGGTCGCCCGACGGTCGCTCGCTCGCGTATACGTCGTACCGACGCGGGCCCCCGCACATCTTTATCGCGAACATCTACGAGGGGACCGGCGGAGAGCTCACGAATGGTGTGGGACAGAACTGGTTGCCGTCATTTTCCCCTGATGGGACACGGGTCGCGTTCAGCTCGACGCGTGACGGCAATCCCGAGATTTACGTCGCCAACCGCGATGGCTCAAACCTGCGCCGATTGACCAACCATCCGGCCGCGGACGTCTCGCCGACCTGGTCGCCGACCGGCCTGCAGATCGCGTTCACATCCGATCGGACGGGGGGCCCGCAAATCTACGCGATGGGGACCGATGGCCTCGGCCTCCAGCGGATCACGACCGAGTCATACGCCGATCGACCAACGTGGTCTCCGGCGCCCTATAACGAGATTGCCTACGCGGCGCGAACGGGACCCGGCAACGACATCAAGGTTCGCGACTTGGCGTCAGGTCAGGTCCGACAGCTGACCTTTGGCGAAGGAACCAACGAGAGCCCTGCGTTCGCCCCCAATGGCCGTCATCTCGCGTTCATGTCCACGCGGTCCGGCCGCTCCCAGATCTTCACGATTACCCGTGATGGGCGAAACCTGCGCCAAGTGACGCGGTCGGGCAACAACTATCAGCCGGACTGGTCGCGTTAGGCGGCACGCGACAGGACAGAGTCGACGCGCCGCGCGCGTGCAGAAGCGAGGATACATGGTAATGAGGGCATTGGCGACAGGCAGGACCCGAACGGGGCTGGCGGTTGGAGTTGTCCTGGTGGCGTGTCTGGAAGTCGCCTGCGGCGGCAACAAGCCACCGGTCTTGACGCCGGCGCCGCCCCCACCGACGGCAGCAGCGACTGAGCCGCTGCCTCCTCCCCCACCGCAGCCATTGAACGAACCCACTATTGTGCCGCCGGAACCGGTGCGCGAAGACCGTATCGCGTCGGCCTCCCTCGACGACCTCAATCGCAACTTTCCGCTGAAGCCGGTGTTCTTCGAACTCGACAGCTTCGAGATCGCCGGGAACGCGCGGGTCGTCCTCGAGGAGAACGCAGCCGTGCTCAAACGCTACACCACCTGGTCCATTACCATCGAAGGACACTGCGACGAGCGCGGGACGGCCGAGTACAATCTGGCCTTGGGAGAACGTCGTGCGTTGGCGGCCCGGGCGTTTCTCGTGTCGCAGGGAATCGCCGCCGAGCGGCTGCGAACGGTCAGCTACGGAAAAGAGTTCCCGTTCGACCCGGGCCACGACGAGAGCGCGCTCTCGAAGAATCGTCGGGCCCATTTCGTCATCACGTCGAAATAGCGTGTTTTGCTCTCGGACAGGACCATGACACACACGGGTTTCGTCATTGGTGTCGCGTGTCTCGCGACCCTCACGTCGAGCGCTCCGGCGTGGGCCGCCAACAAGGAGCAGCTGCAAATGATGGCTGACCTCCGAATGCTGCAAGAGCAGGCCCAGCAGCTGCAGATCCTGATCGGTGCGTTGTCCGAATCGTTGAAGGCCGTCAACACGAGGCTCGACCAGCAGGCGGAGACGAACCGCCGCGCCTTCGCCGATCAGAAGCTCGGCGCCGACACGGTGGTCAATGACCTGCGTGTGGTGCGTGAGCGGATGGACGACAACAACGTGCGGATCGGCTCGCTCACGCAGGAGGTGGACGCTCTTCGGCAGTCCGTGCAGCAGTTGAGCACGCTGCCGGCGGCCGTGGTCGCCGCGCCCCCGGCCGATCCGGACGCGCCTCCGCCCGCCGATGGCCTTCCGGCGCCAGCGCCGCTCCCGCCGCCAGCCGTGCCCCTGGCCGCAGGTGCTTCACCGCAGCGGCTGTACGACAGTGCGTACGCGGACTACACGGCCGGGCAGTTCGACCTTGCCGTGCAGGGTTTCGAATCCTTCATCAAGAGCTTCCCGCGCTCGGAGCAGGCCGACGATGCGCAGGTGTACATCGGGAACTCCTATCTTCAGGCGGGAAGGTACGACAAGGCTGTCGAGGCCTACGATCTCGCGATTCGGACTTACCCGAACGGCAATCTCATTCCGGACGCGTGGTACAAGAAGGGCGTGGCGTTGCTCGACTTGAAGCAGCCCGCACGCGCTGCCGAGGCGTTCGAGCACGTGGCGAAGAATTATCCCGAGAGCAGCGCCGCGTTCCTGGCACGGCAGCAGATCGCTCAGACGCGGAAGCCGTAAGCTCTTCGCGAGCACACCTCAGACGCACGACGCGCCCATCCGCGGCGTGCGCCAGCCCTGGGTTTGCCTTCACTGTGCCGCGAGTGCGAAATACCCGGCAGACGACGATGTAGAATTGACGCGCCAACTGCAGGCTTGAGACCACTGCGTGCACGGTACGAGAGGACCCCATGGGCAGCGTCAACAAAGTGATACTAATCGGCAACCTCGGTCGCGACGCCGAGCTGCGCTACACCCCTGGCGGTGCGGCCGTGGCGACGCTGAATATGGCCACGACCGAGGTGTGGAACGACAAAGGGGGCCAGCGACAGGAAAAGACCGAGTGGCACCGTGTCGTGCTTTGGGGCAAATCCGCAGAGTCGCTTGCCGAGTACTTGACGAAGGGCAAACAGATTTACGTCGAGGGGCGGCTGCAGACGCGGCAGTGGGACGACAAGGACGGGAACAAGCGCTACACAACCGAGGTCCGCGGCGATCGCGTGGTCCTGCTGGGCGGTGGCGTCGGGCGCAGCAGCGGTCCGGTGGACCGGGGGAGCGAGATGGGCGGCCAAGCACCAAGCCACGACGTGAGTGAGCCGCTCACCGACGACGACATTCCATTTTGAGACGAGCGACCGACGACTACTTCGTGTCTTCCCTGCCGTACCGGTCTTCGAGCCGCACGACGTCGTGGAGTTCCGGTGTCGAGACCTCGAAGATGTCGCAGTCTTCGATGGCCGTCATCCGATGAACGGTCTTCGGCTGGATGTGCACACGCTCGCCTGGTCTCATCTCACGCTTGGCGAGCGACTCCCCCTCCTGGATCTCGAACAGCATCCGGCCCGCGTGCAGGTAGATTGTTTCGTCCTTGACGTTGTGATACTGCAAGCTCAAGGCGTGGCCGGCGTTGACGTGGATCAGCTTGCCCACGTAGCGATCCGTTTTCGCCCAGTGCAGCTCGTAGCCCCACGGCTTCTCGACGCGTGTCACCTCATTCGCCATCCGCTCGACTCCTATCATGCGCAGCCCGCGAGAGCTCCAGCTGCCTGAGCGCGCTGCGGAGCTCCTGTTCGATTTCTTCGATCGTGGACATCCGCAACACGCGGCGGGCCAGGGCTTTCATATCGTCGGCACGGACGTCGCCCAGCACGCGTTTGGCGGGTGCGATCGCGCCGGGCGTCATGCTGAACTCCCGCAGGCCCAGGCCCACGAGTAGCGGCAGCAGTGCAGGGTCGGAAGCCATCTCGCCGCACAGTGACACCGGAATCCGTGCCCGGCGAGCCGCCCGACCGACCATGACGATCACACGAAGAATGGAGGGGTGGAGTGGCTCGTAGAGGGACGACACCCGCTCGTCCGCTCGGTCAACCGCGAGACAGTACTGAATGAGGTCGTTGGTGCCGATGGTGAAGAAGTCCACCTCGGGCGCGAGCAGGTCTGCGGTATAGGCCGCGGCCGGGATCTCAATCATCACGCCAATCGGCACACGCGGAACGGATTCTCCGCGTCGGGCCAGTTCGGCGGCAGCCGTTGCGACGAGCTGCTTGGCGGCGCGCAACTGTTCCACGCCCGACACGAACGGGAACATGATGCGCAGCGACCCGTGACGCGCCGCGCGCAGGAGTGCGCGGAGCTGCGTCTGGAACAACTCCGGCCGCGTGAGGCTCAGGCGCAGGCCGCGCAGCCCCTGCCGGCTCGCGCGCTCATCGTCACGTCCCCACACGCCGCTGGGCTGGGCCGGGGCTTCGGTTCGCGCGATGTGCTCCTCGTCTACGTCAAAGGTTCGAACCGTAACCGGGTTTGGCGCCATGCCCTCGAGCATTCGCACGTAAGTCTCGTACTGCGGTTCCTCATCGAGCGCCGCAGGCCCGCCGGTGAAGAGGAACTCCGATCGGTACAGGCCCACGCCTTCGGCGCCCGCGTAGCGGGCACTGGCGAGGTCGTCGGGAAACTCGATGTTGGCGTCCAGCCGGATATGAAGACCATCCGCCGTTGTGGCGGGCCGACTCGGCTCGTGCTCGGTGGACTGACTCGGGATGGTCTCGTCCGAGGCGCGGGCCACGCGTGCCAGAACCTCGGCCGTTGGCTCCACAATCACGGCGTTCTCGGTGCCGTCGATCGCGACGAGCTGGCCGGGTTGGATCACGCGGCTCGCGTCGTGCAGGCCCACGACAGCGGGAACGTCGAGTGAGCGCGCGAGAATCGCCGTGTGGTACGTGCGGCTGCCCGCGTCCGTCGCGAATCCCCGGACCTTGGTCCAGTCGACCTGGGCGGCAAGAGACGGTGTCAGCTCGTCTGCGATGAGCACGGATGCCTCATCCACTTCGCGCAGGAGTTCGCGAGGCGTCGCCCGCCCCCCACGAATGTTCATTTTCAAGCGGCCGACGAGGTCAGCGACGTCGCCCTTCCGTTCCCGCAAATACGGATCCACGATGTCGTCGAAGACCGCGTCGAACTCCTCCAACACCTGCTGCACGGCCCACTCGGCGTTCACGCGCTGATCTCGGACGAGATCGGCAGCCCGCGGGATGAGCATCGGGTCGTCGAGCATCAGCATCTGCGCGTCGAAGATCGCGGCGAGCTCGGCGCCACGACGGCGCGCGACGCTCATCCGAATGTCCTGGAGTTGCTCGCGCGTCCGAGCTCGCCCCTGCTCGAGTCGTTCCAACTCGTGGTCGACCCTCGCGACCGGGACGCGATAGCGCAAGACCTGCGCGCGTTGATTCAGGATCACCGCCCGCCCGCAGACCATGCCCGGCGAGACGCCGATGCCGTTTAGACGCTGCATGCATCTTCTCCGAAACCGGACTCGACGAGCGCGGTCAGCGCATCGATCGCGTCCTTCTCATCACGACCATCGGCTGTAATGGTGACGGTCGTCCCTCGAGCGGCGGCGAGCAGCAGGATGCCGAGGATGCTCTTTCCATCCATGTCCCGACCGTCTTTGGCGATTCGGATCCGTGCGTCGAAGCGGCTGGCCAGGTGCACGAACTTCGCCGCTGCCCTGGCGTGGACCCCAAGTTGATTGACGACCAGGATCGACCGAGTCGTCATGGCCAGGCTCCCGCGGCGCGATTCACGACTTATCTCCCCGCAGCAGGTCGGAGGCCACCCAGATGGCGCTCCGCCCGTGATCACGCATTTCGCGCGCCACCGCCAGCAGATCGTTCGATGACCGCAGTGAGGCCAGTTTGATGAGCATCGGAAGGTTGACGCCGGTAATCACTTCGACGCGATTGGTCTCGAGAAAGGTCATGCCGAGGTTGGACGGTGTGCCGCCGAACATGTCGGTCAGGATAAGGACGCCCTCTGCGCCACGCACGCGCTCGATGGCTTGCGCGATATCCTCTCGCGCGTCATTGACGTCGTCATGCCACCCGATCGACACAGGGGTGAACTGGGGAAGGTCGCCCACGATCATTTCGGCCGCGTTCGCCAGCTCGATGGCCAATTGTCCGTGCGTGACGACGATGACGCCAATCATGCTCTCGGGAGGGCCGTCCGATGACGCCCACACCTTCATTTTAGTCCACGTGAGGGTCGCGTCGACCACGCGCCCCGGCGCAGACACGTGTCCCAGTCAAGAGACCGCCACATCGCGGTGTCTGACGCGAAAACGCGCTCCTTGCGTCGTCCCCAGTGAGCGCTTCAGCCGTTCCGCAATCGCCACCGACCGGTGCCGGCCTCCGGTGCAGCCGATGGCGACCGTCAGATAGGTCTTCCCTTCTGCGATGTAACTTGGAATGACGAAACGGAGGTAATCCTCGAGCTTCTCAATGAACGCCACCGTCGAGGCGCCCTTTTCGAGGAAGCGGGTGACGGCACGATCGCGGCCTGTCCGGCGTCGCAGTGTTGGCACGAAGTGGGGATTGGGCAGACACCGCACGTCGAACACGAGGTCCGCGTCGAGCGGCACGCCGTGCTTGTAGCCGAAGCTCAAGATGGTCACGACGAGACGCGCATCGGAACGGTCACGCGTCAGGCCCATGAAGAAGTGCCGCAGCTCATGGACCGTCATGTCGGATGTATCGACGATCGAGTCGGCCATCGCTCGGATTGGTGCCATGCGGACGCGTTCGTCGCGGATCCCCTCGCTTGCCGAGCGGCTCGGCGCCAGCGGGTGCGGGCGTCGAGTCTCACTGAACCGGCGCACCAATGTGGCGCTCGTCGCTTCCAGGAAGATCAAGACGGGTTTCAGACCGGGCATCCGCCGCAGCTGCTTCCACACCTTGGGAAAGGCCGAGAGGAAATTGCCCTCGCGCACGTCGACCACGATGGCGACCTTCTCGATGTCGCCGCTCCGGGTCGAGAGCTTGGCGAGCGTCGGAATGAGCGTTGTCGGGAGATTGTCGACGCAGAAGTAGCCGAGGTCCTCCAGCGCGCGGATCGCCTGCGACTTCCCTGATCCCGAAAGCCCCGTCAATACAATGAACGGCAGACGGCCCGTGCCGACGTCGTCCGTATTGGTCACCGCACGCCTCCCGCGTCGCGATCTTCGTCGTCCTCGTCCTCGGGACCCACCGTAGCGACGTCATCGATGTGCTGCACAGCCGCGTGACGCAATTGATGGTCCAGTCGTTCGGCGAGCAGTCGCGCCGGATGATGCCCGCGCGCGCGCAGCAGCTGATGCCGGGCAGCGACCTCCACGAGAATGGCAATGTTCCGACCGGGCGCGACGGGCATGCGGATGAGCGGGACGCGCAGGCCAAGGATTTCGTAGAACTCGTCGTCGAGGCCGATGCGCTCGTACTGGCGCGCGGGATCCCACCGCTCCAGTTGTACGACCAGCTCCACGCGCTTGGAGCTCCGTGTCGAGGCGATGCCGAAGAGCTCTTTGACGTTGATCACGCCGAGGCCACGTAACTCCATGTGGTGCCTCGTAAGCTGGGGGCAGGTGCCGATGAGAATCGTCTCCGATCGACGCCGCACCTCGACGGTGTCATCGGCGACGAGGCGATGCCCGCGGACGATGAGATCCAGAGCGCACTCGCTCTTGCCGATCCCGCTTTCGCCGGTGATGAGCACTCCCAGGCCCAAGATGTCGAGGAGCCCAGCGTGAAGGGTCACTCGCTCGGCTAGGGTGTCCTCGAGCGCCGAGCTCAGCTTCGCGATGGCCGTGGGCGTCACGATGGTGGTCTGCAGCACCGGCAACTTCGCGCGCTCGGCTTCGTCGAGCAGCCCCGGCGGCGCGGTGAACCCACTCGTGATGAGGATACAAGGGAAGTCGTGCGTCAGGGCCTGGCCCAAGGCTCGCGCTCGCGCGGAGTCGTCGAGGCCCTCGAGGAAACGGATCTCGCTTTCCCCGAAGATCAGCACGCGTCCGGGGCGAAGGTACTCGTGGAAGCCTGCGAGCGCGAGTCCCGTCTTCTGGACGTGAGGGCTCGTGATCAGACGGTCGACGCCAGCCGCGCCGGCCAACAGCTCGAGCGGGAGACCGAAGGCCTCAGGACGGCTCTTCAGCAGCGAGCGGACCGTGACACCTGGCACGGCTGCGATCGTAGCCGATTCGACGCCCTTCGCGCTTTACCCAAGGGCGACCACGAGCACCAACTCGCCCTCGATGTTGCGGTAAAGGACGCTCAGTTCGTCGGTCTCGGTGTCGCGGAACACGAGCGGATCACCCTGCTTCGAGTCGAGCCGGCGGGTGGCCTCGGCGAGCGAAAGCGAGCGCACCGGTTGTCGGGTCGTCCGAAGGACGGGCGGCATGCGCGGCGGGGTTCGAGGCTGGGTCGACGCAACGGCGGCCGGCACGGGCGCGGCGGCAACGAAGTCCCGTCCGCCGCGTTTGCGTGTCTCCCATTTCCCCTTGATCTTCTGCGCCTGCTGTCCGATCTTGTCGGTCGCCTCGGCGATCGCGGCGTCCCACCCCGCCGACTCCGCCATGCCGTGCAGGAAGCGCTCACCGCGCGCATGCAGCGTGACGTCGGCGCGCAGAAGACGCTTACCCTGGGTCAGGACCACCTGCGCGGAGAGCGCTCGGTGATCGAGCAGACGTTCGAGCTTGGCGAGCTTGCGTTCCACCAGGCGGCGGAGCGCTGGGACAATTTCAACGTGACGGCCGGTGAGTTCGAGTCGCATCGGCCACCGAGATGCGCCGCACCGGACCCACCACTTCCATCCGGCGCAGCTACGTCAGTAGAGTACTTTTCGCTGATTGGAGGTCGGAATCTTGAGCTCCTCGCGGTACTTGGCGATCGTGCGGCGGGCGAGCACGGGCCCCTCCCGCTGCAGGATGCTCACGATCTTCAAATCGCTCAGCGGCTTGCGCGGATCCTCGTTGTCGATGATCTTCCGAATGCGCTGCTTAATCGTGACCGACGACACGCTCTCGCCGTACGAACTGCTGATACCGCTGTGGAAGAAATACTTCATTTCGAACACGCCTTGCGGCGTGTGCATGTACTTGTTCGTGACGACCCGACTGACAGTCGACTCGTGCATGCCGATGTCGTTCGCCACGTCGCGCAGCACCAGTGGCCGGAGGTGCTCGATGCCGTGGTCGAGGAAATCGCGCTGGAAGTTGATGATGCTGTTCGTGACCTTGTGGATGGTCTTCTGGCGCTGCTCGACGGACTTGATCAGCCACAGCGCTGAACGGAACTTGTCCTTGACGTAAGCGCGTGTTTCATCAGTGTTCTCGGTCGCGCTTTTATCGAGAAACCGCCGGTACACCGGGCTGATACGCATCTGCGGAAGGCCGTCCTCGTTCAACACCGCCACGTACTGGTCTTCGACCTTGACCACGTACACATCCGGGATCACGTACTGCGACTGGCGTGGATTGTACCGGCTACCCGGTTTCGGATCGAGGTTGCGAATGACCTCGATGTGCTCTTTCAGGTCTTCGATCGACAAGCCGAGCTTGCGGGCAATTTCCGGCACCTGGTGGTTCTGCAGGAGGCGAAGGTGGTCGGTGACGATGCGCTCGGTCGGCGTGCCCTCGAGCCCCAGGTGGCGGAGTTGGAGCAACAGGCATTCTTGCAGGTCGTGCGCCGCGACGCCGGTCGGGTCGAAGCTTTGGACCAACCGTAGCGCACGTTCCACTTCTGCGACGGGCCACGGCCCCATGGCCGCCAACTCGTCGAACGACGCCACCAAATACCCATCGTCGTCGAGGTTGCCGATGATGGCGGAACCAATCTCTCGCATCAACGAATCGTCGGTCTGCATCGACAACTGCCACATGAGGTGGTCGGCTAGCGAGCTCGACGTCGCGAGCGTGTTCTCAATCGGCGGGAGCTCCTTGACCTCCTGTGGAGCGCGCGGCCGATAGCCGTCATGCAGGTAGTCGCCAAAGAAATACTCGTAGTCCTGATCATCCCAGGTATCAGTCTTGTTAACCTGCTGGTCCGCCTCGGTCTTCTCCGGGGCTGTTGGAGCCTCGGCAGGCGCGAGCTCTTCGGTCGGGACCTCCTCTAGCATGGGATTCTCGACCATCTCCTGGTTGAGGAGGTCCGAGAGCTCCAGCGTCGACATCGGCAGGAGCTTGATCGCCTGCTGCAGAGACGGCGTCAGAATGAGCTTTTGAACAAGCTTGGTGTGCAGTTTCTGCTGAATGCCCATGAATCGTTTGAATCGGCTAAGTCGTCTACGAGAGGACCTGTGCGCTGGCCCACCTCTGGCTGTAACATGCAGCCCGAACGGAGGCGTCGCAGCCGATGCAATTTCTGGGCCTTATTCTAGTCCAACCGAAATCCCGTCCCCAGATAAATCCGTCGCACCTCGTCGTCTGCTGCGAGCTCCTCTGGAGTGCCGCTGCGGAAGATCTGGCCGGTGTGGACGATGTACGCCCGATCGGTAATGCGCAGCGTTTCACGCACGTTGTGGTCCGTGATGAGCACGCCGATACCGCGATCCTTGAGGTGGAAGATGATCTTCTGGATATCCGTTACGGCAATCGGGTCGATGCCGGCAAACGGCTCGTCGAGCAGGATGAACTTGGGGCGAAGGACGAGAGCCCGGGTGATTTCGGCCCGTCGTCGCTCGCCCCCGGAAAGCGTATAGGCCGGCGACTGGGCCAGCGGGGTCAGGTTCAGCTCCGCGAGCAGCTCGCGCAGGCGCGCGCGCCGCTCCGCCGCCCCGAGACCGGTCGTCTCCAGGATGGCCATGATGTTCTGCTCGACCGTCAGACCCCGGAAGATTGAGGCCTCCTGTGGCAGGTAGCCGATACCCTTCCGGGAACGGACATACATCGGATCCTCGGTGACGTCCTTGCCATCCAACTCGATCCGTCCCGAGTCGGGCGATGTCAGACCAACCGTCATGTAGAAGGTGGTTGTCTTCCCTGCGCCATTTGGCCCGAGTAGCCCGACCACCTCGCCGGACGTGACCTCCAGGTTCACGCCCCGCACGACGGTGCGTCCTCCATACGACTTGGTGAGGTTGATGGTGCGAAGCGCTGGAACCAATCGAGCCAGCAGGGGGTTCGAATGGGAAGCGCTACTCACGGCCCGGGACACTGCGAGCTTCCCTTGGTTTGGGTCCGGATCCGATCGCTGCCATCGACGACGATCCTATCGGCCGTACGGAAGAAGGTCAACGTGCGACCGGTCGTTTCGCGCGAGCACTCGTCGAGAACTGTCACGGGCGAGCCGGTCACCACGTAGCGTTCGTCGGCACTGTAGTACGTCAGCCGTCCGCCCGTGGTCTTACGCAGTTTCTCCCGCAGCGTTACTGCCTCGTACGCCTCCGCGCGCTCGAGTTGGTCGCCGGACGGCTTCAAGAACAGCTCGATCTTCGATGCGGTCAGGTCGCCTTGAGCACTGTTCATGTGCGCGTCGCCGGTGTATGTCGCCTTTCTCGTGGCTTCCTCGTAGTGGAAGTCCTTCGCCGTCGTTGTCGAACGAATCCTCTCCTTAGCACCTTTGTCGTTCGTCTGCTCGAGCACCATGCTGGTAACGACTTTCCCCTGGGTTGCGAGGTCACCGTTCTTGTCGTCCACGACGATGGTGTCGGCCCTGAGAGAGGATTCGCCCTGCCACAAGAGCGCGCCACCCGAGTAGCTCGCTTTGGAGCTGGCGGCCTCGTACTTCAATTCGGCTGCGGTGACGTTGACGATTTGGTCACGCTTGAGCATCGACGGTAGCGTTGCGGCGCCGGGCTCCTTGGCGCCTTTTTCAGGTTGGATCACCGCTTTGACGTCGCCTGACGCGCTCACGTCCGGGCCTTCGAGCGCGACGTGGATTGACGTCGCGTAGATGCCCATGCGCTCCTGGACGACATGCGGCTTTTCCCGGCCCGGCTCGCTGCCGCTGAGCTCGAGAGTGCTCTTCCCGAGGACGTACCGGGCCGTTGCGGCGTCGGCCGCCATCTTGGCTTCCTCGAACCGGACGGAGCTCGAGAATCGCGCGTCCTCGATAGCTCCCAGGCCTGCCTCCATGATGAGGTCGAGAACGCCCGACCGTGCGGCGCGGTCGACGGTCGGCCCACGCTCGCGGAACTCGACGTTTCCGGCGAAATGGGCTGTTCGGAGCCCCTTGCCCCCCTCCCCAGCCGCTTCAAGGGTTTGAGACCTGACGGTTCGCGTCGCGCCCCCCGGTGCGGACGGAATCTGCAGTTGCACGCCGTCACGCGCAACGAGCGCCTGGAGCGCCGCACCGTCGCTCAGTGTGAGATCCATCACGTTCGATGTGATCCGTCGGCTCCCCTGTCCGGGCTGACCCGCGACCTGGAGGGCTGCTTCACCCGCGATCAGTGCGTGCTCGAGCGTTGATCCGTCCTCCGCGTAGCGAAGATCCATGTCGTGCGAGGCCATGATCTCCAGGCTGCCGGGCGCCACTGGGACATCCAGCACCCGCGATCCGCCGCGCAACTCGAGCACTTGCAGTGTTTCTCCGTCCTCCGCGAGGCGCGCAACGCCCGTCGCGGCGGTCATGGTGCGGCGGTCGCGCACAACCTTGAGCGCCTTGTCGAAGCGGATCAGGCGCTCGAGTCGTCGAAACTCAGCGCTCCCGGCCGTCACCGTCATTGTCGGTGGATCCAGCGATGCCGCCCCTTCCGCTCTGGCGCCATGTGCGGCCGCAGCCATGGTGACGATCACCTGATCGAGCAGGATCAGGACATCCTGGTTCTTGTCGTAAGTCATCCCGACCGACGTGCCGGACGTCCTGCCGCGTGAGAACTGGACGGGTCCAGGAACGTGCACGATGCCGTCGTCTTGGTTGAAGGTCGCGCGATCGCCGGTGATTCGCAACCCGTCGCTCGCGGTCAGCACGACGTGCCCTTCGAGTGTGATGTCCGCTTCCTTGTCGGAGACCAGGGCAGTGTCTCCTTTGACCACATACCTCCGATCATCGCGAACACTCGTCACCGTGACGCCGGCCAGACGGGTGGATCCGTCGGCCGTCGTCAACTGGCGCTCGTACTCGATGCTGATTTCCTCCTTGTCGCGGTTGAAGCGTAGCGTGCGTCCGCCGACTGTTTCGACGACCGCGGAAGGGTCCGACCGCTCCACGACGATGGGGGGCGGTTCGGGTGCACGCGGCCGGAACGCCCGAGCCAACACGATGGCGAACGTGATGCCGCCAACGGCGATGAACAGGCGTGCGCGGCGTTGCCAGGAAGCCATGGAGAGTTACAACCTTAGTCAGTCGCTTGCAAATCTGTCAGTCGCTCGAACTGGGCGCGGACGGTCACGCGCACGGCAAGCAGCACGACTGCAAGAATGCCGCGCGGGGCTCCTCCGGGCTATTGTACCGGACAGCGGAGGTTCTTGGGGGTTCTGGAGGTTCGAGGGTTCCAAGCCGCCGGGCGAACTCTCGAAGCCGTTGCTACTGCGCCTTGCGAATGTCAGCCACGGTAAGCTCCGTGTAGATCTCGCCCTCGTACTGGCTCTGATCGAGCGAGTAGGCGACGTCCACGGCGCGGCGGTGTTCTTCGAGGTACTCGTGACGTTCGGCGGCGCGCCACGCCATGGCGCGGAAGATCCGGCCGTCCTGTTTCAGGGCCATCTTGAGGTGACGCTCCTTGATCTTCCGCGGACCGTCGATGATCTCCACGTTGCGTGCGGCAAACACCGGACGTGGGTTTCCCGCGCCAAACGGCGAGAGCGAAGCGACACCCGCCGCCACGTCGCCGGTGATGGCCCGGAACCCCAGATCTCCGTCGATGCGCAGGCGCGGCATCAGATCCTCGGGGCCGAGACGCTCGTCAGCAAACTCGTTCACGATGTGGCGGAACCACCGTATGCGGTCAGACTCGAGCGTCAAGCCTGCCGCTTGGCGGTGACCACCGAAGCGGAGCAGTTGTGGGGCGGCGTGCTCGAGGCTGCTCAAGATGTCGAAGCATGGAATGCTTCGGCAGGATCCGTGCGCGGTGCCCCCTTCAATCGACAACACGATCGCCGGTCTGTGGAACGTGTCGACCAGCTTCGAGGCGACGATACCGATGACGCCGCGGTGCCAGTTCTCGCCGGCGACCACCAGGACCGACCGCGCGCCGACTTCCGGGTCGGTCTGCACGATTTTCTTGGCGGCCGCGAGAATCGCGGATTCTTCCTCCTGCCGCCGAAGGTTTTCCGCATCCAGCTGTTGCGCCAGTGCCCGGGCTTCGTCGGCCTGGGCTTCGTCGGTGGCCAACAGCAGACGGGTCGCGAGCTCCGGGTTGCTCATGCGTCCTGCCGCGTTGACGCGTGGCGCGAGGAGAAACGAGATGTGGTAGCTGTCGATCGTCTTACCGGAGAGCCCTGAGACGTCGAGCAGTGCGCGCAGGCCGATTCTGTGCGGTCCGCGTGTCAGGAGATCCAGGCCAAGCTTGGCGATCACGCGATTCTCGCCGACGAGCGGCACAACGTCCGCGAGCGTGCCGATGGCCGCGATCTTGACGAAGCCTGGCAGCCAGGTCTGCCGATCGGTGTGAATACACAGCGCTTGCACGACCTTCAGCGCGACACCGACACCCGCCAGGTACTTGTCGGGATAGCCGCAGTCCGAGCGCTTCGGATTGATCACCGCCAGCGCCGGCGGCAGCTCGGCATCCGGCTCGTGATGGTCGGTAATGATCAGGTCGACGCCGAGCTCACGCGCGCGACGTGCCGCGTCCGCGCCGCGGATGCCACAGTCGACCGAGATCACCAGGGATACGCCATCGGCGTGCAAGCGTTCGATCGCATTGGGTTGCAGGCCGTAACCGTCTTTCATCCGTTCGGGAATGAAGTGGACGACATCCCCGCCGTGCAGTTCGAGCGCGCGCCTCAGGATGACCGTGGACGTGATGCCGTCGACGTCGTAGTCCCCGTGAATGGCGATCCGCTCGCGATTGGCCAGCGCCCGCAGAATCCGATCGAGGGCCTTGCGCATATCCGTCAGGGCCAGCGGGTCGTGCAGGTGCTCGAGCTTGGGGGCGAGGAACCGCGCGGCGAACTCCGGATCGTGAAGCCCACGCTGGCATAGCAGCCGCGCGACCACGGGAGGGATGCCCAGGGTGGCCGCGAGCTGATTTGCCGCGCCTTCGTCGCACGGAGACGGTTCCCACCGAGGAGGGACGGCCACGCTCACTGGCCCTCGTCCACGAACTCACTATCGAGCCGGCCCATATTGCGAAACTTCATGTACCGACGAGCCAGCCGCGTTGCGCTGTCCAACTCCGCCACCTCGACCAGCGCCCGATGCATCGCATCGTCCACCAGTCCAGCCGCCGCGGCCGGGTCGCTGTGCGCGCCCCCAATCGGCTCCGGGATGACTTCGTCGATCACGTGACGGTCGAGCAGGTCGGGCGCGGTGATCTTGAGGGCTTCGGCCGCCTCCGCTTTCTTCTTGGCATCGCGCCACAAGATCGCGGCACACCCCTCGGGAGGAATCACGCTGTAGATCGCGTACTCCTGCATTAGGATGCGGTCACCCACTGCGATGCCGAGCGCGCCGCCGCTCCCCCCCTCTCCGCAGATGAGCACAATGATGGGCGTGTCGATCAGCATCATGTCGCGGAGGTTTGCGGCGATCGCTTCGGCGACGCCACGCTCCTCGGAATCGATGCCGGGGTACGCTGCGGGCGTATCGACGAATACGAGGATTGGCCGGTGGAACTTCTCGGCCATGCGCATCGCGCGCAGGGCCTTGCGGTAGCCCTCCGGGCGCGCGTAGCCGAAGTTGCGGAAGATCTTCTGTTTGGTGTCGGTGCCCTTGACGTGCCCCACGACCATGACGCTCCGCCCGCGATAGTCGGCAAACCCTGTGATGATGGCATGGTCGTCGGCGAAGCGCCGGTCGCCGTGGATCTCCGTGAAGTTCGAGAAGAGCCGCTCGAGGAAGTCTTCGAGCCCCGGCCGATTGGAGTGCCGAGCGACGAGCACTCGCTGCCAGGGCGTCAATGTCGCGTAGAGGTCGGCCCGGATCGATTCCACTCGGCGCCGCAGCGAGTCCATCTCGCGGGCGCGCGCATCGGTCCTCGGCTGCCGATCGAGGGTCTCGATCTGCTTCAGGAGCACCGCGATCGGTTCTTCGAAGTCGAGGGTCTCACCGGGCATCGGTCACCGCAACGACACGGACCCGTGGCCGACGATCTGCTCCAGTTCCGCGATGAGCGTCGAGGATGGACGCACCCGAATCTGGGAGGAGATCTCCGCTTTCACTCGAAGACGCCGAGCCTCGCTTGGCACCGCGCCCCGCTCCCCGGACGGGACCTCGAGCTCGAGCGAGATGCGGTGGCCTCCGCGATGGCGGGAGAACACCTCCCCCAACGCCTCGAGGAGGGTCCGATTGACTGGGAGCGTCACGCGAATCGCCACCTCGCGCGCCAACCGTTCACGAACGGCATCGATTGACACGATTTCGGAGGCCAGGATGCGCGTGGTCTCGTCGTCACGTTCGAGCTTGCCGCGCACGAGTACGAGCGTGCCGCCCTCGATGAGCGAGGCGCACCGTGCGTAGGCCTCGGGAAAGACCACGACCTCGACGCCGCCGCCGGCGTCCTCGAGCGTGAAGACGGCCATCCGGTCACCCTTGCGGGTCTTCAGCTGGCGACACGCTCCGACGATACCACCCACGGATGTGTCCGCTTCGATCGGCTTGGGACCGCCGGGTCCCCACGTGTCTCCGCGCCCGCTGCCAGCCGGTGCCGTGCCGAGCTCGAGGACCGACTTCGCGCCGAACGCGGCCAGATCCGCGGCGTAGCGGTCGACCGGATGACGACTCCAATACAGCCCCAGCGTCTCTTTCTCGAACGTCAGCTGCTCGGTTTCGGTCCAACGCGCCGCAGGCGGCAACGTCTGGCGCGACCCGGGCATGCGCTCGGCTCCCCCTGGCTCGTCATCGAAGACGCCAAAGAGTCGGGCCTGTCCTTCCTCGCGGTCTTGCTGCACCCGCTGGCCATGTTCGCAGGCGGCGTCGACGGCGGCGAGAATCCGCGGCCGCAAGGCCGTCGATGGCAGGCCGGCCAGCGCCGGGTCGTCGGTTGCCATCGAATCGAACGCACCCGCTTTGGTCAGGCTCTCGAACACGCGTCTGTTGACGAGCCGAAGGTTAAGGTCTTCGCAGAGCTGGTGCAGGGACGTGATGGGACCCCTCGCCTTGCGAACGGCGAGGAGCGACTCGATGGCGCCCTCACCGACGTTCTTGATGGCGGTGAGGCCGAAGCGCACGCCCTTGCCGGGCTCGACCGTGAACCGAAGGCGACTCTCGTTGATGTCCGGCGGCAGCACGGGGATGTCGCGGTCACGACACTCGCCCAAGTACAGGGCCAGCTTTTCCGTGTTCTGTGCCTCGATCGTCAGCAGCGCCGCAGCGAAGTGCCAGGGGTAGTTCGCCTTGAGATACGCGGTCTGATACGCCAGGTACGCGTAGGCCGTCGAGTGCGACTTATTGAAACCGTACCCGGCGAAGTGTTCCATGAGATCGAAGAGGTGCGCCGCCTTCTTCTCGTTGTGGCCGTTCTTCTTCGCGCCTTCGACGAACTTGGCGCGCATCGCCGCCATGACGTCGGCCTTCTTCTTCCCCATGGCCTTGCGCAGCAAGTCCGCCTCGCCGAGCGTGAAGCCGGCGACCACGTTGGAAATGCGCATGACCTGCTCTTGATACGCGATGACCCCGTACGTGTCGTTCAACACCTGCTCGAGCTCGGGGAGCTCGTATTTCACCTCGGTCTTACCCTGCTTTCTCGCGATGAAGTCGTCCACCATGCCGGACCGCAATGGCCCGGGACGGTAGAGGGCGTTCAGGGCGATGAGGTCGTCGAGGCGCTCGGGCTTGGCCTTGCGCAAGATGTTGCGCATGCCGCTCGACTCGAACTGGAACACGCCGAAGGTCTGTCCGTCTTGGAAGATGTGATAGGTCTTCTGATCGTCCAGCGGGATGGCATCGATATCCAGCCGGATCCCCTCGGTGCGCTGGATCTCCTCAATCGCGTCGTAGATGAGGGTCAACGTCGAGAGGCCGAGGAAGTCCATCTTGAGGAGACCGACGCGCTCGATTTCCTTCATGGACCATTGGGTGACGATCTCGTCGCGGGCGCCCTTGTAGAGTGGTGCGTACTCGGTGATGGCTTGCGGCGCGATCACCACGCCAGCGGCGTGAACCGAGGCATGCCGCGTCATACCCTCGAGGCGACGCGCCACAGCCAGCAGTTCCTTCACCTTCGGATCGTTCTGCTCCAACTCCTTCAGCGTCGAGTTCTCCTCGAGCGCTTTATCGAGGGTCATGTCCAAGGCCGGGGGGATGAGCTTGGCGACCTTGTCGACTTCCGCGAACGACCACTCGAGCACGCGCCCGACGTCGCGGACCACGGCCTTGGCCTTCATCGTCCCGAACGTGATGATCTGGGCGACGTTCTCACGGCCGTATTTGCTCGTGACGTACTCGATCACCTCACCGCGGCGCCGTTCACAGAAGTCGATGTCGATGTCAGGCAGCGAGATGCGCTCAGGGTTGAGGAAACGCTCGAAGATGAGATCGAAGTCGATCGGATCGACGTCGGTGATGCGGAGACAGTAGGCGACGAGGCTGCCGGCGGCCGAGCCGCGTCCGGGGCCGACGGGAATGCCCTGCTCGCGCGCGTAGCGGATGAAGTCCCAGACGATCAGGAAGTACCCCGGGTACTTCATCTTCTTGACCATCTCGAGCTCGTAGGAGAGCCGCCGCTCGTACTCGTCAATCGTGTGGCGCAACCGACCGGCCGCCTGCAGCGCCGTCAATCGTTGGAGACGCTCCGCGAACCCCGCCCGCGTCACGTGATCGAAGTACTCGTCGAGGGTGAACCCCGGCGGCACGTCGAACTCGGGCAGGAAGTTCTCGCCCTCCCGCAGCTTCACGTTGCACCGTTCGGCGATCTGCACGGTGTTGGCGATGGCGTCGGGGTAGTCACTGAACGTCGCAGCCATCTGGTCGCCGGTCTTCAGGAAGAACTGTCTTGCCTCGTAGCGGAGACGCTTGGGATCGTTGAAAGACTTCCCGGTGCCGATGCACAAGAGCACGTCGTGCGGGTGCGCGTCGCTGTCGCGCAGGTAGTGGACGTCGTTTGTGCAGACCATCGGCAAGCCGAGCTCGCGCGCGAGCGAGGGGATGCCGCTATTGACGATCCGCTGTTCTTCGATGCCGTGCCACTGCATCTCGAGAAAGAACTTCTCCGGTCCGAGGATGTCGCGGTACGCGGCGGCTGATTCCAACGCCTTCTTGTACTGGTGGTGCCACAGACCCTCGGCCACTTCTCCCTTGAGGCAGCCGCTCAACCCGATCAGCCCGTTCGAGTGCCGGGCGAGCAGCTCCTTGTCGATCCGCGGCTTGTAGTAGAAGCCCTCGGTGTAGCCAGCCGAGACGAGCTTGATCAGGTTGTGGTATCCCTCCCCACTTTCCGCAAGGAGCACCAGATGGTTCTGCGTCTCGCCGGGATTGCCGCTCTTGGTCCGCCGGTCGCCTGGTGCGACGTAGACCTCGCACCCGAGGATCGGGTTCAGGCCTCGCGCCCGCGCATGATCGTGGAAGATGACCGAGGAGAACAGGTTGCCGTGCTCGGTGACCGCGATCGCCGGCATCTTGAGCTTGACGGCCTGGTCCAGGAGCTCGTCGATCCGACAAGCGCCGTCGAGCAGCGAGTACTCGGTGTGCAGGTGCAGGTGCACGAAATCAACAGCCATCACCTACTCCCACTCGATGGTCGAAGGGGGCTTCGAGCTGATGTCATAGACCACGCGATTGATCCCTCGGACGTCGTTGACGATGCGTGACGAGATGCGCGCGAGCAGGTCGTGCGGCAGCCGCGCCCAGTCGGCCGTCATGCCATCTCGGCTCTCCACGGCGCGAATGGCGACCGTGTACTCATAGGTCCGTTCATCGCCCATGACGCCGACGCTCTGCACCGGCAGGAGCACGGCAAAGCTCTGCCACAATCGGGTGTACCAGCCCTCGCGCCGGACCTCGTCCACGACAATCGCGTCGGCACGCCGGAGCAGGTCGAGACGCGGCGCGGTGACGTCGCCGAGAATACGTACCGCGAGCCCTGGACCGGGGAACGGCTGCCGAACGACGAACTCCTCGTCGAGCCCGAGCTGGCGGCCGACCTCTCGAACTTCATCTTTGAAGAGCTCGCGCAGCGGCTCGACCAACTTCAGGCGCATGCGCTCTGGGAGGCCACCGACGTTGTGGTGGCTCTTGATGAGCGCCGACTGACCGACCACCGAAACCGACTCGATGACGTCCGGATAGAGGGTCCCCTGAGCCAGATAATCCACGGTGCCCAGCTTGTGGGCTTCGGCCTCGAACACGTCGATGAAAGTGGCACCGATGACCTTGCGCTTCTGTTCCGGATCGGTGACCCCCGCCAGCCGGCTCAGGAAGAGATCCGAGGCGTCGGCGAAGACCAACGGGAGGCGCAGGCGCTCGAAGCGCTTTCGGATCTGCGCGGCCTCGTTGAGCCGCAGCACGCCGTTGTCGACGAAGATACAGGTCAGGCGATCGCCGATGGCGCGGCGCAGAAGAAGCGCCGCCACGGTCGAATCGACTCCGCCGCTCAGTCCGCACACCACTCGACCTGTGGATCCCACTTGCTCCCGAATCCGGGTCGTGGCTTCTTCGACAAACGACGCCATCGTCCAGTCGCCACGGCAGCCGCAGACGCCGTGCGCAAAGTTTCGAAGAATCTCGAGCCCGTGCTCGGTGTGGACGACCTCTGGATGAAAGAGGAGGGCGAATAGGCGCCTGTCGGCTCGCGCCATGGCGGCCACGGGCGCATTCGCGCTGGTCGCGATGACCCTGAAGCCGGCGGGGACGGCCGCCACATAATCGCCGTGGCTCGCCCATACTCTGATGTCGTGCGGCAGGTTCGCGAAGAGCGCCGCCCCGTCTCGGTTGCCGGCGATCGATACCGTGGCGTGACCGAACTCTCGCTGCGATGCGGCCGCCACTTCCCCGCCAAGGGTCTGCGCCATCAATTGCATGCCGTAGCAGATGCCGAGCACCGGCCGGCCCAGGTCGAAGAGCCCTGGGTCGCACATCGGCGCCCCGGGATCGCGAACGCTCTTGGGCCCGCCGGACAGGATGATCCCCGCCGGGTTCTTCGCCTGAATCTTCTCGACAGGAGTCTGCGGTGACCAGATCTCGGAATACACCGAAAGCTCGCGAAGCCGGCGAGCGATGAGCTGGGTATATTGCGATCCGAAGTCCAGAACGATGATCGTTTGATGGTTCACGAAGCCGGCCTGTCTCGTGCGTCGGAACGGGGTGAGATCGACGTTATTATAACGGTGTGCAAAAGTGGGCGACCACAATATCTTGTAGTGCAGTTGCCCTCAGCATCGCGCTCTCCACACGGGCGTGGGGTGCTCCAGCTGACGGCACGCCACGCTTCGGGCTGTTCCCCGTTGGTTGGCGGTGGTCGGTCACGCTCGACGCGGACTTGGCCGAGCCTCCCGGCTTCCTCGGCAGCTATGCGGTGCTCGCGTTCGACACGGGCAAGCTGACCGCCTACGACCTGCAGCAGGGACAGCCGCTCTGGTCGGTGGACCGTCGGACGTCGACGGCACCGATTCTTGCCGAAGGACGAGTGTACATCGTCCACGAGCAACGGCTGATCTCGCTCGATCTCTCGGATGGCCGCTCGCTCTGGGAAATTGAGTTACCGCACCCCCTCTCGGCGCCAGTGGTCGCCGTCGGCAGTTGGATCTTCACGGTTGATGAAGGCGCGCGGGTCCACGCCTATCGGCGCGAGGACGGCGCGGAGATCTGGTCGGTCGAGGCCGGCGGTGCCTCGGAGCAGCCGGTGGCGGTCGAGAGGGAGCGGGTGTACGTCGCTCGACGAGACGGCGTCATCGTGTCGCTCCATGTGGAGAACGGGAGTCGGGTGTGGGAGCGTCGGCTGGGCGGTTCGCCTCAGCCAGCTCTCGCGCTGCGCGACCGCGTGTACGTCGGAGCCGATGACAACTACGTCTACTGTCTCATGGCGGTCGATGGGCGCATCGACTGGCGCTGGCGAACCGGCGGCGACATCGTCGGCGCGCCGGTCTTCGATGAGCAGCGCATCTACATCGTGTCCATGGACGCGCTGGTGTGGGCGCTGGATCGGCGGAGCGGCGCGCAGCGTTGGAAGCAGTCACTGCCGTGGCGGCCCACGCGGGGGTTGGTGAGTGGGCCCGAAGCCGTGATAGCGATGGGCGTTGGACAGACGACGTCCTTCATTCAGGGGACGACCACGAAGGATGGGGCCGCAGCCGGCACCATCGACGCCGGAGGCTTGCTCGCGGGCCCGCCGCACGTGGCGCCCGCGCTTTCTCTGCCATCCTCGTTGGTCGTCTTCGTCGCGCGTTCCCTGAAGCTCGGGACGACACTCACGGCCTACACGCGGAGCCTCGAGCCCGCGTTCACACCAGTCCAACCGCTGCCTGATCCAAATGCGCCCAAGCCGACACCGGGCCAGACAAGTCCGAGCGTTGTGCCTACGGGGCCGTTCCAGGGTGAACCGCCGCCGGGGCTGCCCCCCTCGGCCCTCCCCCCAGCACCGGTTGGGGAGCCACCGAAAGGGCTACCACCCGCCGGGGTCCGCGAGATCAGGTGATTGACGGCACGATCGATTGGAGTGGCTCGCGGCTCTCCGGGGCGCCTGCCAGGACGTGTCGCCGATACAGCGTTAGATAGGCGCCCAGCGCTGTGAGCCCGATGTACTCGAAGACGAGACCGCGGATGACAAGTGCGACCATCTGAAGCGGCAAGACAGCCAAGCCGACGAGCGGCACGAAGGCAATCAGCCCCACCCCAGACCACGCCAGTGCTGATACGAGTGTGGCGCCGACGACTATACCGAGCACGATGAGGAAGAGGCCACCCAGGCTGCGTGTACGTAGGCGCGCGAAGACCCACACCACACGAGCGGCCGCCGCGACCCCGATCCCTTCGGCGGCAATCGCCATTTGAAGCAGCAAGTACGCCAGGTTGATGAGCGTGATCCACAGAACGAGCAGCACTGCCGAGATCGCCGCGATGAACGTCCACCCGATGAGTAGGCCGTGATCGGCCGCGAGCCGATAGCCGTACCACGCGAACGCTAGGTAGCCGACGCCGGTGAGGCTGTACACGAGCATCAGCAGAAGCCCCAGCGCCAGGTACGGGCGGATGTTGCGGATGCATCCGTCCAAGAAGGCCGGCATGGTGAATCGAGCGGCGGTCTTGAGGTTCTCAAAGGTGACCGGCTCGACCTCGATGGGCCCGGTATGGGCATTGGCGTCGACCAGGACGGCGATCGTGCCGCCCTTGACCAGGAACATCAGGATCGATCCGCCAAGCAGGACGATGCCCAGGGCTACGAGGAAGGCGAGGAAGGCCACTGGCTCGGCGGTCAGGGCATCCGCGACGCTCGCGAACCTCTCGCGGACGGAGCCCTGCACGAGGTGCGCGAGGTCCCGGCCGAGCAGCACTGCCGCCATGAGAGCGGCGCCGGTGACGGGCACCGCCAGCAGCACCTGAAAGGTGGTCTGGGCGAGGAATTGGATAGCGACCGTCTGCCAGTTGGCGGCCGCTAGGAGCACGCCCCGCTTCAGAATCCGTTTCAGCTCCAATCGCTTTGACTATAGCACCCGTGTATCCTGGGATCACATCGTGAGTCGCCGAGCGTTCGAACGCCTGAGAAAACGGGTCGGCGTGATTGCGGCCGTTGGGATCGGCTCTGCCGTGTTGGGAATGGGCGCGGGCACGGGGATGCTGCGAGCCCGTTTCGGCGCGACCCCCGATGCGATGGCGGAGCGCGTCGAAACGGCGATCCGGACGCGCCTGAACGCCAGTGCGGGCGAGCTCGCGGCGCTCTCGCGCCGAGTGGCGGACTACCAGGAGCTCATCAGCGACGTCCCGAACGACCCCTTGCTCGCACTGCAGCTGTTCGATGCGTTGGGCGACGCGCTGCCTGATCGGCTGAAGGCGACGACGGGCATCACCGTGTACGACGCGACCCGCACGCCCATCGCCTGGGTGGGCCGCGTGTTCGAGTTCCCGGCGAACCAGCCAGACGCGTCGGGCACCGTCTTCGTCCAGGCGGACCCCTTTGGACCGCGGTTGGTGCGGATCGAGGCGCTGATTGATCGCGAGAAAGGCGCGGTCACGCGGCCGCCACTCATCGTCGCGGAGCAGCGACTGGGCGACGTGCGGTCGGTGCCTGGCCAGCCAACCGCGTTCGTCATGCAAACGGATCTCGCGCCGGTCACCGTGGACGTGGAGGCAGAGCCGCCGGACGAGAGCGCGAGGCCCGCCAACGCGTATCCGTTCGCGGTGCGAACCGGGAACGGTCAGTTGCTGCTACGCGGGTCGGTCGCACGAGAAGATCTCGAGCGAACGCGTCGCGAGGCGCAGTCGACGGTGTACGCGATCGTCTCGCTCGTGGCGAGCCTCGCGATCCTCGCGCTCGCGGCGTCGGTGCTCGAGTTCCGGCGTGCCGTACACCACACCGCTGGCGTGCTCGCCGCCAGCCTTGCCCTGGCGATCCTGCTCGTGCTCGCGCGGGCGGTGCTGTGGCTCGGCGGCGGAATTCTTTCCCGTGGCGGCTGGCTCGACCCGCCCGTCGATTTGCCGCTCACCGCGCTCATCGCGCTCGCGCTGGTGTGGCTCACGCACGATCTCATCGAGCGTTGGCGTGTCGACCGACGTCGCCCGCTGCGCATGCGGCGCTCGCTGGCGTGGACCGTCTTGACCGGGGCGTTGGAGGGCGCGGTCACGGTAGCGCTGCTGGCGACGTATGGGGACCTCTTGCGCCGCTTCATCGCCGCGGCGGCGTTCGACCCGCTGCATTTTTCGCTGCACCCGTTCGATATCCCACGCGTCCTGAGCGTGTGCGGGCTGGTGGTCCTCCACGCTGCGGCCGTCTGGGGCGCTGCGGCGATGACTCGCGCGGTGGTGGTCGCCCGTCGGCGTCCGCGCACGCCGGGGGTGACGTGGGGCGGCGCGCTGGCCTGGGCCGGAGGCGCGGCCGTCATGGGCGCCGTGGTGTACCGGTGGAGTCCGGACCTCACGACCGCCGGGCTGCTCTTCCCGACCTCGGCCGCGGCGGCGGCCGCCGCTGTGCTCAGAAGTCCGAGAGGCCGGTTTCGACGCGGATCGCAAGCGGCCAGGCTGAGCATGCTCTACGTCGCGTTGGTCGTGCCCGCGCTCTCCATGTATCCCCTCCTCAACGGTTTTGCCGCCGACGCGAAGGAGGAACTAATCGCCCGCCATTACGGTCCGTTGGCCGTCAGCCAACGCGAGGATCTGAAGCACTACCTGGCACGAACGATCGAGCAGATCGACGCGCGGCCCAGCCTGGCGGCCAGCGTTGCGGAGCGGTCGGGGGCGCCACCCGATGCCCAGCCGGCGTTCGAGATCTGGCGGTCGACGGATTTGGAGCGGTACAGGCTGACGAGCGCGATTGAGCTGTACGGATCCGAGATCGAGGGAGGACGGCCCCTCAGCCGATTCTCGTTGCGCCTGCCACAGACCTCGCTGGAGCGCCCCCGCGCATGGGGTTGCGAGTGGGATTTCGTCGATGAGGTATCGCCGATCGGTTCGAGTGAACGTCACGTTCTGCGGGCCAGCCGCGCGTTCTGCGATCGCGGCCGACGCGTGGGCGCCATCGTCGTGCGGGTGATGTTGGACTATCGGACGCTCCCATTCATCCGGGCCGAGTCGCCTTACATGGCATCGCTCGGACCCAATCGTGATGCGACGGCCGAATCGGCGCCCGGACGCGATATCGCATTCGTGGGATACGGCTGGAGCGGCGCACCCCTGACCACCTCGGGCGTCGTGGCCTGGCCGCTGCCCGATCCGGTGTTCACACAGTTGGTGGAATCGCGCGAACCGCTGTGGCACAGCATAGACATGCCCGACGCCCGCTACCGGGTGTATTTCTTGAGCGATCGGGGCGGCATCTATGCGCTGGGCTATCCGGTGATTTCACCGCTCGGGCACCTGGTCAATATAGCGGAGCTCATCGTCCTGGCCTCGATCGTGTACCTCGCGCTGCTTCTGGGTGCGACGATTACCAGCGCGATCGCGTCGGGGGGGCTGAGCGGTCGCGCGCTCTTGCGCGAGGTGCGCTCGAGCTTCTATCGCAAGCTCGTGGTGGCCTTCGTCCTCAGTGCGGCCGTGCCGGTCTTCGTGCTCGCAATCGCGACGAGTACGTATTTCTCCGCTCAGGCGAGAGCCGGCGTCGAGGCCGAAGCGATCAAGACGGTCACGGTCGCGCAGCGACTCGTGGAGGACTACGCGCAGCGGGATCCGACGCGCCGGCGGGCGCTCGACGATCTCGACGACCAGACCATGGTGATTGTGGGACGCGCGATTGATCAGCCGGTCAACCTGTTCGAGGCCGAGCGCCTCCGCGCGACGAGCGAGCGCGACCTCTATGCCTCCGCGCTCCTGACGCCGCGGACGCCATCGGACGTGTTCCGCCGGATCGTGCTGGAGCGCCAGCCGGCCTTCGTTGGGGAGGAAGAGGTCAATGGGTCGCCCTATCTGGTCGCAGCCGCCCCGGTCCGTGCGGGCGATCGAGAGGGCGTCGTGACTGTGCCGCAGACGCTGCGCCAGCGGGAGACCGAGGCCCAGATCGACGAGTTCAACCGGCGGGTGGTCTTCGCCGCCGTTTTCTTCGCGCTGCTGGTCGCGGGATTCGGATACTGGATGGCCGAGCGCATCGCCGATCCCGTGAATCGCCTGACGCGTGCCACACGGCGCATCTCCCGTGGCGACCTGGATGCCCGCATCGGGGCGACGTCCTCTGACGAGCTCCGGCGTCTCGTGGAAGACTTCAATCACATGGCCGCGGACCTCAAGCGCCAGCGATCGGAGCTGGAACGTACGCAGCGCCTCGAGGCGTGGGCGGACATCGCGCGGCAGGTGGCGCACGACATCAAGAACCCGCTCACGCCGATTCAGCTCTCTGCGGAGCACGCGCAGCGCGTCAACACCGATCGCGGCAAGCCGCTCTCTCCAGTGTTGGACGAATGCATGCAAGTGATTCTCGGGCAGGTACGATTGCTGCGTCAGATTTCCGCCGAATTCTCGAGCTTTGCCTCGTCGCCGACGGCCCGCCCCGAGCCAACCGACATGACGCAGCTCATCGACGAAGTCGCGCTCCCCTACCGCGCGACGTTGTCGAGTCGCGCGCATCCCATTCATCTGGCGACGTCAGCGTCGGCCGACGTCCCCAAGCTCGCCCTCGATCGGACGCTCTTCGCTCGCGCGCTAACCAACATCATCGAAAACGCTGTGCACGCGATGCCCGGTGGTGGTCGGCTGACCATCGAGAGCAGCTTCGTGCCTGCGGCACCGGATCATCCGGCGCACGTGCTCGTGTGCGTCGTGGACACCGGCATCGGCATGGAACCGGAAGCGGTCGCGCGGATCTTCGAACCGTACTTCTCGACGAAAGCCGCGGGGACCGGCCTCGGGCTGACGATTGCGAAGCGGAACGTCGAGTTGAACCACGGCCGCATCGAGGTCACGAGCCAACGCGGCGTCGGCACGACCGTGTGCATTCGGATCCCGCTGTGAGCGGCCCGACCCACCCTCCTATCGAGCCGCTCGGTCGACGGAGGCGGCGGTGTCGGGCGTCCCGGCCGCGCGCGCGGACTGCTCGCGATACCGAAAGCGCGTGAGCGCCATGCCGATGAACGCCGATGCCAGGTAGAGATAGGCGAGGCCGGCCAGGACGGCCTGCGTGTGGAGGACGACGAGCACCAGAATCGCTGCCATGAGGAAGAGCACCCAGTACGGCCGCCGGACCCGCAGGTCGAACGTCTTGAAGCTGCGAAACCGGATCGTGCTCACCATGAGCAGCGCGGGCACCACCACCAGCGGCAACGCGAGCAGCGCGTGCTGAAAGTCGAGCAAACCCTCGGGATAGGCGTACACCGTCGATGCCGGTACGGCGGCCGCGGCCGGACTGGGCATGCCGACGAAGTACCGTTTGTCTCCACCCGACGCGCTCTGGATGTTGAAGCGGGCCAGTCGGAGAGCTGCCGCGCTGACGAAGAGGAAGCCGACCGCCCACCCCATCCGACCGAGTGGCGCAAGGCCCCACGAGAACGACAATATGGCCGGCGCGACTCCGAACGAGATCACGTCGGCCAGGGAATCGAACTGCACGCCGAAATCACTCGCCGTGCCGGTCAATCGCGCGATGCGCCCATCCAGCATGTCCAAGACGATCGCGAAGCCGATGAACAGGGCCGCGGTCTCATACTCGCCACGCATCGCGAAGACGATGCACGCGTAGCCGCAGAACAAATTGGCCAGCGTGAACAGGCTGGGGAGGAGCGACACCCCACGGCTCAGACGTCGAGGGCCGCGTTCGTTCGGCCGCTCGAGGAACCGCAGTCTGCCACGGTTATCGACCATGACGCCTCAGTGTAGCACCGCGATCAGCGTTTCCCCGCCGCGGACCGACTGCCCGACCTGCACCCGGATCTCGGCGGTGATCGGCACGAAGACATCCATCCGTGAGCCAAATTTCATGATCCCGTAGCGATCCCCCGCCTGAACCGTATCGCCGGTCTTGGCGCGGCACACGACGCGCCTGGCGAGGATCCCCACGATCTGCCGTGCCACCACCAGCGTGCCGCCGTGGTCAATCCAGATCTCGCTGCGTTCGTTGGTGGCCGCAGCGTCGGCCCGGTAGGCCGGGAGGAAACGCCCAGGTTGGTAGCTGACCTGCGTGATGCGTCCGGACACCGGCACGCGATTGACATGTACGTCCATGGGCGACAGAAAGATGCTGATCTGCTGCCAGGCGCCACCTGGAGCGACGCCAGGCTGAGCAGGACCGGCGACGAGCACGCGGCCGTCGGCGGGTGACAAGACGTCGTGCGCGCCGGCCCGGCTCGGTCGATCCGGATCGCGGAAGAAGAAGGCGAAGAACAGGCCGAGCGCTGCGAACCCGGCGGCGAGCCACGCGACGCCGAACAGCGCGGCCGCGATCGCGAGCACGAGTGCGCCCGCGATGAATGGCCTGCCGGCGCGGTCCAAGCGAACGGGCAACATCCCGCGAATTGTACCGTGAGCCAAGCGACCGAGCAGACGGCCTTCCGGCCGGACCACTGATGGTTTCGGCCAGGGTCGCCCGGCCTCGCGAAGGCGAAGCGGAGCCGACAGAAAGAGAAGAAAAAAGGCGGGCGCACGCGCGTGGGGCGCGCCCGCCAGAAATGCAGCGTCGTCGGGTTAGGAACTCGTCTCCGAAGGCGCGGAGTGCCGACGCAGGATGTCTTCCATTTGGTCTTTGATGCGAAGCTTGCGCTTCTTGATGGTGACTTCTTCGATTTGCTCGGGCTCGGATAGGTGGTGTATGGAGGTGAGTTCGTGCAGGCGTCCTTCGAGTTCGTGGTGCTCGAGGGCGAGGTTGTGGAAGGCCTCGTCGGTTCGCAGCAGCCTCTCTTTGAGGCCCTGCTCCTGCTCATTCATGTTCCGCCTCCTTGAGAGGGACCAGCACGAGGAACTTCTCGGCTCGAGGGGCGAATCCCCGTGTACGAGCGACCGTAACACAAGGTCGCGACCCTTTCAAGGTGCGCCGGCGCCTGCCGTGCGGTCGTCAAGGGGCGGTGACACGGGACCGTCCAGATGTTCACGCCAGAGCACAAGAGCATCTTCGACCGGGCCTGTATAGTACGCGCGCCGAGTGCCCGCCACCGTGAACCCCAGCGCTTCGTACAAGCGTTGCGCCTCGGCGTTCGAGCGCCGCACCTCGAGCAGCGCCCGGACCGCTCCATGCGCGGCGGCGTCGCGCAGGACTCGCGCGAGGAGGGCGCGGGCGACGCCCTGGCGGCGGTGCGAAGGCAGCACGGCCAGGTTGTTGATGTGGATCTCGTCGACGACGCGCCAGTACGAGCAGAACCCGACAACAGCCCTGTCGGGGGCCCGCGCCAGCATGAAGAACGAGACGCCGGCGTGTGCGAGCTCTGCCTGATACATCTCACGCGTCCACGGATTCGTGAACGATGCTGCCTCGACCGCAATCAGCGCGTCCAGATCGGCGGCTGTCTGAAGGGGCTCGATGATCCAGTCAGGCATTGCGTCGATCGCGTGCGATCTCGGCGTCAGGGCGTCGCACGTAGAGTGGCTGCACACCCGCCGGCGAGAGCGTTGCGTGCGTGCGCGCGCGAATGAGGGCGACTTGGCCAATGGTCGCCGCGAGCGGCGGTGGCGGCAGCACGGTAGCGTCCTGGCCGATCATGTCGGCGTAGAGCACCGCGCCGTCTCCGGTGACCAGGTGTGGCACGGCTCCCCGCTCGCGCCATTCGCGCCAGACGGCGTCGGGCCGGTCGACGCGCGGCGGATCGATTTCCACGAGTCTTTGAGATGTGAACGGCCCTCCCGAGCCGACGCGATACAGGGCGCTGAAGACATCGCGGCGATGCGCGTTCATCCAGGCGGCGACCAGTGTACCCGGTTCGCGGGCGTCGGCCGCCACGTGTCCCAGAGCCTGGAGCAGCGAGACCGCGACCATCCGTCGGCCGCAGACGACCGCGAGCCCCTGCATCGCGGCGATCCCGATCCGCAGGCCCGTGAACGAACCAGGGCCGGCAGCAACGGCGAAGAGGTCGACGTCACAGCTCGAGAGCCTGGCGGCTGTCAGAACGTCGACGAGCTCACCCGGCAGCCGCTCCGCATGCGCTCTCGTATCGTCGCCTTCACGCTGGACGACGAGACGCTCGTCGTCCAGCAGCGCCACGCTGCCGCGGCGGGTCGTGGTGTCCAAGGCGAGTACGCGCATCGGAGTAAGATATCGCACTTCGACCCATGTCAAGCGCGACGCCGGCGATGCGGCAGTATCTCGACGCCAAGGAACAGCATCGGGATGCGCTTCTGCTGTTCCGAATGGGCGACTTTTACGAGCTCTTCTACGAAGATGCCCTCGTCGCCTCGCGCGTCCTCGAGCTGACGCTGACGTCCCGCTCGAAGGAAATCAATGGCAGCGGCATTCCGATGTGCGGTGTCCCCTATCACGCCGTCGACGGATACATCGCGCGCTTGGTGAAGAAGGGGTTTCGGGTCGCTGTCTGCGATCAGGTGGAGGATCCCCGGAAGGCGAAGGGCCTCGTCAAGCGTGAGGTCGTCCGGGTTCTCTCGCCAGGCACGCTGACCGATGCCGCGTATTTGGACGCGCGGGAGCCCGCGTTCCTGATGGCCGTGGCGCCCATGGGCCGGCAGCCCGGCGCGCCGGACGGCGTCGGCGTCGCGCTGCTCGACGTGTCGACGGGTGAGTTCTTGGCCACCGAGTACGCCGGCCCTGATGGGCTGCAGGCGCTCGCCGACGAGCTCGCGGTGTTGCGACCGCGTGAAGTGGTCGTGCCGGGTGACTCGACGCGGGACGGCTCGGACCGCAAGGCGCTCGCCGAACGGTGGCCTGCGATTGCGGCGGCGGGCATTCCGCTCACAGCGCTCGACGGGTGGGCGTTCGATGCCGAAGCGGCCCGCCGCACCCTGCTCGACCAACTGCGGACGACCGGACTCGAGGGGTTCGGACTCGACCGTCGGCCCGGCGCCGTCGCGGCCGCTGGCGCCCTCGTCCACTACCTCCGAACGACACAGAAGGCGGATCTGGCGCATGTGCGCGCCATCACGTACCGCCAGCGGGCGGACGCTCTGCTCATCGACCCGACCACCCTGAAGCACCTCGAGATCCTGGAAGGGTCCGAGGGCGGTCGCGAGGCGTCGCTTCTCGACGAGATCGACCGTACGGTTACGGCGCTCGGCAGCCGGACCCTGCGAGCATGGCTCTTGAGGCCGCTCGTCAGCCTCGACGGGATTCGCGATCGACTGGACGCGGTCGAGACCCTCGCCTTCCAGGTGACCGGACGCGCGAAGTTTCGAGAGGCCATCAAGGCCGTGCAGGACCTTGAGCGCCTGGTGGCGCGGACCGCCCTCGGCACCGCTGGCCCGCGCGACCTGGTGGGCCTGAAGGTGTCGCTGGCGGTCCTCCCACGTGTGCGCACGTTACTCGAGGAATTCGACGCGCCGCTCGTCCAATCACTCGTGTCCGCGATTGACGAGCTCGTGGACGTCCGCGGACGAATCGACGCCGCGCTGATGGAGGATCCGCCGGCACTCTCGCGTGAGGGGGGCTTCATCCGCGACGGCTACGATGCGGAGGTCGACGAGCTGCGACGCATCAGCCGATCGGGCAAGGCGGTCATCAGCGAGCTCGAGGCGCGTGAGCGCGAGCGGACCGGCATCAGCTCCCTCAAGGTCCGGTACAACCGCGTCTTCGGGTATTACATCGAAGTCTCGAAGTCGAATCTGCACGCGGTGCCGCCGGACTACCATCGCAAGCAGACCGTGGCGACCGGCGAGCGGTTCATCACGCCGGCGCTCAAGGAATACGAGGGAAAGGTGCTCGGCGCCGACGAGCGGCTCGTGGAGCGCGAGAACGAGCTCTTCCTCGAGCTTCGCCTAGCGGTCGCGGCGGAGTCGACCCGCATTCAGGCGACCGCGCGCGCCCTGGGCGCGCTGGACGCCCTAGCGGCGTTCGCGGAGGTCGCGGCCGTCAACAACTACGTCAAGCCCCACGTCCACGACGGCGACGAGCTCGTGGTCAGCGACGGACGACATCCCGTGGTCGAGCGCCGGACGGGCAGCGACGCCTTTGTCCCGAACGACGTCGCCCTGAACGGTGGTGCCAGCCAGCTCATGATCCTGACCGGACCGAACATGGGCGGCAAGTCGACGTACCTGCGCCAGACGGCTCTCATCTGCGTGATGGCGCAGGCCGGATCCTTTGTGCCCGCACGCGAGGCGAAGGTGCCCATCGTCGATCGGGTGTTCGCCCGAGTAGGCGCCTCGGACAACATTGCGCGTGGCCACTCGACGTTCATGGTCGAGATGCAGGAGACGGCGCACATCCTGCACACGGCGACGTCGCGCAGCCTGGTGGTGCTCGATGAGATCGGCCGCGGGACAGCCACCTTCGACGGCCTCAGCATCGCCTGGGCGGTCGCGGAGTTCCTGGCGACTCACCCGCGCGTGCGGCCGAAGGCGCTCTTCGCGACGCACTACCACGAGCTGACGGACTTGGCCGACGCCACACAGGGCGTGGTGAATTATCACGTGGCCGCGCGCGAGTGGAGGGACGACATCGTCTTCCTGCGGAAGATCGTGCCCGGCCGATCCGATCGGAGCTACGGCATCCAGGTGGCGCGGCTGGCTGGTTTACCGGCGCCGGTGATCGTGCGAGCCCGAGAAATCCTCAGCGCGCTAGAGCGCGACGAATTGGCGCGTGGCGGCCGACCATCGCTCAGCGGGACGCCGAGTGAGCCCCAGCAACAGCTCGGCCTGTTTCAAGCCCCGCCCAGCGATGACCGGCTCCGCGAACGGCTGCTTGGGCTCGACATCGACCGACTGACACCGCTCGATGCGCTGACCATCCTGGCGGAGTTGAAGCGCGAGGCGTCATCGTGACAGGTGCAGCGATTATCGAAGCGCAGCGGATGCTCGCCGAGGACTTGCCTTACATTCCGCTCTGGTTCACGACGAATTTTGCGATTGCAGGGTTCGACGTGAGCGGCGTCGCGCTGAATCCATTCGCCGATCTCGTGTTCCTTCGCCATGTGTTGCGCACCGGACCGTCCGCGCGGCCGTAGCCTCGTCGCTGCGCTTGTGGCGTGGCTGGTGATCAGCGCTCTCTCATCGACGGCTCGCGCGGCCACCGTTGTCGATCCCTTCTGGCGATTCAAGCGGCTCACCACGCCGCACTTCTTCATCTATTTCCATCAAGGGGAGGACTCGCTCGCTGACCGGTTGGCGACGATCGCCGAGGGCGTCTACGCCGACATGGCCACACGATTCGGGTGGACGCTGCCGGCGCGCACACACGTCATCTTGGTGGATCAGGCCGATGGCGCGAATGGTTGGGCCACCCCGGTGCCGTACAACACCATCCTGGTGACTGCCGCCTGGCCCTCCGGGGCGGAGTTCATCGGGCACACGGATGACTGGCTCCGCCTCGTCTTCGCGCACGAGTTCACCCACATCGCGCACCTCGACCGATCGCGAGGCTGGGCGCGCGGGGCACGCACGGTGTTTGGACGCGTGCCGTTCGCGATGCCGAATCTGTCGCTACCTCGTTGGCAGATCGAAGGGATCGCCACGTACTTCGAAAGCGCGCTGACCGGTCGCGGGCGCCAGCTTGCGGGTGATTTCCGTGCGATTGAGCGCGAGCCCGCTCGAGAAGGGCGCCTGATGCCCCTTGACCGGGCGAATGGCGGGTTGATCGCCTGGCCCGCCGGCGCGTCCGCGTACTCCGCCGGCCTCGGTTTTCACGAACATCTCGCGCGGGAGTACGGCGCAGACCGTCTGGTGCGGTTAGCCGATGCCACCGCCGGTCGTCTTTCCTACTTTGGCGCTCCGGCGTTCCGTGGCGAGTTCAACCGTCCGCTTAGTCGCCTGTGGCGGGACTATCAGTCTGGACTCGAGGCACGTCCCACTCAGAACGCCCTGCCGGGCTCTTACACGGGCACGGCCGCACGGCGGCTGACGGACGAACGCTACGACGTGGCAGGGGCTCGATTTCTTCCCGCCGCGTGTGAGGCGTGTCCGCTCGAGATCGCGTACTCGGTGCGAAATCCCCACGAGTTCCCTGCGTTGAAACTGATCACGCTTGCCGGGGGCCAGGCACGGACGCTCACGACCCGGTATCTAGGCGGTGCGATCGGAGTGGGCCGCACGCACCTCCTGTTCGATCAACGCGAGCTCCATCGCAACGTCAGCCTGTTCAGCGACCTCTTCCAAGCCGATCGCCGGAGCGGAGACGTCCGTCGCCTCACGTCCGGGTTGCGGCTTCAAGATCCCGACCTGTCGGGTGACGGTCGTCAGCTCGTCGCCACGAAACAAGAGCGTGGCGCACGTCACCTCGTCACCGCGCCCATGCGCGATGACGGCTCGCTCGGCCCGATCACGACACTCATCGCGGAAGTCGATACGCAGTTCATGACACCCCGCTGGTCGCCAGACGCCCGTCGCATCGCCGTCGAACGCCATCGCCTCGGCGCCGGATCCGAAGTCGTGATGGTCGACCTGGCCACCCGCACGCAGCGCCTGGTGGCCACGGGCGTGACGCGCGCGGTGACGCCTGCGTGGCGGTCGGATGGGCGCGCGATAGTCGCCGCAGTGGATGCCCTAGACGGTCCGTTCAACGTGCACGAATTCACGATCGATGGAGACCACATCGAGCGTCGGCAGCTGACCTTCACCACGGGTGGTGCGATCGCGCCAGACGTGTCAGCCGACGGCCAGACCCTGCTGTATGTCGGCTACACGGCGGCCGGCTTTGACGTCTTCACGCAGCCGTACCCCGCTGCGGGCACGAGTGAAGTGTCCCGCGAGACCACAACGGTGCCTCCATCCGCCGCACCCGCGACTCAGACGACAGCGACCACCGCAGTGGCGCCCTTGCCATCGTCGCGAGCGACGCCCTATCGGCCATGGCCGACTCTGCTTCCTCGCGCTTGGACTCCACTCATCACGAGCGGCGTCGACCACACCCGCCTGGGCTTGACCACGGGGGGAGGCGACGTACTCGGGTACCACGGATACGCGGCGGCCGTGCAGTGGCGAATGAACGCGCCCAGCGGCGCTCCAGGCGTTGCGGCGCGCGATCCGGACTGGAGGGTGGTGTACGCCTACGATCGCTGGGTACCGCTGTTTTATGCAGGCGCCTCTCGTGACACCTCGTTCCTCGCGGGCGCATCGGCTGTTGACGGTGAGCTCGCGACGCTTCGAGAACACACGCTCGAGGCTGGCGTCCAATTGCCTGTCCGACGCGTGCGGCACTCTCAACGCTGGCTTCTGTCGGCGACGCGGAGCACCAACACGATCTACCGCGGCGCGACCGACGACCTGTTTCGCCGCACGGCACTGCGCGGCGGATGGGCGTATCGCAGCGCTCGTGTCTACGGTTACTCGATCAGCCCCGAAGATGGCGTGGCGGGGGGGATTGCGGCGGAGCATGCGGCTGGTCGAGCCACTGGCGCCGATCGTGCGACGACCATCACGGCTGATATGCGCGCGTACCTGCCAGGGTTCAGTCGCCAGCACGTGCTCGCGGTGCGCCTCGGTGCCGGTCGCTCGACCGGCCCGCGCGAGCTCGGGCGGATCTTCCGCCTCGGCGGTGCGAGTCCGAATGCGGAACCGCTCGACTTCGGGCGGAGCGCGTTCAGCTTGTTGCGAGGGTTCGCGACGGACAGCTTCGCAGGGCGTAGCGTGGCGGTCATGAATGCCGACTATCGGTTGCCGTTCGCACGCATCGAACGCGGGTACGGCACGTGGCCACTCTTCGTGCGCCAGCTTCACGGCAGTCTGTTCGGTGATGTGGGACACGCCTGGAGCGATCGCTTCCGTGGTCGCGACGTCAAGACGAGCGTCGGCGCAGAAGTCTCGGCCGATGTCGTCGTCGGGTTCGTGCTGCCGTTCACGTTCACCGCTGGTGTCGCGCGCGGCCACGATGGTGCGAGTCGGATGTTCGACACGACGGCGTACGTGCGCGTGGGCCGCGCGTTCTAAGTGATCGTCCGGCTATAATCCTGCAGCATGAAGAAGACGTCGCGGTTCCTCGAGACGCCGATTGAGCCGTTCGTCGTGGAACGAGATCAAACGGCCGAGGACATCCTCGTCAGGATGGAGCGGATTTCCTTCCAGGGCCGGAATCTCGCGACGGCGAATCGAGTCTGGCAGAAGATGCTCGCCGACGATGTGACCATCTTCTTGGGCGTGGCCGGCGCCTTGAGCGCTGGCGGGCTCCGCCTCGTGATCGCGCACCTAATCGCGGAGCGCTACGTGGACTGCGTTGTGTCGACGGGCGCCAACCTCTACCACGATCTGCATGAGACGCGCGGTCGCCGACACTACGTCGGCTCGCCGCACGCCGACGACACCGCGCTTGCCAACGAACGGGTCGACCGCGTCTACGACACGTTTGCGAGCGAGCCTGAATTCATCGAGAACGACGAATGGATCGCGGGCTTCACGACCACGCTCGATCCGCGTCCCTACACCACCCGCGAGTACCTCTACGAATTGGGCGGCCATCTGTGGCGGACGACCGGCCGCGAGGGTATCTTGACCGCCGCCTACCGGGCACACGTCCCGATCTTCTGTCCGGCGATCGCGGATTCATCCATCGGCATGGGCATCTCGCAGGCGCGGCAGCAGAGCGCTGAGTACGGACAGATCGATGTGATCGGTGACATCATCGAATCCGCCAACCTCATTATTCGACGCCCAGGGACCGCCTCGGTCGTGCTCGGCGGAGGGACCCCCAAGAACTTCATCAACCAGGCGAGCGTACAGGCCGAGTTCTTTTCACCCGGGGTGGGCGGCCACCGCTATGCGCTCCAAATCGTGACCGATGTCCCTCACTTCGGCGGGGCCTCTGGCGCCAGCCTGGAGGAGGCACAGAGCTGGGGGAAGTTGGCCGCGGACGCGGCGCGCGTCACGGTCACCGCTGACGCCACCATCGCGCTCCCGCTGCTTGCGTCTGCGCTGACGTCGCCTGCACCTGCCTCGCTCGCGAGTCGTCGCCGACCGACGTTCACGCTGGCGTCGCGGGTCATGACCATCGACGGGAAGAGCGTGTCGAGCGAGCGAATAGAGGCCGTGCATGAACCTGCCGTTTGAGTACGATCGCGTTGCGCTGGACGAGTTCGGGGGAACCACGCCAACACAGACCGACTTCGAACACGCGCGCGTCGTGTTGTTGCCGGTGCCCCTCGACCGAACGACGTCGTATGTGCCCGGCACCCGGACAGGACCGCGCGAGATTCTTGTCGCTTCGTCGCACATGGAGTTGTGGGATGAAGAGACCGAAACGGACGTGCACCGGGTCGGCTTGTTTACGCTCCCAGAGATGGAGTTTCCACACGCGGACATGGCCGATACGATCATCGAGATCCGGCGGGTGTGTTGGGAGATTGTCTCGCGCGACAAGTTCCCTGTCGTGCTCGGCGGTGAGCACTCCATCACGCCGGCGGTCGTGGCTGCGGTGGCCGAGAAGTACCGGGACCTCTCGGTTCTTCAGATCGACGCCCACGCGGACCTGCGAGAGTCGTTCATGGGGACGCCACACAACCACGCGTGCGCGATGCGGCGGTCCCTCGAGCACGCACGTCGCCTGACGCAGGTCGGGATTCGCAGTCTGTCACTCGAGGAAGCCGAAGCGGTGCCGCGGCTGGCGACGACGATCTTCTACGACTTTAACATGCGGCGCGATGCGGGCTGGATGGACCGTGTGGTCGCGTCGTTGGGCGACACGGTGTATGTCACGATCGACGTGGACGGTCTGGACCCCGCGATCATGCCGTCCACTGGGACGCCAGAGCCGGGCGGGTTGAGCTGGTACGAAACCTTGACGCTTCTCCGGAAGGTCATCGAACATCGGCGCGTCGTCGGTTGCGATGTCGTCGAGCTCAGCCCCATTCCGGGGCTGGCCGCGCCGAACTTCCTGTGTGCGAAGCTGATTTACAAGATCTTGTCCTATCGCTTCCGCGACGAAGTGCACCGGCCCCCACGCTGATGCGCCTCAGCCCTTCTTGAGGACGTCCAGCTCCCTGCGAGCGTCGCCGACGAACTGCGAATCCGGGAACTCCTGCACGAGGCGATTCAACGTTTGCTCGGCCTCGGCGGTCTTCCCCGCCTCTCGATACATGCGTGCCAGTCGCAGCAGCAGGCCGTCAACCGGCAGCGATCCGTCTTTGTTCGCCGAGAGCGACTTGAACGTCTCGATGGCCTTGTCGAATTCGCCTGCCCTGGACTGAGCCTCAGCAAGCCCGAGCTTCGCCATGGCAGCGTAAATCCCCGCACCGCCCCCATCGATCACCTGCTGATATGCGGCCGCTGCCTCCTTGGGGTTGCCGAGGACCATCTGCGCGCCGGCCTCCCGGTATCGCGCGAACGTGCCTTCCTGCGTGCCCGGGAACTGGTCGGCGACGGCCTTGAACTTCGTCAGCATCGCCTGGGTCTTCTCTGGCTCATTGGGGTACGACGGTCCGGTTGACGGCGCCCCGGGTGCGTCGGGTGCGCCCACGCGGGCGTCCTGCACGGCCATGGCCTCCCCGAGCAGGCGACCAGCACTCGAGCTCTCGCTGTTGCGGTACAGCGTGACGCCGACGACGGCTGCCAGCAAGACGGCGACGAGAAGGCCGATCTTGGCGAGCTGGCCACTGCGCTGCTCGATGGCGTCGCGGGTGGCCGCGGCCAGGTGCACGAACTCGTTTTCTTTGAGGTGCTTCCGTTCGGTGCGTTTCATGGTTCGCTCTTCACAAGATGCTTGGCGCGCCCGGCCGGAATTGAACCGGCGGCCCCCCGCTTAGGAGGCGGGTGCTCTATCCGCTGAGCTACGGGCGCAGGTTTCGGACGAAGCCCTAGTGTACCGTCACTTTCACGGTCTCGCTACTGCCCTCAGTACGATCGAGCGGGCGCACGAGTGTACCGCGGCTTCGGCGTCGCCCCTCCCGACGTGCGGATCGAACTCGACGTGAAGCGAAAGCGATGCGAGGGCCGACCTTCGGTTTGAAGCGGGATCGCGTCGAGAGCAGACTGGAGATTGAGCCGGAAGGTCGACATCGGGAAGACTTTTGTCCTTCGGCCACCGGGTCGCCCTGCTTTGGTGGGTGTGTCCCCGAGCGTCGAGTTGAACCGCGCGGGGATTTTTTGTCTCAACGAGCGCCCAGCCCCTTGATTCCCGAAGTCCAGACGGATACTTTGTGTCAGTTCTGTCACATCGCGTACTTGCATTGCTTGTGCTGTCTTCATTCTGCCCATGAGCAGGACAGATTTCGTGTGACGTCAACAGGGGCGACCACCATGAGACTTCCAGCCATCGTTGGCTCCGCCGCGAGTGTCGGTCTGACCGCGACACTCGTGCTCGGCAGCGCATCCACCTTCCTCGCACAAACCGCTCCGCCGCAGGGCTCGACCTCGGCGCTCGCTCTCGACGCACCGGTCGAAGCGTCACGAAGAAGCGTTCTGGCCGCGAACTTGATTGGGGCCACCGGTCGTTCGCAGGTCGTTCTTCGGCTGACGGTCGATCCGGCGGCTAGCGTCCCCTAGGGCGGCGCGCAGTTCTCACAAGCCGCCACCGTCGACGCTCAGCAGGACCGTGTGATCGGCCGCCTGCTGTCTGTTGACCCGACGGCCACGGTCCTTGGCAGTCTCAGAGTGGCGCTCAACGCCGTGATCGCGGAGGTGGACGCGAGCAAGCTCTCGGCGATCGCCCAGGACGTGGAGATCACGCGCATCAACGGCGTGGTCAACTACGAGATGCAAGCACCGCCAATGGAAACCGTGCCGTACATTGGCGCCACACCGGTCGTCCAAGCGGCCGGCTTCCGCGGGCGTGATGTGAATGTGGCCGTACTGGATAGCGGCATTGAAGCGTACCGGGTTCGTCGGAGACCGGATTCGTTGAATCAGGCCACCTTGGCCTGGGCATAGTACTGCGCTTCGCACTCCGCCGGCGGGACGTCGCCGATCGGCCCCAGCAAACGGCGG